>Ga0247732_10000113_pt1 | contig 53054 bp, 56 predicted proteins | sample UWRJL163409C2_FD_180940 | JGI IMG/M metagenome (GOLD analysis project Ga0247732, IMG submission 180940) | Plant litter microbial communities from Arlington Agricultural Research Station in Wisconsin, United States - UWRJ-L163-409C-2 | ecosystem: Environmental > Terrestrial > Plant litter >...
GGGATTAACCCTCGGTTACATGTTCACTGACAATATCGGGATGGAGTTGCTGGCAGCCACACCGTTCCAGCACAAAGTCGGTCTGCAAAGTACCGGGACTATCGCAGAAGTGAAACAATTACCGCCGTCTCTGATGGCGCAGTATTACTTTGGTGACCGTCAGGACAAATTGCGTCCGTACCTCGGAGTAGGTATCAACTACACCACATTTTATGACGCGGATTTCAACCAGACCGGGCGTGATGCCGGGCTGTCTGATTTAAGCGTCAAAGATTCCTGGGGTGTGGCAACGCAGGCTGGTCTGGATTACAACCTGGACGATAACTGGTTAATTAACATGTCTGTCTGGTGGATGGATATTGATACGGAAGTCAAATTCAAAGCTGGTGGTGAGCAGCAAAACATCAACACCCGGATCGACCCATGGGTCTTTATGTTTGGCGCCGGCTATCGTTTCTGATTTCCGGAAAGACAGTTCAAAAAAAGAGGCGCTTCGGCGCCTCTTAGATTTTCAGTTTGCTACATTCCTGATTATTTCAGTCGCATATCATTCTCAATTGAACGCACACCGGCTACGCCGCGAGTCACTTCAACTGCACGGTTTGCATCTGCTGTTGACGTCACAAAACCACTCAACTGTACGCGGCCTTTAAAGGTCTCGACACTGATCTCAGTGGATTTAATGCTCTTATCTGCCAGCAGGGCAGATTTTACTTTTGTGGTGACGACGGTGTCATCGATGTAACCACCGGTTCCTTCTGATTTTTTGGTCGGCGCACAAGCGGCAACAGCCAGGACCACAACCGCTGCCATGCAGAATGCGGACAATGTTTTGAATAGCTTCATAAAATAACTCTCCATGATTTGTTATAAAACCAAAAGAAACAACATGTTAGCTGAGCAGATGATATCTCTCTCATACAGTATCATTGATCTGCAGAGTAATTTTAGTTTGGATTATTGAAATGGGTAATACAAATTAAGCGGGGTAAAAAAAAGTAAGAAATTAAAAGAAACAGAACCTTAGTCACTGTATGACTGAGGTTCTGTCTGAGAGAGGGTTAAGCGCGGGTCGCGGCCTTCATTTCACTGACAAAGCGGGAAAGCTGAGCCAGCATTTCAGAAGGCTGATGCTGATTGTTTTCGATGATACGCACCGTCGCTGAACCGGAAATAGCACCGGCTGCGCCTGCGGCCAGCGTTTCTTTCACCTGTGACGGTTCGGAAATACCAAAGCCCTGCAAGGGTGGCGCGGCATTGTATTCACGTAACTTATCAACCAAGTGATTCAGCGGCGTCAGCGCGCGTTTTTCAGTGCCTGTCACGCCTGCACGTGACAGCAAGTAAGTGTATCCGCGGCCATGAGACGAAATCTCACGCAGCAAATCGTCAGAGGCATTTGGCGGACAGATGAAGATAGGAGCGATGCCGTGGCGTAACGCGGCCGCACGGAATGGCGCAGATTCTTCAAACGGCACATCGGCAACCAGCACCGAATCGACGCCCACTTCAGCGCAACGCTGATAGAAGGTTTCAATACCATTGTGGAACACCAGGTTGGCATACATCAGCAGGCCAATCGGAATATCCGGATGCTTTTCGCGAATACGGGCCAGCATGTTGAAGCATTGCGTTGGCGTCACACCCGCAGCAAAAGCACGCAGATTTGCATTCTGAATGGTCGGGCCATCGGCCAGAGGATCGGAGAACGGTACACCCAGTTCCAGTGCGTCGGCACCGGCTTCGATCAGCGTATCGATGATTGACAGTGACAGCTCAACGCCCGGATCGCCCAGCGTGACGAAAGGAACAAATGCGCCTTCTTTTTTGCTTTCCAGACGCTTGAATAATTGCTGATAACGTTCCATTAAATCTCTCCCCGGGCAGTCAGGATGTCGTGTACGGTGAAAATGTCTTTGTCGCCGCGACCTGACAAATTCACGACCAGGATTTGTTCTTTCTCTGGTGTTTCCTTGATCAGTTTCAGCGCGTAAGCCAGCGCATGAGAGGATTCCAGTGCAGGAATAATCCCTTCATGGCGGGACAATTCTTTAAAGGCATCCAGCGCTTCATCATCGGTAATCGACACATATTCTGCACGGCCAATGCTGTTGAGAAAAGCGTGTTGCGGGCCGACGGACGGGAAATCCAGACCGGCTGAAATCGAGTAGGATTCTTCAATCTGACCCTCAGACGTCTGCATCATCGGTGCTTTCATGCCGAAGTAAATGCCGACGTGACCGTGTTTGAGCGGCGCGCCGTGTTGTCCGGTTTCAATGCCCAGACCACCCGGTTCAACGCCAATCAGCTTCACGCTGGTGTCGTCGATGAAATCCGCAAACATACCGATCGCATTGGAGCCGCCGCCGACGCAGGCAATCACCGCATCCGGCAGGCAGCCTTCGCGTTCCTGCATCTGCGCTTTGGTTTCTTCGCCGATCATACGCTGGAATTCACGCACGATGGTCGGATACGGATGCGGGCCTGCTGCCGTGCCCAGCATGTAGTGGGCTTTTTCATAGCTGCCGGACCAGTCACGCAGCGCCTCATTACAGGCATCTTTCAGCGTGGAAGAACCGCTATGTACCGGAATCACTTCAGCCCCCATCAGACGCATACGGAACACGTTTGGCGACTGACGCTCAATGTCTTTTGCGCCCATATAAATGCGGCATTTCAGGCCGAGCAGCGCACAGGCCAGTGCCGATGCCACGCCGTGCTGACCCGCGCCGGTTTCGGCGATGATTTCAGTTTTGCCCATGCGTTTGGCCAGTAATGCCTGACCCAACACCTGGTTAGTTTTGTGCGCGCCGCCGTGCAGCAAATCTTCACGCTTAAGGTACAGCTTGGTTTTGGTGCCTGCGGTCAGGTTTTTACACAACGTCAGGGCGGTCGGGCGGCCTGCGTAGTTTTTCAGTAAATCAATGAATTCGGCCTGAAACTCAGGGTCGCGCTGTGCGCTGACAAAAGCTTCTTCCAGCTGAGCCAGCGCAGGCATCAGAATTTGCGGGACATACTGGCCGCCAAATTCGCCAAAGTAGGGATTAAGTAAAGTCATGTTATCGCGTCCTGTCTGTCAATTTTTGCGTCATTGCGTGCGGCTTAATACGCCCGCAATGTCTGGAATACGGCATTAATTTTCCCGGCATCCTTGATGCCCGGCTCGCTTTCAACACCTGAGTTGAAATCCAGGCCTGCGCAACCGAGTTGTGCGGCTTCGACGCAGTTATCTGCGCTCAGTCCACCGGCGAGTAAGGTGTTGCTCAAATCCTGACCGGCCAGTTTGCTCCAGTCGAACCGGTGACCCGTGCCCCCTTTGCCGTTGTCCAGGACGTAACGATCCACGTGATTCAGGTCGCGCGCTGGCAATGTTTCTTTGACGCTCAGCGCTTTCCAGATCTGAACCGTTTGCGGCAAGGCTGTGCGCAGGGCATCGATATAAACCTGATCTTCGTCGCCATGAAGCTGCACGGCGGCCAGGTTTAATGTCTGAGCCGTCTGGGCCACTGTGGTGATTTCTTCATCGCGGAACACGCCGACATACTTCAGCGGTGCGCCGTTCTGCACTTCTTTCGCCTGCGTCTGTGTCACGAAACGCGGTGAGGCTTCAACAAAAATCAGCCCGCCATAAATAGCACCAGCTTCGTGCGCGGCTTTGGCATCCTGAGCGCGGGTCAGGCCACAGACCTTGTTTTCACCGAGCAGCACGCGACGAACGGCACTGCTCAGGTCTTGTTCCGACATCAGCGCACTGCCGATCAGGAAGCCATTGGCGAAGCGGCTCAGTTCACGGATTTGTCCGTAAGTATTAATACCTGATTCACTGATGACCGTGACGCCATGCGGTACGCGCGGTGCCAGCTCACGGGTGCGGTTCAGGTCGATAGACAAATCGCGCAAATCGCGGTTATTGATACCGACGACTTTGGCTTTCAGTTTAACGGCGCGATCCAGTTCTTCTTCATTACTGGCCTCCGTCAGCACGCCCATGTTAAGGCTGTGAGCAACCGCGGCGAGCTGAACGTACTGATCGTCATCGAGCACTGACAGCATCAGCAAAATCGCATCAGCCTGATAGAAACGGGCCAGATGGATCTGATACGGGTCGATAATAAAATCTTTGCACAGCACAGGCTGCGTGACGGTTTTGCTCACCAGCGGCAGAAAATCAAAACTGCCCTGGAAGTATTTTTCGTCCGTTAATACGGAGATGGCGGAAGCATGGTCTTTATAAACGCTGGCGATTTCTACCGGATCAAAGTTATCGCGGATCTTGCCTTTCGACGGAGACGCTTGTTTGCACTCCAGAATAAAGGCGGTTCTTGCCCCTTGCAGGGCATGGTAGAAACTGCGCTGGCTCTGAGTTATGTCGTTCTGAAAGCTGGCCAGCGGTTGCTGATCTTTACGTGCCGCGACCCAAATTTCTTTATCGCGAACAATTTTGTGGAGCACGGTTTCCTGCTGCATCACTTATCCTCTTGCTGCCAATGCCACCACGCGCTGGTAGGGTTCACCGCTGCGCATGACGGCCAAAGCCTGTTGTGCATTTTGCTTTAAATCTTCCTGACCGAACAGACGCAGTAACATCGCCACATTAACGGCCACAGCGGCTTCATGGGCCGGATCTCCTTTACCTTGTAATAAGCGTGCCAGAATGTCACGGTTTTCTTCCGGCTCGCCACCCAGCAGGGATTCTAGCGGATAATTATCCATACCGAAGTCCTGTGGCGTCAGTTCGTAAGTGGTTATTTGACCGTCTTTCAGCTCCGCAACCTGCGTTGCCGCGTGGATCGCCACTTCATCCATGCCGCCGCCGTGAACCACCGCAGCACGCTCATAACCCAGTGCCCGCAATGTTTCTGCAATCGGCTGCACCAGTTCGGGGCTGTACACGCCAATCAGTGCCAGCGGAGGACGTGCCGGGTTGATCAGCGGCCCGAGCACGTTAAACAGCGTGCGGGTTTTCAGCGATTTACGCACCGGCATCGCATGGCGGAAACCGGTGTGGTATTGCGGCGCGAACAGGAAACACACACCCAGATCATCCAGCGCGGCCCGGGATTCTTCCGCAGGCATATCCAGACGGATGCCAAAAGCAGCCAGTAAATCCGATGAGCCCGAACGGCTGGACACGCTGCGGTTGCCGTGTTTTGCCACCCGTGCCCCACACGCTGCCGCTACAAAGGCGCTGGCGGTGGAAATATTGATGCTGTTGGTGCCGTCGCCGCCGGTGCCGACAATGTCCGCAAACGGATAGTCAGGACGCGGGAACGGCTCGGCGTGTGCCAGCAATGCTTTGGCGGCGCCGGCGATTTCAGCCGGTTGCTCACCGCGCACTTTCATGCTGATTAATGCACCGGCCAGTTGCGCCGGTTCCAGTTCGCCATTCACGATGGCGGTAAATAGCTGCTGGCTTTCTTCCTGCGTCATTGTCTGAGCGCGGAACAGATTGTCGAGAATGCCGGGAATAGTTTGCGTTTGCATGACAGTTCTCCTTACGCCAAAGCCCAGGCCAGTGTCTGCTCAAGCAGACGGGCGCCCTGTGAAGTTAAAATGGATTCCGGATGGAACTGGAAACCGCAGACGCGATCTTCTTCGTGACGTACTGCCATCACCATATCGCCGTAGCGGGCGTTGACGGTCAGTCCCTCAGGGATCTGGCTGCCGACCAGCGAGTGATAACGCGCCACCGGCAGTGGATTGTTCATACCGGCGAACATCGCTTCGTTGTCATGCGTAATAGAAGAGGCTTTGCCGTGCAGGATTTCACCGGCCTGGCCGACGAAACCGCCGTAGGTTTCCACAATTGCCTGATGACCGAGACAGATACCGATAATCGGCAACTGACCGCGCAGACGTTTGAGCAGCTCAGGCATGCAACCGGCTTCGGACGGCGTACCCGGTCCCGGAGAAAGCACCAGCACCGGTTTTTCCAGTTGGCTGAGTTTTTCGATAATCACGTCAGCCGGGATCTGATTGCGATAAATCACCACGTTATGTCCGCTCGAGCGCAACTGATCGACGAGGTTGTATGTAAAGGAATCGACGTTATCGATGAGTAAGATATCGGCCATCTTAAAATACCTCTTTCGCATTATGGGCGGTGGCGATGGCACGCAGCACTGCACGGGCTTTATTACGGGTTTCGTCGGCTTCGGCTTGCGGAACGGAATCGAGCACCACACCGCCCCCAGCCTGTACGGTGGCGATGCCGTCTTCGACATAGGCGGAGCGGATCACGATGCAGGTATCTAAATCACCGTGAGCGGTGAAGTAACCCACTGCGCCGCCGTAGCTTCCGCGACGGGTTTGCTCGGAGGCAGAAATCAGCTGCATGGCGCGCACTTTCGGTGCGCCGGTCAGTGTGCCCATGTTCATCACGGCCTGATAAGCGTGCAGTACGTCGAGGTCATGACGCAGCGTGCCAACCACGCGGGACACCAGATGCATCACGAAGGAATAGCGGTCAACTTTGGTCAGGTCGGCGACGTAACGGCTGCCCGGTTCGCAGATCCGTGCCAGATCGTTACGCGCCAAATCCACCAGCATCAGATGTTCGGCCAGCTCTTTATGGTCAGTCCGCATTTCCAGTTCGATGCGGCTGTCGAGATCCAAATCCAGTGAACCGTCAGCGCGGCGACCACGAGGGCGTGTACCGGCAATCGGATAGATTTCAATCTGACGGTTTGTCGCGTCGTATTTCAGCGCACTTTCCGGCGACGCGCCGAACAACGTGAAATCGTTATCCTGCATGAAGAACATATACGGGCTCGGGTTGTTGTTTTTCAGCGTTTCGTAAGCGGCCAGCGGAGCAGGGCACGGCAGTGAGAAACGACGTGAAGGCACCACCTGGAAAATTTCACCGGCGCGGATCGCCACTTTCATCTTCTCTACCACGGCACCAAACTCTTCATCGCTCTGATTTACGCTCAGTTGCATTTCCGGCACGCTCTGGTGCGGAATGGCGTGCGGCGGTAGCTGTAACTGGTGCTGCAGTTGTTCAAGGCGGGCTTGCAGACGCTGTTTCTCTTCCGGCGACGGCGTAAACAGGCTGGCCTGCAAACGACATGAACGGTTCTGATGGTCGAGTACCAGCAGAGTTTCTGCCAGATAGAAGCAGAAATCCGGGCAACGCTGGTCAGACTCTAATGCCGGTAAATCTTCAAAACCGGCGACCAGATCGTAGGCAAACAGACCGCCGAGGAACATCGCTTCGCGCTCATCGGCAGGCGCTTCAACTGAGGTCAGGATGCTGCGTAACGCATCAAACACGGAGCGCGAACGCAGGCGGGCGTCTTCATCCTGCATCTGGTCGATGGACGGGAAACTCAGCTCGCGGCCATTCGGACGCACGTCGTTACGCATTTCAGCCGGTAACGCGGTGTCAATCAGTGAGAGTAATGACGCGCCGTTTGGCGTGAGTGCCTGAATCGAAACCCGGGAACCCAGCGCCGTGATGCGCAGGGCGCTGTCGACAATCAACAGGCTCTTCAGGTTTTCTTTGCTGGTCACTTCGGAGGACTCCAGCAGCAGGGTCGCCGGACGGGCGCCGCACAACTGATGGAAAATGGCCGTCGGGTCGCCGCGGTAACATCCTTCTGCGGTCAGCAATTCTAAACGTGGTTTCTGAATAGTCATTTTGCTTCCTGAAATTTTCTCAACGTTTGTATTAAACGGATTTCAAATTAGACGGCCACAAAAAAGCCCGCATTATGCGGGCTTCGGAAATCTTGCAGCGTCTGATGACAGCTATGCGTGATTACTCCGCCCGACAAGAGGAAGTACGCCACCAGCTGAGAACCGCCATCATGTAAGTTTTCATCATCAGACACTCTTGTTTGTTTATGAAGCTATCGTTTTTAAAACGTAAGCTTTCTGAATCGGTTTGTCACGGTGTTCATTGCTGAGCTATTCCGTGAACTTGCGTACTAGTAAACTAGTTCAGAGATGTAAAGTCAACCCTCTTTTAGCGCAATTTCCCCCTTTGGTGCGGCGACGTTGTGCAAACAGTGTTGTTATAGCACTGTAACAGTGCGTAACGGCCGGGTGAAATCATCCCTAACGTGCAACGCACTAACGCGTTATGATATGTGCTGCATTCAGAAACAGGTTAATTCCCCACGTGACGATGACTTTACCAACAAACACTTCGCCTTCAGCAGACGACCAGATAACCCGCAACGCATTTACCCTTTACGATCTCCACAGCCATACCACGGCATCTGACGGCTATTTAACACCGGAAGCGCTGGTGGCGCGTGCAGTAGAAATGCGTGTCGGCGTACTGGCGATCACCGATCACGACAGCACGGAAGGGCTGGCGCGGGCAGCGCGGGCGATTGCTGACAATCAGCTGCCACTGCAACTGGTAAACGGTGTCGAGATTTCTACGCTGTGGGAAAATCATGAGATCCATATTGTCGGGCTGGGTATCGACCCGGGGCATCCGGCGATGGTGGAATTACTGAAAGTGCAGGCCGATTTGCGTCAGCAGCGTGCGCAGGAAATGGGCCGTCGTCTGGCGAAAGCGCGCATCGAAGGCGCGTGGGAAGGTGCGTTACGTCTGGCCGATGGCGGAGCCGTCACCCGTGCACATTTTGCCCGTTATCTGGTGGAATTCGGCGCGGCTGACAACATTGCGCAGGTATTCAAAAAATACCTCGCCAAGGGCAAGACCGGCTACGTTCCGCCACAGTGGTGTACAATAGAACAAGCGATTGATGCAATTCATCAGTCTGGCGGACAGGCGGTTGTCGCCCATCCGGGACGTTATGAACTGTCCACAAAATGGCTGAAACGCTTACTGGCGTTCTTTGCTGAACAGGGTGGCGACGCGATGGAAGTCGCGCAATGTCAGCAGGCACCCAATGAGCGTGCACAACTGGCGGCTTACGCCCGTGATTATCAGTTGCTCGCCTCACAGGGATCTGATTTCCATCAGCCTTGTTCGTGGATTGAGCTGGGGCGCAAACTTTGGCTTCCCGCAGGCGTAGAACCGGTATGGCAACACTGGCCGGTCGCCGGGAAACAGCCTGAAATTGAACCGGTCTGAAGCCCGACCGCAGAAGAAGAATTAAGAGGGAAAAATGAGTCAATATTTTTATATTCATCCGGAAAACCCGCAACCCCGCCTGATTAATCAGGCCGTAGAATTGCTGCGCAAAGGCCAGGTTATCGTGTATCCGACAGATTCCGGTTATGCACTGGGTTGCCGTCTGGAAGAGAAAAACGCCATGGAGCGTATTTGCCGGATTCGTCAGCTGGACAGCAACCATAACTTCACCCTGGTGTGCCGTGATTTGTCTGAGCTGTCGACTTACGCCTATGTGGATAACGCGGCTTTCCGCCTGATGAAAAACAACACGCCGGGCAATTACACGTTCATCCTGAAAGCGACCAAAGAAGTGCCGCGCCGTCTGATGAGCGAGAAACGTAAAACGATCGGCCTGCGCGTGCCGTCCAATCCGATTGCGATTGCCTTGCTGGAGGCGTTGGGCGAGCCGCTGATGTCGACCACGCTGATGCTGCCGGGCAATGACTTTGCAGAATCCGATCCGGAAGATATCAAAGATCATTTGGGCAAGGTGGTGGATCTGGTGATTGACGGCGGGTCTATTGGTCAGCAGCCTACCACGGTGGTTGATCTGACAGAGGCTGCGCCCGAAGTGGTGCGTGAAGGCGCGGGCGATCCGACACCGTTCCTCTGAGGCTTGTTTGAAAAATAACCGGACTGCAACGTTTTTTGCAGGATACAAATTGCATATAAATGTGTATAATGGCAGGCTGACTTTTTTCTAAGTCATTGTAATGATACGCAATAACTGAATTTTTGCGGGCAGATGACAAATCAGGTCATGCTGCCGGCTCCCCCCGACGCCTGTGAAGGCGACAAATGAGGCTGCTCAATGAGCGAGAAGTATAATTCCCAGAAGCACACCAGCGACAAATCCAAAGCATCACGTCCATCTGGTGACAAGCCAAAAAGTGGCAGGAATTCCGGCGCAGCAAAAAGCCGTCCGGAACCGTCGCGGGCTGAAAAGCGCGGCGAAAAGCCACGTACTGACAAACCACGCAGCGACAAACCGCGCAGCGACAAGCCACGTTCAGACAAACCACGTTCTGACGCAGGCCGCAGCGATTCGCGTTCTGAATCCCGTATCGACAATTCACGTATAGAAAAAGCACGCAGCGGCAAACCGGGTCGTCCGGAACATGCACGCGGTGAAAAACCACGTACGTTGAAACCTCGCGGAACCAAACCTAAAGCTGAAGCACTGTTTGATGAAAACGGTGACGAAGAAGAAGTGAAATACCAGAAGCCGAAGAACGCACTGGACAGCACCGAAGGTCAAAGCGAAAAACTGCAAAAAGTCCTCGCCCGCGCAGGTCATGGTTCACGTCGTGAAGTTGAAGCGATGATCCAGGCTGGCCGCGTCAGCGTTGACGGTAAAATTTCTACGCTGGGCGACCGCGTGGAAGTCACCGGCGGTACCAAAATTCGTCTTGATGGACACGTTCTGTCAGTGATGGAATCTCAGGACACCGTTTGCCGCGTACTGGCGTACTACAAGCCTGAAGGCGAGTTGTGTACACGCAATGATCCGGAAGGCCGTCCGACCGTCTTTGACCGTCTGCCAAAAATGCGCGGTTCCCGCTGGATCGCCGTAGGTCGTCTGGACGTTAACACGTCAGGCCTGCTGTTATTCACCACCGACGGTGAACTGGCTAATCGCCTGATGCACCCGAGTCGTGAAGTTGAGCGTGAATATGCCGTACGTGTTTTCGGTCAGGTTGATGATGAAAAAATCAAACAACTGAGCCGTGGCGTGCAGCTGGAAGACGGTCCCGCGGCGTTCCGCTCGATCAAATTCCAGGGCGGTGAAGGTTTGAACCAGTGGTACAACGTGACCCTGACAGAAGGACGTAACCGCGAAGTTCGTCGTCTGTGGGAAGCTGTTGGCGTACAGGTAAGCCGTCTGATCCGCGTGCGTTACGGTGATCTGAATCTGCCTAAAGGCCTGCCTCGCGGTGGCTATAAAGAGCTGGATCTGCCAGACATCAACTATCTGCGCACACTGGTCGACATGACGGAAGAAACTGTCAGCAAACTGCCGGTTGAGCGTGATCGTCGTCGCGTAAAAGCCAACCAGATCCGTCGTGCTGTGAAGCGCCATACTCAGGTTGCACCGACGCGCCGCACTACCGGCCCGGCAAAACGGGGTTAATCGCTGACAAGCGAGGCACTTGCGTCTATGCTCATAAACCGCAGTCAGTGACTGCGGTTTTTTTTTGCTCAAAATTCAGGGCATAACATTATTCTGCATCCACCCTGTTCATGAATACTCTTCAGTAATACAACGCAAGGAGCTGATTATGATGCTAATCACCGGAGGTGCCCGCAGTGGTAAAAGCCATTTTGCTGAGCAGATAGCAGAGAAACGTGGCGGCGAAGTGCTGTATATCGCCACCTCGGTCGTTACTGATGCCGAAATGGCGGATCGCATCCGTTATCACCAGCAACAACGTCCGGCTCACTGGCATACGTTTGAAAGCTATCGTGATCTGGGGGATGTCGTACTCGCGCATCAGGCGCAGTTTCCGACCATTATTATCGAGTGCATCACGACGTTGATTACCAATCTTCTGTTTGATCTGGCCGGTGAAACACCGCCGGAACACATGGATTTTGACGCAATAGAACAGCATATTTTTGCGCAAACCACGAAACTGATGGAAGCTGCGCAACATCCTGAATCTGAAGTGATTATTGTCACTAATGAAGTGGGGATGGGCATTGTGCCGGATAACCTGCTGGCGCGGCGTTTTCGTGATATTGCGGGGCGGGTGAATCAGCAACTGGCTGCCGCGGCGGATGATGTCTACCTGATCGTATCCGGCATTCCGGTACCGGTGAAAACATCGGAATAAAACGACTCAGAACAGGGTGTTTATTATGGCTTTATGGCGGCTGTTTCTCGCGACATTGCAGTTTCTCACCCGCATCCCGGTCAGGGATCGCTGGTGCGATGGCATTGAACTGAAAGAGTATGCACGCGGCATTGTCTGTTTTCCGCTGGTCGGGCTGGTTATCGGTTTACTGTCCGCGCTGGTGTGGCAGATTTTAATGCCGCATATCGGTGTGCTTCCGGCGGCGATTGCGGTTGTCATTGCACATATTATGCTGACCGGCGGTTTACATCTCGACGGGCTGGCCGACAGTTGCGACGGTTTATTTTCGGTGCGCAGCCGGGAGCGTATTCTCGAGATTATGCGCGACAGCCGGATCGGCACCAACGGCGCGCTGGCGCTGATTGTGGCTGTTCTGTTGCGAACCGCACTGGTTTATCAGATGAACGCCGACGGATTGCCGGTGCTGGTGTTTCTTATCGTCACGCCGGTTGTCGGGCGGAGCATGATGGCGGTGATGATGTACCGTCAGGCTTATGCCCGCGAGTCAGGAATGGGCAATTTGTTTATTGGTAAGATCAGCGAAGGGCGCTTTGGTATCACATTACTGTTGATGGCAACGCTGGTGCTGCTCATCGGCGGGTTATTCTCCCTGTTTGCATTACTGGTGACGTTGCTGTTTGTTCTCGGTTTCCGGCGTTTTGTCGCCACGCGCATTGGCGGCCAGACCGGCGATACGCTGGGCGCGGCATGTGAATTGAGTGAACTGGTCTTTCTGTTTTTCCTGTTATGGCACTGAGACAAGGGACAAAATTATGAAACTGTATCTGATACGGCACGGACAAACTCAGGCTAACGTTAACGGCGTTTTTTGCGGCAGCAGCGACATTGCGCTGACCGCCGAGGGTGAGCGACAGGCGCAGCATGTGGCGCGTCAGCTGGCTTCTACTTCGCTTGATGCACTGATTCACACGGATATGCGCCGCAGCCGCGATACGGCGGGCATTATTGCTTACGGGCGCGAACTGGCAATGGAAACTCAGCCGCTGTTGCAGGAAATGGGGTTTGGCGAGTGGGAAATGCGTCATCACAAAGAACTCGAAGCCTCGCAGGCAGAAGGCTATCAGGCTTGGTGTCAGGACTGGCAAAAGGCCGACGTACCGCAAGGTGAGTCATTTACAGATTTCACTCAGCGTATCCGGCAGGCGTTGCAGCAGTTGCATTTGCGTCCGCAGGAAAGCAGGCTGGCAATAGTCGCGCATCAGGGTTCACTCAGCCTGCTGCTGGCGATGATGCTGAAACTGGCACCGGCTGACATGTGGCGTTTTCCATTTAAGCAAGGCTGCCTGTGTGAAATTGATCTCAGCCCCGGCGCTTGTGTCATTCAGCGTTTTAATGACAGCGGTATTTAACTTTTAAACTGGTAAGGACAACCCGATGGCTTCTCTGGCCAATATTATCCGTCAGATTGCTGAACCCGATGCACAGGCCGCACAAACGGCTGCTGCGCGGCTCGACAGTCTGGTAAAACCTTTAGGCAGTCTTGGCCGCCTGGAACAACTGGCGATTCAGCTGTCATCCATCCGGGGTGATCAGCCTTTGCATTTTCCGAGCAAAGAAGTGCTGGTGATCGCGGCCGATCATGGCGTGTGGCAGGAAGGCGTCACACCCTCCCCGCAGGAGGTAACGGCGATTCAGGCGGTGAACATCGTGCAGGGCAAAGCCGGGGTTTCTGTGCTGGCTCGGGTAGCCGGGGCGCAGGTGACGCTGATTGACTGCGGAATCATTGGGCCGGATATTCCCGGTACGCTGAATCACAAAGTTGCGCAGGGAACCGGCAATATTGCCACCGGCCCGGCGATGACGCGCGAACAGGCGGAATCTTTACTGATCTGGTGTGCGGAACGGGTGATCGCGAAAGCTGAAAACGGTTTATCCCTGCTGGCTGTCGGTGAGCTCGGGATGGCAAACACCACGCCAGCGGCGGCGATGGTGGCGGTGCTGACCGGCGCTGCGCCAGCGCAAACCGTCGGGCTGGGTGCGAATCTTCCGCCGGACAGACTGGCGCATAAAATCAGCGTGGTCGAAAAAGCCATTGCGGTAAATCAGCCGGATCCGTCAGATGCACTGGATGTGATGGCAAAAGTCGGGGGATTCGAACTGGTAGCCATGGCGGGTGCGATGATTGGCGCGGCGGCGGCGGGTATTCCGCTGGTGCTGGATGGCTTCCTTTCTTACGCGTCGGCGCTGGCAGCGTGTCAGTTAGCACCTGCGCTGAAACCCTATCTTATCCCTTCGCATATTTCAGCAGAGCAGGGCGCAACGCTGGCGCTTGAAGCGCTGGGCCTGCAACCGTATTTCGATCTGAATTTACGACTGGGCGAGGGCAGCGGCGCGGCGCTGGCGTTACCGCTGATTGATGCTGCCTGTGCTGTCCATAACGAAATGGCGACGCTGGCGGAGTGTCAGATAGCGCTTTAAAAGTAAAAGCAGGGCGTTACCAGTCAATGCCCTGCTGCGCCATAATTCCGGCGTCAAACGCATGTTTCACCGGACGGAGTTCGCTGACGGTATCGGCCATTTCCAGCAGATCACGATGGCAGCCGCGCCCGGTGATAATCACGGTCTGGTGCGCGGGACGGGCTTTCAGCGCATCCACCACGTCCTGCAAATCCAGATAGCCAAAACTGACCATATACGTCAGTTCATCAAGCACCACGAGATCTAATGATGCATCAGCCAGCATCCGTTTACCGTGCTGCCAGACAGCCTGGCAGGCTTCGGTATCCGTTTCTTTATTCTGCGTTTCCCAGGTAAAACCGGTCGCCATCACCTGAAATTCCACGCCATGAGGCTCGAGCAGATTTTTCTCGCCGTTAGGCCATTCACCTTTAATAAACTGGATCACTGCCGCGCGCATGCCATGGCCGACAGCGCGGGTCACCGTGCCAAATGCCGCCGTGGTTTTGCCCTTACCGTTACCGGTAAATACAATCAGTATTCCGCGCTGTTCTTTGGCGGCGTCAATGCGCGCATCAACCTGTTCTTTCAGCTTTTGCTGGCGCTGTTTATGGCGATCTTCAGTCATCAGAGACTCCGTGATTATTTATTCTGCCGGACCGGCTTTGCGCCCTGGCTGGGCATCAAAACTGATACCTGTTTTACGGCGGCTGTCATCGCCCATCAGATACAGATACAGCGGCATAATATCAGCCGGTGTCTTGAGTTTATCTTTGTTTTCATCGGGGAACGCGGAGGCGCGCATGCTGGTGCGTGTGCCGCCAGGATTGATGCAGTTGACGCGCAGGCCGGTATGCTTATGTTCTTCGGCCAGCACCTGCATCATACCTTCGGTGGCGAATTTTGACACGGCGTAAGCACCCCAGCCGCTGCGGCCTTCGCGTCCGACGCTGGACGTGGTGAACACCAGCGAAGAACTGGCAGATTTCAGCATCAGCGGCAGTAACGACTGGGTCAGCATAAACGTGGCGTTCACATTGACCTGCATGACGTTCATCCAGTCCTGCAACTTAATCTCAGCCATTGGCGTGATGTCAGTCAGCAATCCGGCGTTGTGCAAAACGCCGTCCAGATGCGGCACCCATGCAGCGATTTGATCTGCGACGCGCTGGCAGTCCTGCTGACTGGCGGTCTGTAAATCCAGTGCATAAATGAAAGCCGGTCGCAGATTACGTGCGGCAATTTCCTGCTGCACACTGGCCAGTTTACTCTCAGTACGGCCCAGTAAAATCACCTGCGCGCCGAAACGGGCATACGTCAGTGCGGCTTCACGGCCGATGCCGTCGCCGGCGCCAGTGACCAGAATGATACGGTTATTGAGCAAATCGGATTTAGGATGATAATGCACGGTCAGTCCTCTTAAGGGGGGCGGCGATGTGGCGGTAAATGACGTCATCACATCAGGCGCTCTTCATATCAAAAATGGCGGAAACGGGAGATATTGCGCTCAACCAGAGTCCGGCATTTTGGTGAAAATTTTAGCTTTTTCGGGTGCAATCACCGCTTATATGCCTCAAATGGGCATGAGTTTCAATGATTAACCGAAAAGCGGGCAGCTCTTTTGTAACAAAATTGGAACACAGACGCACTCTGTTTTACGTCTGAGTCATGATGTCATCTTCGAACAAGACGTCAGTGCGGCGATTGTTTAGAATGTTTAACATCTTTCTTACCACGGTTTTATTACCACGTTGAAAAGGCGGTATGTGTGGATTTACTTTCTCTTTATGGGCTATTTTTGGCCAAAGTTGTGACCGTTGTGATCGCCATCGGCGCGCTGGTCGTGTTGTTTGTCGGCCTCCGTCAGCGTAAATCTCACGGCAAAGGTGAGTTACACCTGGTCGATTTAGGTGAACAGTATCGCGAAATGCAACGTGAAATGCGCAGTGCGCGCATGAACCCTGCCGAACTTAAAATTCGCAGCAAGGAACTGAAGAAAAAGGATAAAGCGGAAGCAAAACAGAAAAAACTGCAAGCCAAAACCGGCAGTTCGAAAAGCAAACCTTGCCTGTATGTACTCGATTTCAAAGGCAGTATGGATGCCCACGAAGTCACCTCACTGCGGGAAGAAATCTCGGCGGTGCTGGCCGTTGCAACCCCGGAAGACGAAGTGTTGTTGCGCCTCGAAAGCCCGGGCGGTGTGGTGCACGGTTACGGCCTGGCGGCATCACAACTTGTGCGTCTGCGTCAGAGTGGTATTCGTCTGACGGTTGCGGTAGATAAAGTCGCAGCCAGTGGCGGTTACATGATGGCCTGTGTGGCGGACAGGATTGTCGCCGCGCCGTTTGCCATCATCGGTTCGATCGGCGTGGTGGCGCAGATCCCAAACTTTAACCGTTTGCTCAAACGAAATGACATTGATATTGAGTTGCACACGGCGGGCGAGTTTAAACGTACCCTGACGTTGCTGGGTGAAAATACCGAAGAAGGTCGTGAAAAGTTCCGTGAAGATCTGAATGAAACGCATGTGCTGTTTAAAGAGTTTGTTCATCAGAACCGGCCGTCGCTGGACATTGATGCGGTAGCCACCGGTGAGCACTGGTTTGGTACCCAGGCGCGTGAAAATGGCCTGATTGATGCTATTGGTACCAGTGATGATTTACTGATTGCAGAAATGAAAAATCATGAAGTGATTGCGGTGCGTTACAGCCGTCGTAAACGCATGATGGACCGTTTCACCGGCAGCGCGGCAGAGAGTGCTGATCGCCTGTTCCTGCGCTGGTTACAACGCAGTCAGAAACCGCTGCTGTAATCTATTTTTTTCGCAAGGCATAAAATAAAAAGGGACGAATGTCCCTTTTTAATCCTGCGGATTAAGCCCCGCCGTTTACCGGTTGTGTATACCTTTATTAGCGATTGTTTTATCTCAATCTTCGAGATGGTATTTTTCTGAAAAAAGATGAGCCAGGTGTTTAAACATATTAAATACCGCAGTGGTTTTTCTGGTCGGTAAACCGTCTTCATCCATGAAAAACTCCCCGCGGAAAACCAGCACATTGCCTTTCTGCTCAACCTCTGTCGCCAGCATTCCATGCATGTAATCTTCGTGCTCACGGATAACCTTATTCGCTTCGACCAGTAAAGCTTCGCGACTAATTGCCGATGTATTTTCGTGCATGATATTTACTCCCCACTATAATTGCTGACGTTATTGTAATCCTGACGCTGATAAAACCGCAAATCTGCTGGGGGTAATCTGCTTAATCGCTCTGGTTATAATTTGAGCGCCTTTATAAAAAACGGGCGCGTATTGGCGAAAAGGGCCTTTCCGTGTTAATTAGTTTGCGTGACGATTTTTATCAGGTAGAGTGTGGGATTTTGTGGCTTCAGGTGGAATGTTTTGTTTACGCTTGGTCATTATTTGACTTAAAAATGGGCGCATTCTGCTGAGCCCTGTCTGGTTAATCCCTCGCAGAATCAGTGTTTTGAACCTCTGGAAGTCAGTTCGCTCCTTCTTTTAAAGAAATCAGTTGACGTTCTGACTCACTGCCGCAATATAAAAAAAGACGTGATATTGTGCCGCGGCATAACTAGACAAAATCTTCTTCAGATGATGAAGAATCATTCAGGTAAAGGTAATTATGGGCAAAGCTCTCGTAATAGTTGAGTCCCCGGCAAAAGCCAAAACGATTAATAAATATTTAGGAAATGACTACGTTGTTAAGTCCAGCGTTGGTCATATCCGTGATTTACCGACCAGTGGATCCGCTGCTAAAAAGACCGCCGACTCAACCGAAGAAAAAACAAAGAAAAAAGTAAAAAAGGATGAGAAAACCGCGCTGGTTAATCGCATGGGCGTCGATCCGTATCACGGTTGGGAAGCACAATACGAAATACTTCCGGGTAAAGAAAAAGTTGTTGCTGAGTTAAAAGCGTTAGCGGAAAAAGCTGACCACATCTATCTCGCAACCGACCTTGACCGCGAAGGAGAGGCGATTGCCTGGCATTTGCGGGAAGTGATTGGTGGTGATGACAAACGTTTCAGCCGTGTCGTTTTTAACGAAATTACCAAGAACGCGATTCAAAACGCCTTTAAAGAACCGGGCGAACTGAATATTGATCGTGTGAATGCTCAGCAGGCGCGTCGTTTCATGGACCGCGTGGTGGGTTACATGGTTTCTCCGCTGCTGTGGAAGAAAATTGCCCGTGGTTTATCCGCAGGTCGTGTTCAGTCCGTTGCGGTGCGTCTGGTCGTCGAGCGTGAGAAAGAAATCAAAGCGTTCGTGCCGGAAGAATACTGGGAATTGCATGCGGATTTGCTGGCGAAGAAAGAAACCGCGCTGCAAATGGAAGTCACGCATCATCTCGAAAAACCGTTCAAACCGGTCAATAAAGAACAAACTCACGCGGCCGTTTCGCTGCTTGAAAAAGCGCGTTACACCGTGGTGGATCGTGAAGACAAACCGACCAGCAGCAAGCCGGGTGCGCCTTTCATTACTTCCACACTGCAACAGGCGGCCAGTACGCGTCTGAGCTTCGGTGTGAAGAAAACCATGATGATGGCCCAGCGTCTTTACGAAGCCGGTCATATTACCTATATGCGTACGGACTCCACTAACCTGAGTCAGGACGCCGTGGAAATGGTGCGCGGCTATATTGGCGAGAATTTTGGTGATAAATACCTGCCGAAAGCGCCGCTGCAATACAGCAATAAAGAGAATTCTCAGGAAGCGCACGAAGCGATTCGTCCTTCTGACGTGGCCGTGATTTCAGAACAACTGAAAGATATGGAAGCGGATGCTCAACGTCTGTATCAGCTAATCTGGCGTCAGTTTGTGGCCTGTCAGATGACACCGGCTCAGTACGACTCCACTACGCTGACGGTGAAAGCGGGCGATTACTCTCTGCGCGCCAAAGGTCGTACGCTGCGTTTTGATGGCTGGACCAAAGTCATGCCGGCGTTGCGTAAAGGCGACGAAGACAGAACCTTGCCGGCGATCGAAGTGGGTACGGATCTGGAGCTGCAACAACTGCTGCCCACCCAGCATTTCACCAAGCCGCCTGCGCGTTTCAGCGAAGCGTCTCTGGTTAAAGAACTGGAAAAACGTGGCATTGGCCGTCCGTCTACCTATGCGTCGATCATTTCGACCATTCAGGACAGGGGTTACGTTCACGTTGAAAACCGTCGCTTCTACGCAGAAAAAATGGGGGAAATCGTTACCGATCGTCTGGAAGATAACTTCCGTGAATTGATGAACTACGATTTCACCGCACGTATGGAAGACGGGCTGGATCAGGTCGCCAACAACAAGGCGGAATGGAAAGCCGTTCTGGATGAATTCTTCACTGAATTCAGTAAGCAGCTGGAAACTGCTGAGAAAGACCCGGAAGAAGGCGGTATGCGCCCGAATCAGATGGTGTTGACCAGCATTGAATGCCCGACCTGCGGACGTCCGATGGGGATCCGTACCGCCAGCACTGGCGTGTTCCTCGGTTGTTCCGGCTACGCCTTGCCGCCGAAAGAGCGCTGCAAAACCACCATCAACCTGATTGCTGATGCCGAAGTGCTGAACATTCTGGAAGGTGATGAAGCCGAAGCCAACGCGCTGCGTGCGAAGCGTCGTTGCGTCAAATGCGGCACGGCGATGGACAGCTATCTCATCGATAATCAGCGCAAATTGCATGTTTGTGGTAACAACCCGGAATGTGATGGCTATGAAATCGAAGAGGGTGAGTTCCGCATCAAGGGTTATGACGGCCCGATTGTTGAGTGCGAAAAATGTGGCTCTGAAATGCACCTGAAAATGGGACGTTTCGGTAAGTACATGGGCTGTACCAACGACGAATGCAAAAACACCCGTAAGATTTTGCGAAACGGTGACGTTGCGCCGCCGAAAGAAGATCCGGTTCCGCTGCCGGAATTGCCGTGTGAGAAATCAGACGCCTATTTCGTGCTGCGTGACGGTGCGGCAGGGGTATTTCTGGCTGCCAACACGTTCCCTAAATCGCGCGAAACCCGTGCGCCGCTGGTGGAGGAACTGAAGCGCTTCAAAGACCGCTTGCCGGAAAAACTCAGCTATCTGGCCGATGCGCCGGTGGCCGATCCGGAAGGCAATAAATCAATGGTGCGTTTCAGCCGTAAAACCAAGCAGCAGTATGTATCTTCAGAAAAAGACGGCAAAGCCACTGGCTGGACCGCTTTCTTTGTCGACGGTAAGTGGGTCGAAGGCAAAAAATAATTATCTCCGTCATACCTTAAGCTGTTAAGCAGTTGTAAAAAACCAGTCTTCCGGACTGGTTTTTTTATTGCATTAAGATCTATCATCGCGGAGTTATGCGTGTTTTTATTATCAGTCTGCGACAGTCCTCGATTATCGTTATGTTCTTCGGGTATACATGACGCTAATAATGGATATAATTGTTATATAAAATTTATTCTTATGCACTTAAGTAATAAGTTAATGCGTCTGGGGCATAAAAACGGTGCGTTCACAGACTTCCGGTAGTCGATAAAAAATCATTTCCAGACTGTTCAGCCAACGGATGAACAGGGATGGCGACAGGGTTTGAAACCAGGGTGGTATGAGATATGAAATTGCAGCAACTGCGCTACATCGTAGAGGTTGTTAATCACAATCTGAACGTCAGTTCGACGGCAGAAGGCCTGTACACGTCGCAGCCTGGGATCAGCAAACAAGTGCGGATGCTGGAAGATGAACTCGGGATCCAGATTTTTTCCCGCAGCGGTAAACATCTGACACAGGTCACGCCGGCAGGGCAGGAAATCATCCGTATTGCCCGTGAAGTATTGTCTAAAGTGGATGCGATCAAAGCTGTTGCTGGTGAGCATACCTATCCGGACAAAGGTTCGCTGTATGTCGCGACGACGCATACGCAGGCGCGTTATGCCTTACCGAATGTGATTAAAGGCTTTATCGAGCGTTATCCGCGCGTTTCATTGCATATGCATCAGGGGTCGCCGACGCAGATTGCTGAAGCAGTTTCAAAGGGCAATGCGGATTTTGCTATCGCCACCGAAGCGCTCCATCTGTATGACGATCTGATCATGCTGCCTTGCTACCACTGGAACCGTGCCGTGGTGGTTCAGCCTGATCATCCGCTGGCAGGTAAAGAGAAAGTCACCATTGAGGAACTGGCAGCTTATCCGATTGTGACCTATACCTTCGGCTTCACTGGTCGTTCAGAACTGGATACCGCGTTTAACCGCGCCGGTCTGACGCCACGCATTGTATTCACCGCCACCGATGCTGACGTCATCAAAACCTATGTCCGCCTGGGGCTGGGCGTCGGTGTCATCGCCAGCATGGCAGTGGATCCGGTTCAGGATCCGGATCTGGTGACCGTGGATGCGAGTGATATTTTCACCTACAGCACCACCAAAATCGGTTTCCGTCGCAGTACATTCCTGCGCAGCTATATGTACGATTTTATCCAGCGCTTTGCGCCGCACCTGACACGTGATGTGGTTGATACCGCTATTTCCCTGCGCTCCAACGAAGACATTGAAGAAATGTTCAAAGACATTAAGCTGCCGACAAAATAAGTCGTCATCCTCTATTTTTATCTCCCTGAGATCCCGCCGCATCCTCACCGAAGCGGCGGGATTTTTTTTGCCTGATGATCAGTTTGAGCTGTTATCAAAATGTTAACGATAATTTGTGTTATCTTTAACTATGCACTTATAAGCCAGCGGGTTATTACTCATGGCCACGCTGAGCGCTAAAGGAGAAGCTATGTCGTCTATTCGCAAGAACAGTCTGGATAAGCTGGCAGTCCGGGAGAAAGAATTTTACTACTACAGCCTGCCACTCGCTGCCAAAACATTGGGTGATGTTCAGCGCCTGCCAAAATCCCTCAAAGTTTTACTCGAAAATTTATTGCGCCACGTTGATGGTGACACTGTCACAGAAAGCGATCTACAGGAACTGGTCGAATGGCAGAAAACCGGTCATGCCGACCGCGAAATTGCTTATCGTCCGGCGCGCGTACTGATGCAGGATTTTACGGGTGTACCTGCCGTGGTGGATCTGGCCGCGATGCGCCAGGCGGTAAAACGCCTCGGCGGGAATGTCGAACAGGTAAACCCGTTGTCGCCTGTTGATCTGGTCATCGACCACTCCGTCACAGTGGATGAATTCGGTGATGATGAGGCGTTTGGTGAGAACGTTCGTCTCGAAATGGAGCGCAACAACGAGCGCTATCAGTTCCTGCGCTGGGGGCAAAAAGCCTTTAACCGTTTCCGCGTAGTGCCGCCTGGCACGGGTATTTGTCATCAGGTCAACCTGGAATATCTTGGACAAACCGTCTGGTACGAAGAGCAGGATGGCAAAACGATGGCCTATCCCGACACGCTGGTCGGAACGGATTCACATACCACGATGATTAACGGTCTGGGGATTCTGGGCTGGGGTTGCGGCGGTATCGAAGCGGAAGCCGCAATGCTCGGACAGCCGGTTTCCATGCTGATCCCGGACGTTGTGGGTTTCAAACTGACCGGTAAATTACGCGAAGGCATTACCGCAACGGACCTGGTGTTAACGGTCACCCAGATGCTGCGTAAACACGGTGTGGTGGGAAAATTTGTCGAGTTCTATGGTGATGGCCTTGCCGATTTGCCGCTGGCTGACCGCGCGACCATCGCTAATATGTCGCCGGAATTCGGCGCGACCTGCGGCTTCTTCCCGGTGGATGATGTGACACTGAGTTACATGAAGCTCAGTGGCCGCAGCGACGAACAAATCGATCTGGTAAAAGCCTATTCGCAGGCCCAGGGTTTATGGCGTAACGCCGGTGACGAGCCGGTCTTCACCAGTACACTTGCGCTGGACATGGGAGACGTTGAGCCGAGCCTCGCGGGGCCGAAACGTCCCCAGGATCGCGTTGCGTTGCCTGATGTGCCGAAAGCGTTCAAAGCGGCGACTGAACTGGAGTTGGGTAACAGCAAGCCGGGGCGCAGCGATAAAGAAAGTTTCACGCTGGAAGGGCAGCATTATGCGCTGACCACCGGCGCGGTAGTGATTGCGGCAATCACCTCTTGTACCAACACGTCAAACCCAAGCGTGCTGATGGCCGCTGGTCTGCTGGCGAAGAATGCCGCCGAAAAAGGTCTGGCCAGTAAGCCGTGGGTGAAAACCTCACTGGCGCCAGGTTCCAAAGTGGTGACCGATTATCTTAATGCCGCCGGTCTCATGCCGCATCTGGAGAAGCTGGGCTTTAATCTGGTGGGCTATGGCTGTACGACCTGTATCGGTAACTCCGGGCCGTTGCCGGAACCGATTGAGTCGGCGATCAAGGCCGGTGATTTAACCGTCGGGGCCGTGCTTTCCGGCAACCGTAACTTCGAAGGGCGTATTCATCCGCTGATTAAAACCAACTGGCTAGCCTCACCACCGCTGGTGGTGGCCTATGCGCTGGCGGGTAATATGAACGTCGATCTGACGACGGATCCTCTGGGTGAAGGTGCTGATGGCAAACCGGTTTACCTGAGAGATATCTGGCCGTCGGCTAACGATATCGCCAATGCGGTTGCGCAGGTGACCACGGAGATGTTCCATAAAGAGTACGCCGAGGTGTTTAACGGCGATGCCAGCTGGCAGGCGATTCAGGTCGAAGGCACGCCGACCTATACCTGGCAGGAAGACTCCACCTATATCCGCCACCCGCCGTTCTTCAGTGATATGAAGGCGGAACCTGATGCGCTGGAAGACATCAAAGATGCGCGAATTCTGGCGATTCTGGCGGATTCAGTGACCACCGACCACATTTCACCTGCCGGGAATATCAAGGCCGAAAGTCCGGCTGGTTTGTATCTGACCCAGCACGGCGTCGAGCCCAAAGCGTTCAACTCCTACGGCTCGCGGCGCGGTAACCATGAAGTGATGATGCGCGGGACGTTCGCCAATATTCGCATCAAAAATGAAATGGTGCCGGGCGTGGAGGGCGGATATACGCGTCATATTCCGTCGCAGGACCAACTGGCGATTTACGATGCGGCGATGCGCTATCAGCATGAAAGTGTGCCGACCGCGGTGATTGCCGGTAAAGAATACGGTTCAGGTTCAAGCCGTGACTGGGCGGCGAAAGGGCCGCGTCTGCTTGGGGTACGTGTGGTTATCGCAGAATCATTCGAACGTATTCACCGCTCGAATCTGATCGGGATGGGGATTTTACCGCTCGAGTTCCCGCAGGGTGTGACGCGCAAAACGCTGAAACTCACGGGCGATGAACAGATCAGCATCAGCGGGTTACAAACCCTGACGCCGGGGCAGGATGTTGCAGTGCATATCACGTTTGCTGATGGTCATACTGAAACAATTGATGCACATTGCCGTATCGATACCGGCAACGAACTGACCTATTTCCAGAACGGCGGCATTCTGCATTATGTGATCCGCAAAATGCTGTAAAACCGCTTCTCCGGCCAATAAAAAAGGGCGCCTTCTTAAGGTGCCCTTAATATTTGGATCGGACTATAAATCCTTACTTGTCGAGCAGATGGCCCATTTTGGCGGCTTTGGTCGACAGGTAGCGTTCGTTTTCCGGATTACGGCCGACGATCAGCGGGACGCGTTCTGTAATGTTAATACCGGCTTCAGTCAGAATTTCGACTTTCTTCGGATTGTTGGTCAGCAGGCGTACGGAATCGACACCCAGCAATTTGAACATGTCGGCGCACAGCGTGAAGTCGCGTTCGTCTGCGGCGAACCCAAGCTGATGGTTGGCTTCGACGGTGTCGTAACCTTTGTCTTGTAAGGCATATGCGCGGATCTTATTCAGCAAACCGATGTTACGGCCTTCCTGACGGTGATACATCAGGATGCCACGACCTTCTTCGGCGATATGATTCAGTGCGGCTTCGAGCTGGAAACCGCAGTCACAGCGCAGGCTGAATAAGGCATCACCGGTCAGACATTCGGAGTGAACGCGCGCAAGAACCGGCGTTTCACCGGTGATGTCGCCAAAAACTAACGCCAGGTGGTCGTGCCCGGTGGCCAATTCTTCAAAACCCACCATCAGGAAATCGCCCCAAGGTGTTGGCAGATTGGCTTCTGCCACCCGTTTCAGCTGCATTTTATGCTCCAAAAAAACCACAAATAGTCTTTATTTACAGTAAGTATTTTACTTGTTGATGCGCATCCTACTTTCTGATGCGGCCTCTGGATAGGGAATCGGTGCCTTTCCATCACGACAGGGCATCATTTTGCCACAGTTTGGGTCACATTTTAGCGGGAATATTTGAACGATTAGTTCATAACTTATGAATTATAACCGCTTCTTCAACAACTCACGCTAAAGGAATGTTAAGCAATCACAACGTTGATACACTCCAACTCTTTTTACGCATGACTGAAGGGACGACTATGTTTGATATCGCCAGGCGCACCGCTCTCGGGGCTGTTCTTTTGTTACTGATGCCCGCAGCGGTGTGGATAAGCGGCTGGACGTGGACACCGGGTGGTAATCCCGCCGTGCTGCGTCCGCTTTATTGGGTCACGGAAACGGTGAGTGAACCATGGGGAATCATGACGACTGTGATCCTCTGTGGCTGGTTTCTGTGGTGCCTGCGATTTCGGCTTAAACCAGCCATCGGGCTGGTGGTGATCATCACCTTGTCAGTGCTGGCCGGTCAGTATGTTAAAGACTTTATCAAAGCCGAAGTCCGCGAACCCAGGCCGTATGTCGCATGGCTGGGGACGGATCATCAGATGAACGTCGATGAATTTTATGCCCGGAAAAGTAAAGCGCGTGCCCGGCAGGTGAAAGAGGTGCTGGGCGACAACGTGCAAATCCCGCACTGGCTGAATAAAAGCTGGCAGAACGACACGGGATACGCATTCCCTTCTGGCCACACGATGTTTGCCGCAACCTGGGCTTTACTCGGTGTCGGGTTATTGTGGCGGCGTAAACACTATAAAACGGTCACCGTGCTGATGGTGTGGGCGGTGGTGGTGATGGGCAGCAGACTGATGCTCGGCATGCACTGGCCACGCGACCTGATGGCATCTGTGGGCATCAGCTGGATCCTGGTAATGCTGGCCTGCTGGCTGACGGAGCGCTATGTCGGGCCGCTAACGCCACCACCAGCAGAAAACCAGGAAATCAGCGAGCGTGAATAATCCCGGTTTTTTGATTTCTTACCGTCTGAAATCTCAGGGGGTTCCTGGTGAACCCTTTAATTCATGGTTTTCATCCCCATATACATTCCATAGCCTTCATTGTCGTGGTGGTCACGACACCACACTAAAGTCGAATGAAGTTGCTACAGACGGCATTTAAACCCTCCGCAATGTTTCCCTGCTTTGTTCGGAAATGCTAACTTATTAGGTCGGGACGCGAGTTTTTGGCATAATTCATCCGGTACACCCGGCATTACAGGAATGAATGTGAAATATCTGCTGATTTTTTTATTTTTGCTGGTCATCGTTGTGATTTCTATCACTCTGGGTGCCCATAACGATCAGACTGTGACCTTCAATTATTTGCTGGCACAGGGTGACTATCGTGTTTCGACACTGCTTGCTGTGCTGTTCGCTACCGGTTTTATTCTTGGCTGGATAATCTGTGGTTTGTTCTACCTGCGTGTACGTCTGTCTCTGGGGCGCGCCCAGCGTAAAATCAAACGCCTGGAGCAGCAAATTGAACCCGCGGCTGTCGTTACGCCGCCAGCAGCATCTTACGATGTCAGCAAGGAATAACCCTCTATGTTAGAACTGCTGTTTCTGTTGTTGCCCGTTGCGGCCGCCTATGGCTGGTACATGGGGCGCAGAAGTTCTCAGCAGGACAAACAGGAAAATGCTAACCGCCTGTCGCGTGAATACGTCGCGGGGGTTAACTTCCTGCTTTCCAATCAGCAGGATAAAGCGGTCGATCTGTTCCTCGAAATGTTGAAAGAGGACAGCAGTACAGTCGAAGCGCACCTGACTCTGGGCAACCTGTTCCGCTCCCGTGGTGAAGTCGATCGTGCGATCCGTATCCACCAGTCGCTGATGGAAAGTGCTTCGCTGACTTTCGAACAGCGCCTGCTCGCCGTACAGCAACTGGGTCGTGATTACATGGCTGCCGGTTTCTATGATCGTGCGGAAGACATGTTCAACCAGCTGGTGAAAGAGCAGGATTTCCAGTTGTTTGCGCTGGAACAGTTGTTGATTATTCATCAGGCCACCAGCGACTGGCAGAACGCCATTGATGTGGCGGAACGTCTGGTCAAGCTCGGCAAAGAAAACCGCCGTAAAGAAATTGCGCATTTCTGGTGTGAACTGGCATTGCAGGCAATGGTGTCTGAAGATTTCGATAAGGCGACCGGCTTGCTGAAAAAGGCGGCGGCAGCGGACAAACTCTGTGCCCGTGTCTCCATTATGCAGGGGCGGATTTTACTGGCGCAGGGCGATTACCGCAAAGCGACAGAGGCCTTACAGCGGGTGCTGGAGCAGGATAAAGAGCTGGTCAGCGAAGCGTTGCCGATGCTGCAGGAGTGTTACCAGAATCTTGACGATACGCTGGCATGGGCCGAGTTTCTCAGGCGTTGTGTGGATGAAAATACCGGCGCCACAGCAGAACTGATGCTGGCCGAAATCATCCAGGATGAAGAAGGGCGTGAGACCGCGCAAAACTATATCAACCGTCAGTTGCAACGCCATCCGACCATGCGCGTGTTTCATCACCTGATGGATTACCATCTGGCGGATGCGGAAGAAGGGCGTGCGAAAGAGAGCCTGGTGTTGCTGCGGGATATGGTGGGTGAACAGATCCGGACAAAGCCACGCTATCGCTGTCATAAATGCGGCTTTACCGCGCATTCACTTTACTGGCATTGCCCGTCATGCCGTGGCTGGGCGACGATAAAGCCAATCCGGGGCCTGGATGGCCAATAAGTTTCCCCGTCATACTTCGGGTTGCAGATGCGTTTGTCGCCTTCCTGCAACGTGAATTATTTAGGGGAAACCGCAGTATATTTTAAATCGACTCTTACTTCTTCTTGCTGCTCGCCTTGCGGGCATTAAGCAACGTCCGCAATTTCTTGATTTCTTTGGTGGTCAGCGCGGGTTCAGTCTCTTCTGCAAGATGCTGATTATCAATTTCGTGTTCTGTGGCTTTAGCGGCTTTTTTACCTTTGGGCGCAGCAGGGTTAAAACTCTCTTCCAGGCGTGCCGCAACTTCTGCACTTAATGAATGTTCTGCTTCCGCAGCGGCGTTTTTGATCAGTTCTTTCAATTCAACCGGAATTTTAACGGTCAGGGTTGTTATCTCACTCATTTTTCTGCCTTTCCTTAGAGTAAAAGTAACAAGCTAAGCCAGCCTTGTTGCATCGTCTAGTGCATCACAAAAATTTAATAAAACTGTCACATTAGGTGTAGCTGTGAATTCAGTGGTTTGCCATGTAAAATATCGGCGGCAAAAATTATATTATTTCTTCCTGACGTAAAAACTGACAAGAGGCTGACGAGATGAAGTCCGAAAATAACACTAACAACAAAGACTTAAATACTTCACCGATTGTTGTCGCTCTCGATTATGCCGATAAATCCTCCGCACTGGCGTTTGCTGACAAAATCGATCCGCGTGATTGCCGTCTGAAAATTGGCAAAGAGATGTTCACTCATTTTGGTCCGCAGATGGTCAAAGATCTGCAGACCCGCGGTTTCGACGTCTTTCTGGATCTGAAATTCCACGACATCCCTAACACTACTGCGCGCGCTGTGGCTGCTGCGGCAGATTTGGGTGTCTGGATGGTGAATGTGCATGCCAGCGGCGGTGCGCGCATGATGACGGCGGCCCGGGAAGCGCTGGTACCGTTTGGAAAAGATGCACCTTTACTGATAGCCGTCACGGTGCTGACCAGCCTGGAAGACAATGACCTGGCGGATTTAGGTATTGAACTTTCTCCGGCTGATTATGCTGAACGTCTGGCGCGCCTGACACGCGACTGCTGCCTCGATGGCGTAGTGTGTTCCGCGCAGGAAGCGACCCGTTTTAAATCTGCTCTCGGGCAGGCGTTCAAACTGGTGACGCCGGGTATCCGCCCGGCTGGCAGCCAAGCCGATGATCAGCGTCGCATCATGACGCCACAGGAAGCGCTGGCGGCGGGCGTGGATTACATGGTGATTGGCCGGCCGATCACGCAATCTGCCGATCCGGCGCAGACCCTGCGTGAAATTCTGGCATCACTGCGCTAAGAAGGAAAAACCATGAACAATGACAGCAACAGCCGTTTAGTGTATTCGACCGACAGCGGCAGAATCGATGAGCCCAAAGTCGTGGCTGAGCGTCCGAAAGGTGACGGCATTGTGCGTATTCAGCGCCAGACCAGCGGGCGCAAAGGGAAGGGCGTGTGCCTGATCACCGGTGTCAGTCTTGATGATATTGAACTGGAAAAACTCGCTGCCGAACTGAAAAAGAAATGCGGTTGTGGCGGTGCGGTGAAAGACGGCGTGATTGAGATCCAGGGCGACAAACGCGATCTGCTTAAACAACTGCTGGAAGCGAAAGGCATGAAAGTGAAACTGGCGGGGGGCTGACCTGTCTGTAAACGATCACTGACCGTTTATAATAAGATGCTGCATCCGCAAAGGTGCAGCATCTTGCTTTAGCTTTTAGAGATATCACAACGCGAAAGCACGTTGTTTGTCATCCATCTGATGACAATAAAGTTGACCTGAAAAACAACCCAATCCTATTTTTAGCTTTATTCGTTGCTTAACGCTTACGTTTTTGATGCCAGTTAAATAGAACTTATCTCCCGGTTGTTTTACTTACTGACCTGATGTCCGATGATACCACCCACTGCAGCGCCACCCAATGTCCCTAAGGTACTGCCGTCAGTCAGAACTGCACCACCCAGCGCACCTGCACCCGCACCGATTGCGGTGTTACGGTCACGCTTAGACCAGTTACCACAAGCGCTGACAGACATTGCCAGAGTCAGAACCAGTGCGATACTGGCAACACGTTTATTCACGAGCATCATAATTTTTCTCCTATCCAGACGCAGTTGTGCATCCGTTAATTAAAAATAGTGAAATTGATATACATTCACTAGGTGAATAATCTTAATTCACCAAGGATGCTCTTTCTCACCACACAAAAGACTAAAAAGCTGGACAAACATTCAACGGTTTGTGGAACAAATGGGCACTTTTACGTTTGCAGCAGATCTGTACGCACTCTTTAGCGATTTCCCCCATACCTGCACACACCCGTCACCCAGACAATAAAGCCTCGTAATAAGAGGAAACCAAGATGCTAAAGCAACTGAAAGAGCAGGTATTAGAGGCCAATCTGGCACTGCCTCGCCATAATCTGGTGACCTTTACCTGGGGAAATGTCAGCGCCGTTGACCGTAAACTTGGGCTGGTCGTGATTAAACCGTCGGGAGTGGAATACGACCACATGGGCGTGGACGACATGGTGGTGGTGGAACTGGAGACCGGCAAAATCGTCGAGGGCAGCAAAAAGCCTTCTTCCGATACCGATACCCACCGGGTACTGTACCTGAATTTCCCCGAAGCAGGGGGTATTGTTCATACGCATTCGCGCCACGCAACCATCTGGGCGCAGGCCGGTTTGGATATTCCCGCCTGGGGCACCACGCACGCGGATTATTTCTACGGCAACATTCCCTGCACGCGGCTGATGACCGAAGAGGAAATCGCCGGACGTTATGAATGGGAGACCGGTGAAGTCATCGTTAAAACCTTCGCGGAAAGACATCTGTCGCCGGCAGACATTCCGGCTGTACTGGTGCATTCGCACGGGCCGTTTGCCTGGGGGAAAGATGCCGATAATGCCGTGCATAACGCCGTCGTGCTGGAAGAGGTCGCCTACATGGGCATTTTCTCCCGCCAGTTAACGCCGCAGTTGCCGGATATGCAGCCGCAATTACTGGATAAGCATTACCTGCGTAAACATGGCAAGAATGCCTACTACGGCCAATAATCCCCTGAAACCCGAATTATCGGGGGAGACAGATAAGGATAGGTCAGCCGACCAGGCTGACCTTAATCCCGGCAGCGGAAAGTTGCTGCTGATATTCAGGGGATAATTTGTCGTCAGTGATGACCCGGCTGAAGGCGCTGACCGGCCCCAGCGGGTTAAGATTTATTTGACCGAATTTCGATGAATCCGTTAGCACGATATTTTCCGCACCTTTAGCCACGACCGCATTCACCACATCAGCACGTAACATGTCCCGGCCGGTAAAGCCGGTGGTATCGGTGAAGCCGTCGATGCCCATGAACGCTTTACTGAAATTCATTTGTTGCAGACACATTCTGGTCAGCGGGCCGACCACCGTCTGACTGGTTTTCTGATACATCCCGCCGAGCAGAACCACGTCACAGGGCATACTTTTCAGCAAAGAGGCGACATAACCGCTGACGGTAATCACCGTCAGGTTCTTCTTATCGGCAAGATATTGCGCCAGCAAGGCGATGCTGCTGCCACTTTCGAAAAATACCGTTTCGCCGTCCTGGATCAGGGATGCCGCAAACTTCGCCAGTTTCTGCTTCTGGGCAAAATTCGACATCATGCGGGTATCCACGTCATCGGTCTGGATAGCGACGGCAAAACCGTGCGCACGGCGCAGATAATGTCGCTGTTCCAGTAGCGTAAGATCGTGGCGGATCGTCACTTCTGACACCTGACAAATCTGTGACAACGCACTGACGCTGATGCGCTGCTTATCGTTTACCCATTGCAGAATAACTTGTTGTCTGTCGTTCATAACCGCCCAAAATACGGGCAGCCTGCGCCGCCCGTTGAAAGTTAAATTCAGATGCGAATTTTAAAGTGAATGTTCTGTACGGGCGATAATATCATCCTGAGCCTCAGGCGATAAGGCCGTAAAGAATGCGGAGTAACCGGCGACACGGACAACCAGGTCGCGATAGTTCTGCGGTTCCTCACGCGCTTTCAGCAATGTCTCGCGGGAAACAATATTGTACTGAACATGCCAGCCGCGATGTTCCTCAAAGAATGTCCGCAGCATTAGCATTAACGTCTCGCGTTCGCTTTCATTTTCCAGCGATGCCGGATTCAGTTTCTGATTGAGCAGTACGCCGCCGAGAATCGCTTCTGTCGGTAATTTGCTCAGCGAATTAAAGACCGCTGTCGGCCCGAGATGATCGGTACCGGATGCCGGGCTGGCCCCTTCCGCCAGCGGCGTAAAGGCTTTACGTCCATCCGGCGTGGCGGGAGTTGCGGCACCAAACGGCACGTTGGCCGAAATAGACGATGTACCCGCGTAATACGTGCCACCGACCGGGCCGCGTCCGAAGCGGGTATTGTGATAATTCGACAGTTCATCGATATAGCACTGATACGCACGCACCAGCAAATTATCGACCTCGTCTTGATCATTGCCGTATTTCTCTGCGCCGTTAATCAGCCGCTGACGCAGTCGTTCGCCGTCCAGTCCCTCATAATCTGAAGCCAGCGCGTTGGCCAGCTCCTGCTGGCCAATCACGCCCTGATCGAATACCAGCTTTTTCACTGCCGCCAGGCTGTTACCCAGATTGGCGATCCCGACCTGCAATCCTGAAACCCAGTCGTATTTCGCACCGCCTTGCTTGATGGTTTTCCCGCGTTCTATGCAGTCATCAACCAGCGCCGAACACAAAATATCCTGCGCATTCTCTTCCAGAACCGTATCGACCACGCATTCGATTTCAATTGCAAGTCTTTATAATTGTGCTTATGAAATTATCTACCATACAGTAAACTTAAAGGATGAAGCCAAAATTGAAAAAGAAAGCCTACAGCTATCGACGCGTTTCTTCTGGACTACAAGCCACAAAAGGCGAAGGTCTAGACCGTCAGCAAGAGCGCATTGATAAGTGGCTCAAAGCTAATCCAGACTATGAGTTGGACGAGTCCTTGTCGTTCACGGATAGTGGTAAATCCGGTTATAAAGGAGCTCACCTTGATTCTGATTCAGGTGGTGGCCTTGGCCTGTTCCTTGATGCTGTCGCAGCCAAGAAAGTAGCACGTGGCTCGGTCTTGCTTATCGAAGCATGGGATAGGTGGAGTCGTATTCCTGCATACCAAGCTATCGGTGAGATGTCGCCAGTCATTCAGAGTGGCATTACCGTTGTGACCTTGGTTGATGGCGTTACTCACAACACCGAAACCTTAAACGACATCGGTGTTTTGCTGAAATCCGTACTCGCCATGCATCTGGCACACGAAGAGTCCAAACGTAAATCTGACCTCATCAGTTCAGCATGGGAGAAAAAGCGGTTAAAGGCTTCTGAACATAAACACATTTTATCCAAAATGATTCCTGCTTGGATTGACGTAGATGAGGAAAAAACAGGTTTTGTTGTCAATAAAGGCAAAGCTGAGATAGTCGCTATGATTTTTAATTGGCGGCTGGAAGGTAAACCCATCGGTCAGATTACCAGTGACCTCAACGGCATGATTCCCAACATCAGCAATCGAAGTGATGTATGGAGTCGTGCAGGAGTCAAGGCGTTACTGACGAATAAAGCGGTGATTGGTACGCTTGAGAAGTCACAGCACCATAAGAAAAAAGAACGAGACGCTATTGCAAAAGGCGAGGTCTACACCGGTTTTATCTCCGAAGACATACCAAACTATTACCCGACCACATTAGAGAACGGCAAGCCATTTGTGTCACCTGAGTTATTCCTCAAGGTGCAGAAACTCATGGAAATGAATAAGGGCAGAGCAACCAACATTCGAAGGTTCCCCTACGCCGTGAATCTATTCCGTGGTCTGGTCAAGTGTCACTTCTGTGGTGCAACATGCTCGGTGCAGGCTGTAACGCATAACTACAAGGGAACACTTCGCTGCACAAATTCGTTGATGCATGGCTGTACAGATTCACATGGCGAACGTACAGCAGGCATGTCCATGAGGAAATTTGAAACAGCACTCATTCCGTCCCTGTTGCCATTGCTAACTGTAGAGAGCACCGAGACAAATACTCTGATTGCCACACTTGAAATTGAGCTCAAGGCAGTGAGCAAGACAGTTGAGAATCTTGTGAATGCAATCTCTGAAATGGGGATGTCTAAGCCATTGCACGACCGTTATCAGGAAAATCTGGCCAAGCAAACTAAGTTAGAAAAGCAGCTTGCCAAGGAGCGTCTGTTGGTCGATGCCAATAAAGACATCTGCGCAATTTTCGAGCTTAACCTTGAGGATTCATTTGAAGACCGCTCCAAGGCAAATGCGATGCTGGGCATGGTCATCGAAAAGATTGTTTTTGATGGGGAGAAACGCTCCGCACAGATAATACTTCGCAACGGTAACGTTATCTTGAATACCGACCTGAACCTTCAAGGTGTCTATTCGCCAATCGTGACTGGTTATGTGACCTCCGGTGAACTTAACCAGATACTTGATGAAGAATCGGTCATGGTGGTTATGGCAACCCAGCCACGACGGACAAAGGCTCAGAAAAAAGAAGACCTCAAGATTGAATCAGAGCAGCCAAACTTTGATGGTTGGCCTGAAGTAGAAGAACCTGATTATCCAAATACAGAAGAATAGCCATGAAAACAATCATTGATGAGTTTAGCGTCTCCCTTGATGACATCTTAATTAGTGAATTTAGGGAAACTGTGAGTGAAGGCTCTTTTATCTTAAATAACTTTTCTAATAAAGATGGTAAAAATCTCTTTAATCCAATTTGTTCTTGTATGGACTGGATTAGTGTTTCCGTCAGGTTTATAAGTAATTTTCCGGAGCTGTCCGAAAATCTGGATGTTAAAGTGATGCAGATTTATTCTCTAATCTCTGCAATTGACATCATCTCTGAATCTGTTACGCAACTGCATCGAATACTCAGACAAGGAAAAACGTGGCCTTTTAAAAATTCATCTCGTATTTTCAATAATAAGGTTGAGCATTTATCTCACAAGGATGATGATGGTTACTTTAAAGAAATAAGGTCCGTTTTTGGTGCTCATCCAACAAACTTAAATAACAACGGCGAAAAGATGTTCGCGAGTTGGCCTACCGACTATTCTTTTGACGGTGATGATTTTACCGTCAGTCTTTACAGTAACATTCCACAAAAGCCAGACATAAATTTCGGCGTTAAAGTAAGAGAATTGTTGGAATTTGCTAAAGAAAGATATGAATACCTCATTGTCTTAGACAGTGCGATTGTAGAAGCTCATGAAAGCCATCGAAATGAGCTAAGTGGTGTAGTTATACCGATAGCAAATAACATTCATGATGAACTAAAAATTCTTTTACAAGAGGTTGAGAGACGGCAAAATAATGAGTATTACCGTATGGTGGTGGAAGAGCTAGTTCTGCTATTTAGTAGTGATGTCAAAGAGGCACATCTGCGACTTGAGGCACAACGTTTCAAAGATGAATTGTATCCTTTGGTTTCGGAAGTGAGGGCTAACCTTCAGTCGATGAACATAATTGACCTTAATTCCGAGAGTATCTTATGCTCTCGATTACCTGACCGTGAGTTAGAGTATGTATTGGGAAAGATGTTTTCTTGGCTCTGGTCAGGCGAGCATGACCCTCTGGCTAATTATTATTTCAGACAACTAAATGAGTATTCTAAAAGTAAGTACAATTTTAATCTTTCTGATGAAGCTGGTGTTACTTTACTTAAGCTTAGAATGATGCTTTATCTTGGTCGGGCAGATGTGAAATGAAGATTACACACAGAGATTTTTACCTTGAGGTTGCCCGTAAGCAGGATGAACTTTTAGCCTTGCCAGTGGATGATTTTTGGCCTGAAGTGAAACGTCTGATTGGCAGTTCTCCACAACACGGAGATGTCACAGAAATGTTTTCAACGGTGATGTCAGAACAGGTTGGAAGCTGGCGCAACCGTCAGCCTGAAGAGTGGGACACTTTAGAAGATTGGAAGCCTTACGCAAAGTTTGCAGCAATGAACCATGTATTCAGTTTATCGTCAGGTGACTGGCGTGACGACGTGTCTGACCCGTTTCCTTTCCCTATTATTCATCGTGAGTAGGTAGAAGGTTTTGACGATGTGGATAGAGAAGGTTGGTTTGATTCCCCTGACCAGCGGGACTGGACAGACAGGGACGATGAATTTCAATGATTAACTGAGCTGCTAGACCTGTCTAGTACGTTATGGTGGGTGCCGGAAAAATGGGGGCGGCAGCCCCCCATGCGGTCATTTATCTTGATGTTCGTGTAGCTTCTTAAGATTCTCCGAAAACTGCTCTTGGCAATCTAGACATAACCACGCTTCCATGTCTGGCCCTCTCCAGCCGCATTTTTTGTGGGACATCTCCACTGGCTTGCCGCATCCGTTAGGTTGCTCTCTCAGTTCTGCTTTCGTATAGCTACTGTTGTGACCCATACGAGTCTCCTAGTTAATTTAGCTTTTACGGTGCATACGGTAGTGAACGCGAATCCCTTCGTGCTCGTACAGAGCCACATGTGCAGGATTCACAAGTGTCTGGTCGATGGCCTTGGTTCGATAGTCCTTGGTGTTGATTAGAATGTCTTGAGGTATACCTATAGCCAACAGTGTCTTATTCCAGCTTTCGAGATTTTCAGATTTCGGGTGCTCGGCACCTTTCACTTCCAACAGTTCCATCAGCCACCGTTGGTCTTCACGCGGTTTGTCTTCAAACATTAGTTGTGTCTCCTGTTAAGGCTTAAAGTCTAACGGGGCATTCTTGAAGACTTGCCACACTTCATCTGATGGTGGCGGTGGTAGCCGTGCCTGTTTGACAGCAGTAAGGGCGGCAGAGCAGAGTCTAGCGTCACCGCCTTGAACGGTTGCACTGTTAAGTGTCCCGTCGCGCTGAAGGTCTAATTTTAGAGTGCAGGTCAGCCCTTTATAATTCGCTCCATCAATGAACTTTGATTCAATGGCTGCTCTAAGCTGTCCCGCATATTGAGAAATGTATATAACTGAAACTCTTTTAACTGGTACCTGTTTAGCGGTCTGGCTCTTTGGTGAGCTGGGGGTGCTTGCCAGTCCCTCGAAAAGGTCATTGCCCTTGTCACCAAATTCACCACGCGATGCCCTGTAAGCTTTTAAGCGTAATTGTTCAATCTCGCGTGACTTTGCAATGTTTTCACCCAGAAGGCGGGCGTTCTTTTCCATGCCCCTATCATCATAGTTTGCCTGAGCAGTTTTATAGTCTTCAGTAGCTCTCTGTTGAGATTCCAAAATCTGTTGCTGCTGCTCCCTGTAAAGCTTGTCAAGGCGCTGTTGTTGGTCTTGAGTGATGTGTCTGCCAGCCGCTACAGCGTCTTGAATGTCCATGGTTACATTGAATTGGTAAGATTCATCGTTAACAGCCGTAGCGTGAACCGCATCGGACAGCATCAGGCTTAAACAGAGTAATAGTCGTTTCATTTTATCAGATACCCAGAAAGAAATAGGCCATCACGTGGACGACCTGAGCATGATTCTTTTTTTAAGAAGATTAGAACAAACACAAAAGCGATAAGCCACAGTGTCATTAGCAGCGTACCAGCCAACTTGAATCCAAATACTATATTGGGAGCGATGTTCAACTGCATAACCAAAGACAGCTTGCTAGAAACCAGATGAAAGATGAGGTTTAAATTTGCTATTCCTGCATAATCCATTGCTTTTTCTCTAAACATTGTCGTAGGTGGGGATGATAAATTTTGTTGGATAGCTATTCCAGAGGTTTCTGGTGTATCAATTTTTGATAATTTGCCAGCTTATTTTTTTCATTCTCGGAGCCTTTGCCACCAACCTGCAATACCTCAAATCATCCGCCAAAGCCACGCTACGGTGCTTCACGCTATTACCCGCTCTAACTGCAAGGGTTTGGTTGTGGCGCTCATAGGGTGTCACTCAGGCATTTATAGCCATATAGTGAGAGGGGTTGTTTTGGAGTGTTATCTTATAACAAAACGGTATTGGACAGGCGCTTGACAACATGGGATTCTTATTCAGTGGGGTTTCAATTAAACAGTTCTTTCTTAACAGTATTCTTTACAGTATCTGTACAGAGGTACTTCTCCGAACCGTCTTATCGCTGCATGGCGTGGGTGGTAGCGAAGTAACCAACGCTTTTAGTCTGAACATTTCACCCTTCATCTTGTATTTCCTCATGCCATATCCTTCCCAATTTCCAAATACACGAAAGGCCACAACACTTTGCAGTGAGTGACCTCGTCAGTGCTGGCTACAGCTTATGCTTAGAATAACTTGAAATGGCATGGAATGGTCACGCTATAGCCCATGCAAAATAGCACCAACTCTAAGGTATGCATTAGGCCACCATATCTACGGTGAACAGGTCGGGGTGCACTGTAGCACCACCGTAGATGGTTTCACGAAGCAGGGTGACCATCTGGTCGATATAGCTGTCATTGTCGTAACTGGTGAAGCTTGCCCCCTTAGCTACATCTTCCACCGCTCGGGCAAGTTCGACATCAGTCGGCTTGAGCAGTTTCAGGGATGTCAACAGGGTGGAGCGTAGCGCGCCAAATGCAGCCAATGCGTCAGTGTGATGGTCTGGTGCATCGGGTTGGCTGAAGGTGCCACCACGCGCCATTTCTTGGCACTTACAGACAAGCAGGAACTGGCGGGTGCTAACTTCGACTTCTGGACGTGCGAAGATAGGGTTTTCTTGAGACATTATAATACCTTAATGAGGGGGGTGAAAGGATGTTGCGAGAAGGATGGAGGGAGCCATCTAAGATAATGATACCGGATTTTGACTTAATTGTCAATTAAATGTTAATTATATGTTAATATTTTGTTGACATTTGCGACTGATCCATGTAATGTATTAAGCATGAGCTTCTGGCAGAGCTTCGCAAGCAGCCGCGCCAATCGCGGGTTGTGCTATGAACGGGCAGTAGACAAAGAATTCCGATGCTCAAACTTATTGCGAAATCCTGCCAGATTAGACTCCAAGCATCAGTAATGACGCGCGTACTGCCTAACCATAACGGTTTTTTTTGCGTTTCTATGACGCAACTTCCTAATCTGACAAATTGTCCCGAACGGCAAATAATTTAAACTAAAATTCCCCAGCGATTCCCCAGCGATTATCCTCCCATTTTCCTGCCTGACGGACTCAACCTGCGAGTCCACCTATGAATGAACGACAAAGAATTTAGAGAATTTTTACGTTATTCCACCCTCCAGCACCGCCGTCAGCCATCCAAAGTACCCAGGCAATCACTTGAGCTGTCTCAGGTCGAATTAAACCGCCTGCACGGTCTTCCTGACGACTTTGCACCACCAAGTGAAGCCGATGTTCGTAATGCGGTAGATGAGGTTGTGCAGGATTTAGCACCACACAAGGCCACGCCAGTTATGAGCAGGGGTAAGACAATGCAAAACACACTTTATGACACGTTCAATGCCTATGGCTCACTTGATGCCATGCCGGATGAGCAGCAGGACATTTTCTATGGCTTATGTCGCAGCCCATTAACTGATGGTGATACATCTCAGTTTTCGCCCCGCATGTTGTTCATGCTGCTCAAGTCAATGAAGAAGCTGAACCCTGAAGCCATTGTGAACTGGCTTAACATCAAACGTAAACTTCGAGATTACCCGCTCATCACTCTGCGCCATGCTCAGAAGTTGGTTCAGAAGATGATGGCTATCATCGAAAATTGGGAAGATTACGGCTTTGTGCTGGAAGGTGTTATAGCAGAGGGTTATGACTGCGAGTTGCCTGAACATTAATGCTCGTTATTTGAGCTATAAAACGCCATAGGTATAACAAGGGGGTATTCACAAGGCCTCCTTTTTCTTTACCTATGCAGCGGTTAAATAATGAGCTATAAAACGCCATAGAGTATAAGTGTCTGTTCAGAGGTGCTCTCCTAAGTTGTACCTTTGTTACTCTGGGCTTTCTGTAGGCGAGTCTGAGACTAATGTGAACATAGTTTAAACCGCTGGTCTTGTCGTTACCGCCGCACGCCAGCAAGCGAGGGCGAGATGCTTACAGTAATGTTGACCGAATTGTTTACCGTTACCATACAGAACTCGCTGGCGCTCAATCACAGCTTCACGTTAGGTCTCACCTCCCTTGCCGGTCGCCTCAACCACTCTTCAACAGAGAGACTGAACAGAAGGTAAATAGTCATCCATCAGTGTTGTTAGTAGTTGAAATCTCATCTGATTTGGATAGTTTTCTGAACAGTATTAGACGTTTAACTGATGCATGTGGAGTGATGCTTTTGCAGTAACCAATTGAATTGTAATTGGATTCACGGTTATTTTGGTGGTCAGTGAATTGAGCGGCGGGACTGTAGGGCTACGCACTTATAATCTGTTATCAAGAAAACTCACCGCCACACGCAGAAATGCACGGTCAAATTTACATCAATCATAATGTTGCCCATGACGAGCGGGGTCAGATTATCGAAACTTAATTCGCTGTAATGGTGACCGGACTGTTCGGGCTTGCTGTTCAGGTTCTGGAAGCTAGTTAAACAGCTTCCTCTCAGGGTTGGGGTAGGTAATTAACGGTATTCTGCCCGCGTCTTAACACAAGTCTATATGGATGCCGGTTCAGCTTTTCATTTTAAAGCTGTGCATAGACTCTTCTTAGGGGGGGGGGTACAGATTTGATGAGAATTATTCGCAGGACTTACGGGAAGAATTATTTTAAGAAGGTGCGTAGCATTGGTCACATGGCGAATCTTCTACATGGAGCAGTCCACTGAACTGACGCCACTAAGAAGGTATGGCTCATGCAGCTTTAAGTTCAGCCTTCAGCGCATATACAGCCGACTTTTTCATTCCAGTAACCTCCATCACCTGAGCAATAGAGTGACCCTCAGAGAGCATCTGACGGGCTTCTACACCCGCTTCGGTGATGCGCTTGCCGCCAACTCTACCTTCAGCCTTCGCGCGTTCAAGACCCGCTTTTGTTCGTTCTGAAAGAAGGTCACGTTCAAGCTGTGCACATGATGAGATGACACCTAGCACCATTTTCCCGATGGTGGTCGAGAAGTCCACACCTTCACGTGCAGACATCACCATGACGCCTCTTGCTAGTAACAGTTCAACTGTAGACAGGACATCAATTGTGTTGCGCCCAAGTCTGTCCACGCCAACGATGTGAACCGAGTCGGATGGTTGCAGTAATAACAGCATCTCACTAAAGCCAGTGCGTTCTGTGGCCTTCTTAGTGCCGCTCACTCCGTGGTCTATAAAGACTGCATCAGCCTTGCCATAACGCGATTCAAGCTCAATCTGCTGGTTGTCAGTACATTGGCTCAGGGTGGATACTCGAAGGTAGAAATATTTGCTCATAATGCTTGCTCTGGGTGGGTAGGTTAATGGTGACCATTATACTCAGGCAGCGCTATAATTCCATTATAACGTTCGTTTATCGGAAAATAGAGTTTAAGAGCCTGAAAACTAAATTTCTTGACATTTTCTTTGTTAGGTGGTGGGTCATTGCGCGATTCAGTTTGTCTCAAAAGTGGTCACTATACCGATGATTAGCATAGCCTGTGTTTTCCTCTGGTAAATAGTTGATTATAATGCGTTCATTGTCATTTCTCAGTGATGCGTCAGGGTGTAAGTGGATAATTAACATCAGATGATTATCTGAAGGGCTTGAAATTAACTCATTGATAGTAAAGATATTTTAATATTTTGCCGAGATAAGCACCCATCGTTTTTCTGCCCCCTAAGCACTCAGGCACTCATTTCAAGAAATCCTTATAAACCAAAGAGATGCAAATACATCCCACGAGCCCATTAACCCCCATCAATTAGTGACCGTGTTGAATTTTAGAAAAAGGAAAATGATAACACTTATCCCAGCATCCACTTGACAAATTGTAACAATTATGCAACAATAAATTGCAAATTAAATAACAAGGTATTTTTATGAATGAGTCTATCCCTAACACCTGAGCAATCCGCACTGTGTGCACAAATTCAATCACGTAAAGCAGCAACCGCAAAGCGTGAAGCCCTCGTCACTCAAATCCTCCAGCTTAAAGCATCAGGCATGACACACGCAGGCATTGCGCAATGTGTCGGTAAGAGTACGTCACTCATTAATCTCATCTCACGTAATGCGCTGGCAGCGTTTAAAGAATCTGTTGGTGGTGAGCATCAATAACAAACCCTCTTACACGCCATCAATTCAACACCTCCCTATGAAATCAAATCACCTCACCCTGCAAGCTGGCATCTCTGACGATGAGTAGCAAACCATCAATGATAGTTGTCTCAAGCTTGGTCTGTTAATGAATGGCGAGGATAACTGTTACGTGGGCGCTAAGGCGTTGCATGAGGCCATAGGTAAACCTTACGGTGAATTCATGCACTGGTATGCTGAAGCGGTAAAGCCTTATGTGATTGAATCAGAATCTTTCATTCAGGAAGTATTCACAGAGTCTGGGCGTCGTAACCTCCCTGATAGCGACTATCCCGACCTGATTGTTAAACCTAACGCTCAGCCATTAGCTTCAAGAGCGCCTGTAAGGTTGTCTGCTGGTCAACCCTAAAACAGACAAGGTTGTCCCAATATGATTGCTCAGTGAGCTGGCGGCGGCTCTGTTCAATGCCTCTGTTGAAGAGTGGTTGAGGCGACCGGCAAGGGAGGTGAGACCTAACGTGAAGCTGTGATGATGAGCGCCAGCGAGTTCTGTATGGTAACGGTAAACAGTGGCAATTCTTGATTCAGAACGAAGTCAGAACAAGGCTTTCGCCTTTTGTAGTGGGTCACAGCAGCCTCCCTTGCTCGGCTGAGCACTGATTACAAGGGCTTACAGTGTTGTTGGGTTTGGTGGGACAGGCCATCAAGCTAACTGGAATCTAAGCAGAAGAATTCCCTTTATACTACTGCCGTTCAGGTTTTTTGATTATAAAGGCTATTTTTAGCGCACACCTAATTATGCCATTTCAGCAATCCCAAAAATCTCACCAACAGATTAACAGGGGGGAGTCAATGTTATTTACCCGAACCCCTGTAAATCACTTGACAGAATGTTAAATAATTGTTAAAATGTAATCACAGGTTGAGAATTAGAAATGCACGGACTGTGTTCTTTGCCATCTCAACTCCTACGTTAATAAAAGTGAAGTCTGCGTTCGCGGGCTTCCTTTCCAAGTATCACCCTCTGTTTTAAATCCCCTGTGTTACCAAAAAATTACTTTGAGAAGGTTTCGGCTTTCACTCCTGTTTAGTTGATAGGCAAATCCTGCTGTGTCGCAGGTGGGCAAATTGTGTTGGTTATGGTCTAACGTTTTGAGCGGGCGTGAAGCCAGTCATACAAAACCAACACAAGCTTTCTCAAAGTAATTTTCGAGAAGTGTTAACCACGCACTTCAAAAAACGGGTTCAAGGCTCTGTTGTCGTTGTTTTCAAAATCGGGTGTGCCTTCAAATGTGAAGCCTTGAGGGCATTTCTCGAAAATTACTCCTATTAAAATCCTATCTTCCAACTCCCTCTTTCAGGACTAACCTAATGGCTGGTACAAAAACTCATACCTTCTTGCTTAATGAGAAGACCGTAACAATCCAAATTCTGCAAACTGTTGCAGGAATCCAAATGTCACAAAAATTGATGAAGTTTGCTCTCCCCGCATACGCTGGAATTGTTCAGGCGGTTCGTGGTGAAGGTGACGTGAAAAGTCTTATGGCCGACGTGCTTGAAAACATTGACGAGCTGGAACTTGATAAATTGGTCAGTAAATTGATGGAAGGCGCAACAGTTGATGGTTTCCCCGTTTCAAACCTCGACTACTTCCAAGGCAATCTTGGTGACCTGATTGACGTGGTCTATGAGGCACTGACTGCAAACTTCAAATCGGTTTTTACGGCAAGAGCTTTGAAAGCCCGACTTTCAGTTATGGCAAACTAAGCAGCCTGAGCGAAACACCGCGAACAGATGCAGCCATCGAAGTTATGACTGCTCAGCGTGACCCAGCTCTTGCAGAAGTTTTCGCTGTACTAAACAATCCAAACTGTCGTGAAACGTTCACGGAATTAACCTCCCTCGACTACCCAGCGTTTCATGAACTCCGTACAAACCTCGCAATCATTTCATCGTATAAAGAAGAAATTCGTCACCGTGAGTTGAAAGCATCAGGTCAAATCTAAAACAGGCCATTGTCACTATCTGGTGCGGTGGCCTTTTTGTTATCTGGAACATGAACAATGTTTACACAACTCCTCACTCTAATGTTCGCTGTGGCGCTCATTACGATTGCAATCAAAGATGGTGCACATAATGCAAACTCATAACTTAGCGATTGATGGTGCTACGCAAGAGCAGGCCATCGAACAGCTTGCGGCAACTCTTCCCGTTCGACCTGCACGGAAGCACCCCGTTGACCTCACAAACTTCTTCCCAGACAGCAAGGTCATCACTTGGCAGGACTACGGCATGTTACGCAGGGCGCTTGATGGACTGCCTGAAGGTAACCCGAATCGCCCACAGATTATTGCTCTAATCAAGACATTCCCATTACCTGATGGTGGAAGCCTTCAGCGAGTTCTATTCGACATGAGTCCCGCCAACTATGTATTTGATGATAAGCGCGGAACCATGACCCGCCTTGGCAAGGGGTACTGATAAATGACAGTTCTACATCCTGAAGAAGCTCAAATCATCAGGACGTTGCTCAGATCTTGCAGTGTTCAGACTCTTGTGACGCTGCAAACAAATCTGCACAACGAACCTGAATCCCTCATCAAAGAACTGGTAACTGAAAACCGTCGTTCAGGTTATTCCGACTACAAGTCCCACGCTCGCGCTTTCGATGTGGTGAAAATCCTTAGCGGTGAACTCACCAGCATCTCGCAAAATCTTTCTTATTAAGGCTACAAGCAATGTCTACTCTTTCACCTAAAAATACTCTTCCTCATCCCTCGAGTTTCGATTCGCAGTCACCTACACAGCAGAGAATTCAGCTCGAAGAACTGATTGCTGCAAAGTTGAATGACTTGCGCAAAGCCCTTGCCGATGCTGACCAAGCGGTCAAAACCGCTGAACTTACTCGTGAGAGCCAAGCTGAACTCGACACAAACAACATGCTTTTAACTGGGCGAGGATTAACATCTGCCGTCACGGTCGGTATGACAAAGGTTCGTGCATCAATCGCCGCTAGCTTCCGCAATCCAGAGAGTACGGGTCTTCTGGCATCAGTCGTAAACCCTGACGTTATCCTTTACGAGATTCAGACTCTTGAGCAGATGGAGGACATGCAGGAAGAAATGCTAGGGCAGGGGCTGCGTCTTTGTGGTAAGTACAAGCTTTCTAGTGAAATGACGCAGTATTACACCCATGACCCGAAAGTTATCAGTGCAGAAGCGTTACGTGACAAGGTTAAATCCTACCATCTGGCGAAAACTGACAGGGTGATTGAGGGTTATCGCGCTGCTCTGGACGAAGCCAGAAATCAATTCCTGCTGTTCGTTTCCCACGCCAAAATTCGCCTATCTGAAGTGACCAATCTTGATGCGCTTATGACCTCTCCACTGATTGAAACCCCCACCAAGAAAGGCAAGTAATTCAGATTGCCACCCATAAGGACAAGCTCAAAATGACTTCAGCACTCTCGATGCTATTGCTCCAAGAGCTAAACCGCGAAGCTTTGGGGATGTGCCTCCACTTCCTCAACTCAAATCTCATTACTGACGTTAAATCTCGTCAAACTATCATCAAAGCCTGTCGCGAATCAGCGAACATCCAACTCAATATGTCGGGGCTTTTCATTATGAAATAAGGTGGCCTAATATGGCTAAATTCAAAGCTGGTGAGTCCGGCAACATCAAAGGTCGCCCGCGCAAGGCAAACGGTCAGTTCCGTAAGACAAAAGAAATGCTTGCCGCTGAACGCGACCTGAACCGCTCAAAATTATTCTACCGCTCCATTCTGAACGATAGGCTTGATGTCCTCGAAGCTGAGTTCGCAGTTAAAAGTGTTACCCTCGCCAACAAGATGGAAGCCGTTAAACAGCTTAACCAGATGGCTCGTGAAGACATCAAGCAGGGGGCTGCTGACCTTGAGCTTCAAGCTGAAATGAACAAAAAAGTTAAGTCCTCTGCATCCGCATGCCCCGCAACATTCAGCCCTGTAGTTTCGCAGCTTAAGGCGGTCTAATGGCTGGAAATCTGGATTTCTTCGGTCTCGAACTGAATCTTAATACTGCGCAGGTTGAAAAAGCTCTCGTCCGCATTGAAGCGCGTGTTGCAAAGTCAGCCGCAAAGCTGGAAAAACAGCTAAACGCTGCCTTCAGTAAAAACACTGGTGCGGCATCCATGAACCGATTGTTTGACGCTATCGATAAACGCGCTACAAAATCAGGTCAGCACATCCGTAAAGAGATGAATAATGCTTTCTCTGGGGTTGGTGGCGCTGCGCGTGGCGGTTTCCGTAACGCAGAGGTTGAAGCAACAGCTTTCACTGGTCGTCTCCGTGGCATGATGCGTGACGCTATGACCATTCCTCGCGCAAATCTGCGTGGTCAGGGTTTCGGTGCTGGCGCTCGTCCTGCTGGTGGTTCAGGTGGTGGCTCTCGTCCACGCCTATCAGAAGCCGCAACGCTGGCAAATAATCAGCGTCGTTTGAGTGAGTTCATTTCTCGTCAGTCGCAGTCTGCAAGCATGGCTCGATGGTCGGTGCGTGACCCTGAGCGTTATGCTCGCCGCGCTGACGAGTTAAACCAGATTCGAGACCGTCATATGTCCAGCGGTAATCTATCCGGTGCAGTTAGAGATGTACGCTCATCAATGTTCCAGCACCGTCAGGAACTGGCAGGCGTTACACGCAGCGTCACTGGCTCCATGAATAGCTTCGGCGGTGGACTCATGGAATTGGTCGGTAAACTGTATCTAATGCAGAAAGCCGCAGAGCTATTCCTTGCAACTCTGCATACCGGTGTTGCACGTCAGGGTGCTGAAAACCGCCTGAGTAGCGCCTTTGGTGCTGATACCAACAATGTACGCCGTCAGGTTGAGATTCTCTCTAATGAGTTTGGTGCGAACTTTACCGAGCAAATGCAGGATGCTTCAACCCTCCGCGCCACGATTCCCCGTGACAAAGTTTCAGACGCAACAATTCTAAGCCTGCTGAAAGAAGAAACTGTTGCTAAGGTTCCGTTTGGCTTAACGCCAGATGCACTTAAGCGCGTCAACAATGCCTTCTCTCAAATTATGTCAGCAGGTAAGTTGCTCGGACAGGATGCGAACCAGCTCAAGGATAGTTTTCCCGAGTGGACGCGAATTGTCTCGAAAGGTCTCGGTAGGGATGTGAGCCGTAAAGACCTGCTTGGTATGGACTCAGAAAAGTTATTTGCTGCATTCATCGATGGCTTGAAGAAGTCGAACGAAGAAATGGACGCTTATAACAAGGCGCGAAACGCCATGTCTACCAAGCTTATGCAGACAGAGAACGCGAATCAGGCACTACAGAATTCCGTGTTCAATGGCTATCAAAAGGGATTCGGTGAATTTCTTACGAGCATAACTGGCCTAATGACCGCTTTTGCTCCCGAAGGGCAAGAATTCGGCACCGTGCTTGGGAGGATGTTTTCAGGGATTGCTGCATTCGTTGAGGAGGTTGCAAGTGCTGTGTTGTCGTTTAATGGCCAGGTTGCTGAATGGCGTATTGCTTTTCGTTCATGGGATGATAATACGAAAAACATCGTCCGTGCCGCTGCGAGTATCGGTGAAGGTATTGGTGGGCTGGCTCTGGCACTCGGTGCTGCATGGGTTACCCTAAAGCCTATCATCTCCGCAGTTGGCATGATTCGTGGTCTTGGTGCTGCGGCTAGCGGTACAACAGCCGCTGAAGTTGCTGGTGCTGCTGGAGGGAGTAGCGTTGCAGGTGTCATTGGTGCGCTTACTCTTCCTGCTGGTGCTGTATTAGCCGCGAAGCAGGGGAGTAAGCGTTTAACCCCTGAGCAACGGGCTGGCTTGAACACAATTTCTGAGACGGCGATGGGGGGTAGTGCGAACCAACTTGAGCAAGGTCAGGATTATGACAAGCTGCTAAACCCAAATAATGCCAACGTAGGCGCGAAAGGTACATTCTGGAAGGATTTAGTTAGTGGGGCTGTTGAGCACTTCAATAACTTCCTGTCTGCACCATCAAGCATGACTTCACTTATGCCCGCCAGCTCAAAGAATGGTTTCAGTTACACACCGAACGTTTCTCTGCTGAATAAAGACCTCGCCGTCAATACTGGTGCTCTGTACGCACAGCAACAGCGTCAGATGGTTCAGGCACCTGTCAATTCTTCACTGAGGCTGGACATTACTCAAAACGGCGTGGCTCTACAGTCATTTATGTTTGATGCGCTGAATCAGCGTGATGAGCGAATCACCATCAACGCGCTGCCACTCGAAGGTTCAGCATCCAGTGATAACGCCGGATGGAGAAACCCCTATGCCTTATCGCCAACGGCACCTTCAGCTTCTCGTTAATCCTCTTCTTTGGCGGTACTCGCTGCCGCCCCAATCAAGGTTCCAATCTAATGGCTACCACATTCACCAATGGCTCACCGTCAATCGCGCCTCCTAACGTTGGCGGGAAAGACCAACTGATTTTCTTCCCCCCAGAATTACAAACAGCCTTGTCCATGTCAGCTACAACCAGCATTGCATACTCATCCCCGTTCCAAGTTACATCACAGCCAGTGATGAGCGGTGTAACGCTCTCTGACCATCTCCAGAGAGCACCACGAACCATTTCCGTTGAAGGCGTTGTTGTCGTTCAGTATCACGGTACATTCCTACAGCATCAGGATTTGGGCGCGGTGGAAGACTTTATTGCAACGACCGAACTATGGCGTGACCAGCATCGAGTCTTATCCTGCATCAGCACCAACGGGGTCAAATTAGACAAGTGCTTCATTACTAATTTCGAAGCCAAGCGCGATGCTCAAATTACGAATGGTGTTCGTGTCTCCATGACGTTTCAAGAGATTAGCTTCATCGAACAGCTCCACCGCGCAACGCTTCAGGCAGGTAGTAACGCAAACGGTTCGGGTGGGTCATCTGGTGGTGCTAAGACAAAAATTAAAGGCATTGTTGGGAAAAAAGACGTGGGGAGTCTTACAACCGAACTCACCAGTAATCAGGAGAATTGCCGCGCCGCAATCAACTTGGTGAACCGTGTCGGTATGTCTGCTGCTTCAACTGAAGACCTTCGCCAATACTCAAACTGTGCTCATAACAACATGCCTTCTGCGAAAGGCGTCATCTACGGTGACATTAAGACGGGTGCGCGTAATTCAAGCATGTATCAGAACACTGGCGGCAATCCTACCAAGAATCTAAAAACTGCCAAGCCATCGAAATAAGGACAATAAATGTCATACGCCATCAACATCCCCGATGTTCCATACTCATCGCAACAAGTTACTTTAGGTGACCAGCCCTACATTCTCGAAATCGTCTATAAAGAACGCACGGACCGTTATTACATAACGCTGGGAACCACAACCGGCGTTAGATTGCTGACTGAGAAGAAGATTCTTAACGGTGCCACGATGACTGGCTTGTTTGACCTTGGCATGTCTGGTGAGCTATTCGTCACTCGTAACTTTGGCACAGGCGATAAAATTGGTTGGGGGAAACTCGGTATTGGTAAGGAGTTCGGTCTTCAGTTCCTGACGCGCGATGAAGTCAACTTTATGAGCAATCATGACTTTGACGGTTACCGTGTCGATGACACCACTTCTGCACTGAGAGGTGCAATCTAATGGCTGAACAATACACCGAATCCGGTAACACCCTTGAGGTCATGCCTGAGCGCGTCTACATCATGGCTGTTGGGAAAGATGGTGGTGAGGTAGACCCATCAAATCATACACAGTCGAAGACCGTACCAGCATTGACCGACGTGCAAATGACAGCCTCTCTCTCCACATCCATGAACTCTGGAGGTATCAGTTCCGATGACGTTCAATTCAAGTTATATAATCTCTCACCTGAAATGCGCTCTCGCTTCGAGGTGGAGGGTAACGCTGTCATTTTCCGTGCTGGCTACAGCTTCCACTGGACGATGGATGTGCAGACAGGTCAGCGTAACGAACATTACGAAAGTCTGCCCGTTCTGTTCACTGGTTATGTTATTCATAGCTACACGTCACGTGAGGGGACTGACCTCGTCACCACCGTTTATGCCAGTACCGACAAAGTGCTTCGTGCAGTAACTAAAACGAGCATCGCATACAAGCCCAACACGAAACGCTCCAGCGTAGTGAAAGACCTTGCCTCAAAGTTTGGCCTACCGATTGTTGAATTCAATACTGGCAATCTTGGTGACCGCGCCTACGTCTCCGGCTTTAGCTATTGGGGTTCGGTGTCGAATGCTCTGGACAAAGTCTGTCTTGAAAATGGCCTGAAATGGATTATCGAGCGTGGTCAGCTTCGTGTTATCCCTGCCCAATTCGCTGCAAATGAACAGGTCTGGACTATCAACAGCGGTAATCTGATGAGCCTGCACGGTTCCTTTTCCAGAACTGCAAAGTCCCACCCACAGACGAGCAAGAAGGCACAGCAGCGTATTCGCATTATCAATAACGAGGTTCCTGCCGCTGGTGAAGTTTCTACCGTGTCTCAGTTCAATGGTAAGACTATTATCACCAAGACGAAGAACGAAATCACGTGCAAGCTGTTCCTGTCCCCTGAACTTAAGCTTGGGGACTGTATCCAGTTTGACCAAGACCTAAACAAGTACCTCGGTGACGACAAAATGAGGGAATTCAATGCCAGAGGTATTTTCAGGGTAACTGACATTCATCACAGCCTTGATTATCGTGGTGGCGACTGGTCTACAGAACTGAAAATTGCACCAGTGACGCAGGAGTAAAATCTGATGGTAACTATCCGTAAAACCCCAGCCCGTCAGCGACTTCTGTCTGCACTGAATAACCTTGAACAGAGTGTTCCTCGTGTCGGTATGTTTGCAGAAGATGGTGAACACCCAGAGGCGCACATGTCCTACCCAGAACTAATGGCAATCCACGAGGCTCACGGCGTGAAATCTAAGGGTGGGCGCATCCACAGACGTATTTTCGAAGTCACTGCGATGATGTATAAGAGGGAAATCATGAGCGGCGTGAAGAGTGCGCTGAAGCGTCAGTTGGTGAACGGCGACACAAGCCCAACACTGACTTTTAACGCTTTTGGTCAACCACTGCAAAAGCAAGTGAAGGAGACGTTCGGTAATACTGGGCTATTACCATCAAATGCTGCTGAAACTATCTCCCGCAAAGGTGCTAACACCCCGATGGTCGAGACTTCAGAACTCAAAGACCATGTTCATTACAAAACCACATCCCGTATCAAGAAGTAAGGTGCCCCTATGAATGCAAACCCTTTCAGAGCAACAGTATGACTCCAATGAGAAAGCCAGTCAGCGGCTTGGTTTTCAGTCCATCAACTGGATTACTAGGCAAACTGCTTTAGGTAATCTCGCAGTAGCTGCGACAAGGCTTGCGATGGCACGTTAGCACACGCAGGTCTGTGACATACACGCCAGAATAGCACCAGACCCCACATCTACCGGCTACTTTGAACGCTTCAAGCGATGCAGGTAATAAAAAGCCCACTAACCAGTTAATTCTGAGTAGTGGGCTTTTCTGTTCCTATCATCCAATGCCCTTTATTTGCTTTCCCATTCATCAACTGAGCAACCTATAAAACCATTCTTCGCAACCTTCAGCGTAATACCTGAATCAATCGGGACAGGTTTAATTTCAGGCTGGTATTCAGCACCGAGTCTCGCCGTCTGCTCTGCCAGCTCCACTGCTTTACGCCGAGCAATTATGTCGTCTATGTACCCGTAAGGATTAAGTTTCTGCTTTACGGCTTCGTTCCAGTAGCGGTCAAAATTCCCACCTGTACCTACTCGAACTTTGCGAAGCTGGAAGCGATATGTCTCTGGCTGCTTTATCTCTGGTTGACCGGACGAATCTTGTAACTCCTTTATCGCCACAATGTTGTGATGAAGGGGAGTCTTACGGTATGCCTCACAGTTAGTCGAATGACGTCTTTAACCTTGGGCTGAGTCGGGTTATGGCCACGGATTGCTGCTGCATTCATTTCTCTGATGGCGTCATAATCATCGCGCGCAGCAAAAGAGTCATACTTGCTTTGGGATAAAATCACGGGTGATGCCTTCTGAATCTTTGCGCGCACTTTATTCTCTGCCCTCTGCTTGTCATGCGCTTTACGTTCAGTTGGCGTCATAGCAGCCAGGCGCTCACGTCTGCGCACCTTCTTCAGTTGCCCTTTAGTTAGTACCTTTATCGGTTTCATTCTTTGTCACCTTGCGCAATTAAGCTGCAATTTCAATAGTATCAGAGGCGAACGGCTTCATTCTTGGTTGTAGATGTCTTTGCTATATTATCGCGTCACTCGATTGTGTTACAGCCAAGCGATAACCAATGCTGAGCTGCAACCTTGCCCCATGATTCAGGCGCAGCCAGTAACTTGTTTTTCATTCCTCTATACGAAAACTCTTAACTGAAATTATTATACCGTCCACTCTCTGGGCTGGCTTTAAATAAACCTTCAAGAAGGTCGCTAAAATCGCACCAGCCTTGATAACTGTCATTGTCTGAATTTAGACTGAGATACTAGTGACCTGCTCCCCGTTGATTAATACACCACGATGTTAGTAATGTCTTCATAAGCCACATGAGGACATCCCCATGAAGAAGCGTTTTTCCGACGAACAGATCATCAGTATCCTCCGCGAGGCTGAAGC
>Ga0247732_10000114_pt1 | contig 52923 bp, 53 predicted proteins | sample UWRJL163409C2_FD_180940 | JGI IMG/M metagenome (GOLD analysis project Ga0247732, IMG submission 180940) | Plant litter microbial communities from Arlington Agricultural Research Station in Wisconsin, United States - UWRJ-L163-409C-2 | ecosystem: Environmental > Terrestrial > Plant litter >...
TGCCTCCCCCGCCCCCCGCCGAGGAACTGCCGCCGCCGCCCGCGCCGGATCAGGCTGTGACGGTCGCCTTCGACGCGCCGGCACCGCCCGCGCCGGTCGACGAACTGCCTCCGCCGCCCCCGGCCGACGCCGTGGCACCGCTCGACGCACCGATGCCCCCGCCGATCGACGCACCGGCGCCCGCGCCGCTGCCGCCAGGCCTCGGCCCCCTGATGCTGGACACGCCGCCCGCTCCCGCGGTCAGCGTCGCCGACTGGGACGCCGCCCCCGAGGGCGCCGCACCCGCCGGTGAGCCGCAGGCCTGGGCACTGCACGGTGCACCGCTGCCGCAGGACCCGATCTTCCCGGATCCGGCACCGCTGCCTGCTCCGGATGCCGCTGCCCCGCCCGCCGTCGACGCGCCCGCCCCGGTCGTCGACCCGGCCGCTCCCGCACCGCTCGCCGCCGATCCGTCGGTGCTCCCGCCCAACGGCATTCCTCACCTCGCCAGCCCGGACGCACCGCCGCCAGGGGCGACGATGGATCCCAACGCCGCAGGCCCCGCAGACAGCCCCAACACGAGCTACCTCAAGGACCTCTGGCAAGCGGTTCAGAACCACGACATCAGTGGCAAGGAAGCGCTCATCGTCGGTCTGTCGCAACGCGGCATGAACACGCCGATCCCGGCGCAGGCGCCCGGCCCCAACGTGCCGACCGGCCCCGTGCCAGCTCCAGTCGATCCGGCCCTACCGGCTCCTGCTCCCGGCGACCCGGCTCTCCTGGTCCCCGCACCCGCGCCGGCTCCGGCCCCGGTCAACTAAGACCGAGGCCTAGGCGGATCCGACCCACTCGTCGGATCCGTCGACGAACAGTTGGTGCTTCCACACGGGCAGGCGCGCCTTGACCGTGTCCACCAACAACGCGCACGTCTCGAACGCCGCTCTACGGTGATCGGCGGCGACGGCCGCGACCAACGCCGCGTCCCCGATGTCGAGCGTGCCGACGCGATGGCTCACGGCGATCGCCCGCACGCCCTGGCAGTCCCTGGCGACCTCGGCGGCCACTTCGGCCAGTATCTGGTTGGCCGTCGGGTGTGCGGAGTATTCGAGTCGTGTGACCGACCGGCCGCCGTCATGGTCGCGTACCGCGCCGACGAAGCCGACGACGGCCCCTGCCGCCCGGTGCACCACGAGTGCTTCGTGCTCGGCGAGGTCGATCGCCTGGTCGCTCAGTTCGGCCCGCAGCACGATCGCGCTCATGGGGTGTGGTCTCCTCCGCCAAGTTGATCGAGGGCGTGCTCGAGCACGTCGGCCAGCACCCCGAGTCCGTCCTTCACGCCGCCGGGTGATCCCGGCAGGTTGACGATCAGTGTGCCGTCGCGCACACCGCAGACCCCACGGGACAGCACCGAGGTGGGTACGTGCGGCAGGCCCGACCGCCGGATCGCGTCGGCCAGGCCGGGGATTTCGAAGTCGACGATCGCGGCCGTCGCGTCGGCGGTCCCGTCGGTCGGCGAGATGCCGGTGCCGCCGGAGGTGAGAATCAGGTCGACCTTCTCGCCGAGGGCTGTCCACAATGCGCGGGTCACCGCCAGTCCGTCGGCCACAACGTGCGGTGCGGTGACGTCGTATCCGCGAGCGGTCAGCCACGCCACGATCACCGGGCCGGTGCGGTCGTCGTAGACGCCGTTGGCCGCGCGCGTGGACGCGATGATCACGCGTGCCGACCGCGTCACTGCTGGTCCCGCTCCCAGTGACCCGTCTTGCCGCCGTCCTTGCGCACCACCGCGATGGCGTCGATCGTCGCGGCCGGGTCGACGGCCTTGAGCATGTCGTAGAGAGTGAGGGCTGCGACGCTGACCGCGGTCAGCGCCTCCATCTCCACGCCGGTGCGGTCGGTGGTGCGAACGGTCGACGTAATCGTGACTTCCGTTGCGCCGATGGCGAATTCGACGTCGACGCCGGTGAGCGCCAACTGGTGGCACAGGGGAATCAGATCGCTGGTGCGCTTGGCGGCGAGGATCCCGGCGATCCGGGCCGTCGCCAGGGCGTCGCCCTTGGGAAGCCCACCTGTCGCGATCAGCTCGACGACGTCGGCGCGGGTTCGCAGAACACCCGTCGCGACGGCCGTGCGCTTGGTGGCGTCCTTGGCGGTCACGTCGACCATGTGCGCCGCCCCCGATTCGTCCAGGTGCGACAGCCGACCGGGGCGGGCCGTCACGTCTACTTGTTGATGACGGTGACCGGGTGCGTGTACGGCAGGTCCTCGACCGGCAACGGGAACGTCAGTTCGCCGAAGGGCGACAGCGCGCCGGTACGGTCGGCGGCGAGCTCACTGACCGCATGGTCACCGTCGGCGCTCACGGGCCAGCCGTTGTCGACGTAGTGGTTCTTCTGCGATTTCTTGTCGGCCACGTTCACATTGTGGCAGGCGGTGAGCGCGCTGGCGAGACCGGCGTCTGAGGCGACCTGGCCTACGCTGGTAACCAATGTCCGAATCAGCTCGTGTCGTACCGTTGGGCGCCTGGCTCGACGAGCTGACCGACGGTGAGCTCGTCCGCCTGTTCGAGCTGCGTCCGGATCTCGCTCAACCCCCGCCCGGCTCCATCTCCGCGCTAGCCGCCAGGGCGCAGGCCAGGCAATCGGTGAAGGCCGCGACCGACGGCCTCGACTTCTTGGCACTGGCGACGCTCGACGCACTGCTGGTCCTGAAGGCCGACGGCGGCGGCGTGCCCATGGCCGCACTGACGGAGCTGATCGGCGACCGGGCGGATCCAGACGACGTGGCCACCGCCCTCGACACCCTGCGGGCGCGCGCGCTGGCGTGGGGCGACGCGGCGATCCGGGTGACCCCCGAGTCCGCGGCGGGTCTTCCGTGGCATCCGGGCCAGGTCACCCTCGAGGCCGACGGACCCGACGCGGCGCACATCGCCGAACTGGTCGACGAGGTCGACGGTCCGCAGCGCGAACTCCTGGAGCGGCTCGTCGACGGCTCACCGATCGGGCGGACACGCGACGCGGCACAGGGCACCCCCGCCGACCGGCCGGTGCAACGGCTGCTGGCCATGGGGCTGCTGCGCCACGTCGACGAGGACACCGTGATCCTGCCGCGCCTAGTCGGGCAGGTGATGCGCGGCGAAGCGCCGGGTCCCACCGGGCTGACGCCACCGAATCCGGCCACGTCATCGATGTCGGTGGCAGACGTCGACGCGGCCGCGGCCGGATCCGCCATCGACCTGCTCCGCGAAGTGGACGTCGTGCTCGACGCGCTGTCCACTGCGCCGATCCCCGAACTCCGCAGCGGCGGCCTCGGGGTCCGCGAGCTGAAGCGCCTCAGCAAGACCACCGGTATAGCCGACGACCGGCTCGGCCTCATCCTCGAGGTGGCCTCGGCGGCGGGGCTGATCGCGGCGGGCATCCCCGAGCCGGATCCACTCGACGGCACCGGGCCGTACTGGGCGCCGACGCTGGCCGCCGACCGCTTCGTCGAATCCACCAACGCCGTGCGATGGAACCTGATCGCCTCGGCCTGGCTGGACCTTCCGGCTCGGCCTGGCCTCGTCGGCGAACGCGGACCCGACGGCAAACCCTATGCGGTGCTGTCGGATTCGCTGTACTCGACGGCGGCGCCGCTGGACCGCCGACTGCTGTTGGCCACGCTCGCCGACCTGCCTCCCGGCGCCGGAGTCGACGCGGCGGGAGCCTCGGCCGCCATGACGTGGCGGCGGCCGCGCTGGGCCGCCCGCCTTCAACTCAAGCCGGTCGCCGACCTCGTCGCCGAAGCCCATGCCGTCGGCGCGATCGGCAGGGGTGCGATCGCCACCCCGAGCCGTCACCTGTTGGCGTCCGAGCCCGAGGACGTCGTCGTCGCGGCGATGACCAAGGTGCTGCCCGCACCGATCGACCACTTCCTCTTGCAAGCCGACCTGACCGTCGTGGTCCCCGGTCCGCTGGATCGTGGCCTGGCCGAACAACTTTCGGTCGTGGCGAACGTCGAGTCGGCGGGCGCCGCGATGGTGTACCGGATCAGCGAGCAGACAGTCCGTCGCGCCCTCGACACCGGTCTCAGCGCCAGCGAGCTGCACGGGATGTTCGCCCGTCACTCGAAAACACCTGTACCGCAGGGCTTGACGTACCTGATCGACGACGTGGCGCGCCGCCACGGCCAGCTCAGGGTCGGCATGGCGGCGTCGTTCGTCCGCTGCGAGGACCCCGCGCTGCTGACTCAAGCCATCTCCGCTCCGGCGCTAGAGAAGCTGGACATCAGGGCGTTGGCCCCGACCGTCGCGGTGTCGATGTCGCCGATCAACGACCTGCTCGCCGCCCTGCGGACCGCTGGCTTCGCGCCCGCCGCGGAGGATTCGTCGGGCACCATCGTGGACGTCAAGTCACGCGGGGCGCGGGTGCCGACTCCCGGCCGCCGGCGCGGCTATCGCCCACCCCAGGGGCCGACGGCCCAGACGCTCGGCGCGATCGTCGCCGTGCTGCGCAAGATGACCGGCTCCCCGGCCGACGGGTCCCGTCTCGACCCGGCAGAGGCGATGGCGCAGCTGCACGGCGCCGCGCACCGACAGGAGTCGGTGGTCATCGGCTACGTCGACCCCGCGGGGGTCGCCACCCAGCGCGTAGTCGCCCCCATCAACGTCAGGGGCGGCCAGCTCACCGCCTACGATTCGGCCGCTGGCCGGGTGCGCGACTTCGCGATCCACCGCGTGACGTCGGTCATGTCGGCGGAACAGGGATAATGGGTGGGATGACGTCAGCAGGAGTGTCGGTATGACCGAGGGCCCATTGATCGTGCAGTCCGACAAGACGGTGCTGCTCGAGGTCGACCACGAGCTTGCGGGCGCGGCGCGGGCGGCGATCGCACCCTTCGCCGAGCTGGAGCGCGCGCCAGAACACATCCACACCTACCGCATCACGCCGCTGGCCCTGTGGAACGCGCGCGCGGCCGGTCACGACGCCGAGCAGGTCGTCGACGCACTGGTGTCCTTCTCGCGGTACTCGGTGCCGCAGCCGCTGCTGGTCGACATCGTCGACACGATGGCGCGCTACGGCCGCCTGCAGCTGGTGAAGAGCCCGGTGCACGGGCTGGTGCTGGTCAGCCTGGACCGCGCCGTCCTCGAAGAGGTGCTGCGCAACAAGAAGATCGCCCCCATGCTTGGGGCGCGCATCGACGACGACACCGTCATCGTGCACGCGAGCGACCGCGGGAACATCAAGCAGATACTGCTCAAGATCGGCTGGCCCGCGGAGGACCTGGCGGGCTACGTCGACGGCGAGGCGCACCCGATCGAGCTGGCGCAGGACGGCTGGGTGCTGCGCGACTACCAGCAGATGGCCACCGACTCGTTCTGGGCGGGCGGCTCGGGTGTCGTCGTGCTGCCGTGCGGCGCGGGCAAGACGATCGTCGGCGCCGCAGCGATGGCGAAGGCCGGGGCGACGACCTTGATCCTGGTCACCAACACCGTCGCAGGCAGGCAGTGGAAGCGCGAGCTGATCGCCCGCACCTCGCTGACCGAGGAGGAGATTGGGGAGTACTCCGGCGAACGCAAGGAGGTGCGCCCCGTCACGATCGCGACGTACCAGGTGATCACGCGTCGCACCAAGGGTGAGTACAAGCACCTGGAGCTGTTCGACAGCCGCGACTGGGGCCTGATCATCTACGACGAGGTGCACCTGTTGCCCGCCCCGGTCTTCCGGATGACGGCCGACCTGCAGTCACGCCGCCGGCTGGGGCTGACCGCCACCCTGATCCGCGAAGACGGCCGCGAGGGTGACGTCTTCAGCCTCATCGGCCCCAAGCGTTACGACGCACCGTGGAAGGACATCGAGGCGCAAGGCTGGATCGCCCCGGCCGAGTGCATCGAGGTCCGCGTCACGATGACCGAGAACGAGCGGATGATCTACGCGACGGCCGAGCCCGAGGAGCGCTACAAGCTGTGCTCGACGGCGCACACCAAGGTGGCGGTGGTGAAGTCGATCCTGGCCCGCCATCCCGGCGAGCCGACGCTGGTGATCGGTGCGTACCTCGACCAACTGGAGGAGCTGGGCCGCGAGCTCAACGCGCCGGTGATCCAGGGGTCGACGAAGAACTCCGAACGCGAAGTCCTCTTCGAAGCCTTTCGCACGGGCGAGATTCAGACGTTGGTGGTGTCCAAGGTGGCCAACTTCTCCATCGATCTTCCCGAAGCCAGTGTCGCGGTGCAGGTTTCGGGCACGTTCGGCTCGCGGCAGGAGGAAGCGCAGCGCTTGGGCCGGCTGCTGCGGCCCAAGGCCGACGGCGGCGGTGCGGTCTTCTACTCCGTGGTGTCTCGCGACAGCCTCGACGCCGAGTACGCCGCGCATCGGCAGCGGTTCCTCGCCGAACAGGGCTACGGCTACGTCATCAAGGACGCGGACGATCTGCTCGGGCCGGCGATATGACATGACGGTACGGCGGGTGGTGCCGAACCTGACCGTCGCCGATCTGAACGTCGCCCGCGCCGCCTACGTCGAGACGTTGGGCCTGACCGAGGTGATGAACCACGGCTGGATCCTCACGCTGGCGGATGACGGTGGCCGTCAGATCAGCCTCATGACCAGAGACCTGTCCGCGCCCGTCAACCCCGACGTCTCAGTGGAGGTCGACGACGTCGACGATGCCCACGCCGCGGCGGTGTCGGCCGGCCTGGCCATCGTGCACCCGCTGACCGACGAGGAGTGGGGCGTGCGGCGGTTCTTCTTCGAGGATCCGTCGGGCAACGTCGTCAACGTCCTGAGCCACCGCTAACTCAGCGCCGGAATGACCTCTCGCTCGAAGAGTTCGATGCCCGATCGGTCGTAGGCCGCCTCGGGGAAGTAGAGGATCGCGTAGTCGCAGCCGAGGTCACGCAGTCGAGTCAGACGCTCGATCACCTGCTCCGGGGTGCCGGTGGCCGCGTCGGGCGAGGTGGCGTTGGCGAGCATCGCGTCGACCGCCTCCGGGTCCGCCTTGGTGATCTGCCGTGCCCTGATCCGTTCGACACGATCGGCGACGTCGGCCTCCGACGTGCCGATGACGGCGTTGAAGTTCGCCGACCGGACGATCGAGCCGTAGTCGGTTCCGACGTTCGCGCAGTGCTCTTCGAGCACCTTCGACTTGTGCTTGAAACCGTCGGGCTCTGAGGTGAAGTTGGTGTACTGCGCATATTTGGCGGCGATCTTCAACGTCACCTTCTCACCGCCGCCGGCAATCCACAGTGGAATTCCGTCCTGCTGCAACGGCTTTGGTGCGACGATCGCGTCGTCGACCTGATAGTGCTTGCCGTCAAAGGTTACTCGGCCGTCACGCCAGGCGTCGCGCATGATCTGCACGCCCTCGTCGAGGCGAGCCAATCGCACGCCGGCAGAGGGGAATCCGTAGCCGTAGGCACGCCACTCGTGCTCGTACCAGCCACCGCCGATGCCCATCTGTACCCGGCCGCCGGAGATGACGTCCACCGTGGCCGCCACCTTGGCGAGGTACACCGGATTGCGGTAGCTCATCGCGGTGCACATCTGCCCGAGCTTGATGCGCGTCGTTGTCGCGGCGTACGCCGACATCAACGACCACGCCTCGTGGGTCGCCTCGTCGGTCGGCACCGGGACGGTGTGGAAGTGGTCGTACACCCAGAGTGAATCCCACGCCCCGCCATCGGCGTGGACGGCGAGGTCACGCATGACCTCCCAGTGCCGTTCCGTGGGAATGTCCACCAGATCGAGTCGCCAACCCTGCGGGATGAAGAGTCCGAAGCGCATGAATTCGACTCTAGGCGGTTCACCGGTCGACGGTGCGCCGTAGTGTCGACCGTGGTGCGTGCGTCCGTCGTTCGGCGGTGTCGACGCCGGACGCGCAAGGAGAATTGCGATGGATCGCTACGAGCGGCTGGCGAATGCGTTCGTCGGCTTGGCGGACACCCTGGTCGCAGACTACGACGCCATCGAGCTAGCACAGCAGCTCATCGACAGCACCATGACGCTGCTGCCGATCAGCGCGGCGGGCATTCTGCTCGGTGACGCCGCCGGTGTGCTGCACGTGTTCGCGTCGAGCAGCGAGCAGAGCCGGTTGTTGGAGCTGCTTCAGGTCGAGGCCAACGTCGGTCCGTGCCTCGACGCCTACCGGACCGGCGGAGCCGTCCACGTGCCGGATCTCGCCGCCAGCTCGTCGACGTGGCCGGTGTTCGCCGAGCGCGCGGCAGAGTACGACTACAAGGCGGTCGTGGCGCTGCCCTTGCGGCTGCGCGACGAGCGGGTCGGTGCGCTGAACCTGTTCCTTGGGGAGACGGGCCCGATGCAGCAGGCCGACGTCGCCGTTGGACAGGCCTTGGCCGACGTCGCCGCGGTCGGCATCCTCCATCAGCGGGTGCTGAGCCGATCCGAACTCGTCAACCAGCAACTGCAGACGGCACTGAGCACCCGCCTGATCATCGAGCAGGCGAAGGGCGTGCTCGCCGAACGCGGCTCCCTCGACATGGATCGGGCGTTCAATCTGCTTCGCTCACATGCCCGCCGGACCAATCGCCGTCTCGCCGACCTGTGCCGTGACGTCGTCGACGGTGCGCCGACGCGCGACATCCTCGACACTTCCGCCTAGCCACCTCGGGAGGTTTGCAACGGGCCTCGCGCGGCTAGCCTCACCCATGGCGCTTACCAAGGACGAACGCGAACAGTTCTTCGCCGAGCCGCACGTCGCCGCGTTGTCCGTGTACGCGGGTGATACGCGTGGGCCGCTCACGGTGCCGATCTGGTACCAGTACACCCCTGGGGACGAGCCGTGGATCTTGACTGGCCCCGGCTCGCACAAGGCCCGGCTGATCGAGGCGAACGGCTTCTTCTCGCTCATGGTGGAGCGCACGGAGCCGACGACGCGGTACGTCGCAGTCGACGGAGCCGTCAGTCGCATCGAACCGGCCACCGACGCGCAGCTGGAGGAGATGACGCGGCGCTATCTCGGCCCCGAGGCGGCGGAGGCGTATCTCGAGTTCGCCCGCAAGGAGCTTGGTGCGAACGTGGCGATCTGGATGAAACCGGAGCACTGGCTGTCGGCCGACCTTGGCGCCCTCTAGACCACTCCCAGCGCCGCGAGGGCGCCGTCGAGCACGACGCTGCGAAGCTCGTCGACCGGCACCTCGGGGAAGTGCATCGAGCAGTCCTGCAGTCCACCGAAGGCGATGACGCCGCGGGTCGCTTGCGCCAGGGTTGGCGTCGGCCCAAAGATCAGCCGTACCAGTCGTTCTCGCCAGGCGAGCATGGTGTCGATCAGCCCAAGGTCGGCGAGGATCGGGAGTTCGGTCAGCACGAGCATCAGGTCGGCGCGGTGCCGATGATGGAAGTCGAAGAAACCCGCCAACAACTCGGTCGGTGTGACGTCGGCGGCGCGGGCCTCCTGCTCGGCGACGAACCGTTCCCCGTCGTCGACCAACGGTTGGACGATGCTGCGGATCAGTTCCTCGCGTGAGCTGAAGTGGTAGTAGAGCGCTGGCTTTGTGATGCCGAGGCGGGCGGCGATGTCTTGCAGGCTGGTGCGTTGTACGCCCTTCTCGCCGAACAGCTCGCGGGCGACGTCTTGGATGCGTTGCCGGGTGTCCGAGACGGGCTTGTTCACGTAGCCACCCTAGCTGACCGACCGGTAGGTAAGCTACCGTTTGCAACTTACCGACCGTTAAGTAAGGGGAACGACATGCGGGTACTCATTTCAGGCGCAAGCATCGCCGGACCGGTGCTGGCCTATTGGCTGACGCGCCGCGGATTCGACGTCACCGTGGTCGAGCGGGCCCCGGCGCTACGCAAGACCGGCGGACACGCGATCGACCTGTTCCGGCCCGCGATGGAGATCGCCGAGCAGATGGGCGTCCTGTCACGGATCGAGGAGAGGACCACCGGCACCACCCGAATCGCCCTCTCAAGGGCGGGCTCGACGCGCACCGTCGACCTTGACTACCTCAAGTTGCAGCGGACCATCTCCGACCGGCACGTCGAGATCATGCGCGACGACCTCAGCCAGATGTTCTACGACGCTGCCCGCGAGGACGTGGAGTACGTCTTCGGTGACGAGATCACCGCCATCGGCGACGACGGCGTCGTGAGTTTCGCCAACGGCGCACCCCGGTCCTTCGACGTCGTGGTCGGGGCCGACGGACTGCATTCCGGCGTGCGCCAACTGGTGTTCGGCCCCGACGGCGGGCACACCCGCTTCCTCGGCGGCTACCTCGCGGTGCTCTCAGTGCCGAAAACCCTTGCGAGGGAGGGCGAATTGACGGGCGTCGTCGACGTCGGAAAACAGGCGATGCTCTACACGGCCGACCACCTCGACGACGCCCGCGCGGTGTTCATCTTTCGGCGGCCGACACCGCTGGACTACCACCACCGCGACCACGCCACGCAGCGGCGACTCCTTCGCGAAGAGTTCGCCGGGATGTCCCCGATCGTCGACCGCTGGCTCGCCGAACTCGACGGGTCCGGCTCGTTCTACTTCGACTCCATCACGCAGCTCGAGCTGGCGACGTGGTCGCGGGGCCGCGTGACGCTGGTGGGCGACGCGGGGTACTGCCCGGGACCCGCGGTGGGTGGCAGCACCAGCCTGGCGGTGCTTGGCGCGTATGTCCTCGCGGGCGAACTCGAGAGGGCCGGCGGAGACCACGTCGCGGCCTTCGCCGCTTACGAACGCGTGATGGCCGATCCCGTGGCGCACAGCCGGGCGCTGGCCGCCACCGTGGCCAAGACGCTCATACCGTCGACGTCGCTCGGGGTGTGGGCACTGATTGCCGTCGGACGCACGATTTCGCTGCTCCCCCAACGCGTGACGAGCACCGTGGCCAACCTCAACGACAAGGGGATCCGGCTGTACGACTCGATGCACTACCCGACGTACCCGTAGCGCGGGCCGCACCGAGAACGCACTCAGGGCTGCGAAACCAAAGGTCTCACAGCCCTGAGCGCGATCCGAACGTCTAGCTCGTCAGCGACGCCGGCGGCTCGAACCGCTCGCCGTAACGCTCCGCCAGCTCCTTGGCGCGCGCCACGAAGGCGGCCTTGCCGACACCGTGCGGGCCCTCGTAGCCGACGATGAACTGCGCCGAGCCACCGGTCCACGGCGGGAAGCCGATGCCCATGATGGACCCGATGTTGGCGTCCGCGGTGGTCATCAGGACGTTCTCGTCGATGCACTTCTGCGTCTCGAGCGCCTCGGCGAAGAGCATCCGGTCGATCATGTCCTGCAGCGGAAGCTCGGTGGTGCCGGACTTGAAGGTGTCCTTCAGGCCCGACCACAGTCCGACGCGCTTGCCGTCGGCGTACTCGTAGAAGCCGGCGCCCTTGAGCCGCGACGGACGACCGATCTCGATCATCTTCTCCACGACGGCCTCGGCCGGGTGCGCCTCGTACGTGCCGCCCGCTTCCTCGACGCCCTTGCGCGACGCAACGGCGATCTTGTGCATCAGCTCGAGGTTGAGTTCGTCGGACAGCTGCAGTGGCGGTGCCGGGTAGCCGGCCTGCGAACCGGCCTGCTCGATGCTGGCAGGAACCACGCCCTCGCCGAGCATCGCCAACGCCTCGTTGACGAAGGTGCCGATGACGCGGCTGGTGAAGAAGCCACGGCTGTCGTTGACCACGATCGGGGTCTTGCCGATGGCCAGCGTGTAGTCGAACACCCGGGCCAGGGCCTCGTCAGAGGTCTTCTCGCCCTTGATGATCTCAACCAGCGGCATCTTGTCGACCGGGGAGAAGAAGTGGATCCCGATGAAGTCCTCTTGGCGCTTCACCCCGGCCGCGAGACCGGTGATGGGCAGCGTCGAGGTATTCGACCCCAGCAGTGCGTTGGGCTCGACGATGTCCTCGATCTCCTGGAACACCTTGTGCTTCAACTCAACCGATTCGAAGACGGCCTCGATGACGAAGTCGACGCCCGCAAAGTCGGCGGCGTCGGCCGTCGGGGTGATCCTGGCCAGCAGCGCGTCGCTGCGCTCCTGCGTGGTCTTGCCGCGCTCGAGCGCCTTGGCCTCGATCTTCTCCGAGTAACCCTTACCGCGCTGTGCCGCTTCGAGTTCGACATCCTTGAGCACGACCTCGAAGCCGGCCTTGGCCGAGACGTAGGCGATGCCCGCACCCATCATGCCGGCGCCGAGAACGCCGATCTTGCGGATCTCCTGCTTGGCGATCCCGTCGGGGCGCGATCCGCCACCGTTGATCGACTGCAGATCCAGGAAGAACGCCTGGATCATGTTCTTGGAGACCTGGCCGGTGACCAGGTGCGTGAAGTAACGGCTCTCGATGCGGGTGGCGCTGTCGAAGTCGACCTGCGCCCCTTCAACGGCCGCGTCCAGGATGGCACGGGGGGCCGGCATCGGGGCGCCTTTGAGCTGCTTCTTGAGCAGCGCCGGGAACGACGGCAGGACGGCGGCAAGTGCGGGATGCGACGGCGTGCCGCCGGGCATCTTGTAGCCCTTGACGTCCCACGGCTGGGTGTGCGCCTCGGGGTTGGCCTTGATCCACGCCTTGGCCGCAGGCACCAATTCCTCGGTGCTGGCGACCAATTCGTCGACCAGTCCGATTTCCTTGGCCTTGCCGGGCTTGAATCGCGTGCCCTGGCTCAGGACCTCCATGAAGGCCTTCTGGATGCCGAACATGCGGACGGTGCGGGCGACGCCGCCTCCACCGGGCAGCAAGCCGAGGGTGACCTCGGGCAGACCGATCACCACGCCCTTGACGTCTGCGGCGATGCGGTGGTGGGTGGCCAGCGCGATCTCGAGGCCACCGCCAAGTGCGGCACCGTTGATGGCCGCGACGACCGGCTTGCCGAGGGTCTCCAGCTTGCGCAGGTCGGCCTTGATGAACTCGACCTCTTCGAACGCCTGGGCGGCGTCGTCCGGACCGATGTTCATCATGCCCTTGAGGTCACCGCCGGCGAAGAAGGTCTTCTTCGCGCTGGCGATCACCACGCCGGTGATCGAATCCTTCTCTGCGACAAGCCGATCCACGGCGTTGTGCATGGATTCCTTGTAGTGCTCGTTCATCACGTTGGCCGAACCGGTCGGGTCGTCCAGCGTCAGCGTGACGATGCCGTCGGCATCCTTGTCCCACTGAATCGTGTTCTCAGCCATTGCCCTACACCCTCTCGATGATGGTCGCGACACCCATGCCGCCGCCGATGCACAGCGTGATGAGCGCACGCTTGAGGCCGCGGCGCTCCAGCTCGTCGACCATGGTTCCGGTGATCATGGCGCCGGTGGCGCCCAGCGGGTGGCCCATCGCGATGGCGCCACCGTTGACGTTGAGCTTCTCGTCGGGGATGTTGAGGTCCTTCTGGAACTTCAGTACCACCGAGGCGAACGCCTCGTTCAGCTCGAAGAGGTCGATGTCCTCGGTCGACAGGCCGGCGCGGTCGAGCACCTTGCGGGTGGCAGGCGTCGGACCGGTCAGCATGATGACGGGATCGGCGCCGCTGGTGGCGGTGGCCACGATGCGGGCGCGCGGGGTGAGGCCCTGCGACTGTCCGGCCTTCTCTGAACCGACCAGCACCAGGGCGGCGCCGTCGACGATGCCGGAGCTGTTGCCACCGGTGTGGACGTGGTTGATCTTCTCGACGTAGTGGTATTTCTGCAGCGCGACGTCGTCGAAGCCACCCATGGCGCCGAGGCCCTCGAAGGCGGACTTCAGCTTGCCGAGGCTCTCCAGCGTGGTGCTCGGTCGCATGTGCTCGTCGTGGTCGAGGATGACCAGACCGTTCTGGTCCTTGACCGGGACGACGGACTTGGCGAAGTAGCCACCCGACCATGCCGCGGCGGCCTTCTCCTGCGAACGCACCGCGTAGGCGTCGACGTCCTCGCGGGAGAAGCCCTCGATGGTGGCGATCAGGTCGGCGCCGATGCCCTGCGGCACGAAGCCGATGCGGTAGTTGGTCTCCGGGTCGCTGGCCCAGGCTCCGCCGTCGGAGCCCATGGGGACGCGGCTCATCGACTCGACGCCGCCGGCGAGCACCAGGTCGTCCCAGCCGGAGCGCACCTTCTGCGCGGCGGTGTTGACGGCCTCGAGGCCTGAGGCGCAAAAGCGGTTGAGCTGGAAGCCGCCGGTGGTTTCGGGCAGCTTGGCTACCAGCGCGGCGGTGCGGGCGATGTCGCCGCCCTGGTCGCCGACGGGCGAGACGACACCCAGGATCAGGTCGCTGATCAGGCTTTCGTCGAGATCGGGGTGGCGGGTGCGCAGCTCGTCGATCAGGCCGACGACGAGGTTGACGGGCTTGACCTCGTTGAGAGCGCCGTTGCGTTGTTTGCCACGCGGCGTGCGGATCGCCTCGTAGATGAAGGCTTCTTCGGACATGGTGAATTCCTCTTCTTTGGCTCGGGGAGGCCCAAGTGGTCCAAGAATGCCGAGGATAACAGTCTCTCCCAACCGGCTGGTTGGGAGGCTCCAGGCGGAGCGACCCTCCGCCCAACGCCGAACGTGACGCCACTGCGAGATATCCGAAGATTCTTCGCAGTGGCGTCACGTTGGACGCAGGAGGTCAGGCGTTCTTCAGTTCCGCCTCGGCCAGGGTCGGATAGTCCACGTACCCAGCCGGTCCCGGCGCATAGAACGTCGCGACGTCGGGTTCGTTCATCTCGGCGCCAAGCACCAGCCGGTCGATCAGATCGGGGTTGGCGAGGAAGGCCCGCCCAACCGCGGCGGCACTGATGACGCCCCATTCGGCGAGCTCCTCGAGCTGGCAGAACCGGGTGTCGACCTCGCGGCCGGTGTTGAGCACCAACGGACCGGCCCACAGCCCGCGCAGCGCTCCGAAGGCGGGCACGTCGGGATCGATGAGGACGTGGAGGTACGCGATGTCCAGGGGCGCGAGCCGCGTGATCAAGGCCTCGTACGCGGCGACCTCGTCGACCTCGCGCATGTCACCGGCACCGTTCCCCGGCGAGATGCGCAGTCCGACCCGGTCGGCGCCGATCTCCGCGGCGACGGCCTCGACGATCTCGGCAGCCAGCCGGGCGCGGTTCTCGGCCGAGCCGCCGTAACGGTCGGTGCGCCGGTTGGTGACGTCGGAGAGGAACTCGTGCAGGAGGTACCCGTTGGCCCCGTGGATCTCGACGCCGTCCATCCCGGCGTCGACGGCACGGCGGGCGGCCACCCTGAAGTCCTCGACGATGGGTGCGATCTCCTCGGTCCGCAGGGCGCGCGGCACCGGAAGTGGCTGCTTGCCCGTCGGGGTGTGAGTAGTCACGTCGGCGGCGATGGCCGACGGCGCGACGGGGTGTACGCCGCTGATGTCCGGGTGTCCCATCCGCCCGACGTGCCACAACTGGACGAACATCTGGCCGCCGGCTTCGTGGACCTCGTCCGCGATCTCCGCCCACTTCGACTCGTGCCGCTCCGTATAGATGCCAGGCGTGTTCAGGTAGGCGCCGTTGGCGGCCGCCGACACCGCGGTGGCCTCGGAGATGATGAGCCCTGCCGCCGCGCGCTGGGAGTAGTACTGCGCGGCCAGCTCCGACGGGGTTCCGTCGGCCTGCGCCCGGGACCGGGTGAGCGGTGCCATGAACAGCCGGTTGCGCAGGTCGGTGTAACCGATCCGAACGGGTTGCAGCAGTGCGGCGTCGGCCGGGAGCGCGTAGGTCATGTCGCCGTCAGCGTCGCGCGGGCGAAATTCATTCCCCCGCCGGCGTCGATCTAGGCTCGGTCCCATGGCCATTCCCCATGTCGCCGGCCGCCCGGCTCCGGTCGCCCGCCTCAAGCCCTACGCCGTGACCATCTTCGCCGAGATGTCCGCGCTCGCATCCCGCCTCGGCGCGGTGAACCTGGGGCAGGGATTTCCCGACGAGGACGGCCCGGCCGCGATGCTCAAGACGGCCGAGAACGCGATCGCCGAGGGCGTCAACCAATATCCGCCCGGACCGGGGATCCCCGCGCTGCGGCAGGCGATCGCAGCGCAGCGGCAACGTCACTACGGCATCACCTACGACCCCGACACCGAGGTGCTCGTCACCGTCGGCGCCACAGAGGCAATCGCGGCGTCGGTCATCGGCCTGGTGGAGCCCGGCTCCGAGGTGCTGCTGATCGAGCCCTTCTACGACTCGTACTCCCCCGTCATCGCCATGGCCGGCTGCCACCGGGTCGCCGTCCCGCTGGTCACCGACGGCCGGGGCTTCGCAATCGACGTGGACGCACTGCGTGCCGCCGTCACGCCGCGCACCCGGGCGTTGATAGTGAACTCGCCGCACAACCCGACCGGCATGGTCGCGACCGACGCGGAGCTCTCGGCGATCGCCAAGCTCGCAGTGGAGCACGATCTGTTGGTCATCACCGACGAGGTCTACGAACAGCTGGTGTTCGACGGCCACCGGCATCTGCCGCTCGCCGGCTACCCGGGCATGGCCGAGCGCACCATCACCATTTCGAGCGCGGCAAAGATGTTCAACGTCACCGGCTGGAAGATCGGCTGGGCGTGTGGGCCAGCCGACCTGATTGCCGGAGTGCGCGCCGCCAAGCAGTACCTCACCTACGTCGGCGGTGCGCCCTTCCAGCCCGCCGTGGCCCAGGCTCTGGACCACGAGGACGACTGGAGCAATTCGCTACGAGAGTCCTTCCAGGCCAAGCGCACTCGGCTCTCGGGCGCGCTCACGGACATCGGCTTCGACGTCCTGGACAGCTTCGGCACCTACTTCCTCTGCGCCGACCCGCGCCCACTCGGCTACACCGACAGCACAACGTTCTGCGCCGAACTGCCCGAGCGAGCCGGTGTCGCGGCCATCCCGATGTCGGCGTTCTGCGACCCCCACTCCGAGCACATCGGCCAGTGGAATCACCTGGTGCGCTTCGCCTTCTGCAAACGCGACGACACCATGGAGGAAGCCATCCGGCGGCTTCAGGTACTCAAGGCCTGATCACACCTCGATGGGCGGATGCAGCCGCTCCATCGTGTATTGCCGGTTGCGTCTGGCCGCCAGCGCGCTCGCGGTCAACGACGCGGCGAGGACGCCGACGAGCACCACGATGGAGATCCACAGCCGAGATTCGACGCCGCCGACCGTCAGCTCACGTAACCCGTTGACCGCGTACGTCATCGGATCGAACGGGTGGATGATCTGGAACGGCTTGGCGGTGGTCTCCACGGGGTAGATGCCGCCCGAGGACACCAGCTGGAACATCAGGAACGCCAGGGTGACGACCCTGCCGACCGCCACCCCGAACACCGCGTTGAACGCCTGGATCATCGCCAGGAAGGTCGCGGCGACGAGGAACAGGAACGCGACGGTGGCGGGTGCGTACTTGGCGTGCAGGCCCACCCCGACGTGGACGACGGCATACATGATCGCGACCTGGCACGCCACCACCGCCAGCGCCGGCCAGTAGGACGTCAGCACAACGCGCAGGGAGCCGAGGCCGGCGACGATCGGTCGAGCCTGCAACGGCGTCAACAACATCCAGACGATGAGCGCACCGATGAACAGGGCCAGGGGCAGGAAGAACGGCGCAAATCCGGTGCCGAAGGTGGGCGCCTCGTTGGCGACGTGCTGCTGTACTCCCACGGGGCTCGCCACCGTGCGGGCGACGGCCTCGCGTTGCTGGGGACTCCACGTCGGAACCTGTGCGGCACCCTTGTCGAGCCCGTCTGCGAGCTGCCGGGAACCGTCGCTGAGCTTGCTGGTACCCGCCGCCAATTGATTGGCACCGCTGGCCAATTGGCCTCCACCGGCGGCCAATTTCACCAACCCGGCGTCGAGCTTCGCAGCGCCGCTGTCGAGTTGGGCTGCTCCGTCGCGCAGCCGGATCACGTCGGACTTCAGCTGGCCGTTGAGGGTCTGGGTGAGCAGCTGCCGGGCCTGGCTGTGCGGATCACCGAACTCGTTCTGCAGCCGTTGGGCCCCGTCGCGCAGCTTGAGCAGGCCGTCGTCCGTCGTCGGGTCGAGCCCCTGGGAGTTCAGCAGTCTCTGCGCTCCGCCAAGCACCTCGCCGAGGCCGCGCGCCGACGGGTCCGGGTTGGATTGCAGTCCACCGATCACCTGGTCGACGATCCCGGCCGCCAACTGGTGGTCCACGTTCAACGCGGCGATGCGATCACTGGCCGTGGCGACGCCCCCGCTGATCTGTGCGGCCAAGGCGGAGACGTCGTCGGGGTTCAGCCCGAGCTGCTGCACCCTGTCCAGGGTGTCGATCAGAGGTGTGGTGGCCTGGCCGATGCCGGTCGACAGCTGGTGTGCTCCCGCCGCCAACGCGGCTGACCCGGTGCGGGCGGTGGTCAGCCCGTTGGCGAGCGTGTTTGCCCCCGTTGCCAATTGGTGCGCCCCGTCGTCGGCGCTGGTCAGCCCGGCGGACAGCTGGTCGGCGCCGTTGGCCGCCCTCTTGATTCCGTCCCCGGCGTCGGTCAGACCGATGAGTACCTTGCCGACCACCTGCTCGCCGATCCGGGCGCTCACCTGGTTGAGGATCTCGCGCGACGCGTTCTGACCGATCACCGAGGCGAGGTAGTTGTTCGCGTCGTTGAAGTCGAACTGCAGCTCGGCCTGGCGCGGGTTGGGGGTCGCCGCCGACGCGATCGCCTCGCTGAAGTCCTCTGGCAGAGTGATCGAGAAGTAGGACGTGCCGTCCGCGACCGCCTTGGCCGCGCTCTCCGCCGACATCGGGTGCAAATCGAGCTGACCGGACTTCAGCAGCGCGTCGGTCACCTGGTCGCCGGCGCGTAGTTCCTGGCCCTGAACGACGGCACCGCGGTCGGTGTTCACCAGCGCGACGGGAACCTTGTCGACCGCGTTGAACGGGTTCCAGAACGCCCACAGGTACATCGCGCCGTACAACAGCGGCAGCAGGATGATCGTCACCAACGCCACCCGCGGCATCACGCCGCGCGAGTAACGCTTGAGGTCGGTGCCCAGAGACAGTCCGGCAAGCATCGTCACACTCCATCCTTCTGGGCCAGCGGTAGTTGGAGGCGAACGCCCAAACCTTCGGGCACGGGGTTGGCGGAGGCCGTGACGACGGTCTGTCGTTCGCCGACGTCGACGAGGCGGCGCACCAACTCCATCCGGCTCTCGTCCTCGGCCACCTGGTCGACGCCGCCAACCACCAGCAGTGGCGGTGCCGTCGTGTTGGCCAACGCGACGCGCAGCAGCAGCGCCTGCAATTCGGTGAGTTCGTCGACGTAGGAACGCAACTCGGGCAGTGGCAGCGCACCGAAGACGGGGGCGCACACGCGGGCCAGGTCCGCGTCGTCAGCCCGTCGCACCCGCCGGTACCACGGCGCATCCCAGCGCAACTTCTCGGTGACCAGATCCGCGACGGTGACCGACTCGTAGACCGCGTCGAGTTCCTCGATCCCGGCCAACGCGCTGCGCCCGAAGACGGTCCGCACGTTGGTCTCGCCCATCACCTCCAGCGTCCCGGCCGTCGGCTTCATCCGACCGGCAAGTGCCATCAGCAGTGCGGTTCTCCCCGAACCCGGGGGCCCCAGCAGCACGGTCAGCCCACCCCTCGGGATCTCCAGGCTCGTCGGGCCGTACACCGGTCCCCATGGGCCCGCCATCGAGATGGCCTTGGCGGCGATCGCAGGCGGTTGTTCTACGGCGTCTGGATCGGGCACGGTGCCATCCAAACACGGTGAGCTCAGATCGACGCGGCGACTTCCCAGAGCCGTTCGGGGTCAGCGGTGTCCGACCGCATCGGGGCCAGCACCAGATCGGTGGCGCCCGCGTCGCGGTACCGCTGCAGCTGACGTCGGACTGCCTCGGCTGGGCCGACGGCGGCGAGATCGCCTGCCTTCTCGGCTTGCTCGCGGGCGATCACCGTGGCGTAGGACGGAATCGACTCGTAGAAGGCCAGCTCCTCGTTGGCGATGCGGCGCGCACCTTCCTCGTCATCGGACACCACGACGGGCACCGCGGCAATGATCCGCGGCGCGGGCCTGCCCGCCGACGTCGCGGCGTCGGTGATGGTCGGAACGATGAACTCCGAAAGCGTCCGCGGGCCTGCCAGGTACGGCAGCGTGCCGTCGGCCAGCTCGCCGGTCACGCGTAATGCTTTGGGCCCCATGGCCGCAACGTACACGGGTATCGATTCACCCCCGGCGAGTGTGACGGGCCAGTCGGGCGCAGTGGCGGAGATCTCCGTGCCGTGGAAGTCGACGGCACCAGTGTCGAAGATGGAGCGCAGCACGTGCAGGTGGTCGCGCAACCGGCCCGCCGGGTTGGACCAGGTCGTCCCGAACGCCTCAGACTCGATCGCCTTCGCACCGAGCCCGAGACCAAGGCTGAAGTTACCGTGTGCGGCCGCCTGCGCCGTTTGCGCCAGCGTCGAGATGATCAGCGGATGGCGTGGGTTGATCGGCACCACGAACGTCCCGACGCCGAGTCCGGGTACGGCCGCACCGACCAGACCCGCGAGGCTGATCGCGTCGTGGCTGAACTGCTGCGAGAACCAGACCTGACGAACGCCGATCTGGTACGCCCGACGGGCTTGGTCGACGACGTCGTCGACGGCGTTGGTGGCGGTGGCGCGGGGATTGATGACTACTCCGGTGGGCATGTTCGGGACAACCCCCTGCCGGGCCGCGCGCATTCCCCCTTACTCAGCTCACCAACCTAGGTCGTCGAGCGCCGTGGTGGTCTGCGGGGGCGTCCCCACCGGGCCGGACGGGGTGCGGGAGAACCGCGGCGCGGGTGCGGCCTGCTCGACGCCGTCGGCCGTGACGATCGTCGACCGCGCCACCAGATGCTCGTCGACGGACGCTTCGGCCCAGGTCAGCACCGGCGTCACGCAGGCGTCGGTGCCGGCGAAGACGGCGGTCCACTCGTCGCGGGTCCGGGAGGCGAACCGCTCGGTGAACATCGCGCGCATCCGGTCGTAGCCGGCGCGGTCGGATTGGCTGGGCACCTCGTCGGGCTCGAACTCAAGGCCCGCCAGCAGCTTGGCGAAGAACTGCGGCTCGATCGAGCCGACCGCCACGTGCTTGCCGTCGGAGGTCTCGTAGACCCGGTAGAACGGCGCCCCGCCGTCGAGCAGGAACGACTCCCGCTCGTTCTTCAGCGAGCCGGCCGCCTTCATCGTCCACATCATCTGGGCGAGCACGCTGACCCCGTCCACCATCGCGGCGTCGACCACCTGCCCCTTGCCGGACCGCTCCCGCTCGTAGAGTGCGCTGACGATGCCGACGAGCGCGAACATCGACCCACCGCCAAAGTCGGCCACCAGGTTCAGCGGCGCCACCGGGGGCCGGTCGCGGTATCCGATGGCACTCAGCGCGCCGGTCCGCGACAGGTAGTTGATGTCGTGCCCCGCGGTCGTCGCCAGGGGTCCGTCCTGACCCCAGCCGGTGATGCGTACGAAGATCAGCCGTGGGTTGGCCGCCGCACAGTCGTCTGGACCGATGCCGAGCCGTTCGCAGGTGCCTGGCCGGAAGCAGTCCACCACCACGTCGGCCTTGGCGACCAGGTCGAGAAGACGGCTGCGCTCGTTCTTCACGTCGAGGTCGACGATGCGCTTGCCGCGGTGCAGCAGGTCGGCGCCCTCCACCGGCATCGCCAGTCCACCGCTCGGACGTCGCACCCTGACTACGTCGGCGCCCATGTCGGCCAACATCATTCCCGTGTGCGGGCCGGGACCGATGCCGCCGAGCTCGATCACCCGCACCCCGGCCAGCGGTCCGGCGGTCACCCCTTCTTGACCTTGAGGACCTGTTTGCGCAAGCCGTCCGTCGCGGTTTCCATCCCGCCCTTCAGGGTGCGCTTGAGCAGGAAGCCCGGCATCGGGATGGACAGGTCGATCGCCATGTCGAACTTCACCCGGGTCTTCTCACCATCGGGGGTCAGCGTGTACCCGGCATCCTGCGCCTTGAGCTGGCTCGACGAGACCAGGGTCCACGTCACGCTGCTGTCGGTCCAGGTGTACTCGATGACCTGCTTGTCGGTCAGGCCCGCGGCCTTCACCGTCATCTCGACCTGCTTGGGCCGCCCGTCCGGGAAGCTTTCGAGGATCTCGGCCTTCTGGTACTGAGGCGACCAGGTGGGCGTCGACTCGACGTCGGCGATGACGTCCAAGATTTCCCCGGGCGTTGCTTCGATGACCACTTCGCGCGAATCACTGGTTGTCATGCCCGCGACCTTAACCAGCAGTGTCCTGCGCCGTTCACGTATGGGTGGAAACATCGTCGCCGTGGCCACCAAGACACCAGACACCATGCAGACCATTGCCTACCCGGCCGCGGGCGCGCGCCCGAACCGTCGCGACGAAGATGCGCTCCTGCCACACGTCATCGTCCTGTTCGGCGCCACCGGGGACCTGGCCAAGCGCAAACTGCTGCCCGGCATGGCGTATCTGGTGCAGTCGTCGTTGGCCCCGAAGATCCGGGTGGTCGGGACGTCGCTGGAGGATCTAACCGACGACCAGTTCCGCACGCTGACCAAGGAAGCCGTCGATGCGTTCGGCACTCACAAGCTCACCCAAGAGCAGTGGGAACACTTCGCCAGCCGCATCACCTACGTTCCGCAGGGCGCCGGGCCTGAGGCGCTGGCCGCTGCCGTCGCCGCCGCGGAGGCGGAACTCGGGCCGGAAACCCGTCGCCTGCACTATCTTTCGGTCCCACCCAAGGCCGCGCGCGCGGTCATCACGATGCTGAAGGAAGCCGACCTGGTCGACCGGTCGCGGGTGGTGATGGAGAAGCCGTTCGGTACCGACCTGGCCAGCGCCGTCGAACTCAACGACTTCGTACACAAGACGTTCCGCGAACGGCAGATCTTCCGCATCGACCACTTCCTTGGCAAGGAAGCGGCCCAGAACATTCTGGCGTTCCGCTTCGCCAACGGTCTGTTCGAGCCGATCTGGAACCGCAACTTCATCGACCACATTCAGATCGACATTCCCGAGACTCTCGGCCTCGATCAGCGGGCCAACTTCTACGAGAGCACGGGCGCCTACAAGGACATGGTGGTGACGCACCTGCTGCAGGTGATGGCCTTCGTCGTGATGGAGCCACCAACCGCGCTGGAACCCCGAGCCATCAGCGAGGAGAAGAACAAGGTCTTCCGGTCGATGCTCCCGATCCAGACCAACGAGGTGGTCCGCGGGCAGTACACCGGCTACCGCGCCGAGGACGGGGTGGCAAGGGATTCCGACACCGAGACGTTCATCGCGCTCAAGGTCGGCATCGACAACTGGCGGTGGGCCGGGGTTCCGATCTACCTGCGCACGGGAAAGAAGATGGCCGAGGGCATGCGGATCATCTCGATCGCGTTCAAGGAGGCGCCGCGCACCATGTTCCCCGCCGGGTCCGGTGTGGGTTCTCAGGGGCCCGACCACCTGACGTTCGACCTCGCCGACGCGTCGAAGGTGTCGCTGTCGTTCTACGGCAAGCGGCCGGGTCCCGGCATGAAGCTCGACAAGATGTCGATGCAGTTCTCAACCCAGGAGACCGAGCAACTCGGCGACGTACTCGAGGCATACGAGCGACTGATCTTGGACGCGATGCGCGGTGACCACACGTTGTTCACCACGGCCGAGGGCATCGAATCCCTCTGGGAGCGTTCCGAACAACTGCTTCAGGATCCCCCTCCGGTCAAGTCGTATCCGCCGGGCACCTGGGGGCCGAACGCCATTCACCAGCTGATCGCGCCGAACGCATGGCGATTGCCGTTCGAACGTGCGTGGCGCGAGAAGAAGTAGGCTTTGGTCATGACGGATGCGGTGAATCCCACGATCCCTCCCAGCGGTACGGGGTGCGTCGAGTGCACGGCGGACAACGGATGGTGGGTACATCTGCGCCGTTGCACCGCGTGCGGACACATCGGATGCTGCGACGATTCGCTGGCCCGGCACGCGTCGGCGCACTGGCGCGAGGTGGGGCATCCGATCATCCGGTCCTTCGAGCCGGGCGAGGACTGGTTCTGGAACTACGACACCAACGAGTACTACGACGGGCCGGAACTCGCTCCGCCGGAATGCCATCCGCTCGACCAGACCGTGCCCGGCCCTGGGGAGCGCGTTCCCAAGGACTGGATGGCGCAGCTGCAACGCCGAGGTGACTGACCTCCGGTGGTGAAGGCCGGAGGCGACAGCACCCTCACCGTCCTCGTCGCGTTCGGCGCGAACCTCGTGGTCGCGCTGGCGAAGTCCTTCGCCGCGGTGGTGTCCGGTTCGGCGTCGATGACGGCGGAAGCCGCACACTCGTGGGCCGACACCGGCAACGAGATCTTCCTCCTCGTCGCCAATCGACGCAGTGTCCACGAACGCGACGACCGACGACCGCTCGGTTACGGGCGCGAGGCCTACGTGTGGTCCCTGCTCGCCGCGGTCGGTCTGTTCGTCGTCGGCGCAGCGGTGTCCATCTGGCGGGGCGTCACCGAGCTCCTGCACGGCGAAGGCGCCCCCGAGGACTATCGGCTGGCCTATCTGGTGCTGGCGGTCGCGTTCGTGCTGGAGGGCACGTCGTTGTTGCAGTCGCTGCGGCAACTGCGAAGGGACGCACGCACATACGAGAGCGACGTGCTGCAGTACGCCTTCGAGACCTCCGATCCCACGGTGCGGGCCGTCTTCGCCGAGGACAGCGCCGCCCTGGTCGGCATCGTCATCGCATTCCTTGGCATCCTGCTGCACCAAGTCACCGGCGACGTCGCGTGGGACGCAATCGGCTCGATTCTGGTCGGCGGCGTGCTTGGCGTAGTGGCGGTGATCCTGATCAACCGCAACCGGGTGTTCCTCACCGGCGAGCCCGGGCCACCGCGACTGCAGCAGGCACTTCGCGACAAGCTGGCCAGCTTCCCCGAGGTGGCCTCGGTACGGTTCCTGCGCCCCGAATTCATCGGCCCCAAGCAGATTTTCGTCATCGCGAGCGTCGACCTGGTCGGCGACGCCGTCGAGTCGTCGATCGCGCGCACGTTGCGCGAGCTCGAGCATCGGTTCGAAGACGACGTGCCCTACGTGGTGGAAGCGGTGCTGACCGTTTCCGAGCCCGACGACGCGGGTATCCCCCCGGGGTGAACACAGAGCCCAAGACCAGCGATTCGGACAACGGCCCCAAAGGCGCCGAGGACGTCCAGAGCGACCCCGCGAAGGGTGCAGAGGATCGGTCGGACTGGTCCGACGAGGGTGGCGCCACCCCCACCGGCCCCGCTGACGACTAACCCGTGTCGGCCAGCGCCTGCACGGCGGCGTTGTAACCGGGGATGAACGTGATGCCCGGCCCGCCGTGACATCCTGCGCTTCCGAGGTACAGCCCCTCGATCGGGATGGGAGCGTCGGCGAATCCCCGCGGCCCGGGGCGGTTCGGCCCCATCTGCTCGGGATGAATCAGGCCGTGGCAGTAATCCCCTCCCGGCGCGCCGAACATCGTGCCCATGTGGCGTGGCGTGAACGTGGTGTGCCGGATGATCTTCGACTCGAAGTCGGGTGCGATGCGCGCGATCTTCTCGATGACCCGCCGCCCCATCTCCACCTTGAGGTCGCCGTAGGACGCGTGCTCATAGGTGATCGGGAACCACATCGAGAACGCCGACATCGCGTGCTTGCCTTCGGGGGCCAGGCCGTCGTCGTGGACTGACGGGAATTGCATGGCAACGGCCGGGTCTTCGGGAACGATGCCGCGGCGGCTGTCCTCCCATTGCCGTTGCAGCTCCTCGGGAGTGCTGAAAAGCCCGATCGCCGACTGCATCTCGGGGTCGTTGAGCGCCCCGTACGGCGCGGCGAAGGTGGGCATGCCGTCGAGCGCGAAGTGCATCTGTAAATAGCTCCCGCGGTGGTCGACGCGAGCAAAACGATCCCTGACGTCAGACGGCACCAGGTTCGCGTCGACCATCTTGGTGACCGTGTGGTCGGGTGCGACGCCGGACACCACGATGGACGCGTCGATCGTCGAGCCGTCCTCGAGGCGGACGCCGACCACGTGGGCGTCGGCGACCAGGATTTCCTCGACCTTGCTGCGCAGTCGGAGCTCGCCGCCGTGACGTTGCAGGGTATCGACGAGATGTGCTGTGAGAGTGCCAATTCCGCCGCGAAATTTCTTCATCAGCGTGGCGTTCTCGTCGGGCATGGCCAACCCGAACGCCAGGGCCGCTGCACTGCCGGGAACGGCGGGCCCGCGGTAGGTCGTGTTGACGGCGAGGAAGGACAGCATTCCGCGCAGGGCGCCGTGCTTCTCCGCGTCGGGAAGATAGCGATCCAGCACGTCGACGACTGAACCGAACAGCATGTCCGAGATCGCGGAGCGTTCGAATTCATTGTGGGCACAGGCGAACATCTCGTCGATCGTCTTTGGCGAAACGCCTGCCTCGAACCGTCCGAGCGCACGCGTCGGGGCCTGGCTCCACGCCATCAGGCCCGCCATGCCGTTGACCGCCTCGGCGCCGTGCACGTCGTTGAGGTGGGTCAGCAGCTTCATCGGATCGGTGTAGTAGACGACGGGTTCGTCGCCGATGCCCCGCAGAGACACCGACATGACCTCCAGGTCGACGGTCGGCAGTTCGCCGAGGCCGAGTTCCTCACTGACCTTCGCCGACGTGGGGAACTGCAGCGAGCCGGCGATCTCGAATCGGTAGCCGTCGAAAAGCTCTACGGTGGAGGCCATTCCGCCGGCGTACAGCTTGGAATCCAGACACAGCGTTCGCACGCCGGACTTCTGCAGGACGGCAGCCGCGGCCAGTCCGTTGTGACCCGCACCGATGACCACCGCGTCGAACTGCGCCATCGTCCGAGGCTGGCACGACCACAAAGTTTTGTCAATTATGACGAAACTTGGTTATCACTAGTCGCCGATGCCCGCCGCCACAGTCTCGAGCGCCGTGCGGCAGAGCCGCGCCAGCTCCGGTAACGACCGGTCGGCACTCAACATCCAGACCTCCATCGCCCCGAACACCGCTGCGGCGATGCACCGAGCTGTCACGGTCACGCGCAGCCGGTCATCGGTACCTGGCGCAGGCGGGTCGTCGCGCGTCAGATACTCCTCGACCGCCTCGGCGAAGTCGGCCTCGACCTGACGAATGTGTCGCACGATGCGCACCGGGTCGAGCTCGCGGGTGCGCAGCTCGGCGATCTTCGGCACCGCCGCGGTGTCGTACGGCGCCGCCATCACCGCGGAATGCACGGCGTCGACCAGTGATTCGTCCGCTCCGCGACTCGCCAACGCCGCGCGAAACCATTCGAGCCCGGCGTCGTAATCAGCGAACAGCAGGTCGTGTTTGGAGGCGAAGTGCCGATAGAAGGTGCGCAGCGAGACTCCGGCGTCCGCAGCGATCTGCTCGGCGGAGGTGTCCTCCACACCCTGTGCCAGGAACCTGACCAGCGCGGCTTGGCGCAGTGCGTCGCGCGTGCGTTCGCTGCGTGCGGTCTGCGCAGGTCGGACCATTTGGGTAAGTTACCCCGGCCGCCAACCGACGAAGGCAACTCGTCGGCGTCAAATTTGCTGCGTCGACCACGAACGGCACCCGACACGCCTATCCTCAGCTGGTGAGAGACCCGATACCGGAGGCGGACACCGGCGACGGTCGCGACGTGGACAGGGAGACCGCCCGACAATTGATTGCGGCAACCGTCTCGGTCAATCCCGCGGTCCGCGAACTGATGGGCCGAGTCACCAGGGACAACGGCGGGGTGGCTCGGCTACTCAAGATCGTCCTCTCCGACGCCGATCGACTGACCGCGCTGTACAACACCGGATTGTTGGACGACGCTCCACGACTTGCCCTCGACCAGTTCGCCGAGCTCACCGCCGAGGCCTTGGGCATCCGATACGCCGCGCTGTGGATCGTCGCCGACGACCGGCAGATCTGCCTTGGAAGCAACCACGCCAACGCCCACACCGAGAAGTCCCATCCACTGGACAATTCGATCGGCAAGTACGCGGTGGCCAGCGGTCGACCGCTGATCATCGAAGACATCGCCAAGCACCCGTTGTTGGCCGACCATCCCTACGCGCTGAGCGGAGAAATTCGTGCTTATGCGGCCTTCCCGTTGCACGACGTTGGCGGCAACGCGGTGGGGACGTTGAGTGCGTGGGACAGCCGCCCACGGCTGTGGACCAGTGGGCAGGTTCAGATCCTCGAAGATCTTTCGGCCGCCGCACACGCGAAGATCCTCGGCGCATGAAGCCGTAACGCAGTCAACGTCATGAGAACCCTGGGGGACGAATGATCACACTGCACGGCGGCAACGCGCCGCGGGCAACCGCGGCGCGCGAAGGCCACAAGCGCCGACGGACGCTCAACGAACGGGCGCGGACCAACCCGCTGAGCACCATCATCACGGTGTCCATCGACCTGCTTGCCGGCGCGGCGGGCGTGACGCTGGGTTCGTGGTGGGCCTTCGCGACCGAACCCACCAGTCCCCCTCTGTGGTTGTGCGCGCTCTACACCCCGCTGGTGATCGGCACCCTGGCGTTCCGAAAGATCTACTCCCGCAGATTGAATCGTCGATTCCTCGACGAGGTTGGGCCAGTGCTGGCCGCCACGGCACTAGCGGCCATCTTCTTGCTCACCGTGATGGAGTTCGCCAACGCCCCCGGACACATCGGCGGCATGGTCGCCAAGATCTGGGTGTGCGCCCTGGCGTTGATGCTGCTGTGCCGACTGATCCGGGCGACATACCAACGGAGCCTGCGGCGACGCAACCTCCTTCTGTCTCCGGTCATCGTCGTCGGCAACGGCCGCGTCGCGTATCAGATCGTCGAACGGCTGCGCTCCAGCCCGCAACACGGTCTGTCGGTCATCGGGCTACTGGACGCCGAACCCCCATGGGCCGGCGAGGATTCCGATGGCGACACGGAACCGATTCCCTACCTCGGCACGCCCGACGACATCGACCGGGTGATCCGTCAGACCGGCGCCGAGGGCATTGTCTTCGCCTTCTCCCTCACGCAAGACCAAATGCTCACTCCCGTGATCCGCATCGCCCATCGGCACGGACTGCGCGTGTGGGTGGTGCCAAGGATGTTCGACTCCGTTGGCGAGAACGTCCGGGTCGAGCACGTCGGAGGTCTTCCGCTGCTCGCCGTGCCGCACACCAATCCCCAGGGCTGGCAGTTCACGTTGGGAAAGCACCTCGGCGATCGAGTCCTCGCCGGCGTTGGGCTGCTGCTGATCTCACCGATCTTCCTGACGTTGATGCTCCTGGTGCGGGTCAGCTCGCCCGGGCCGATCTTCTTCCGGCAACCTCGCGTCGGACGCGACGGTCACGTGTTCGGTTGTCTGAAGTTCCGGTCGATGCGTGCACCGCTCCCCTCGGACGCCGACTTCGAAGTCGCGTCCGGCAGTGCGCCCGGCGGTGTCGAAGGCGTGGACCGTCGCACCAAGATCGGCAAGATCATGCGCCGGACGTCGTTAGACGAACTACCCCAATTGCTCAACGTCATCAAGGGCGACATGAGCCTGGTGGGCCCGCGGCCCGAGCGGCCCGAGTTCGTCGCGCTGTTCGACGCGCAGATCCGCCGATACGGCGAGCGGCATCGGGTCAAGGCCGGCGTGACCGGCTGGGCACAAGTCCACGGGTTGCGCGGCCAGACCTCGATCGCCGACCGCGCCGAATGGGACAACTACTACATCGAGAACTGGTCGTGGTCGCTCGACATGAAGATCCTGTTGCTCACCGTGCTGGCGGTGATGCACCGGGCGGAGTGAGCGGACTGAGACGCTCCACCACCGCTCAGCCGGCCTTGTGCACCTCGGCGACGTAGCCGCCCGGAAATTGCAGTACCGCACTGGTCGCTCCCCCGATGTCGCGGGGCGGTACCAAGGCCGTCGCACCCGCGGCGGTCGCCTTCGTGACGGTCGCGGCGACGTCGTCGACGGCGTAGCCGGCGACCTCCCGACCGTAGGGGTAGGGCAGGTGCCCGTCGGTCACCGACACCAGGGTGTTGCCGAACCCAGAGCTGAGGTGAATCTGACGAAAGGTGCTGCCCGGCTTGCCAATCAAGGCCCCGTCGGCCGACGGGTCGTCGGCGTCGAGAGTGCCGGCCGAAAACGTCAGGTATGACTTCAGGAAAGCGTCGACCGCGTCGGGCGACAGGTAGACGCGGTTGTCCGGGACCGTCCGCAGCGCAGGATAATTGGGCACCGCGGTGTGCCAGTACAGCTGCGTGTTCACTCCGCCAGGGAAGGTGACGACGGCGTCGCGCCCGATCGGGTCGTCGAACGGGGCGACCTGGAGTACGGCGCCGCTGGCGCGCGCCTGCTGAACGCCGGCGTCGAAGTCCCGAAGGAGCCAACCCGTGCGTTCGGACCCGAATGGGAAGGGTGCCGGCGTGAGGAATCCGAAGACCGACAGCGTCCCGACGGGCGAGAGCACGAGTTGGGATCGGGTTTGGCTCTTCGTCGGGGTGACGTCTGCGATCCCCGCCGTCTTGGCGGTGCCACCGAAGGTTGCCAGCCAGCTGCGGACGAAGTCGTCGAATCGGCTTGGGTCGACGTAGACGTGCACCGAACCATATTGGGGCCCAACGGCTTCCGACGTCGGCTTGGCGTCATCCCTGGTCGGCTCGGAGGACGGCGTACTGGTCGTCGAGCCGCCACATCCCGCAGCGAGCAGCGCCACGACGGACACCGACGAGGCGAGCGCTCGGCGCATCCGTTGCGACGTCGTCACAACCCGGGGACCAAATCGGTGGCCACCCACTCCTCGAATGACTGCCACCCGACGCCGGGGTACCTGGCGTGCAACTCGGCGATGTCGACCGTGTAGCCACCGCGGGCCAGGAAGCCGAACATCGCCCGCATGTCCGCCGAACCGATCTCGTCGGGGTTGCGGGTCACCAGCTTCACCGGCGACCCGACCGCGGCGGTCAGCACCGCAGCCATGTCCCGTGGGGTCGGGTTGTCCGAGGCGACGTCGACGCGAGCACCGCGGAACGACGCGGGGTCGGCGAGCACGGTGGCGACGAAGCGCCCGAGATCGCGCCGGGACAACTGCTGCAACGCGGCGTCGGCGGGGAGTGGAAGCTCGAAGACCCCCGCCCTGATGTCGTCAATGCCGCCGAGCATGTTGTCGTAGAAGTAGGTCGGTCCCACGATGGTGTACGACAGTCCGGATTCGGCAAGCGACTGCTCGACCGCGAACTTGCTGTCGAAGTGCGGGATGCCCGTGTGTTGGTCGGCGTCGGCGACCGATGAGAACACCAGGTGCGGCACCCGAGCGGCGAGCGCCGCCGCGATGATCGTCGCGCCCTGGGCCACCTCGGCCGCCGGGCCCTCCTCGAACGGTGTGGTCAACGCGTAGGCACCGTCCACCCCGGCGAAGGCCGCCGCCACCGATGCCTCGTCGGAGAGATCGGCGGCCACCACCTCGGCTCCCGCGTCGACGAGGCGTCGGGCTGACGGCGAGTCCGTCCGTCGAGTGATGCCCCGCACCTGTGCGCCACGTTCCAACAACGCGGTCACCACGGCGCCGCCTTGCGCGCCCGTGGCCCCGAGTACGGCGAACCGTCCCTGCATCGTCATTGCTCCTGTCGTCAGACCGCATTCCGCGGGTTCGGCTTGGCCTTCTTGTCGGCGTACATCAATTCGTCGGCCTCGGTGACCAACTGTTGGAGCGTCTTGGTGTCGTCCGCGGAGACGTGCACGAGGCCGACGCTGACCGATAGGTCATACCCGCGATCGGATACCTCGTTGAGTGCGAGGAAGGACTCCAACAATCGCGTCTTGAGCATGTCCGAACCCCCGTGGGTACCGGTGACGAGGACGCAAAATTCGTCACCACCGGTGCGTGCCAGCACGTCGTCCGGGCCGAGAACCGATCGAAGGGTCCTCGCGACGTCGGCGATCAGCCGATTGCCGGCATCGTGTCCTTCCTCGTCGTTCACCTGCTTGAGACCGTCCACGTCGAGGAACGCCAACACGCATTCCCTGCCGAGGTCACGGGCGGCGCTCAGAGCGGCCTGCCCGAGAACGTTGAAACCCCGCAGGTTGTGCAAGCCGGTCAACTCGTCGGTCAGTGACAGCCGAAGAATCTCGTCGTTGGCCTGACTCAGCTCAGCCGTGCGATCACGCACCCGCTGCTCCAGTTCGGAGATGGTCTGCACGTGCGCCATGGCGACCGAGGTCGAGTCGGCCAGCCCTTGAAGTAGCGCAACCTCGTCGGCCGACGGCGTCCGCTCGTGCGCCCAGTAGGCGCCGATCGCTCCGACCGGTTCCATGCGACGGATCGGGACCATCACCAGACTCTTGACGAACGTCTGGCGGTAGGCGTCGTGGGGGATCCGGTCGTCGTCGTAGACGTCGGGGATCACCACCGCTTGCCGATGCAGCATGGCCCACCCACCGATGCAGGATTCCATTGGGAACCTGCTGCCCTTCCACAGCTGGGCGACGGCGTCCTCGTCGGCATAGAAACACGTGTCCTCGTCGCGCAAGACGAAGGTGGCGCCGTCGCACCCGAGGATTTCACGTGCCGCGGTGCGCACGATGCGTTGCACGTCGGCCAACTCCTGCGCGAGCGAGAGCTCTTGGACTGTCGTCAGCAGCCGTTCCATGCCCTGGACGTAGTCGGCGCTCGAAAAGTCCGACGACGTGAGCGGGCTGGCCATGCCTACCTCCGTCTGGCCAGATCGCCGCGGTGACACGAATCGTGAGGGTCAGCGAAAGCGTACTTGAGAGGTCGACGCCGCCAGGCGGACGGCAAGCGCAAGTTGTATTACCAAAGTGGCCAGGGCCGGGATCGAACCGGCGACCTTCCGCTTTTCAGGCGGACGCTCGTACCAACTGAGCTACCTGGCCGGGCGGCACCGGCAGAACAGAACCGAAATCGTGCCTCGCCGAAAATGGCGACCCTGACGGGACTCGAACCCGCGACCTCCGCCGTGACAGGGCGGCGCGCTAACCAACTGCGCCACAGGGCCTTGCTTTACTGCTGCTCCGACGTTGCCGCCGTTGCGTCGTACCCCCAACGGGATTCGAACCCGTGCTACCGCCGTGAAAGGGCGGCGTCCTAGGCCGCTAAACGATGGGGGCCAAAGCCGAATCTCTTCGGGGACTTCCAACACCGGAGCGTTGGGAGCTTCGATAGCTTAGGGCACCGACCGCCAATTCCTCAAACGCGGGTCCCCGTCACGCCCGTGGCGAGGAGTTCGAACCCGCCAAGTATCCTGTTTCTCCACGCCCCTATAGCTCAGTTGGTAGAGCTACGGACTTTTAATCCGCAGGTCCCAGGTTCGAGCCCTGGTGGGGGCACCAGCTTTTCAATCGGTACCGACGACGACGCGAAACGTGCGCCTCTCGCCGAACTTCACGAACCCCAGCCGCTGCAATATCGGCGACGAGGCGGGTCCGGCGTGCACGAGCGCCAGGGTGGCTCCCCGGGCAGCGGCAGTACGCAGACGGGACGCGACAAGTCCGCGGTAGACGCCTCGACCCCGGACCGCCGGCACGACTGCTGCGCCCCAGAACCGCGCGACGGGCCCGACGAGGGTGAAGCCGCCCGTCCCGGCGGGAACTCCTCCGCAACGGGCGATGAAGGACCCCGGCTCGAGGTTCTGCCATGCCGCGTCGAGCGTCTGGTCCGACGGCGACGGGTACCCCCAGCCGAGCGCGGAGGTGCGTTCGAACTCGGCGACGTGCTCGTGCGTTTGCACTTCGACCACCTCGACGTCCGCCCGTCCCGGAAGGACGCGGGCAGGAGGCGACGTGTCCATCGCCACGACGTCGACGACCCCTAACGGTGCGGCCGACATCGCGCTCAGAACGTCCACCACCTGCGTGCCGCCGGGGTAGTCCGGGCTCGCGGTGACTAGCAGTGCCGCGGCCCTGCAACGAGCGGCAGCTGCGACCGCACCTCTGAGGGCGTCGGCAGTGGATGGAACCGACGTCAGCGTGGCCTCGGAGCCGAGGACATAGAACTCGTAGCCGTCGACCGTCATCGTGGTTGACCCCGGCGGCCGCCACGGTGACACCCAGGACCGGGATTGATCGAGCACCGCCAACCGCGTCCAGGTGTCCTCCAGTCGGTATCCGCTCACCTCTGCAAACTAGCCCGGCAACCGCAGCGCGACACAGGCAGCGGCCGCGCACAGGAACGCTCCCACCACGATGGGCGCCGACGCACCCAACCCGTCGATCGCCACCGCCCCGGCGAGCGACCCTCCCGCGATCGCCACGTTGAACACCATCACGTAAAGCGCTGTCCCGGTATCTCTTTGGTCGGGAACCGCGGCGAAGACCAGAGTCTGCAACATCACCGGAAGCGCGGAGTACGCGGCACCCCACAGGGCGACCGCCACCACGGTGGTGGCCGGTACCCCCGGCGCCACGCAGAGCACCACCAGCGATGCCGACAGGATCATCAGACACGCCGACGACATGGTGCGCAGCGAACGGCTTCGGCCGACGAGGACGCCGATCGCGACGTTTCCCATGACGCCGGCGACGCCGTAGACCAACAGGTAGACGCCAAGCGATTGACCGCGAATGCCGTTGTGTTCGAACAGAAATGGTGCGATGAAGGTGTAGCCCGCGTAGTTGCCGACGACGACGAGAGCCGTCACGACCAGAATCGTGCGGACGCGGCTGACGGCCGCACGTGGCGACGGCCGTGGACCCCCGGCATCGTGCGCCGGGAGCCGAGGGACGAGGACGGCGACGGCAACCCAGGTCACCGCGCTCATCGCCGCCAGGACGGCGAAGACGGCATGCCAGCCCCATCGTGCGCTCACGGCGGTGCCCGCTGGAACGCCCAGCACCAGGGCCAGCGAGATTCCGGAGAACACCGCGGCGGTTGCCCTGCCCGCGGACGCGGGCGGCACCAACCGGACCGCGACACCGGCGACGATCGACCACATCAGACCGTGGAACAGGCCCATCCCCAGCCGCACCACGAGCAGTGCGGGGAAGTTGGAGACGACCGCGGTGGCGACGTTGCCCACCACGAACGCGCCAAGAATGGCCGACATCAGCGTGCGGCGGTCGGCTCGTCGCGTCCATGCCGTCATCGGCGGTGCGGACAGCCCGGCCACCACGCCGTACACCGTCACGGTCAGTCCGACGCTGCCGACGGAGACGCCCAGATCGGCACCGACCTCGGGAAGGACTGCGACGGGCATCATCTCGGTCGCCGTGACCACGAACACTGCCACGGCCAGGGCGGTCACCGCACTCCACGCTCGCAGCGTCGTCGTTGTCGGCGCGTGGATCGGTGGCGTCGTCCCTGTCACCGCCCCACCCTTACCGATATAGGGCACTATTGGGAAGTAGGTACCTTTGAGTGCCCTAATCGAGGAGTGTGCGATGACGGGACATGACGACACGGCGGTTGCCGTGGCGCCCACGGTGGTGGAGCACGACGCGTTCTTGGTGACCTGCAGCAGCAGGGTGTTGCTGTCGCGGCTGGCCGACAAGTGGGTCACCCTCGTGTTGTGCGCGCTGGTCGACGGCAAGACGCGCCACTCGGCGCTGGCCCGCCGCGTCACCGGGGTGAGCCAGAAGATGCTCACCCAAACTTTGCGCAACCTCGAGCGCGACGGGTTGGTGGGCCGCACCGTGACCCCGACCGTGCCGCTGAAGGTCGAATACGACCTGACCCCCCTGGGCCGCTCCCTCGTCGATGTCTTCCTTCAACTCAAGGCCTGGGCTGACCTCAACATGGACGAGGTTGCCAGCGCCCGAGACAGCTACGACTCGCGGACGCACTAGCGACGGACGCCTCTGACGAACCCGTCTGTAGGCCCACGCGGACGTGCCAATCCGGTTACCCTTTCGGCCATGAAGTCGGTGGTGACGTTCGTGGCGGCGGTGATCGTTCTGATCTCGTGCGCGGCGTGCGGCCCCGCCCACGGCGCCTCCGGGTCGTCGGTCGTCCGGCCCGCCACGATCTCCAGCGGCCAGGCAACCGACGTCCCCGAGACGCTGGCCGCCGCGACCGCCGCAGCTCAGGCCAACATCGACCGCTTTACCGCCGGGGACTTCGCCGGCGTCTGGGAGCACATGGAGTCCGACGTCAGGGCCGGTATCACCCAGCAGGACTTCGTGACGTTCTACCGGACCTGCAAGAAGCCCGGCTCGCCGATCAGCGTCCGGGGGCTGCGCCTGGAGGCAGGCGAGGCAATAGTGGTCATGAAGATTCAAGGCATTGAGAAGTCGCGCACGATGGTCTATGAGGACGGAACCTGGAACATGCAGGCGACCGACGACTTCGCCTCGCGGCTCGGCGAGCCGCTCCCTCAGCTCATCGCCGAGGAGACCGCCGCAGGGCTCTGCTCGCGGTAAGGCGCCCCTGGGGGCACGCCGGGCTCACACCACCGGGCAGTAGTGCATCGGGTTGTCCCGCTCGTCGAGCGGAGGCAGGTTGCGTGCCGGGGTCTCCGGCAACGGGGCGTCGGGGGCGCTGCGGCCGGTGATGCGATCCCAGCCGGCCCTCGCACGGGGATGCATGCGAGTTCGCTTGGGCAGCAATGAGAAGACGACGTTGACGATCTTCCCGAGGCGGCGGTGCAGCCACTCGTCTCGGTCCGACCACGTGTAGCCCATCAAGTCCCTGACGGGCGGGTCGTACAGCCCGACGGTGAACCAGACGAAGAACGGCGCGACCAGCTTTCGCTGTTGCCGCCACATCCAGTCGGGCATCTTCTCGGCCCACGGCGGCTTGGGCAGCTCGGTCAGGTCGAGCACGGCCCGCGCGGCATAGTTGTCCTCCAACACGTTGTGGCACATGTGATCCCAGTACGCCTGGAAGTCCTCCCACGTCTTGGGGACCGGCCGCATGCTCATCCCGTACATCCGGTACCACTCGACGTGCTCGTCGAACAGTTGGCGCTTCTCGGCCTCGCTGATACCACCGCAGAGCCGCTCCGCGACGATCAGCGTCCCGACGAAGAAGGTGGAGTGCGCCCAGTAGAAGACCTCGGGATTCAGCGCGTGGTACCGACGACCCTGTGCGTCAACGCCTTTGATGTCGGTGTGATAGTCGCGGACCTCGGCCCCGGTGCGGGGCGCCCGGTCGGTGTCGAAGACGACGCCGCCGATCGGATACAGCGACCTGAGCAGCCGGGGCCAGCGCTCGCGGAAGAACGTCGAGTGCTCCTCGACGGCGGCACCGAGCTGGGGGTGCATGTTCTGCATCGACCCCGCCCACGGACCCTGCAGCAGTCCTCGCCAGTCACCGAAGTACTTCCACGTCAACGAGTCGGGGCCGAGCGGAACCGGCGGGGCGTCGTAGCCCCCTGGCGCTACCGGACAGCCCGTTGCCTGTCCGCTGGTCACTGGACACGTCTCGGACGTATCTTGAGTCACGGGTGACCTTTCCTGGCGCCGAAGATTTTCTGACTACGCGCGTTGTCATTGTGAGTTTAGGAGCGATGTGCCTTCCGGTCAACGACGGGGCCGCTGGTCCGGTGTCCCTCTGCAGGATCGGCAGACGCTCCGCCGCGACGAACTGATCGCCGCGGGCGTGGACGTCCTCGGCGGCGCGGGCGGTGGCGCGCTCACGGTGCGCGGCGTGTGCCGTGCCGCGGGACTGACCGAACGCTATTTCTACGAGAGCTTCGGCGACCGTGACGACTTCGTCCGGGCGGTCTACGACCACGTCTGCAGCACCGCGATGACGGCGCTTACGTCGTCGACCACGCCGCGGGACGCCGTCGAGAGATTCGTCGCGCTGATGGTCGACGATCCGGTTCGGGGTCGGGTGCTGCTGATCGCACCCGAGCGCGAGCCGGTGTTGACCAAGTCCGGCGCGGAGTGGATGCCGAGCTTCATCGACCTGATTCAGCACAAGCTGACGCGGATCACCGACTCAGCGGTGCAGGCCATGGTCGCCACCGGATTGGTCGGCGCACTCACGGCACTGTTCACGGCCTACCTGAACGGCAGGCTGGAGGCCACCCGCGAGCAGTTCATCGACTACTGCGTCGAAATGCTGCTCAGCCGGGCGGCCAGCCACTAACTATTCGCCGGGGGTACCGGGGCTCTGGCCGTCGCCGATGAGCTCGGCGGTCGCGTCCTGCGCCGCCTGAGCCTGCGCTTGGGCCTTGGCTTCTTCTTCGTCGGCCGCCGACTTGGCCGCGCGGCCCTCTTCGCTTCCCTGCGACAGGCCAGGCGTGGTCGCCGTCGCGTAGCCGCCGTTGCAGTTCAGGTAGAACTGCACGGTGTCCGACACGTGGGCACCGTCGTTCGCGCTGGCGAACGGCGCGGTCTGCGACCGGTCGACGATGCAGTCGCCCTGGGACAGCTTGTCGCCGGTGCGGGCGGCCACGACGACCGTCTGACCGGAATCACTGGCGGCCGATGATGCATCCGAATACGTCTGGCCCGCATAGGAGTCGGCCGAGGCCACCCCGCCGCCGAGCAGCGCCGATACAGCCAACGCGCCAATGGCGCCAGAACCAACAACGAGGAGCTTCTTCACTTCTAGCCCTATCTGTCCGCGGAGTCACAATGCCTGCTCGCGGGGATAGTACCGCCCTCTGTCGCGCGCCGCAGCGGCTCCCGCCACCCAAAGTGAAGTGGAGAGACGACCAAAACGACGGAGCTGGACGAGGTGGTTACTCGCCGCCCACGACGGCCAGTTGCTCGTCCTCGGACTGCTGCGCGGCAGCCGCCGCCTGAGCCTCGCGTTGCTTCTTTGCCGCCAGATCGGCCTGATAGATCTTCTGGCCCTCAGGGCTCTGCAGCGAGAAGCCGGGCCACAGACTCGTCGAGTACTTGGCGTAGCAGTTCAGGTTCACGTTCATCTTGCGGTTGGCCTGGTTGCCGAACCCGTCGATCCCCGAGGCCGGGGTAGCACTGGTGACGATGCAGTTGTCCCAATCCTTGCGATCCCCAACGGTCGACGCGACCACCGGCGCCATCCCCTGCTGGCTGAGCGCAGCCTTCGCGTCCGCATAGGTTTGCCCGACGACGCCGTCATCGGCCGAGGCGATGCCCCCGCCGAGCGCCAAGGCCACGGCAGCGGAGCCCAACGCGCCGACACCGGCAACCAAGATCTTGTTCACGTGGGGGTGACCTTTCGTCGTCAAGCGGGAGCGCAGCCACCATCTGGCATTTGCCAGGGAGGGGTCGTTCACCGACGGATATTACCCTTGCCGTGCGATTGCGGGATAGCCGTTGGTAACGACGCGATGACACCTCGGACGGAGAACTTGATGTCACCGCAGGACACAGATATATTGAGTGCAACCAACGGATACAGATAACTGGGAGGGTTCATGTCGACGGAGTTGACCGACCTGCAGCTGCTGCACGAACTCGAGCCGGTCGTGGAGCAGAACATCAACCGCCACATGCGGATGCGCAAGGACTGGAACCCCCACGACTACATTCCGTGGTCCGACGGCAAGAACTACTACGCCCTCGGGGGCCAGGACTGGGACCCCGATCAGTCAAAGCTCTCCGAGGTCGCCCAGGTCTCGATGCTGCAGAACCTCCTGACCGAGGACAACCTGCCCTCCTACCACCGCGAGATCGCGATGAACTTCAGCATGGACGGCCCGTGGGGCTTCTGGGTCAACCGCTGGACGGCGGAGGAGAACCGGCACGGCATCGCGCTGCGCGACTACCTCGTCGTCACCCGCGCCATCGACCCCATCGAGCTCGAAGAGCTGCGCGTCGAGCAGGTCACCCGTGGCTTCAGCCCCGGCCAGGGTCCCCAGGGCGAGATGTTCGCCGAGAGCCTGTTCGACTCCGTCATCTACGTGACGTTCCAGGAGCTGGCCACCCGGGTGTCGCACCGCAACACCGGCAAGGCCTGCAACGAGACCGTCGCCGACCAGCTGTTGCAGCGCGTTTCGGCCGACGAGAACCTGCACATGATCTTCTACCGCGACGTCAGCGCGGCCGGTCTGGACTTCGCACCCAACCAGGCGATGAAGTCGCTGCACCGGGTGCTGCGCAACTTCAAGATGCCCGGGTACACGGTGCCCGAGTTCCGCCGCAAGGCCGTCGTCATCGCCGTCGGCGGCGTGTACGACCCGCGGATCCACCTCGACGACGTCGTCATGCCCGTCCTGAAGAAGTGGCGCATCTTCGAGCGCGAGGACTTCACCGGCGAAGCCGCCGAGATGCGTGACGACCTTGGCAAGCTCGTCGAGGAACTCGAAGAGACCTGCCAGAAGTTCGAGGTCGCCAAGGAGCGCCGCCTCGAACGCGAACGCAAGATGGCGGAGAAGAAGGAAATGAAGAACTTGTTGGTGACGTCATCATCAGCGGCGTCCTAGCTCCACCCCAGCCGTCGGCCCGACCTGCCTTGCAGATCGGGCCGATCGCCTTGCGCAGCCCCGTCGTCCTCGCGCCCATGGCCGGGGTCACCAACGTCGCGTTCCGCACGCTGTGCCGCGAGCTCGAGCTCGCAAGGGCCGGCACGGTCAGCGGCCTCTACGTCTGCGAGATGGTGACGGCGCGCGCGCTCGTCGAACGCAACGAGAGCACGCTGCACATGACGACGTTCGGCCCCGACGAGTCGCCGCGCTCGCTGCAGCTCTACACCGTCGACCCCGCCACCACCTACGCCGCGGCGAAGATGATCGTCGACGAAGACATGGCCGACCACATCGACATGAACTTCGGCTGCCCGGTGCCCAAGGTCACGCGGCGCGGTGGCGGTGCTGCCCTTCCCTACAAGCGCAAGCTGTTCGGTCAGATAGTCGCCGCCGCGGTCCGAGCCACGGCTGGCACCGGGATTCCCGTCACCGTGAAGTTCCGGATCGGCATCGACGACGACCACCACACCCACCTCGACGCCGGACGCATCGCCGCCGAGGAAGGCGCGGCCGCCGTCGCGCTGCACGCCCGCACCGCGGCGCAGCGGTATTCGGGCACCGCCGACTGGAACCAGATCGCCGAGCTCAAGCAGCACGTCACGGGAATCCCGGTGCTGGGCAACGGCGACATCTTCGTCGCCGACGACGCCCTGAAGATGATGGCCGAGACAGGCTGCGACGGAGTCGTCATCGGCCGCGGCTGCCTCGGCAGGCCGTGGTTGTTCGCCGAACTGTCGGCGGCCTTCAACGGCGTCGACGCTCCGGTCCCGCCCACCCTCGGCGAGGTCGCCGACATCGCGCGCCGCCACGGTGAACTCCTGGCCGCCCACTTCGGCGAGGACAAGGGCATGCGTGACATCCGCAAGCACGTCGCCTGGTACCTGCACGGGTTCCCCGCCGGCGCCGACCTTCGCCGCGGGCTGGCCCTGGTCAAGACGCTTGCAGAGCTCGACGAACTGCTGACCCAGCTCGACCCCGACGTGCCGTTTCCGCCTGCAGCCGAGGGCCCGCGTGGGCGTCAGGGCTCACCCGGCTCGGTCACGCTTCCGGAGGGCTGGCTCCGCGATCCTGACGACTGCACGGTGCCCTCGGGTGCCGACGTCATGCACTCCGGGGGCTGACGCCGCCTTCGAACGAGACACCTTCGAGACGCCACCGACGCCGTCTCGGACTGGCTCCCCATCGGGTTGTCTCAGTACGATGGGGGACCACTGCGGCAGGGACTGAGCGACTTCGATTGGCCAAGCCCCTGACGTGCTGCTAAAAGACTAGAAGCAGACGAGCTCGATCGGTGCACGCAAGACGCACCGCTTCCCCATTGGTCGGAGGCCGACAGGACATGAGTGACGGCGACAACGCCGCTCCCGGTCGTCGGCAACGGAGCGAGCCCGACGACGCCACGTCAGGTGCCGAGAAGTCCGAAAAACCCGTCAACGACTGGATTACCCGATCGTCGCGGCCGGCGCCAGGCGCCGCGCCGTGGGAGCGCACGAAGACGACATCGTCCACCTCGGCGGGTAACCACACCGATGGAGTGACGGTCGCCGACCTGATCGCAAAGATCACCGGCACGGCACCCGAACCCAAGCCCGAACCCGAACCCGAACCTCAGCCCGAACCCGAGATCGGCAGCCGCGACAACGCCGTCCGCGAGGCCGAAACCGCCGTCATCCCCGTCGTCCCGGCGCACGCCTCGGAATTGCCCGACCTGACCGACCTCGGCAGGGAACCGGCGCCCCCCGAGCAGATCTTCGGCGACGACCTCGAGCCGTTCGGCTTCACCGTCGGGGCGTCCACCACTCCCCCGTCGCACCGCGGCCGCCACACCGCGATGGTGATGGGTCGCGTCGCGGCGGCGCTGATCGCGGTCTTCGCGCTGGCGTTGACCGGCGCGGCGTGGCAATGGCAGTCGTCGAAGAACCACAACCTCAACAAGGTGGCGGCGCTCGATCCGAACTCGCGCGACATCGTCGACCCCGGCGCCCAATACGGCGACGAGAACTTCCTCATCGTCGGCACCGACAGCCGGATCGGCACCAACAGCGACATGGGCGCGGGCACCACCGACGACGCGGCAGGCGCCCGATCCGACACCATCATGCTGGTCAACATCCCAGCCAACCGCAAACGCGTTGTGGCGGTGTCGTTTCCGCGCGACCTCTCGATCACTCCCATGCAGTGCGAGCACTGGGACCCCACGACCAGCACGTACGGACCCGCCACCGATCCCGACTCCCCCGTCTACGGGATGGACAAGGTCTACACCGAGACCAAGCTGAACTCGGCCTACGCCGTCGGCGGGCCCAAGTGCCTGGTGAAGGTGATCCAGAAGCTGTCCGGGCTGTCGGTCAACAGGTTCATGGCCGTCGACTTCGCCGGTTTCGCCAAGATGGTCGACGCGCTCGGCGGCGTCGAGGTCTGCTCCACCACTCCGCTGGAGGACTACGAACTTGGCACGGTGCTGCCCAACGCCGGCCGGCAAGTCGTCGACGGGCACACCGCGCTGCAGTACGTCCGCGCCAGGCAGGTCACCACCGAGACCAACGGCGACTACGGCCGCATCAAGCGCCAGCAGCTGTTCCTGTCTTCGCTGCTGCGCTCGCTGATCTCCAAGGACACGTTCTTCTCGCTCAGCAAGCTCAACAACGTGGTCAACCTCTTCATCAACGACAGCTACGTCGACAACATCCAGACCAAGGACCTCGTCGACCTCGGCCAGTCCGTCCAGGGCGTCAACGTCGGACGCATCACGTTCGTGACGGTGCCGACGGTCGGCTACGCCGACGAATACGGCAACGAGGTGCCCCGCACCGACGACATGCGCAGCCTGTTCGACGCGATCATCAACGACGACCCGCTGCCCGAGGAGAAGAACGTCGACGCCCCGGCCGTGCCAGGGACATCCCAGGCCGCCGTCCCCGCGCCCGACGACACCAACGGCGAACTCGTCGACGCCGTCACCACCAGCCCCGGGGACATCACCGTCCGCGTGTCCAACTCGACCGGCGAGGACGGTTTGGCGTCCACGGCTGCCAGCGATCTGCAGCAACACGGGTTCAACGTCGACACCCCCGACGACTATCCGGGACCGCTGGACTCCACGACGGTGTTCTTCTCCTCCGGCAACGAACAGGCCGCCGCCACCGTCGCGTCGTCCTTCGCCGTCCCGGCCATCCCCGCAATCGAACGGGTGTCCGGCATGGGCAACGTCGTCCGGGTGGTGCTCGGCTCGGACTTCAGCTCGGTCAACCCACCGTCGCCCAGCGGGTCGTCGGTGCAGGTTCACGTGGTGCACGATCGCAGCGGCGAGACGTCACATCTGCCGGAGGACCTGACCGTCACCAACGCCGCCGATACCACCTGCGAGTGAGCCGCCGAACGCCATCCTGGCAGGTGGCATTCACCTTTCGTTCATCCGCGAGGTCATGAGATCGCGAGGCCCAGGCCGTAGGCTTGATACATGCGTACCGCCTACCACGAGCAACTGGCCTCTTTGACGGACCAGCTCGGTGAGATGTGCGGCCTTGCCGGTGTAGCCATGGAGCGTGCGACCCAGGCCCTCCTCCAGGCCGACCTGGTTCTTGCCGAGCAAGTCATCACCGACCACGAACAGATCGCCGCGATGAGCGCGCGCGCCGAGGAGTCCGCATTCGTCCTCCTCGCGCTGCAGGCTCCCGTCGCAGGTGACCTTCGCGCGATCGTCAGCTCCATCCAGATCGTCGCCGACGTCGACCGGATGGGTGCGCTGGCACTGCACGTAGCCAAGATCGCCCGCCGACGTCACCCGCAGCACGTCCTCCCCGAAGAGGTCAACGGGTACTTCGCCGAAATGGGCAGGGTGGCCGTCGACCTCGGCAACAGCGCTCAAGAGGTGCTGGTCAGCCGGGACCCCGAGAAGGCAGCCCGCATCCGCGAAGAGGACGACGCGATGGACGACCTCCACCGCCACCTGTTCTCGGTGCTGATGGACCGTGAATGGCGCCACGGCGTGATCGCGGCAGTCGACGTCACGCTGCTGAGCCGGTTCTACGAGCGGTTCGCCGACCACGCGGTCGAGGTGGCGCGGCGTGTCATCTTCCAGGTCACGGGCCGCTTCCCCGACGAGGAAGCCGTCTCCGCAGCTCAGTGACGCGTGATTCGCACGCCGTCCTTCGAGGCGACCAGCAGATCGCGAAGCACCGTGGCCACGACCTGTAGCTCGGCGTTGCCGTAGGCCTTCAGAAAGTCGTGGATTCCCTGGTCCATCTCGTCGTGCAAGCGTTGGTGGGCCTCGACGACCAGCTCGCCGTCACCGGTGAGCGCCAGCTGCACCTCCTTGCGGTTGCCTGGTACCGCCGTGCGCGTCACCAGGTCTGCCTCGACGAGCCGCTGCACGTACTTGGAGACGGTTCCCTTCAGCTGACCTGAGCGGGAGGCGAGCCCGACGACGCCGACGGGCCCCTCGGCGATCACGGCGAGAAGGTGCATCGCCGACGACGGCAGCTCGCGCACCGTCGCCTCGAGGCGGGCCGGGCAGTGGGCAACCACGAAGTCGCGTTCGGCGTCGCCATCCTCTGCGCCGGTCATCTCCACGTCGAACTTGTCCCCCACTGCCGTGAGCAGCTGGCTGACGTCCGCGATGAGCGCCGACTTGGTTTTCACGGAAACCATCTTGCCATCACCGCCTCGGCGTCGTACATTGTTTCCGTAGAAACTATTTCCGCCGAAACGAAGGAGTCACCGATGAAGGCCGCCGTCGTCGAAGAATGGGGTCGGACACCGATCTACACCGACCACCCCGAGCCCGTCGCGCGTGACGGCGGCGTCGTCGCCACCGTCGAGGCGTCGGCACTGACCAACCTCACCAAGGGGCTGGTGTCCGGAAAGCACTACGCCAGCAAGGAACTCACGCTGCCCGTCATCCCCGGCGCCGACGGGATCGCTCGACTAGACGACGGCACCCGCGTCTACACCGGCGCACTCAAGCCCTACGGCATGATGGCCGAACGCACCCTGGTCGACCCGCACGGAGCGGTGGTCATACCGGACGACGTCGACTCCGTCACCGCCGCTGCCATCCCCAACCCAGGCGTGTCGGCCTGGATGTCGCTGGAGCACGCGGCCGCCATCCGCCCCGGTGACAACGTCCTGGTGCTCGGCGCCACCGGCGTCACCGGGTCGTCCGCCGTCCAGCTGGCCAAGTCTGCCTTCGGCGCAGGCCGGGTGGTCGTGGCCGGCCGCGACACCACCCGACTGGACTGGCTGCGCACCGTCGGGGCCGACGATGCGATCGCCATCGGCAACGAGGATCTGCGCGCCCGGGTGGCGAGCCTGCACGCCGAGCGCCCCTTCGACGCGGTACTCGACTACCTGTGGGGTGAGCCGGCCGAGCAGGTGCTCGACGCCCTCGGCACCAGTGAGCTGGCGGCCCGCTACCACCACACCCGTTACGCCCAGATCGGGTCGATGGCAGGCCTGACGATGACGCTGCCGGCAGGCATCCTTCGTAGCGCCGGCATCACCATCAGCGGAGTCGGCCTCGGCAGCATTCCACCAGAGGTCATCGGGCGCATCAGGGCCGAGGCACTGCCCAAGATGTTCGCGATGGTAGCGGCGGGCGAACTTCAGCTGGCCGTCGAGGCCCGGTCGCTGGCCCACGTCGAACAAGCGTGGACCGCGAAGGAGCCGTCGGGCACCCGAATCGTGCTGACCCCTTAGCCGAAGCGGCCCGAGATGTAGTCCTCGGTCGCCTTCTGCGTCGGGTTGGAGAAGATCTTCTCGGTGTCGTCGAGCTCGATCAGCTTGCCGGGCTTGCCCGTTGCCTCGAGGTTGAAGAACGCGGTCTGATCACTCACCCGGGCGGCCTGCTGCATGTTGTGCGTCACGATCACGATGGTGAAGTCCTGCTTCAGCTCCGAGATCAGATCCTCGATGGCCAGCGTCGAGATGGGGTCGAGAGCCGAGCACGGCTCGTCCATCAGCAGCACGTCGGGCTGCACGGCGATGGCGCGGGCGATGCAGAGCCGCTGCTGCTGGCCGCCCGACAGCCCGCCGCCGGGCTTCTCCAGTCGGTCCTTGACCTCGTTCCACAGGTTGGCACCCTTGAGGGACTGCTCGGCGACCTCGTCGAGGGCCTTCTTGCTGTGCCGGCCCTGCAACTTCAGTCCGGCCACCACATTGTCGCGAATCGACATGGTGGGGAACGGGTTTGGCCGCTGGAACACCATGCCGATGGTCTTGCGGACACCGACCGGGTCGACGCCGGCGCCGTAGATGTCCTCACCGTCGAGCAGCACCGAACCCTCGACGCGGGCACCGGGAATCACTTCGTGCATGCGGTTGAGGGTGCGCAGCACCGTCGACTTGCCACAGCCCGACGGGCCGATGAACGCCGTCACGCTGCGCGGCTGCACCGACAGTGCCACGTCGGCGACGGCGTGGAACGCGCCGTAGTAGATGTTGACGTCCTTGAGATCGAGGCGCTTCGCCACGGTAGTACTCCTAAACCTTCTTGGGAGAAAAGATCTTTGCGACCAGACGCGCCGCGACGTTGAGAATGGCGATCAGCAGCACCAACGTCAGCGCGGCGCCCCACAGTCGGTCGGTGGGGATCGGGCTGGCGCCGGCACCGGCGGAGATCTGGTCGTACATCATGCCGGGCAGCGACCCCATGAATCCGGCGAACATGTCGAAGTTGATCGACGCGGCGTAGCCCACCAGGATCAGCAGCGGCGCGGTCTCGCCCATCACGCGGGCCAGCGAGAGCATGACGCCGGTGACGATGCCCGACAACGCCGTCGGGATGACGATGCGCACGATGGTCTTCCACTTCGGCACGCCCAGTGCGTAACTCGCCTCGCGGAGATCCATCGGCACGATCCGCAGCATTTCCTCGGTGGCCCGCACGATGACCGGAATCATCAGCAGCACGAGTGCCAACGAGACCGCGAAGCCCGAGCGTTCGAACCCCAGCGTGGCCACCCACAGTGCGTAGATGAACAGCGCGGCCACGATCGACGGAACACCGGTGAGGATGTCGACCATGAAGGTGGTGATCTTGCCCAATCGCGTTCCGCCGCCGTACTCGACGAGGTACACCGCGACCATCACGCCGACGGGAATCGAGATCAGCGAGCACACCAAACCTTGCAGCAGCGTGCCCATGACGGCGTGGTAGACGCCGCCGCCCGCCGAGAACGCGGTGGTGCCCGCCTGAGAGTTGGTGAACCAGACGGGCGAGGTGACCGCCGCGAGTCCCTTGCTGATCACCGAGTACAGCACCCAGATCAGCGGCACCAGTGCGACCAACACCGACGCCGAGACGAGCACGGTCGCAACGTTGTTGGTCAGCTTGCGCTTGGCGCTGACACCCTGGAACGTCGACGCCTTGACGGGTGTGTCGAGTGTGGCGGTCATGCCTTCGCTCCCCGGCCCGCTACTGCCGCACGAGCCAGCGAGTTCACCACGAACGTGAGGATGAACAGCACCAGACCCGCCGCGATGTAGGCGCCTGCCTTGTATTGGTCGTTGAATTCGCTTGCCGCCGAGGCGATCTTGCTGGCAAAGGTGTAGCCGCCGTCGAACAGCGACCAGCCGAAGGCGGTCTGGGTGCCGCGCAGGATGATCAGCAGGGCGATGGTCTCGCCCAATGCGCGGCCGAGACCGAGCATGGCACCGCTGATGTAGCCCGACAATCCGAACGGCAGGACCGTCGTCCTGACGACCTCCCATCGGGTGGCGCCGAGCGCGAGGGCAGCCTCGATCTGTCCCCGTGGCGTCTGCAGGAACACCTCTCGGGAGACGGCGGTGATGATCGGCAGGATCATCACCGCCAGCACGATGCCCGCGGTGAAGACGGTGCCGCCACCGGCCACCGACGCGGTGCCCGTCTTGAACAGGAACAACCAGTCCAGGTTGGCGTTGAGCCACACGGCGAACGGTTTGAGCACCGGGGCCAGCACGTACAGGCCCCACACGCCGTAGACGATCGACGGCACCGCCGCCAGCAGGTCGACCACGTAGGCCAGGGGCCCCGCCAGTCGCCGCGGTGAATACTGCGTCAAGAAGATCGCGATGCCGAGCGCGACCGGCATCGCAAGCACCAGCGCGAACAGCGACACGAAGATCGTCACCTGAATCAGATCCAGGATGCCGAAGGTCATCTTCGACGTGTCGGTGGTGATCCAGTTGCCGCCGTAGGTGAAGAAGTTCGCCTCGTTACGGCTGAGCGCGGGGATTGCGCGCCACAGCAGGAACACCGCGATCGCCGCGATCAGGACGACGACGGCGATGCCTGCACCCTGCGCAAGACCGCCGAAGATGCGGTCCCCCAGACGCACCTTGGCGCCCTTCGAGGGATTGGTGGAGATGGGTTCCGGGGACGGGATGGGCGAAGCGATCACTTCGCCCGATCCCGCACCGGTTGGGTTCGGTGTCGTCACTGTCATCCCGTTGTCGGTCATTGCTTCCAGAACCCATCCTCACCGCGTTGGTGGCGGTATGCCAACCGTCTAGGCAATTGCGTCGACGGACTTGAGCAACCGCTCCTTGAAACTGTCGGGCAGGGGAACGAAGCCGGCAGCCGACAGGTTCGCCTGCCCCTGGTCGGCCGAGACCTTCAGGAACGACTTCACCGCGGCGGCGGTATCGGCGTCATAACCCTTGGAGCAGACGATTTCGTAGGTGGCCAGCATCAACGGGTAGGCGCCGGCTTCCTTCGAGGCGTAGAGCGCGTTGAGGTCCAGGGTGAGGTCCATGCCCTCGGCCTTGAACTTGGCGTCGCCAACGGCCTTCGCCGTCGTCTCGTCGGTCAGCTCGACCGCGCCAGCACCGCTGTCGATCTGCGCGAACGGAAGGTTAGCCGCGGCCGCCGGACTCTTCTCGACGTAACCGATGGCACCCGGGGTGGCCTGCACGGCTTGGACGACGCCGGAGGACTTCTGGGCGCCTTCGCCCGCGCCACCCTGGAATTCCTTGCCCGCACCCTTGGTCCACGTCTGCGGCGCGGCAGCCGTCAGGTACTTCTGGAAGTTGTCGGTGGTGCCCGACGAATCGGAGCGGTAGATCGGGGTGATCTTGGTGTCGGGAAGGGTCGTTCCGCTGTTGAGTGCGGCGATGGCCGGGTCGTTCCACGTGGTGATGGCACCGGTGAAGATCTTGGCCAGCACGTCGGGGGTGACCACCAGCTTGTCCACGCCCTCGACGTTGTAGGCCATCGCGACCGGGCCGAACACCAGAGGCAAGTTCCATGCCGGGTTTCCGCCGCAACGCTCGGTGGCGGCGGCGACCTGGTCCTCGGCGAGCGCGGAATCCGAACCCGCGAAGTCGACCTGCTTGGCGAGGAACTGCGTCACACCCGCGCCGGAGCCGGTGGGGTTGTAGGACAGGGCCTTGCCGGAGCACGCCTGGCCCCACGCCTTGTTGAACTCGGCGATGGCGTTCTGCTGGGCGGTGGAACCCTCGGCGGTCAGGGCGGCCTTGCCGCCGCAATCGGCCGCGGCGCCCGCGGCGGCGGAGGATCCCGACCCCGAGGTCGACGACGTTCCCGAGTTGTTGTCACTGCCACAGGCAGTCATCGTGACGAGGGCCACGGCCGACAGGCCCGTGCCGAGCACCTTGCCAAAGCGATTGAGCTTCACTGATCCCACTTTCGATTTTTTGTCTGCCTCAGGACTCCACGGCAACGTATTCGGCGCCGGTGGACGGGTCGCTGACGAAAGGTGAACGAGCAGTGAACAGCCTCAGCGAATTCACAGCTGGGGACTAACGCAGGGTGTACGCCACGTCTGCGGTGAAGACCGTGAAGTCCAGCCGTTCGTACGTCTTCACGGCGGCCGAGTTATCAGCCTCCACGTAAAGGGTGACGTCGGCGGCCTCACCGAGTCGGTCTGCCAGATGGTGCAAGCCGACCAGCGTCAGCGTCGCGCCGAGACCGCGTCCCTGCGCGCTCGGGTCGACGCCCACGACGTAGACCTCGCCGAGCTCGGGCCCGTGAACCTTGGTCCAATGAAAGCCGAGGAGGGCGTTGGTCGGGGAGTCGAAGGCCAGGAACAACCCCTCCGGGTCGAACCACGACTCGCCACGCCGTTCGGCGACGTCGGCCTCGGTCCACCCACCCTGCTCGGGGTGCCAGGAGAAGGCGGCGTTGTTGACGCGCAGCAGCTCAGCGTCGTCCTCGGGTCCGGCATAGGTCCGCAGCACGACGCCGTCGGACACCTTCACGGGCGGCAGGTCGCGCAGCGGGCGGCGCATCTGGAGCAGTTCCCGAGCGGCGACGAGGTCCAGTGCGGCTGCGGTCGCGCGGGCCGGTTCGAGGTTGCCGTGCGCCCACACCCTGGTACTCGAACCGCCTTTGGCGAAGGCCGCGCGAATCAGATCCGCACCGATCCCTCGTCTGCGGGCGTCGGGGTGGACGACGACCTCGGCCATGGGTGGCGCGTCGGTCGTGGCCGGAGCCAGGTTCAGGTAGCCGACGAGGTCGCCGTTGAGTTCGGCGACGAGGTGCCCGGTGCGATCATGCGGTAGTGCGCGTAGGACTTGGTCTCCGACGGGAGCCGTCCCGTCGGCGTCGCGGGCGGCGTCGACGACGGCCTTGACCCGTTGCTGGTCGGCATCGGAAAGGGCTGTCCGCCAACTAATTTCGCTCACTTGGCGCGCAGCGGGTCGTTCAAGCCATCGACGAAGCCCGCCGGATCCTGGTCGTAGGCGTCGTCGTCGTAGTCGTCACCGGGGTCGGAGTCGGGCACCGGCGCACGGCCTCGCGCCGGCCGGACAGCCTTGTAGCCGACGTTGCGGACGGTGCCGATCAAAGACTCGTATTCTGGCCCGAGCTTGGCGCGGAGCCGCCGCACGTGCACGTCGACGGTGCGGGTGCCGCCGAAGAAGTCGTAGCCCCACACCTCCTGAAGGAGCTGCGCCCTGGTGAACACGCGGCCTGCGTGCAACGCCAGATACTTGAGCAGCTCGAATTCCTTGTACGTGAGGTCGAGCGGGCGCCCACGAAGCCGGGCGGTGTAGGTGCCCTCGTCGATGACGAGTTCACCGAGATTGACCTTGCCCGCGCTTTCCTGGTCGGCAGCCCCGCCGCGACGCCCGACGAGCAGTCGCAACCTGGCGTCGATCTCGGCAGGGCCGGTGCTGGGGAGCAAGATGTCGTCGAGACCCCATTCGACGTTCACCGCGACGAGTCCGCCTTCGTTCACCACGGCGACGACGGGGACCGCGGTGCCGGTGGTGCCCAGTAGCCGGCACAGTCCGCGCGCGGCGGCGAGGTCGGTTCGGGCGTCGACGATGGCCACGTCAGCGGTGCCCGCTTCGAGCAGCGACGACACTTCGGTCGGAGCGGCACGGACGCTGTGCGCCAGGAGCGCCAACGACGGCAGCACCGACTCGGGGTGCGGGTCGAGGGTCAGTAGCAATAGATCCAACGGGTCCTCCAGCGCACTTCGGGAAGATCACCCGACATCATCTACGTCGACGAGTCCGGGCAATCTCCCAGATTCATGGCTGACACGCCGCCGTTACCGGCCGACGATCGCATAACGATAGCGTGCAACCTGGGAATTAGCCGCGCCGAACGGTTGGAGCGCACCCGCGTAGGCCAGAATGTCCGGGTGCGCAAGGTGCTGATCGGACTCGTCGCCACGGTCACGACCCTGGCCGTCGGAGCCGTCGGTGTCGATTTCGGGACCGCCATCTACGCGGAGTTCCGCTGGGCGCGCAGCGTGCGAGCGGCCAACCATCTGCCCTTCGACCCCTGGGTGGGCATCCTCGGCTTCCCGTTCGTCACCCAAGCCACCGGCCACCACTACCGCGAGGTGGAGATTCGGGCGGGCGGAGTCGACCACCCCGTCGTCGGCAAGGCGTCCATCGAGGCGACGATGCATTCGGTGGACCTCACCGAGACGTCGTGGCTGATCGGTCCGAACTCCACGCTGCCCGTTGGCAAGCTGGAAAGCCGCCTCATCGTCGACTCCACGCACGTCGGCCGGTTCATGGGCATCAAGGATCTGCTGGTGGAGGCCCCGCCGAAGGAGACCAACGACGCCACCGGAGGGACGACGGAGTCTGGCATCTCCGGCAGCCGCGGACTGGTGTTCACCGGGACGCCGACCGCGGCGGGCTTCGACGAGCGGGTCAGCGTGGCGGTCGACCTGTCGACGCCCGAGGACGACGTCACCACCCTCGTCTTCAACGCCACCGACGTGCTGACGGGCCCGGGTACGGCCGACGAGCAGGTGCCCGACGACAAGAAGGCCGCCGTCCTCGCCGCGTTCGGCACCAGAATGCCCGGCATGAAGCTGCCGTTTGGGATTGCCCCGACCACCGAGGGCGCGCGTGGCTCCGACATCATCATCGAGGGCATCTCGACGGGAGTAACGGTGGCGCTCGACGGGTTTAGACAGTCGTGAGCGTCACACTTCTTCTGGTCGTCGCGGTGCTGATCGTCGCATTGACGGTGTCGGTCGTCATCGGACGCGCGCTTACCAAGCGCGACGGCGTCGTGCGCAGTACTTGGGACGCCTCCGCCGCCGTTCCAAACCTGGGTCTGCCGCCGGGTAAGCCCGCGATCGTGCACTTCAGCGCGCAGTGGTGCGGACCTTGCGCGGGGGTTAGGCGGGTCGTCGACGACGTCTGCGCCGAGCTCCCCGAGGTTGCTCACGTCGAGATCGACATGGACGCCAATCCGGCGGCCGCGCGCGAGCTTTCGGTGTTGTCGTTGCCGACGACGTTCATCTTCGACGCCGACGGTCGGCAGCGGTACCGCAGCTCGGGCGTACCCAAGGCCGCTGACCTGCGGTCCGCTCTCGAACCGCTATTGGCCTGACGGCCCTGTCATTG
>Ga0247732_10000115_pt1 | contig 52564 bp, 49 predicted proteins | sample UWRJL163409C2_FD_180940 | JGI IMG/M metagenome (GOLD analysis project Ga0247732, IMG submission 180940) | Plant litter microbial communities from Arlington Agricultural Research Station in Wisconsin, United States - UWRJ-L163-409C-2 | ecosystem: Environmental > Terrestrial > Plant litter >...
GGTGCCGCAGGTGATCAGCGGCTGACGAAGCACGCCCAGGGTCACACCCGATCGCCGATCGGGGCACCCGCATATCAAACGAGTACGCCCCCCGAGAACACAGGAGAGATTGACATGAGCGCTACGACGACGACCTTCAGCTGGGACAAGGCGACGTGGGCCCCACTCACCGAAATGGCCGACGGTTTCGACGAATACCGGCCGGCCCACAGCACGGCCCTCGACGGCAAGGAGTTGGTGCTCGAGGCCCACTTCGTCGACGGCGGAGATACGTTCACCCTGACCCAGAACTTCACCGCCACCGACGTGACGTGGAGCGTCTCCCGCGACGGAGCCGAACTGCAGAGCGGTCACGACGGCTACGAGCTGTTCGAGATGCAGCCCGGGCTCTTCTACCTGCACTACCAACGATCCGTCGACGACCACCCCGTCGTCATCAGCGCCGCGCTCGACCTGACCAGCGGGCACGTAACCGGCGCGATCGCCGAACTCGGGCTGACGCCCGATCCGCACCTCGCACGGCAACGTTGGTTCCAGGGAACGATCGCGGGCACCGCGGCGACCCAGGACGACGCGCACACCGTCACCGACGAACTGATCGGTCGCCGCGTGCGCTACGCCTACAGCAGCGCTGACGTCTACGACCACGTGTACCTCAACGAGCACCTGTTCACCTGGCTCTGCGTCGGAGGAACCGAAGTGGGCGTCGGAGACACCGAAAGCTGCACCTACTGGAAGCTGCGCGACAACACCTACCTGTTCGCGTGGCTGGAGAAGAACCTCGGCGTCGAGGGCATGGTCCTCATCGACTTGGCGGCACATCGGACTGTCGGCATCCAGTTCGCGCTCGACCAGATGACCGGCGAGCTCGTCAACATCACGATGGGTTCGTACGCCCAGGAATTCGACCGCACCCCGGGGATCGACGAGGCCCGACCCGGCCCGGCCACCCACGCCAACTGACCCACAACCCGCGCCAACAGCAGTCGTCCACCAACCCCCGCTCCACACCTCTACCTCGGAGTCGTCAATGTCCAACCTCGAAGCGTCGCCATCCAGCGAAGGTGTAGGCGCACAGCAGCTCTCACCGTCGACCTCTGACCGAACCGGCCTGCGGCCCGGCCATCTCGGGGCGGGGGCGATCATCTTCTTCGTCGTCGCGGCGGTGGCTCCGATGGCGGCCCTGGTCGGAGCGTCACCGATCGTCTTCTCCGCCCAGGGCCCCACGGCGCCCTTCGTCTACCTGTTGGCCGCGCTGCTATTCGCCGTGTTCTCAATCGGTTACGTCGCGATGAGCCGCCACGTCACCAACGCAGGCGGCTTCGTCGCCTACATCGCACAGGGCCTCGGCACGCGTGCCGCCACCGCCGGCGCCGCGCTGGCGATCTTGTTCTACGGCACCTTGCAGTCGGCGCTGTGGTCCCAATTCTCGGTCTTCGCCCAGTCTCTGGTAGCCGACATGGCCGGCGTCACCCTTCCCCCCTGGGTAATCATGTTCATCGCGCTCGCCGCGGTGACCGGCCTGGTGATGTTGGGCGTCGACCTCAGCCTCAAGGTGCTGGGGATCCTGGTGGCACTCGAGATCGCCGCCTTCGTCGTGCTCGACGCCGCGATCATCTTCGGTGGGGGCGGAGTATCGGGCAATTCCCTCACGGCCTTCACCCCATCCGACCTCGTCGGCCCCGGCCTCGGCGTCGCATTCCTGTTCGCCTTCTCCTGCTTCACGGGCTTCGAGGCCACGGTGGTGTTCTCCGAGGAAGCCAAGGACCCCCGTCGCACCATCCCTCGCGCGGTCTACGGATCGATCGCGTTCATCGGCGGGTTCTACGCGCTCACCACGTGGGCGCTCGGCAACGCGGCAGGAAACGAGTCCGTGCAGGCCGCCGCCACCGCCGATCCCGCTGGTTTCGTCTTCGCCATCACCGAGAAGGAGGTCGGGTCGTGGCTGAGCACCACGATGGAAGTCCTGGTGGTGACCAGCTTCATCGCGATGCTCATCGGATTCCAGAACATGTTCGCCCGCTACGTCTACGCCCTGGGTCGCGCGCACGTCCTGCCCGCCCGTCTGGGAACCGCAAGCCCCAAGGGCACCCCCACCATTGCCGCGCTGTGTGTCGGCGCGCTCCTGGCCCTCGTGCTCGCGGCCTTCCAACTGGCCGGGGCGGACCCCATCGCGGTCACGTTCAGCTGGCTGCTGTCGCTGGGAACGGTTGCGCTGATCGCCATCCTCATCCTGACCTCGGTGGCGGTGATGACGTTCTTCGCCAGGACCAAACTGGAGAAGAGCCCATTGGTGACGGTGATCGGCCCCGGGCTGTCCATCGCCGGTTTCGGGTACGTCGCCTACCTGGCGATCACCAACTACGACGTCTTGCTGGGCGGCCAGGGTGGCATCGCCAAGTGGCTGCTGGTCCTGATTCCGGTGTTCGCCGTTGCGGGTTACGCATGGGCCGTCATTCGACCGGGAGTCGACTATCAGGCCGCCCTGGTCTGACAGTCCGCAGCCCCGTCACCACGAAGGAAGGCCCTTGCCGACGAACAGCGAAAACCCAACAGCCAGAGTCGTACTCGTCACCGGTGGTGGTAGCGGCATCGGCGCGGCGTCCGCCAAGACCCTGAGCGACCAGGGCTGGACGGTCGTCATCTGCGGCCGCCGTCTCGAAGCGCTGCAACGGGTGGCGACGACGCCGTCCATCCACGCCACCGCCGTCGACGTGACCGACCCCCAGGCAGTTCGCGGGCTGGTCGACGGCACCGTGAACCGCTTCGGACGGCTCGACGCCGTCGTGCTCAACGCAGGCATCATTCGCCAGGGGCCGGCCGCCGAACTCTCCGAAGAGGATTGGGCGGCGACGATGGACACCAACCTCACCGCACCGTTTCGCCTGCTGCACCACGCCCTCCCCCATCTGGTCGACGCCAAGGGCTCCGTGGTCGGCGTGTCGTCGCTGAGCGGGCTGCGCGCCTCCGCCGGAAACACCGCCTACAACGCATCGAAGGCGGGATTCTCGATGCTCGTCCAGTCCGTTGGCGTGGACTACGGACCAAAGGGTGTGCGCGCCAACGTCGTCTGCCCGGCGTGGACGCGCACGGAGATGGCCGACGAGGAGATGGCCGAACTCGGCCGGCAGCAAGGTATCGACAGCGAAGAGGCCTACCAGCTGGCCACCGCGCTCTCGCCACTGCCGAGACCGGCGCACGCGGCCGAGGTCGCCGCCGCCATCGCGTGGCTCTTGTCCCCGTCGGCGTCCTACGTCAACGCCACCGTGCTGCCGGTCGACGGTGGGCTGCACGCCGTCGACCCGGGCACCATTGCCTTCGCCGAGCACCTGACCGTCACCGCCACCGGCCAACCGACCAGCGAGCGGTGATCCCGATGGACATGCAGCTGAGCGGTCGCGTCGCGGTGGTGACGGGTGGCGCCTCGGGAATCGGCCGAGCCTGCGTCGACGCGTTCGTCGCAGAGGGCGCCCGAGTCGTCGTCGTCGATCGTGACCCCACTGGACAGGCAGTCGCCGACGAGCACCGAAGTCTCGGTGTTGACGTCGAATTCATCCGCGCCGACGTCACCGACGAGTCGGACGTCGAAGGGGCGATCCAGCATGCGCTTGACGTCTTCGGTGCCGTCGACGCCGTCTGCGGATGCGCCGGCATATCCGGCCCGGTTGGCAAGAGCGTCGTAGACGTCACCGCCGAGGAGTGGGACCGCGTCCAGGCGGTCAACGTCCGCGGCAACTTCCTCCTCGCCAAACACTCCATCGCTCACCTGTCGCGCAGCGACGTCGGCACTTTGGTGTTCCTTGCGTCCGACTCCGCGATGGTCGCCTTCGACGGCATGGCTCCCTACAGCGCGTCGAAGGGAGCCCTCGTCATGCTGGCCAAGTCGTTGTCGGTCGACCATCCACCAGTTCGGGTCAACGCGCTGTGCCCCGGGATCGTGGACACTCCGATGTCGCGCGCCGACCTCGGCCGCCCCGACGGGTTCGCGTCGACTGGCATGCCGGTGTTGTCCGCCCGCGACGTCGCCAATCACGTGCTCTTCCTCGCCTCACCCCTGAGTTTTCCCACCAATGGCGCCACCCTGATCGTCGACCACGGTGTCCACGTTCGGTCCGCCCTCGGAACGCTGGACTTTGCGGTCGGTTGATGCACACCGAGACTGCGCGAACGACGTCGTCGTCAGTCCGCGACGACGACCCCGCCCACGGCGGCCGCCAGCGCGTCGACGGCGTCGGCGACCTGCTCGGCAGTGATCGCACCACTGACGTACTGCAGCATGAGACCGTCGAGCGCGGCGAACAGTGCCAGATCGAGGGCCCCGCTCGCCGGTTCGCCCTCACGGAGCCGGCCGGCCGCGATCTTGGCGACGTACTTGCGGTACAGCTCTCGTACCGCAGGCCGAAGTTCAGGCCGTCTTCTGGATTCCAGGATCATTTCGTACTGGAACGCGGCGGAGTCGGGCTCGGACAACACGTTCTCGACCAGTGCGGTTCTAAATTCCGTTGCATCGCTTGCATATTCCGACAGATCGGCACCGGCGATCGCGCGATCCACGCTCCACTCGAGCGCGGCCGCAAGCAATTTGTCCCGCGACCCGAAGTGGTGGGCGATCAGGGTGTTGTTCACCCCGGCTTCCTCGGCCACGGCGCGGAACGTGAGACCACGCAAGCCCTTGTCGGCGACCACTCTCACCGCAGCCTGAATGAGCGCTTCACGCCCCTCGCCGTAGTTGACACTCTTCGACGCTGGCTTCACGGTCCCAGCATAGGCACGGCCGCCGTCCCGTATCTCAGGCATTGACACCCGCCTAAGCAGTTGCTTAGGTGTGATCTAAGCAATTGCTTAGTCGATTTCGTGAACGCGGCCGCTCCATCGTCCAAAGGGGTTTCGAAATGCAGAAATTCGACACAGACGTGGTCGTGGTCGGCGGCGGTCTTGCCGGCGTCACCGCCGCGCGCGAACTACGGCAACACGGAGTGGGCGTGATCCTCCTGGAGGCCCGAGATCGACTCGGCGGACGCACCTGGACCCGCGGCACGAAGTTGGGGCGAGAACTCGACGTCGGCGGAACGTGGGTCCACTGGATCCAGCCACACGTCTGGGCAGAAGTGACGCGCTACGGTCTCGACCTGATCGCCAGCCCAAATCTCGACACCGCCTACTGGCGCGTCGGCGAGGAGGTCGTCACGGGTTCCGCCGAGGCGATGCTCGACCTACTGGACGCACCGATGGCCGCGGTGCTCGCCGAAACGCGCGAGGTGCTGCCCCAGCCCTACGACTACTTTCCGCTGTCCGATCGGATCAAGGCGCTTGACCAGGTCAGCGTTGCCGAGAAGATGGCCGAACTGGACCTGGACGCCGAGAAACGGGCGTTGCTCGACGGAATGTGGGCGGTGAACTTCAGCGGAAATCCCGCGCGGGGCGCCTACACCCAGGCACTGCGCTGGTGCGCTCTCGCCGGTGGTGACTGGAAGTTGATGTTCGAAGCATGCGCCACCTATAAGTTCGCCCGCGGCACGCGGTCCCTCCTAGACGCCATCGCCGATGACGCCAGCGGAGCCGACGTTCGGCTGAACGCGACAGTGACCGCGATCGACGAAGCAGCTGACGGAGTCACCGTCACATGCGCCGACGGCACCACCCTGCGCTCTCGGCACCTGATCATCACCACTCCAATCAACGTCCTGAAGAGGATTGCCATGACACCGGAGTGGGGCCACGGGTTGGGCGCCGTCGCCGCCGAGGGGCAGGCGTCGACCGGCGTGAAGGTGTGGATCCGGCTCAAGGGCGACGTCGGCAAGTTCGCCGCACTCGCCGACAGCCGATCATCGTTGAACTTCGTGCAATACGAGTACGCGTTCGAAGGCGACAGCTTGGTCGTGGCCTTCGGACCGCGCTCCGGCGTGCTCGATCTCGACGATCCGCGCGCCGTGGAAGCCGAGTTGCGCAAGTGGCGTCCGGATGTCGAGGTCGTCGCCGTGGATTCCCACGACTGGACCGCCGACCCACTCTCCGGCCAGACGTGGCCCATGTTGGCCCCGGGCCAGCTCGACGCGGTCTCCCGGGCTGCTGCCGATCAGACCCGCCGGGTCCGGCTTGCCGGCTCGGACTACGCCCGCGGGTGGGCAGGGTTCATCGACGGGGCCATCGAGTCCGGTCTGCAAGTCGCCCGATCCATCATCACCAAAACCGAAGGGGAATAACGAGATGTCCTACTGCGTGGAGATCGTTCGATTCACAGTGGCCGACGAGGACGTAGCCACCTTCTTGCAGCGCCGGCAGGAGGCCATCGCCGAGGTGAAGGCCGCTCATCCCGCGCTGTGGTCAGTGCCGTTCTGCACCCGCCGCGAGGACGGCACGTGGATCGACGTCTGGATCTACCAGTCCAGGGACGCCGCCGACAAGGCGAACGCCGACGCCGGCAACTTGCCGAAGTTCCTCGCGATGGTCGAGTTGCTCGGTGACGTCGAGATCGAGGCAACCGAGATGCCATGGGAGGCGGTCAGTCCCGACTTCTGAGCGCCTGGGGTACGTCGACGGTGCATGACACATCATCGCCATGGTGCGTCAAGACCGCGCTGCGTCTTGCGAGTTATGCTGCGTGAACGATCTTTCGCCGGGAGCAGTCCATGTCCGAGACAAGTAGTTCAACCCTACAGCTGGTGGCGAGCCTCGACGACTGGCGTCAGTTGATCAGCACGTCGTTCGTCCCACTCGACGTCGAATCCGACGACACGGGTGACTTCACCGGTGCGCTGCGCGCATGCAACACCGGTGGCGCAGGATGGTTTTGGCTGTCCGCGGCTCCGCACACCGTGACCCATGACGACGTCGCCGCCACCTCTGGAGACGCCGGACTCTACAAGCTGTCGGTGATCGTCAGCGGGACCGGACTGCTGATCCAGGACGGACGCGAGGCCGTACTCCGGCCAGGTGACATGTCGATCTACGACGCGGGGCTGCCCTACACGCTGGCGTTCGACCGCGACTTCGAATCGCTGGTGCTCATGTTCCCGCGCTCGATGATCGACGTCCCCGTGGACGCGGTGCGCAGTGTGACCGCGATTCCGGTGAAGTCGGGCAGCACCCTTGGCAGGATCGTCTGTCCGGCGCTGCTGGCGGTGGGCAACGACTTCGACGCGCTGAGGCGGCCGTCGTCGGCCCGACTCACGCGCTCGCTCCTCGACCTGGTGGGCACGGTCTTCGCCGACGAGGCCGGTTCCCGATCCCACGGTGACGGCATCGCGTCGAATCGGCTGGTCAAGATCCAACGTCACATCGAAGAAAACCTGGGCAATCCGTCGCTGTCGCCGGTCACAATAGCTCGCGCGCAGTACATTTCAACTCGCCACCTGCATAATCTCTTCGCCGAGACGGGCGTCGGCGTCGCGGAGTGGATTCGCACCCGTCGGTTGGAGAAATGCCGACGAGATCTGTCGGACCCCTACTCGAACCACCTGTCGATTCGCGAAATCGGCCAGCGCTGGGGACTCGCCGACCCCGCCCACCTTTCGCGACTGTTCAGGACCCAGTTCGGGGACAGCCCACGTGAGTACCGATCCCACGCCACCGCGGGCGTCCGCCAGCTCATCGGCGACACCGGGAACTAAGACGTCTCGCTCCGCGATTATTCCAGGGCCCCAACGGGTTTCCGAAACACGACGACGTCCTTCCACCGGCTGCCACGGGCAACCGCGAGTTCGAACCCGTGTGGTTCAGCCAGCGCACGCAATTCGGTCAGGCTCAACCGATCCGGATCGGGGAACGACTCGTGGAACACCAGCACTCCCCCGGGCTTGACGATCCGCGCCAGCGACCGAAGGCACGCGTCCTGGTCGGGCACCTCACCGATGACCTCGGCAAGGAACGCGGCGTCGAATTGGACGTCGGCAAAGGGAAGTTCGGTGTCCGCACTCCCAGCGTGAAAGTCCACGTTCGTGTACCCGGCACCGTCGAGCTTCCTGCGCGCCTTGTCCAACATCTCGGGTTGGATGTCGAAGAGAACCAGCCGGCCGGTGGTGAGCCGTCGAGCGATCTCGACGCTGAAGAACCCCGGCCCCGGCCCGATCTCCACGACACTTTCTCCTCCGGTGAGACCAATCGCGTCGATGCTGGCCGACGGATTCTCCAGTGCGCGCCGCAGCGGGTTGTCCAAAAGTCCGGCGATCTGATGCGGATAGGGGAAGTCGCCAATTCTCTTGCGCAGCAATCTCAGTAACGACGGCAAGGGGACCTCGATCCGCATTCGGGTTGCACCCAACATAGCCGCCGGCGAGCTCTCCGTGGGGGCCACGTCGTCGCTAGGATCGACGGTGAGACCCGAACCGCGGCCACGCCTCTCGAGCCGCGTAGACGAGAGGATCGCATGGCCGTTCCCACGTCCAAGGACGAGCTCCTCGCCGCGATCGAGAAGACCTTCGCGCAGCTCAGCGGTGACCTCGACCGGGTTCCAGCCGATGCGGCACGGCAGCCCGTCCTCGACGGGCACGTCAAGGACACCACGATGAGTCCCGCGGATCTGGTGGCCTACCTGGTCGGCTGGAATCAGCAAGTCCTCACCTGGCATCGGCGCCGCGCCGCGGGTTTGCCCGACGAGTTGCCGGCCCCCGGCATCAGGTGGAACGAGCTCGGGCTTCTCGCTCAGCGCTACTACTCCGAACATCGGGACGACGACTGGGACGGCTTGCGCGCCCAGCTCGTCGAGGTGAAAGACCTGATCCTCGCCCTGATTCAGGACTACACCGACGACGAGCTCTACGGTGCACCCTGGTACGGCAAGTGGACCATGGGGCGGATGATCTCGCTCAACACCTCGTCACCCTATGCCAACGCGCGCGCCCGCATTCGAACCTGGCTCCGAAACACGTGACGGAATCCGAAGGCACCTCTCCGGCGGGCGGGGCGTGACGCAGTTCTTATCCGCGTTCACCTTTCGCTGCTGAGTCGCCGCACCGTCAGCGTGTGCCTGCGCCCAACGACTACTGCGATGGCCCGGTCAGCGGACCTTGAGAGTTGCGGCCCCATTCGCACTCGACTACAAACCCATCAGGTGAGCACGACGCGGCGGCTGGATGCGGACCCGCCTCGGCGGATGCGGGAACTGTTGATCGATCGCAGGTTCGGGAGCATCTTCTGGGGGAAGTTCGTTTCCTCGAACGGAATTTGGATTCACGGTGTGACCGCGGCCATCGCGATCTTCGCCGCGACCGGATCCACCTCCGCCGTGGCCCTGGTCGCCACGGCTCAGTTCGCTCCCCAACTTCTGACGCCGTGGAGCGGTAGCTGGTCGGACCGCGGCTGGGAACGATTTCAGCTCATCAGCGGCAGAGTGCTCTGCACTCTCGGGTCGGCCATCTGCGCCGTGACGATGATCTTTTGGGGCGACGGCGGATGGGGCACGGCGACACCGATCGTCATCGGCACCGCTGCAGTCGGAATCGGTTTTGCGGTCGGCGGCCCCTCGCAACAGGCCGTCATCCCTCGCCTGGTCCGGCCGTGCGAACTGCCGACCGCCATCGCCATGAACACCGCGCCCCTGACGATGGCCCGCATCATTGGCCCCGGCGCGGGTGCCCTCCTTGCTGCCCAATGGGGCGCTGCGGCAGCATTTCTGGTTGCCATGGTGTGCCACGCGGTGTTCACCGTGATTCTCGTCCTGGTTCGGATACCCCGGGGGGCGGCCGCCGACAAGGACGACGACTCCTCCATCCGGCACGCCTTGTCCTACCTGAGTCACCGTCGGCCCCTGGTCTTTGCGCTCCTCGCGGTGATGGCCTCCGGGATCGGAGCGGAGCCGACCCTGACAACCGCGCCCGCGCTTGCCGAGGAGCTTCACGGCGGGGCCTATCTGGTGGGCGCACTGAGCGTCGCGTTCGGTGCCGGATCCGCGATCGGCTTGATGATCCTTGGTGTCGTCGTCCGGCGCACCTCCCAGGAGTGGGCCACCACGACGGGGCTCCTCGGAATGGTCGTCGGCCTTGGGATCACGGCGGCACTGCCCACGGTGGCGGCAGCGCTCGGCGGCTTCACCATCGTCGGCGCCGGCTTCGTGATGACGCTGACGGCCGCGACTTCCGTGGTTCAAGAACGGATTCCGGACCATCTCCGGGGACGAATCATGGCGTTCTGGCTGCTGAGCTTCGTCGGTGCGCGCCCGGTGACCGCGCTGTGCATCGGTCCCCTCGCGGACGCGGCGTCGCCGGGGGCTGCCATCGGCGCCGTCGCCGGCGTGCTGGCGGTCGCCGCGGTTGCATGTCAACCGCGGCGCCTGCGGCCCGCCGCGTCTAGCTGAGATTCAGGAACGTCGACTGCGTCTCGGTGAACGAGTCGATCGAGTACTCGCCGAATTCGCGACCCCAGCCGCTCATGCCGAAGCCACCCCACGGCGACGCCGGGTCGATCAGCGGAAGCTGGTTGACGAACACCGTGCCGAAGTGGAGCCGAGGCGGAAGCTGATGCGCGGTCGCCAGATCCTTGGTCCACAGCACGGCGACGAGCCCGTAGTCGGTGTCGTTGGCGCGCGCGACCACTTCGTCCTCGTCGTCATAGGCCATGACGGAGAGGACGGGTCCGAAGATCTCCTCCCTGGCGATGGTCATGTCGTCTCGCACGCCGCTGAAAATAGTTGGCTGATAGAAGAATCCGTCAGACAAGTCCCCGCCGACCCGTGAACCGCCGGTCACCAACTCGGCACCTTGCGAGCGTCCCGACTCGACGTAGCCGTGTACGCGGTCGAGGTGCTCCTGGGATACCAACGGGCCGATGATCGTGGCGGGATCCTGGCCCGGTCCGATCGGAAGGGCGTCGGCCGCTGCCGCGATCTTCGACGTGAATTCGTCCACGCGTGAGCGATGCACGAAGAACCTGGTGTACGCGCCACACGCTTGGCCGGTGTTGAACACTGCGCCCTGCAGGTTGCCGGCCACCGCCGCGTCGAGGTCGGCGTCCGCGCACACGATGCTGGGCGCCTTTCCGCCGAGCTCGAGGGCGACCCGCTTGAGGTTGCCGGCCGACGCCCGGACGATGTGCTGGCCCACCTCGGTCGAGCCCGTGAAGGAGACCTTGTCGACCCCCCGGTGCGCGACGAGTGCCTTGCCGACCTCGGGTCCGCCGGTCAAGAGGTTGACGACGCCCGCAGGAACACCAGCTTCACGGCACAGCGCCACCAAGCGGACCGTGGACAGCGGCGTCTGCTCCGCGGGTTTGAGGATCACCGAGTTGCCCGTCGCGAGGGCGGGCGCCAGCTTCCATGCCGCGATGGCAAGCGGGAAGTTCCACGGTGTGATCAACGCACACACCCCGAGCGGAACGCGGCGCTGATAGCTCAGATTGCCCGGGATCGAGACCGGCGCAACCCTGCCGTCGATCTTGGTCGCGTAGCCGGCGTAGTAGCGGAAGACCTGCGCCGCCAGCGGCAGGTTCACACCGGTACTCATGAAGGTGGGCTGTCCCTGATCCAGGGTCTCCAGCGCCGCGATCTCCTCGGCGTCGCGCTCAAGCAGGTCGGCGATGCGCCAGAGCAGACGTCCACGATCGTCGGGGGTCATCCTGCGCCAGGCGTCGGACTCGAATCCGCTGCGCGCCGAAGCCACCGCGGCGTCGACGTCGGCGGCACCTGCATCGGCGAAGACACCGATGACCTGGTTGTTTGCCGGGTTGACGGTCTCGCTGGTGCTGCCGTCAGAAGCGTCGACCCACTCGTTGGCGATTAACAGTTGCGTGGTGTGCATGATCTTCCCTCGGGTTCGTGTCACCGAGCGCCATGCGGGCGCGCGGACGGAGTCAATCTGCCAGCGAGCGAGCCTGAGTCAGGATCGGCGTTCCGGTCAGCGAACTCGCTAGTGGCGCCGCCGCCATGTAAACACTCCGTTTCGTATTGGCCCCCCCGCTGGACAAGTGCTATCCACTTGGATAATCATGTGTTGTGACAGGGGACACACCGGTATGACGTTGAACTCCAGGAGACGAACATGAGCGTGTTGGCCCACCCGATGGATCTTGACGACGACGTCTCCGTCACCACCACCCCGAACTCCGTCCTCGGCAAGGCGTTCTCGATCCTCTCGGCCTTCGACGGCGACAACGAGACGTTGCGTCTCGTCGACCTGTGCCAGCGCAGCGGAGTGCCCAAGCCGTCGGTCTATCGGCTCGCCCAGGAGCTAGTGGCACTCGGAATGCTCGAGCGGATCGGACAGGAATACCGAATCGGTTTCAGCGTCTTCGCCCTTAGCCAGCGCGCAGGTAGCGCCTCGCTGCTACGCAGAGTCGGCAGGCCGGTCCTCGTCGACCTCGTCACGTCGACCAGAGGCACCGCCCACCTGGCCGTGCTGGAGGGAACCCGCACCTGCTACCTCGAGAAACTCGGCGGCACCCGTAGCGTGCACGCCCTGTCGCGGGTGGGCGGGCGCCTCCCCCTCACCTGCACCGCCTCGGGCAAGCTCCTCCTCGCGTTGGCGCCGAACAGCGATCAACTGTTGGAGCACCTGGTCGGCGACACCTGGCAGCGACTCACCCCGCACAGCGCTCCCGACCTGCCCTCGCTGCGGCGGGAAATGGAATCGATCCGAGCACTTCGCGTCGCCACCGAACGCGAGGAGGCCCTGCTCGGCTTCAAGAGCTTCGCCGTTCCGATCTACGACTCCGGTGACGGTGTGATCGCCGCCCTGTCGCTCACCGTTCCCGTCGACCACACCGCCGATTCCGCTCTCGTGAACGCGCTGCGACTCGCCTCGGGAAGCATCACTCGTCAGCACACCCGGCTGGTGATGAGCGCCTCCGCGCCGGTGGAGACACGGCGCTTCGCGTAATCCGGTATCGCTCAACGGAACCGAATCCTGCGCCTCGCGTGCGGCACCTGTGAGGGTGTGAGTCTGTCACCGACAGCAACAGCACCGAGGTCCGCAAGTGAGGTAACCATGCGAAACGCGCCAAGAGTGGCCATCATCGGCTCCGGAAACATCGGCACCGACTTGATGATCAAGGTCCGGCGGTCCCCCAGCCTCGACATGGGCGCCATGGTCGGCATCGACCCCGACTCCGACGGTCTGGCCCGCGCACGCGCCCTTGGTGTCCCCGTCACCCACGAAGGGGTCGAGGGATTGATCGCCCTCGACGGCTTCAACGAGATCGACGTCGTCTTCGACGCGACCTCGGCCAAGGCTCACCTGGCCAACGCGGCCCGTCTCGAGCCGTTCGGCAAGACCATGATCGACCTGACACCGGCGGCCATCGGCCCCTACGTCATACCCGCGGTCAACCTCGACCTCCACCTCGACGCCCGCAACGTCAACATGGTCACCTGCGGCGGCCAGGCCACCATCCCGGTCGTCGCGGCGATCCGCCGCGTCGTGCCTGTCGAATACGCCGAGATCGTCGCCTCCATCGCCTCGCGCTCCGCAGGGCCAGGTACCCGCGCGAACATCGACGAGTTCACCGAAACCACCTCGGCTGCCATCGAGGCCGTCGGCGGAGCCGTCCGCGGCAAGGCCATAATCGTCCTCAACCCCGCCGAACCGCCGTTGATGATGCGCGACACCGTCTTTGCGCTCGTCACCTCCGATGGCGGCGACGACCTCGCGGGGCGGATCCGGGAGTCCGTCCGGGCGATGGTGGCCGACGTCGCGGCATACGTTCCTGGCTATCGACTCAAACAAGAAGTCCAAGTCACCGAAATACCCGTCGACCAGCCCGTCGAGACCCTGCTCGCGGACCCGTCGAGCCCGCGGCCCACCCACCAGGTCTCGGTATTCCTCGAAGTCGAGGGCGCCGCAGACTACCTCCCGGTGTTCGCCGGAAACCTCGACATCATGACCTCGGCCGGCGTCCAGGTCGCCGAGCGACTCGCAGCCCGAAAGTTGGCCCTCCGATGAGCACCCCGATCTACGTCCAAGACGTCACGCTGCGCGACGGCATGCATGCCGTTCGCCATCGACTGTCCCCTGTGGACGTCAAGCGAATCGTCGTCGCCCTCGACGAGGCGGGCGTCGACGCGATCGAGGTCGCGCACGGCGACGGCCTGGCGGGCTCCTCGGTCAACTACGGGCCGGGTTCGCACACCGACTGGGAATGGCTCGAGGCCGCCGCCTCCGTCATCGAGCGCGCCACCCTGACCACCCTGTTGCTGCCAGGCGTTGGAACAATCCACGACCTCAAAACTGCTTACTCCCTTGGAGTTCGATCGGTCCGCGTCGCCACCCACTGCACCGAGGCCGACATCTCCGCTCAGCACATCGCGGCCGCGCGGGAGATCGGAATGGACGTCGCCGGCTTTCTCATGCTGTCGCACATGGCCGAGCCGGCCGAGCTCGCGCGCCAGGCCAAGCTCATGGAGTCATACGGCGCCCACTGCGTCTACGTCACCGACTCCGGTGGCCGCCTCACCATGGGCGACGTCGCCGCCCGGGTTCGCGCCTACCGCGACGTGCTCGACGCCGACACCCAGATCGGCATTCACGCCCACGAGAACCTCTCCCTGTCCGTGGCCAATTCCCTTGTCGCCGTGGAGAACGGCGCCTTCCGCGTCGACGCGTCCCTGGCCGGCCACGGTGCCGGAGCCGGCAACTGCCCCATCGAAGCCTTCATCGCTGCCGCCAACCTGACCAACCTGCAGCACGGCAGTGACCTGTTCCGGCTGCAAGATGCCGCCGACGACGTCGTCCGGCCGCTTCAGGACCGGCCGGTCCGTGTCGACCGCGAAACGCTGACACTCGGCTACGCCGGCGTGTACTCGAGCTTTCTACGCCATGCCGAGGCCGCATCGCACGCCCATGGCGTCGACGTGCGCGACCTTCTGATGGAGTGCGGTCGTCGGCACCTCGTCGGAGGGCAAGAGGACATGATCATCGACATCGCCCTCACTCTCGCCGCCGAGAAGCAGTCACAATCGGCGTGACGAGTCCGTCCTCCTGGGCCGAGGCAGTCGAGCAGCGCGCCAGCACCGACGCAGACGGCGAAATCATCCGCCGCGCCGGGGAATCCGGGATCAGCGCAGGGGCGCTACTCGAACGGGCCGTCGACGTGGCCGGCGCGCTCAAGGCCCTAGTGGCGCCCGGTGATGTCGTCGCGACCGCAATCCCCTCCGGCCCCACCGCGGCCGCGACCACGACGGCCCTGTCATGGCTGGGGGCCGTCGAGCTGCCGCTGCCGACGGGCCTGGACCGAGACGTCGCCGGCCGACTCGCCGCAGCCGCAGACTGTGCGCTCTGCGTCGCGACGCCGACCCGGCTTACCACCGAGCCCCATCTCGCCCGCCTGGGCGGGCATCCGTCGAAGCCCGCCGTCACCGTGGACGGCGCGTGGGAAGACCTGCCCACGGTCGACGAGTTGACGGGCCCGCGGCCGTCGCGTCACCGGTCGTCGACCGGCGACGCCGCCGCCATCATGGTCACCTCGGGAACGGGTGGCCGTCCCAAGGGCGCACTTCTGTCCAACGGCGTGGGGCTCGGCCAGGCCGCACGCGTGCTGCGCGCCATGGAATACGACGCCTCCGACGTCCTGCTGAACGTGTTTCCGTGGCAACACGTCAACGCCCGTCACGCGGCGTTTCTCCCGGCCGTGATGTCCGGGGCCCGACTGGTGGTCGACGATTTTTCGGCACGCCGATTCTGGCAGACCGCCTCCCGTGAACAGGTCACGGCCTTCAACTTCATGGGAGCCGTGTGCGCAATTCTTCTGCGCCAACCACCTGCGCACCGCGACCGCGACCACCGAGTTCGGTGTGCGTACGGCGGTCCCGCACCAGCGTGGATGTGGACTGCGATGTCGCAGCGTTTCGGCGTCGAATTGCGGCAGGCGTACGCCTGCACCGAACTCGGCGACGTCGCAACCACCGGAGCCCAGGTCCTCCCCGGAGCGGCGGGACAAGTGGTCCCCGAGTACGCGGTCCGGATCATCGGAGAAGACGGCCAACCGGTCGGTGATGGAGTCGCCGGTTCACTGGAAGTCCGCGCGCTGCAACCCCATCTGACGTTCAGCCACTACGTCGGCGAACCGGAGACCACCCGCGCGGCCTGGCACGGCGACTGGTTCGTCACCGGTGACCGGGCTCGACTGTCCAAGGGATGGCTGTACTACGACGGCCGCATGACGGACACCATTCGGCGCCGCGGCCTCACGGTCGACGCCGAACACGTGGAGTGGGTCGCCTCGGCGCACCCCGACGTCGGGGACGTCGCGGCGATCGGCGTGCCGTCAGAGCTGACCGAGGACGAAGTACTGCTCGTCGTGGTCCCGCGGGAGGGAAGCACCCTCTCACCAGTTGAACTGCGAAACCATTGTGCCGACAGGCTGTCTCGCCACGCCGTCCCGCGCTTCATCAGTGTCGAGTCGACAGTGCCCCGGACGGCCAGCATGAAGATCGACCGGCGCTCCCTGCGCGATCGTGGCCTCCCACCCGGAGCCTGGGACGCCGAGACCTGCCACGCCACCGAGGAGATCGCATGACAGACCGACGACTACGCGTCCTCGACCTCACCGACCGACTCGGCCATCAGGCCACCCGGATCTTCGTCGGCCTCGGCGCGGACGTCGTGCGCGTCACGGCCCCCGACGAGTCCACCCGCGACGCCGACCGACTGCACTGGCATGCCGGCAAACGGCTTCTCACACTGACCGACGATGATTCGTACGACGCGGCCTTGGCGGATCTCGCCACCCAGGCCGACGTCGTCCTCGAGTCCGGACCGGTGTCGCGCCTTCGGACCTTGGCCTCCCGCCAATCGCACCCACAGGCATGGGCCTCGACGATCCACACCGTAATCACACCGTTCGGCTTGTCAGGGCCCCATCGAGAATGGACCGCCGACGACACCGTCCTCACCGCAGCAGGTGGCATGGCCTGGCTGTGCGGCGATCCGGGACACGCGCCCGAACCACCACCGCGCGAACAGGGACACCAGCTCGCGGGCACACATGGCGCAATCGGCGCGCTGCTCGCACTGATCGCACGCCAGCGCACGGGAACCGGCCAGCTCGTCGAGGTATCAGCCCAGGAGGCTGTGGCCGCCACTCTCGAGGTCGGTGCCATCGCCTGGATACACGGCAAACAGATCCCCGCACGGAACTCAGGAATCTACGGCCATGTCGCACACCAGGTCTTCCGAGCAGCCGACGGATTCCTCGCCGGCGGGTACTCCGGCAGCCCCCGCATGTGGGACGACCTCCTGGCGTGGATGGTCGCCGAGGACGAAGCCGAAGACCTCGCGGAGGCACGGTGGCAGGACCCCGAAATCCGCTGGAGCGAAAGGGCACACGTCGACGCCGTGGTGGCGCGGTTCGCGGCTCGCCGGACTGCGCAGTCCTTCGCCGAAGAAGCCCGCCGACGAGCCCTGCCCTGGGCGAGGGTCGACACCCCACGAGCTCTGCTGGAGAACCAGCAACTACTCGACCGACGATTCTTCATCGACGTGGGCCACGACGGCGACCTGCGCGACGTCGGATTCGGCTGGGAGTCACCGGCTTTGCGCAGACCCGTTCGGCTCGACGAGCCACGGCCGGTCTCCTCGGCGGAGGTCTGGCCCACCGGCGCTCCGTCCCATCCAGTGCCGCAACGGGCGATAACGACCGGGCGAGGCGCTCTCGACGGGGTCCGAGTCCTCGACCTCACCTGGGTGCTCGCCGGCCCCTACGTCACGAAGACATTGGCTGAACACGGCGCCGACATCGTCAAAGTCGAGTCGCAGCACCGAAAGGACCCCACACGCTTCTCCCCCGGCATGCGACTGCGCCCAGGAGCCGGCGTCGACGAGAGCGGCTACTTCCTCAACTTCAACCGCAACAAGCGGAGCGTCGCGCTCAACCTGCGCACCGAAGCCGGGAAGGACATCTTGCGCCGCTTGGTGCCCACCGTCGACGTCGTGGTCGAGAACTTCAGCCCCGGCGTACTCGCCAAGTGGGACCTTGACTTCCCGAAGCTGCGTGAGCTCAATCCAGACGTCATCCTGGTGTCCATGGCAGGCGTCGGCCAGTCAGGGCCGTGGCGCGACGCCGTCACCTTCGCCGACACCCTTGCCGCCATGTCGGGACTGACCGCGGAGACCGCCCGCGACGATCGCGACCCGCAGGGGCTCACCTTCGGACTCGGTGACATGGTCGCCGCCAACGCCGCCGTGATCGGTGCGCTGGAGCTGCTGTACCGGGGCGAGGGCGGCCACGTCGACCTCTCCCAATTGGAGGCGATGGCATCACATCTGGGCACCGCCCTTATCGAGGCCCAGCTTCCCGGCGAGCCGTCCAGCACCACCGCAGCGCGTGTCTTCCGCACCCGCGGCGACGACCGCTGGCTGGCGATCGGGGACACGACGACGGACGCCCTCCGTGCGGCCGTCGACGTGCTTGGTGTCGCCGGCGTGCATCCCGACCCACGCGAGGCGATCGCACACCTCGCGGCGCGGTCCGACGCCGACGCCCTGGCCGGGCTCTTGCAAGACGCCGGAGTTCCCGCGCATGCCGTCCGGGACGGGCGAGACTTGGTCGACACCGACCCCCAGCTACGCGCCCGCGGCTTCTACGTCGACCTCGACCATCCGCTCGTCGGGCCGGTCGCCCACGAGGGCGTGGTGGCCCACCTGTCCGACACGCCGGGCGGCCTCTGGAACCCCGCCCCGCTCCTGGGGCAGCACACCGACGAGCTCCTCACCGAACTCCTCGGTCTCACGCCAGCCGAACTCGCCGACCTGCACGACCAAGGAGTCTTGTCATGAGCACCGATCCGATCGGCTTTCGCTTCGAACGTGACGCAGCCGTCACGACAGTCGTCCTCGACCATGGTCGCGTCAACATCGTCGACCCCGAGCTCATCGAGTCTCTGATCGAACATCTGCCGACAGTCCTCGACGATCCGTCCGTGCGCTGCATCGTGATTCGCGGCAAGGGCCGAATCTTCGTCGGCGGGGCGAACCTCAAGGTGATGCGCAACCTCGATCCCGACACTTATCGTGCGATGCGCCGGTGGGTCGTCGTGCAACGTCTCCTCGAGTTGGCGCCCAAGCCCGTCATCGCCGCACTCAACGGACATGCGCTGGGTGGGGGCGCCGAACTCGCGCTGGCCTGCGACCTGCGAATCCTGCACGCCGACGCCACCTTTGGCTTCCCGGAAACCGGCCTTGGCATCTTCCCTGGCGCAGGTGGGTCCCAGCGCCTGCCCAGGCTGATCGGACCACACCGCGCGAAGCGGCTCATCATCGATGCGACGCGACTCTCCGCCGACGAGGCGTTGCGTGAAGGACTCGTCGACCTCGTTGCGGGTGACGACTTCGACGAGGTGGTGACCCGTGAAGCCCGCCGGCTTGCCGAAGGCCCCACCGCCGCCATCGGATTGGTGAAGTCTGCGATCGACCGAGGATGGGGCCTCCCGATCGACGACGCGATGGCCGTCGAGGAAGCGCACGTCTTGGCCAACATCGGTCTTCGGGACGCCTCCGAAGGAATCCAAGCCTTCCTCGACAAGCGTTCCCCTCGATTCGAGGGCCGCTGACCTACGTGTAGTCGACCGCGTCTAGTTGACCGTCCCGGCGGCGGACACCTTGAGGCTGACCGATTTGAGCAACTCCGCGTGCTCGGCCGGATTCGACCCCGCCGCGGCCGTGGTCAGCGACACGGCCGCCAGCAACAGTCCGCTCGCCCCGAAGATCGGGACGGCAACCGAGCAGTACCCTGCGGTCGTCTCCTCCCGCTCGGTCGCGTAACCGTCACTCCGAGCCTTGCGTAGTTGGTTGACCAACATTCCCGGCATGACGACCGTCGTGGGAGTGACACGCTCGAGTGGTCCACGCTCGAAGAGACTCTGCACCAAACTCGCCGGGCTGAAGGCCAACAACACCTTTCCCGTCGCCGTCGAGTGCAGCGGCAGCCGACCGGCGATCCGCGACGGCCGCGCCGCCCGTGGACCACCAGACACCTTCTCCAGATAGAGAACGTCAAGACCGTCCAGGACGGCCAGGTGAACCGTCTCCCTGGTTCGGTGATGCAGGCTCTCCATGTACGGCCGGACGGCGTCACGCAGGACGCGGAACCGCGGGACGCGGCTACCGAGTTCGAACGCGGCCATGCCGAGCCGGTACTCCAACCCCGAGCGCTCGAGCATCCCCCAGTCCAGCAACTCCTGGTTCAGCCGATGGACCGATGCCTTCGAAATCCCGGTACGCCTCGACAATTCGGTCAACGTAAGACTGCCGTCATCCAATTGGAACGCCTCGAGGATCAACCGGGCCTTGCCGAGCACGCTGTTCGAACCCGCGGCCTGGTCGACGTCATCCACGTCGTCCACGGTGCTCCGCGGGCAGGAGGAACACCGTGCGAATCAGGATCTCGGCCAACCGCCTCATCTCGCGCAGGTCGACGAGGTTCATCCCCCTGGTGAAGTCGATCTCGGAGCCGTCGGGCATCGCCGCCACCTTCGGCATCCCGACCCGTGCGGTGGGCACCCCGCGCATTCGCAGGATGTTGGCGTCGGTGGCGCCGCTGTTCTCGAGGATCAGAACGTGCGGGCCCCCGGACACCGACTCGAAGGCGTTGACGGCGGCGCGAACAACCGGTGACTCCGGCGGAGTGTGGCTGGCGGGCACGGCCGCGCTCTGGTGCGCCGTCACCGTGACGCCCAGGTCGTCGCTCAAGCCAGCAAGCATGTCGCGCACCTCGCGGAGAACCGATGCCGGCGTCTGCTCGGTCGTGATCCGCAGGTCCAGACGCAGCCGCACCGTCGCCGGGGTGGACGCACCGAGCCGCTCGAATCCCCCGTGAATGGAGGACACGATGCCCTGCGGGGTCATCGTCGCGTGGCGGTGACGCCGCGGATAGTCGTCGAGCCAGTTCTCCAACGCCACGGCGACGCGGCCAGCCGACGCCACGGCGTTGCTGTAGGGCAAGCGGTGCCGACTACCGGAGTAGGTGTGCAGACCGTGGACGGTGACGTCGATCCAGACGAGGCCGACCTCCTCGTGGAGCACCGTCCACCCCGGCTTGGCGATCACGGCGTAGTCGGTGGTGTAGCCGCGTTCCAACAGAAAGGCCGCGCCCACACCATGACCGGTGTTCGCCCGGCCGGGGGAACCTGCCCCCTCGACGGCAAAGCTCGGCATGCCGCCGGCGCCGAACCCGCCGACGACGTCACCCGGCGGCGTCACGCCCGAGGCCTGGAACGCCTGCAGAACCGCCATCACGACCGCGGCATGCCCCTTCGGGTTTCCCGCGCCGAGTCCTTCGACGATGTCACCGTGGACCACCGCTCGAGCGGCGAGGTCCGGTCGCCACGACGGCGCCGCACCCGGGATGTCGAGAGCGGGGTCCCCGGTGGTGAACGTGTCGACGGGTGCGTAGAGCAAGAGCGACGGGCCGTCGGCACCCGATATCGTTGCCACCGCGTTGGCCTGGCTCGCATCGATGCCCTGAACTTCGGCGTCGAGTCCCGAGGTGACCAGTTCGGAGGCAACCCATTCGGCGAGTGGACGTTCCGCACCGGTGGGGCTGGCGATGTCGACCATGCCGCGAGCTGCGGTCAGCAGGCGCCCACCCGTCACATGTTCCAGAACGACCGCAACCGCGGCTTCCAGCTCCCGGCGCTCGGTCATGTCGCCTTACGCGGGAAGGACAACGGCGCGCCCGCGGACCTTGCCCTCACGCAGCAGGTCGAGAGCGCGCGCCGTCTCCGAGAGAGGAAACGTCTCGTAGTCCAACACGAGGTCACCGGCGGCGAGCAACGCGGCGAGTTCCGGCACCAGCGCGCGCGAGGCCCGCTCGCGTCGAATCATGTTGACGGGTATGAGAGCAACGTCGTCGAGAAGCCAGTTGGACAGCCCGATCGACACGTCGTTGCCCGTGACGTATCCGATCGAGACGGCACGCCCACCGGGTCGTACCCACCGCGATCTGGTCACGAGGTCCGCACCGCCGAGGGTGTCGACGAGCAGGCTGGCGGGGCGCGTCTTCGCGAGTTCGGCCAATGTGCCGGCGTCACCGGCGATCACCACCGTCGCGCCGTCGACGACGCGTGCCGCCTGGTCCTCATCGGCGACGAGCGCCGTCACCGTGGCACCAAGACGCACCGCGAGCTGCGCCACCATCGAGCCAACGGCGCCCGCGGCGCCCGCGACAACCACGTGCTCCTCGGCGGCCGAGGACACGTCGGGCAGCCAGGCACCCAGCCGTCCGACGTCGACGAGCGCGGTGTGTGCCGTGGTCGTGGGAACCCAGAACAGCGCTCCCAACTCGGCCGACAACCCTGCCGGTAGCTCGGTGAGCACCTTGTCCTTGACCGTCACGAACTCGGCCCACGTGCCGTCACGCACCAGCCCGAGGCCACCGCCGCGAAGCACGACCCGAGTGCCAGGCTTCATGGTCGCCGACTCGACGATCACACCGCACCCTTCGACTCCGCCGGTGTACGGCAGCGTCGGCTTGATGCCGAAGTCTCCGCCGGCCACCGTCACGTCCAGGTGGGCGACCGCTGCCGCCTCCACCCGCACCAGGGATTCACCCAAAGCCGCTCTCGGAAAGTCGACTTCCTCGACGACCGGGGCGAGGCCCCAACCGTGGATGCGTGCGGCACGCATGGTCGACGTCACTTCGCCGGGTGCTTCTCGAGGAAGGCCAGGCTGATTTCGTTGTACTCGGCGGCACGCTCGTGCTGCGGCCAGTGCCCGCAGTCGTCGAACAGCACCAGTTCGGAACCGGCGATGTTCTGGTGCATGGCGGTGGCTTCCGGGACGTCACCGAACGGGTTGTTGCGGCCCCACACGACCAGCGTGGGAACCGTGATCTGAGCCAAGTCCTCGGGCTTGAGGATGTTGCGCAGCCGTGTCTCGAGGTTCTGCAGCGACAGCAGATTGCCGATGTTCGAAACGAAGTCCGGCTGATGGTAGATCGCGTGGCGGACCGCGACCAGTTCCTCGGTCGCGTTGGCCGGATCGTGCATCAACAGCTGCATCCGACGACGCGTCAACTCCACGTCGTCGGTCTCGACGGCCTTGCGCGTACTGGTGCTGATGCGTTCCATCACTTCCGGATTCGCCACGGTGCCACCCGCAGCAAGCAGCTGCAGAGACGCCACCCGCTCCGGGTTGTCGATCGCGGTCCGGCCACCCACCCAACCGCCAAGCGACTCCCCGCCGATGTGCGCCTTCTCGATGCCGACGGCGTCGAAGTAGGCGAGCAGATGGTCGCGGTAGCGCGGAATCTCGTACGGGAAGTCGGGCTTCCCGGTGTAGCCGTGCCCCAACATGTCAATGGCGTGAACGGTGTAACGCTCGGCGTGCGGCTTGATGTTGCGAATGAAGGCCTCGAGATGGCCGCTGGTCCCGTGCAGGAAGACGATCGTCTCGTCCCCGTGTCCGGCCCGTAGCGAACGGGTCGGGACGCCACCGGCGTCGACGGTGGACAGGCTGAAGTCCAAGCCCGCCAGCTCAGTCCAGATGGTGCGTGTCATGTCGTTGGTCATGGGTGAATCTCCTCGGTAGGCGTCGACGTGTGTCGTTACTGATTGATGCGGTGCACCTGCGTGTTGACGAAGGCCAACGGGTTCGGGATGACGCGCTGGTGCGTGGCGAGGCGGTGGCTCACGTAACGCAACACGCCGATGACGGCGCTGAGGGACATCAGGATGTAGAAGATCTTCATGGCAATTCCTGTTTCTGGGTGATCAGAGATGGTCGGCGGCGCGCAGGAATCCGTCGACCACGGCGTGGTAGGCGCCTGGGCGTTCTTCCTGCAGGTGATGCGACACGTGGTCCATCACGTGGAGATTGCCGCGCTTGACCATTCGGGCCAGCATCATCGGGTAGTCCGGGGTGAGGAACGCATCCTCGCGTCCCCAGATGAACAAGGTCGGCGCTTCGACCAGACCCAACTGTTCGGTGAGGTCCTGCCACTCGCCGCGCGGTGAGTCCGACATTGCCGCAAGCGCACGCTCCTCGGAGTCGAGGCTCTGCTGGTACCGCATGTCGAGCGTTTCCTCGGGCAGACGGTCCGCGTCGAACCACTCGAGGCGGGTGATCAGCGTGCGCATCTTCTCGCGCGTCGGGCCCTCTCCCCCGTAGTAGACGTCACGCGCGGTGCGTCCCCGATGCCCTCGTTCCGGCAGCGGCGCCAACGGACCATAGAAGACGGGCATGCTCCCCGTGACGACCAGCGACCGCACCCGATCCGGGTAGCGCGCAGCCAGATTGAGTGCGATGGTGCCGCCCCACGAGTTGCAGATGAAGTCAGCCTGCTCGACTCCGAGTTCGTCCATCAGCGCCACCATCTTGGCAGCGTGGAAGTCCCACATGGGACCCGAGATCAGACACTTCTCGGACTGCCCGTACTGCAGGATGTCGACGAGCAAACACCGCCGGCCGTTGCCGAAAAGCGGTGCCACCGGCCCGAAGTCGCTCCATGCGGTGCAGCCTGGTCCACCGCCGTGCAGGAATATCGTGTCGGGGCCGGTTCCGATGTCGTAGTAGTGGTAGGTGACGCCGCCTGCAGTGGCGAATCTACTCTCCGGCGGAGCACCCGCGGCCGGCGACCGCAGGGGCTCGACGATGTCGATGGTCATCGTGTGTTTCCTTCCTCAGACCGTCGTCGGCTCGATCACGGCGACACCCATGCCCGTGAGCCACTCCGGCATCGGTGAATAGGCCAGGGTCTTGCCGGGGACGAATCCGAGAGCCGACGCCATGAGCAACCACGTGCGCAACTCCTGGCCGCCGTTGCCGGCACGCTCGGTGATCTGCTCGGAGGTCAGCTGCGCATACTGTTGCAGCGCACCCTTTTCCAAGTCGGCAAGGAACTTCTCGTCGAAGTCCGTGAAGATCGACGGCTGTGCGGCGACGATGATCTCGCGGCGACGCTTGTCGTACCTCTCCCACTCACCGCGACCGTTCAGCCAAGCCTCGACGAGGAATTCCTCGTCGTCGCCCTGGGGTTCGGTCCAGTCGCTGGGCCACGGAAGCTGATGGGACAACCCACCCGAGGCCACGACGACGACCCGCCGATCACCGATCACCTCGGTGGCTCGCGCGATGTTGGCACCCAACTCGACGACTCGTGGCATCGTCGGCAGTGGCGAGGCGAAGACGTTCACCACCAGTGGAACTACGGGTACGTCGATGCCGTCGAGCAGGTATTGAATCGCATGCGACTGACCGTGATCTATCTGCAGTCGAGCCGAAATGGCGACCTCGGTACCGGCGTCGACCAGCTGCTGGGCCAGAGCCTGCGCGTATGCCGGGTCGGTCTTCTGCGGCCCCTTGGGCGTTCCACCGTCTCCCGCTGCGACGACCTCGCCGACGCCCATCGTGAACGACGGAATGAGGTCCAGCCAGAAGCCCCGGAAGTGGTTGGAGCCCACCAGCACGACGACATCCGGCCGGGCCTGCTCGATGCGGTCCCGCGCGACGGTCAGACCATCTTTAAAGGCCTGCGCCCGTTCGGTATTCACCACCTTGTCCCAGTGGGTGTTCATCAGCGTGGAGTGCGATGCCCCTACGCCTAGCACGATCGACATGCTGCGCTCCTCGTGTAGTTCACAGTTTTCGGTGGATGAATCAGGAGGGACGGGGCACGTCGATGCCCTGTTCGGCGAGGGCGTCGATGCGGTCCTCCGTGGTGTTCTCGGCGAGCTTGCGCCACTGCAGCAGTGAGTCGTCGGGGCGGTACAGCTTCTCCGGCGGGGCGTCGGTGACCTCGACCATCCACTTGTCCTGTCCCGAGAACTGGCCGTGGAACAGCCACCGCACGGCACCGAGATACTTGACGTAGAAGGGGATGGTCTTCCATCCCTTCTGGAAGTCGGCCATGACGCCGACGTAGAGGTGGTTGTCGGCGTCCACCGGTACGTAGAACTCGTAGTGGATGAAGGTGGGGTACGCGATGCGCAGGACGCCCGGCATGCTGACGGAGGCGAAGCCGGGAAAGTCCTGGGCGGCGATCACCGGGTTCACCTCGCGGTGCGATCCCGTGTTGCCGATGTTGGTCGTGGTCTTGGGCGGCTTCGACTTGTACCAGGCCATGCCGGTCCACTTGCCGAGGCCGGGAAAGTCCGCCTCCCAAAACTGTTCCTGCTGAACGCGATAGATCCAACGGCCGCGCTTGACGATCTTGGTGGTGTTCCACACCGGCATCGCCTTGAACAGACGCCACAGCGCGGTGCGGTGCAGGTACTTTGCGTGCCCCTCGTCGTAGCCGTTCTCACACGCGAAGCGCCAGTTGCCTTCCCGAGGCATGATCCGGGAGCCGATGACGGCGGCATTGCCGACGAGTTCCTCGGGCAACTGTTCGTCGATCGGATGCGGCTCCTCGCCGTCTCCGACGAAGATCCACACCATGCCGAGCCGCTCCTCGACGTGGTAGGTCGGCTGAGTGACCTTGCCGCAGATGGGTGATTTGGGCCCGTCGGTGATGGCGGCCTTCAGCTCGCCGGACTCCAGGTCGAAGGTCCAGCCGTGGTAGACGCAGGAAATCGTGCCGGGGAATTGCTTGTTGCCGTAGCTCAACGGCACGCCACGATGCGGGCAGCGATTGGCCATGCCACGGACCACACCGCGATCCCGAATGACGAAGATGTCCTCGTCCAACAGCTTGACCCGCACCGGTCGCTCGCCCACCTTCGACGAGAAGACGACGGGATACCAGTAGCCGCGGAAACCTGCCGCGGCCGCCTGATACAGCGGCCACGTCGACCAGTCTTGTCGGCCGGGCAAATTTCCCTCGCGCTTACGTCGCGCCGGCGTCTTGGCGTCGGCGGCAGGCGCCTTGGCGGCCGGGCGCTGCGTAGTTGGCGCAGCCTGCGGCTCCAGCGTCTCACTCATGTGTGCTTCTCCAAGTGCTCATCCGGTCGTGAATTCGAAGCGATCGGCAACGGGTCGCCACTACCTAGTTGGGCCAGCACACCACCGCGTCATTGCGACCACAATCACCGTGGTCCGCCCAGTGAAATTTTCTGGTCGAGTCGAAAATGCTGCGCCCGTCTCGATTTCCGACAATTCCGCTGAGCGATCCAGATCACGACGTCGGCCGCGCAATCGCACCTACAGTCCCCAGGCACCACCGTCGAACAACCTAGGAGACCTCGTGACTGCTCAACCGTCCGTCGTCACGACCGACGTCGTCGTCGTCGGCGCAGGTCCGACTGGGCTCTACGGCGCGTACTACGCGGGTTTCCGGGGCTTGTCGACCGTCGTCGTCGACGCGCTTCCGCAACCCGGCGGCCAGGTAATGGCGCTCTATCCGGAGAAGCAGATTCGCGACGTCGCCGCGCTGCCCTCCATCCGTGGCCGCGACTTCGTCGCCAACCTCGTCGAGCAGGCCGACGCCTTCCACCCGACCTATCTCCTCGGCCGCCAGGCCACCACCCTGACCCATGACGACGGGTTGCCGGTGTTGACCCTTGACGACGGCACCGTCGTGCGTGCCGGCGCCGTCGTCGTCACCGCGGGGATCGGCACCCCGACCCCGAGACCGCTCGAGACCGGCGGCGAATGGCTGGGCACCCGGTTGTCCTACTTCGTCACCGACCCTTCTCGGCACGCCGGTCAAGACGTCGTGATCGTCGGCGGCGGGGACTCCGCACTCGACTGGGCCGACGCGTTGGCCTCCATCGCCCGGTCGGTCACCCTGGTCCACCGTCGGGCCGCATTCCGAGGCCATGCCGCCACCCTGGAGCGGGTCCGCTCCGGAAACGCTGCCATCCACACCGACACCGAAATCCTCGGTCTGATCGGAGATCTCGACAGCGGCACCCTGCAGAAGGTGGCTCTGAAATCCAAGAACGGCGACGAAACCGTCATCGCGGCGGACCACGTCATCGCCGCGCTCGGATTCATCAGCGAGCTCGGTCCGCTACGCGAGTGGGGCCTCGAGCTCAGCGGACGGTCGATTGCCGTCGACCGCGCTGGGCGGACCAACCTCCCGCGCGTCTATGCAGCCGGTGACGTCACGGACTACCCGGGGAAGGTCAAGCTCATGTCCGTCGGATTCGGTGAGGTCGCCATCGCGATGAACCACGTTGCCGTCGACCTCGATCCCGACCTCGTGCTGTTTCCCGGCCATTCAACCGACGCCGCCTGAGCACGAACAACCTTCAAGGAGACCATCATGGCCTACGTCATCGGAGCCAACTGCATCGACGAACTCGACCGGTCGTGCATTGAAGTCTGCCCCGTGGACTGCATCTACATCGGCGAACGTCGCAGCTACATCAACCCCAGCGAGTGCATCGACTGCGGCGCTTGCGAAGTCGAATGCCCGGTGGACGCGGTGTTCGTCGACCGCAAGGCGCGAAAGGACCCGGCGCTTGCTGAATTCGTCGAAGACTCCGTCGCCTTCTTCGCCCTCCCGCTACCCGGCCAATCCGACGCCCTCGGCGACCCGGGCGGATTCCAAAAGCTCGGCCCCGTCGGCGTCGACACCGAATTCACCGCCAACTACTCGGCGTGAAGCCCTCACCGGCACGAGCAACCCATTGTTGAACGGCCACCGCCGACGACATCCACGGCTCGACGTCGTCGCGGCGACCTTCTCGATGGTCACGACCGCGAGTCCGCCGTTCCTGTTGGGCACCATGGGATCCGGCATCCGGGCCGATCTCGCGATGAGCATCCCGGCGCTCGCCGGCGTCGTCTCGTTCGGGTATCTCGTCGCCGCCGCGGCCAGCCCGCTCGGCGGGCGTCTCACCCACCGCATCGGCCCGCCACACTCACTGAGACTGGCGGGCGCACTGACCAGCATCGGGGTAGGACTATGTGCCTGCGCCACCACCTCGGCGCACCTGTACGTGGCGTTCTTCGCAATCGGGCTCGCGAATGCCGTGATTCAACCGGCGTCCAACGGCACTCTCTCCGGGGCGGGCACAGGGCGGTCGCAGGGCCTGTTGTTCGGCATGGTGCAGTCGGCAATCCCGGCGGCCACTCTGCTGGCGGGATTGCTTCTCGCCGCCCTCGACGACGTCGGCCTGTGGCGGCGAGCCCTGTGGGTGCTGTTCGCCCTGTCGCTGATGCCGCAGTGCCTGATTGCCCGCCGTCAAGAGCGCGAAAGTGATTGGCAATCAGCAGGACCGAGCCCAACGGCGAGCTCGCACCGATCCGTACTGACCTTCCTGCTGGTGGCCGCCTTCCTCGGCTCGGCGGCGACCACCGCGGTGGCGGTCTTCGGTGTCGCGAGTGGTCTGGCCGGCGGGCTTCCACCCGTCGCGGCCGCCACGGGTCAGGTCCTGGGCAGCCTCTGCTGCATCGTCGGCCGGATCGCCGCCGCCTGGCGATGGGGCCAGTACCAACCGCACCGTCTGCTCCGCAACATCGCGACGCTTCAAATCCTCGGCGTCGCCGGTGTCGGACTACTCGCCGTCGGCTCGACGCCGGCGTACTTCCTGGGATTCGCCGTCGCGTTCGGATGCGGTTGGGGCTGGACGGGATTGCAGAATCTGGCCCTGGTGCGCACCTGGCCGACGAGTAGCGCGAGGGTGACCGGCGTCATTCAGAGCGGCCTGTTCGCAGGCAGCGTCGCCGGGCCGGCCATCCTCGGTGGGATCATCGGCGGCACGGGCTACTCCGCAGCCTGGACGGTGGCGGCGTCGGCGCTCGCACTGGCGTCGGCGGCAACCATCGCAGCAGCGCTACGGCTACGTCGGGAGCACCCGGGTCAGTGAGCCAGTCGGCGGAGACAGGCGCGCAACTGCTCCAACAGCCGTTCAGTCCTCGCGTCGTCATGAAAGACCATGTGCTGCAATACGAGACCGTCTAGCGTGGCGAAGACGAAGCCCGCCACCGAGCCGTCTTCGTCCTGCACCCCGACGTTCGCCAACGTCTGGCGGACTTGGGCGATGTAGCGCTCGTAGAGTCCGCGAACGTTGTCCACCGGCAGGTTGCCGCGCACGGCCTGGGTCGTCTCGTCGAACTGGAGCAGCTGTCGCGCGCCCGTAGCGTTCATGGTCGGCACGAACCCCGAAGCAAACTCCTCGATGGACGCAGCCTCCAGCTTCACCTCGTCGGAATCCTGACTGGCCGCCCGCCGAAAGGCCTCGATCAGCATCTGCTCGCGCGTGCCGAAGTGATGGCGCACCAATCCATGCGCCACCCCTGCCTTGGCCGCCACCGCCCGGTAGGTGACGGCGTGCAGTCCCTCGTGGCCCGCGATCTCTATCGCCGCGTCCAGCAGCCGGTCACGGTTCGAGGAGTCAGTTCCCGGCCCGGTCGAGTCGTCTGGAAACGTCATCCTCCCAGCAAAGCACGCCGCGTTGGTCAACGGTGACTGCCCCTCGTCATCACTCGGCCAGACCCCACAGCGGCGGACGAGCGACGCTGAGGTCGATGTTCACCGACTTCACCGCGGTGTACTCGCGCAGCGTCTCGAACGAGAGCTCACGTCCGAATCCGCTGTCCCCTCGACCCCCCATCGGCATGCCAGGCGGAAGGTCGAACCAGCGATTCACCCACACGATGCCCGCGTCGAGTTGATCCGCGAACTGGTGCGCACGCCGCAGATCACGCGTCCACACTCCCGCGGCGAGCCCGTACCGCGACTGGTTCGCCCGCGCGATGGCCTCCTCGTCGCTGCGGTAGCGCTCGGCGATCGTGACGGGTCCGAAGACTTCGGTTCGCGTAATCGTCGCACGGCCATCCGGGTCGGCCAGCAGGACGGGCCGCTGGAAGAATCCGCCCGAGAGCGACGCGTCGAGGTCGAGTGGTTCGTCACCGACGACGACGGAAACTCCCTCTGCCCGGGCCCGTTCGACGTGGCCCTGAACCAGTTCCAACTGTCGCCGCGACACCAGTGGACCCATCTCGCTGGCCTGGTCGGTGGCGTCGCCCACCTTGATGCGCCGGGCCACCGCGGCGAAGCGCTCGACGAACTCGTCGTGAACGTCGTCGTGCAACAACAGCCGCGATGACGCGATGCACGCCTCACCGTTCGCAAGGTAGATCCCCATGAGCGCGTCCTGCACCGCGAGGTCGAGATCCGCGTCACCCGCCACGATCATCGGACCCTTGCCACCGAGCTCCATGAGGCTGGGCCGAAGCGTCTGAGCTGCGGACCCGAGAATGGCCCGAGCCGTTTCCGGGCCTCCCGTGAACGTGATCTTCGCGACGTCCGGGTGTGACACGAGAGCGGCCCCGGTCTCGGGACCCACGCCGGTGACGACGTTGAGGACACCGGCCGGCAGCAGGTCGGCGATGAGGCGAACGAACTCCAACACGCTCGCCGACGCGTACTCAGAAGGTTTGACCACCACGGTGTTTCCGCCGGCGAGTGCCGGTGCGATCTTGTTGGCCAAGGTGATCAGCGGCGAGTTCCACGAAATGATCGCCGCCACCACACCGAGCGGCTCGCGCTTGGTGTACAGCAGGGTGTCGGGGTTCGCGAGCGGAATCTGCTCGCCGTTGAAGGCCCGGATCACCCCCGCATAGAAGCGGAAGATCGCCTTGACCGTCGGGATGTCGGCGATGGCGGCCTCGCGAACCGGCCGGCCGTTCTCGGTGGCCAGCAGCGGGCCGAAGCGCTCACCCGATGCCTCGAAGCGGTCCGCGATCGCGAGCAGAACGGCTTGACGCTGATCGTGCGTGGTCCGGCGCCAGCTGCCGAACGCCCGAAGAGCCGCGGCCACAGCGGTTTCCACGTCGTCAGCCGAGCCCTGCGGGAGCTCGGCCCACGCGCTGCCGACGCTCGGATCAACGGCATCGAAGGTGGTGCGGCCCGCAACCCAATCCCCGCCGATGAACTGGCGATAGTCGCCGCTGGGAACGTAGGCGGAGCGGATGATCGTGGCGGACATGGTTCTCCTTCGTTGACGTTCTGGTGGTGCAGTGCGGAAATGGCCTACGCGAAGGAGACGGTGACCGGCCCGAGGCCGCTCAGCTCCGCGGTCACGGTTTGGCCCGCCACCACCGGACGCATCGGGCCCAAGGCACCCGAGAGGACGACCTGTCCGGCACGCAGCGGTTGGCCCAGCTCGCGCGACACCCGGGCCAACCACACCACCGCTTCCACGGGGTCACCAAGACACGCGGCTCCGGTGCCCTCGGACACCCGCTCGCCGTCGATCGCCATGGACATCTCGACACCCACCGTGTCGAGGTCGGCCATGGCGACACGCCGACTTCCCAGCACGAAGGCGCCCGACGAGGCGTTGTCCGCAACGGTGTCACCGAAGGTGATGTCCCAGTTCCGAATTCGACTGCCGCACACCTCGAGCGCCGCAGAAACGTAGTCGGTCGCGCGGCGAACCTGGGCAGCGTCCAGAGGTCCTTCCGCAAGATCCTCGGCCAGGACGAAGGCGATCTCCGCCTCGACGCGAGGTTGCATGACACGTTCAACCGGGATGGTGTCGCCGTCACCGTAGGCCATGGTCTCGAAGAGAAAGCCGAAATCCGGTCGATCCACCCCGAGCTGTTGCTGCACGGCCCGCGATGTCAGACCGATCTTCCGTCCGACCACGGCATCCCCGTCGCGAACGCGTCCGGCGTTGACCACTTCCTGCACCGCGTAGCCGGCGTCGATGTCGTCGTGACCGATCAGATCGCGAACGGGCTCGCAAGGTTCTCCACTTGCAACCGCCTGCTGAATTCGCAGCGCGGCAGCGCCGATGTTCTCCCGGCTCACTGTCATGGCCATCAGCCTCAGACGATCGGACGCCACCGGCAACGAACCCGTCTCGCTCAGCGATCCGGCCGCGCACGCCCGCCCCGTGAACCGACCATCGTGATGTCCCAGAGACAACCGAAAAGGACAACACTGATGTCGAATTCGACCGCCGCGCTACTGGCCGCGCTGTGCGACACCCTCGTTCCCGCACTCGACGTCTCCGCAGCCGACGAGGACGAGCGCACGTTGTGGTGCACCAGCGCCACCGATCTCGCGGTGGACCAGATCGTGGCCTCTGTCCTCCCGCTGTGGGCACCCCACGTCCAGACCCTCGTCACCTGCACACTCGACGCGCTTGGCGAAGCCTTCGTCGACGCCACCAACGAACGGCGCGTCGAACAGTGGCGGATGGCCTTGCAGTCCGCCGACACGCGCCCCGGCGCCCTGATCCTGCAGAGCTCCATCCTGGCCATGTTCTACACCGTGCCCGACGAGGAGCTGACCAATCCGTCGTGGCCCGCGCTGGGGTTTCCGGGTCCGCTGTTGGCACCGCCGAGTGAGGACGCCTTCCCCAAGACTCTGCGCCTGGCCGAGGTGCCACACGATCCGGCGGCGACACTGCGCGCCGACGTGGTCGTCGTCGGATCGGGCGCCGGTGGCGGCGTCACCGCTGCGCGCCTCGCCGATGCGGGGCTCGACGTCCTGGTGCTCGAAAAGGGCTCCTACCGCAACGAACCCGATCTTCCTCAGCTCGAGGCACTTTCGTTTCCAAACCTGTACCTCGGCGGCGGGTTCATTTGGTCGACCAACGCGAGTGTGGGCATGCTGGCCGGGTCGACGGTCGGCGGCGGCACGACGGTCAATTCGATGGCGTGCATTCCGACACCCGACTACGTCCTCGACGAGTGGACCGCCGCCGGAATGGCAGGAGCCACGCCGGCCGAGATGGGGCCACACATCGAGTCGGTGATGCGTCGCATCAACGCCGACCCGGCCAACACCGTGCACAACCGGGTCAACGAGATCCTCAACCGGGGCTTCGACGCCGCCGGGCTCGCCCACGAGACCGTCGCGCGCAACGCCCGCGATGCCGACACCCGCTACTGCGGGGAATGCAACGCCGGCTGCCTGGTGGGGTGCAAGCAGTCGACGATGAAGACCTTCCTGCAGGACGCCAGCGACTTCGGGGGCCGCCTGCTGCCCAATTGCGACGTCCGTGAAGTCCTGCACGCCAACGGAACCGTGTCCGGCGTGCGCACGGTGGTGCAGACCCTAGACGGTGACCGTGAGCTGACCGTCGAGGCCGCCGTCGTGGTGGTGGCAGCGGGAGCGCTGGCCTCGCCGGCGCTGCTGCTGGGCTCCGGTCTCGGCGGGTCAGCGGTCGGCCGCAACCTCCACGTCCACCCGTCGTATTTCATGAGCGGGGTCTACGACGAGGTCGTCGACGGCTGGTCGGGACAGATCCTGACGAGCGTGTGCCATGACTTCAACCGCGTCGAGGACTCGCACGGCTTCGTCGTCGAGGCCGCCCCGATGGGGCTTGGCTTCTGGACCGGGCTCACACCGTGGCACGACGGTGAGCAGCACAAGCGTGAGCAACTTCGGTTGAGGAACGTCTCCGGCGTCTGGGGTTTCAGCCGCGACCACGGTCAAGGCCGTGTGACGCGGGACGACGACGGCATGCCGGTCGCCACGTGGGGACTGGACGACCCCGTCGACCTGACGATCGTCCGGCGCATGCACCAGGAGCTCGCCCGAATCCTCAAGGCGTCCGGGGCCGTCGAGATCTTCACGTTCCTGCCCGCAGACCCGCGCTGGCGTACCGGTGAGGACTTCGACGCCTTCCTCGACGTGCTTGGTGCGCTCGAGAAGGACGACGTGCTGACCCTGTCAGCCCACCAGAGCGGGACGTGCGCGACCGGTGCGGACCCGTCGACCTCCGTCGTCGACGGACGTGGACGGCTTCACGACTGTGCCGGCGTCTACGTGGTCGACGCCTCGGCTCTTCCCACCGCTCCGGGGGTCAACCCGATGGTGTCGATCGAGGCGTTCGCCAGCAGGACCGCGCAATACGTCATCGAGGATTGGAACACCCGCTAGGCGGATGTCTCCCCCTGGGGCGGGCGTTCCCCTCGCGTCGGCTTTCCGAGTCGCGAGGGGAACGAAACCGTCAGTGGCAGTGCGTTCCCGAGCCGCCGGACTTCTGCGACGCCGGGACGTCGAGCGCCGGATTCTTGTCGAAGAAGTTGACCGGGAGCAGGTGGAATCCAGCCACCTCGGTCGGCATGACGGGCCAGTCCTCCGCACGGGGAATGTGGGTGACGCCGAGCGTATGCCACAGCACGACGTCGGTGTCCTCGACGGGCCGGTTCTCCTTCGTCCAGCGTGGCAGACCGTCCCCGGACCGGCTCTGGTTCGGGAAGTCGCCACTGGGCCGCATTTCGGCGGGGTCGTAGGGCGTGACCCACATGTTCCTGGTCGCGAAACCGGCCCGCTTGGCGATCAAGGACGGATCCTGGGCGAGCAGCGTGGCCGAGGACCAGCCTGGAAGGAACTTGTAGCCGACCGGGTTGCCCCAGGCGTTGGTCTTCCCGCGGTTGAGGATCAACCAGTTGCGTGACGACTGCGTGTTGGTGTGATCGTCACCGCTCAGCTCGTGGTCGATCACGGTCCGCTGGACGCCAATTGCGTTGCCGTACGGGTTGTCCGGACCAACCGGCACCGCATACGCGTCGTTCTGGACCACCGTGTTCTCCCAGCCGTCCACCTCGGCGTCGAGGCGGAAGGAGAAGATGTGCTGGTGGTAGGTCGCCACCAGGTTGCGTGCGATCCGGGTGCCGTGCTTTGCGGTCTCCCCCTCCTCGACCGAGCGGGTCTGGACGATGCCCAGCAGCTTGACCTCCACCTGGATCGACGCGTCCTGGTAGAAGTTCCAGTAGAAGCCGTAGTGGTAGTTGCCAACCGTGGTGATGAAGCTGACCACCAGTCGGCGCGACCGCCGAACGTCCACCGCTCCGGTCATCCAATCGGTGTGCTTCCAGAGGATGCCGGCGTCCTCCTCGTGGATGCACACGGCGTTCTCGATCACGGTGGGTTCGCCGTCCTCGCCCGCGACGACCCCGTCGAGGTAGACGATCTCGCCTAGGCAGTCACAACCGATGCGCAGTGAGTTGGCGAGCTTTCCGAGGCCGAACTCGCCGGCGTCGAAAGCACTGCGCCAGAAGTGTTCCTTCGACGGCTCGCCGTACGGCACGACCATCTCGGCCAGCGAGGCGCGGTGCAGCACCGAACGGTACTCCGCCCCGTCCTGGTATTCGACGGCGTGCAGCACCAGACCCTCCAGCGGGTGGAAGTTGATGCGGAATCGCCATTTCTGCCAGGTCAATTCGTGGCCGTCGATGACGAACCCGACGCCCTCGGACTGAACGATCTCCAGCGGCGCGACGTCGGTGCGCATGGGCTGGTTCGCGTCGGCGGTGTAGTTGGCCAGCTCGGTGTTCATCGGCCGCACGCCGAAGTCGTAGACCTCCAACACGTCCTGGCTCACCAGGTCGACGACCGCGATGACACCCTCGATCGGGTGCGCGTAGCCGTTGTCGTCGGGGAACTCCCGGTAGTACGAGACCGAGCCGGCAAGCCGGCGCCCGTCCACGTCGACGTCGATGACGCCGGGGACGGCCATGTTGCCGACGCCCCACGGGTCGATCTGCACCTTGCCGAGATCGGTGATGCCTCGCTTGGCCAGCGCCTCGACGTAACGCTGATCCTTCTTGATCAGGTCCGGTGCGCCTTCGAACTCCGCAAGCAGCACGGGAGCCGCCCCGTCGGTGACCTCGACCGACGACACCAGAGTCTGGGCATCCAGGTCGACGAGAACGTCGTAGCTGGCACCCGTGGCACGGTCGACGAGGAGAACCCGTGCCCTGCGCGGGACGTCGTCACCGTTGCGCAGCAGCCGCTTGTCCGGCTCGTCGGTGTAGACCGCGGCGAAGCCCGGTTGTTCGGCAATCTTCGCACCGCGCACGATGGCGGCGACCCGACTGATTTCCTCGGCGCTCAGCGAGTCGAAGAGGGGATGACGCATGGGAAGGTCCTTTCATCACACGCTGTCGAAGGGATGACCGCGGTGGGTGGCAGCAAGCTAAACATCGCGACAGTGCATGCGGCCCGGAGCGTTTCGCTCAGCGGCCCGCCGACACGTCGGTCAGAAATCCGTCGACCGCCGCAGCGACCGGCTCCGGTAGGTGCTCGAGCATCGGGATGGTGCCACCCTCGACGACGACGACGTCGACGCGTGGAGCGCCGCTCAGCCCGCGACGTATCGGCTCGATGTCGGGGAAGCTGAACGGGTCTCCATCCGCGCCCAAAATGAGTACCGGCGCCGTCACTCCCCCGATGCGGTCCTCCATCACGTACCGCGCACACGCCAAATGGCCCTCCAGCGGGTCGACGCCTGGCGCCAACGCGTCACGGATGAAGCGGTTGAGGATGTCTGGCCGGTCCTCGGGATAGTACGGGGCTCGTTGCGACCACCACGTGATGAGATGTCCTCCGTCGCGGTCGGTTTCGGCGTCGTCGACGCCCGGACCGCCGGCATGTCCCTCCCGGTACTCCGGGCCGGTGTACGACGGCGACGACAGCACGACCGCGTCAACCCGTTCGGCGGCCGCAGCGGCGACCTCGATCGCCACCACCGCCCCCGTGTGGTGCCCCATCACGGCAAAGTGCTTGATTCCCAGGGCATCTGCCAGAGCCAGGACACCGGCGGCGTACTGCTCGATCGTGTGCGAGCCTTGCGGCTTGGCGGACTGGCCAAAGCCGTACATGTCCATCGCCACCACGCGGTAGCCGTCGGCGAGCAGTGGTAGCAGTTCGGCGAACTCGTCGTGCGAACGAGGAGTCTGATGCAGCGCGATCACGGTGGTGTCCCCGTGGCCCGCCTCGGCATAGTGCAACTGCCCCAGCGGGGTATCGGCATAGCCCATCCGGACGATGACCGCGTCCGACGGGTCGGAAAGATCAGTCGACAAGGGTCCTCCCCATGTTCCGGTACGCCTCGGGACGCGTAGACCGTGCCCGCAGCGCCACGAGCAGCGCCACCACCACCGTGACGATGTGCAACAGAGGCAAGCCGTTGATCACCGGCGAAGTGGTACCGGTGATGGCCGGGAAGTTCGACAGCGCGAAGTAGGTGACGGCGCCGAAGCCGATCATTGCCAGCGCCGGTGCGACCGTGTATGCCCAGCCGAAGAGCTTCTGCCTCGCGAAGAACACGATCACCGCGAGCGACGTCGCGGTGATGAGAACCATCAGACCGACCGCCCCGAAGCCGGTCATCGCCGATACCAGGGTCGTCAGCGGTTCCAGGCCGGCCACGGCGAACCCGATCACCACGAGGGCCTCGATGGCGAATCCGGTGGCGCCGGCTGCCGTCGGCGACTGGAACCGCGGGTGCAGTGTCTGCAGCGGACGGGGCAGGAAGCCGTCCCGGCCGAGGGCGAACATGTAGCGAGAGGCCGCGTTGTGGAACGCCAGCACGCCGGCGAAGCAACTGGTGACGATCAGAAGCTCGAGAACGCTGGTCCACGCCGAACCCACGAACTGATCACTCAAGTCGAAGGCGAAGGTACCGGGGCTGGCGGCAGCGGCGGCGACCGCATCGCCGGAGCTGGCCAGGAACGCCCACGACGTCAGCACGAAGAACAAGCCGATGCATCCCATCGCGATGTAGGTCGCGCGCGGAATCGTCCGCTCGGGGTCCTTTGCCTCCTCGGCGTAGATGGCAGTTCCCTCGAACCCCTGGTAGCAGGAGAACGCAAAGATCATTCCCACGCCGACCACTCCGGGGACGAACACCTGCTCTGGGCTGAAGGAGCTGATCGGCAGACTGCCGAGGCCGTTCTTCGCGATGATCGCGATGTCGAGTACGAGCACGACGATCAATTCGAGGACGAGGGCCACACCCAGCACTCCCGCGGCCAGCGTGATCTTGAAATAGCCCAAGACGAATGCTGCGACGAGACCGATCAGTGAGCAGACCCACCACGGGACGTCGACCCCGGTGAACGTGCTCACGGTGCCGGACGCAAAGTAGCCCATGGCGCCACCGGTAGCCGCGGCCAGCGACAGGTAGGCGGTGGTGGCGATGTAGGCACCCGCGAGGCCGATCGGCCGGCCGAGACCGCGCACGATATACGCGAAGAACGCGCCCGCGTTGTGAACGTGCGGCACCATTCGGGTGAAGCCGACGGCGAACAGCAGCATGATCGCCATGACGAACACGTACATCCCAGGGGTGCCGACACCGACGCCTAGACCGAGGGCGAGGGGAAGGATGGCGACCGCACCGCCCGCAGGAGCGACGGTCGCCATCACCATGAAGACGATGTGGGCAACGTTGAGGCTGCCCTTCGCAAGTTCCGTCTCACCGACCTTCGGCGGCCGACCGGTGTCTACTCGTTCTGCCATGGGAGAACCCCTCCTTGAACGGCTTTGGGGCCGCAACGGTGATGACGCACAATTCTGGGCTCAGTGTGCGAACAAGATCGTGGAGTGACCAGTGCCCGGTCCGCTCACCGATACGTCGTGGAGTCAAGATCATGACAACCCCAACAGTGCGACGCCGACGAAGGCGACGGCGGCACCGACCTGCTGCACCCGGCGCATCCGTTCGTGGAGCACCCAACGGGCCAGCAGCACCGTGACGACGGGATAGAGGGACGCCAAGACTCCCACCAAACTCACGTAGCCGAGTGTCGTTGCCCTCGCGAGCAACAACAGGCCGCCGACGTCGACCACGCCGATCAGAATCGAGCTTCGTGCGAGCCAGAGTCGTGGGACGTCGGCGATCGCGCGGCGGTCCCGCAGCAAGAAGGGCAGCGCAAGGGTAACGATGGTCAGCTTGAGGACCACCACCGTCCAGACGACCCCACCCGAAGCGGCCTCGGCGACGAACGTCGTCGTCGCCCCAAAACCGATGCCGGCGACGGCCGCGAGCACCAGCGATCGGGCCGCCACCCGCCCGGACATCTCGGGCCCCGACGCCAGCACCACCCCGACGATGCCCAGAACCGCACCGGCAATGGCGAGAAGTCCGGGTGTCTCACCGAGGTGGATGATCCCCCACCCCACCGGCACCAACACACCCAGCGCGCTGATGGGGGCGACCACGCCCATCGTGCCGATCGACAGGGCCGAATAGAACGCCACCAATCCGAGCATCATGCAGACGCCGGCGCCGACCGCCCAGAGCAGATCGGCCGGGTTGCTGCTGCCGGGCCAGGCGACCAGCAGAACCACGACAGCGGTCGTCAGGCCGGCCAACTGCGAGAGCGCGACCACGACGACCGCTGGCAGACGCCGGCTCGCGACCCCGCCGACGAAGTCGGCAAAACCTCCGCAGACCGAGGCGAGTAACGCCAAGAGCACCGCCATGTCCACCTTTCGTGGAGCCGGTCTTCCCGACGGTCCGAGGTCCGACCGCCGAAATCCGTTCAGCCCGTGTGAAGAAGGTGACCGAGACCGTTCCTAGACTGCTGAGGGTAGCGGTGACGGCGTTGCGCTCCAGCCGGCGTCGGCGGCCTGCACCACCTTCAAGCTCTCAGCCACCTCTACACCCTTGCGGCCACCCGGATTCGCGTGACGACTCGGTCTCGCTCAGCGATACCGCGACTGTGGGGCCGGCCTGACACACTGCCGGTAGCCGGCGGGCGATTCCGGGACTTGCCACATTGGCAATATCCCTTGCCACCTGACACAGACCGGCGACATGCTGGCTCTCGTGAACGCTCAATCTCCCTACGGCTTCGCCGATCCCGCGCTGATGGCCACCTATCCGCAGCAGGCCGCGAAGGCGGTTCCCGGCTACCACGACGTCCACACCATGGCATCGGTGCTGCTCGGCGAACGAGCACCAGAAGACGCCCGGGTCCTGGTGCTTGGGGCCGGGGGTGGGCTCGAGACGAAGGCCCTGGCGACGGCTCATCCCGCCTGGACGTTCCTAGCGGTCGACCCCTCGGCAGCCATGCTCGACCTCGCCATGACGACGCTCGGGCCGCTCGCGTCCCGGATGAGCGTGCACCAGGGCTTCGTCGACGACGCACCGGATGGACCGTTCGACGCCGCGACGGCGCTGCTGCTCTTGCATCTGCTGGATCGCGAGGAACGCCTGCGCACCCTCGCCGACGTGCACCGGCGGCTGCGGCCCGGCGCACCGCTGGTGGTCATGCACGTCAGCTATCCGCAGGACGACCCGGCCGAGCGAGAATCGTGGCTGCGCCGTCACGAGGCCTACCTCGCCGCCTCGGGCGTCGAGCACACCCACGTGAAGAAGGCGGGCACCATGCTCCGTCAGCACATGCCGACACTGAACCCCGACGAGGACCGGGCCGTCCTGGAAGAGGCCGGCTTCACCGGTGTCATACAGTTCTTCTCCGCGTTCACCTTTCGCGGCTGGATCGGCTACGCCTGACCCGACGCGCCCGCGCTATCGCAACACGGGATCGGCGCCCGGTTGGCAGAACCGCTCCACGTCATTCAACGTCGGAGTCGACTCCCAGTCCCCCGGGGTCATGCACAACATCGCACCGCAGGCGTTCGCCCGGTGCAGGCGTTCGGGAACGTCGAGCTTCTCCAGCAGCGCGCTCAGGTAGCCCGCCACGAAAGCGTCTCCAGCGCCGACGGTGTCGACGACGTCCACCGCGAAGCCTGGGCCCTCCACGACGGAGCCCGACGAATGGACGGCGGCCCCGTCGGCCCCGTGCTTGACCACCACTTCACGACATCCGCCGTGGACCAGTCGATCGGCGGCCTCGGTGGCATCCCCCTCCGGGAACAGCAACCGCAGTTCGTCGGCGCCACCGAAGACGAGATCGGCACTCTCGGCGATCGTGCGCAGCAACGGGCCCGCGACGTCGGGCGGCGCCAACGTCGACCGGTAGTTGACGTCGAAGCTGACCCGAACGCCGGCGGTCCGTGCGCGATTCACGCTGTCCAGCAGGCAGTCTCGCGCGCTGTCGGACAGCAGCGCGGTGATGCCGCTGACGTGCAGGAGTTCGGCGCTCTCGATCCAGCCGGCCGGGACGTCCTCCGGCCGCAACCGGGAACCGGCCGATCCGGCCCGATAGTAGAACACCGCCGTCGAACTGGGCGACGGCCGCTCCTTGAGCATCAACCCGGTCGGGGCCTGAGCATCGACGATCCCGACGACGTCGACTCCCTCGGCGCGGATCTCGCGGGTGACGCGTTCCCCGAGGGCGTCGTCGCCAACCCGGCCGAGCCACCCGACGTCGACGCCCAAGCGGCGCAGTCCAATTGCCACGTTGCTCTCGGCCCCGCCGATGCCCAGGACCATTTCCGACACGTGCCGCAGCGAGCCGATGTCCCTGGTGCGGAGCAACGCCATGGTCTCACCGACGGTGACGACTCGAGCCGTCACGACGCCTGCCCGCAGACGGCCACGAACTCGGCCGTCCGGTCGCGAAGAGCAGCCAGGTCACCGCCGCGCAGCGCGTCACCAAGCAACGGTCCTCCCACGCTGACCGCAGCGGCGCCAGCCGTCAGCCACGCCTTCGCGCCCGCCAGATCCACCCCGCCGGATGGAACCGCGGCAATGCCGGGGAACGGGCCACGCAGATCCTTCAGGTAACCGGGACCAACCACGTTGGCCGGGAAGACCTTCACGGCCGCAGCCCCGGCACGCCAGGCGCCGAACAGTTCGGTCGGGGTCAGGCCGCCAGGCACGATCGGCACCCCGGCGCGGGTCGACGCGGTGACGAGCTCCAGATCCGCGATGGGGGTGACAAGGTAGTGCGCCCCGGCTTGGACGGCGGCGTCCAACTGCTCGCCGTCCACCACGGTGCCGACGCCGATGTCGGCCTCGGCGCCGTATCGCGTGAGCAACTCCGGTAGCCGCTCGAGGGTGCCCGGTGTGGTGAGAGTGAGCTCGAGGCTCCGAATTCCGGCCTCGACCAGCACGTCGAGCACCCTGTCGTAGTCGGCCGCGTCCGGAGCCCGCACCACCACGATGAGTTTGGATGCCGCGGTGCGGGCGGGGATCGGGAGTCGAGCCGGCGTGGGAGTCAGCGTGTCACCAGTCATGAACGGTCCCGTCCTGCAGTCGATTCACCGGCAGGTACGCCGCCGTGTACTGGAAGGCCGAGGCGGCCTCTTCGTCGAGTTCCACACCAAGGCCCGGTGCGTCGCCAGGATGCAGGAAGCCGCGGTCGAAGGTGTACGACGTGCGGAACACGTCCAGCGTGAGGTCACTGTGCGGCATGTATTCCTGGATGCCGAAGTTGTGGATCGCCATGTCGAGGTGCAGCGCTGCCGCCATCCCGACCGGGGACACGTCCGTCGGCCCGTGCATCCCGGACTTGATGCCGTAGATGCCCGCGAAGTCCAGCAGCTTCTTCATCGCGGTGATACCGCCGGTGTGGGTGACGGCGGAACGCACGTAGTCGATCAGTCGCTCGGTGATGAGCGTCTGGTAGTCGTAAACCGAGTTGAACACCTCGCCGATGGCCAACGGAGTGGTGGAATGCTGACGCACCAGGCGCAGCGCCGCCTGGTCCTCGCCTGGTGTGCAGTCCTCCAGCCAGAAGAGGTCATAGGGCTCAACGTCTTTCGCGAACCGGGCAGCTTCGATGGGCGTCATCCGATGGTGCCCGTCGTGCAGGATCCGGACACCCGTGCCGAAGTCCTCCCGGATGCGGCTGAACACCGACGGCATGTGGGACAGGTACGCGCGGGTGTCCCACACCTCCTCGATCGGCGCGGTCGCCGCGCTTCCGTCCGCGGCGCGATGGGCCGGCTCGTAGTCGTACCTGCCGCCCGCTTTGGTGGTGGACACCCCATAGATCTGGCCGAGGCCCGGTACGCCGGTCTGCACACGCACCGCGGTGTACCCGGCATCGAGGTAGCCGCTGATCGCATCCTTGAGCGCCGGGTAGTCGCCACCCGACGCATGGCAGTACACCCGAATGCGATCGCGACTGGCACCGCCGAGCAGCTGGTAGAGCGGCACCCCGGCCTTCTTGGCCTTGATGTCCCACAGCGCCATGTCGACCGCCGCGATGGCGGCCATGGTCACCGGCCCGCGACGCCAGTAGGCCCCGCGGTAGAGGTACTGCCAGGTGTCCTCGATGCGATCTTCGTCGCGGCCGATCAGCGTGGAGGCCAGGTGCTCGGACAGGTATGCCGCCACGGACAGCTCGCGCCCGTTTAGCGTGGCGTCCCCCCACCCGACCACTCCGTCACTGGTGACGATCTTGAGGGTGACGAAGTTGCGGCCCGGACTGCAGACGTTGACGTCGATGCTCTGGATGGTCATGCTTCTCTTTCGTTGCGGCGGTACGTGATTCGACTCGACTCCGTCACATGGCGGGGAGTGGGTCGGTGAGGTCGCGGCCGGTCCAGTCCTTGGCCCACACCGCGACGATCAGCGCCGCGAGCGAGTACAGCACCAGCATCACCATGATCGGGATGGGGCTGCCCGTCGTGGCAGCCACCCAGGCGGCGACGAGGACGGGTCCGATACCGGTCGCGATCACGGCGGCGATCTCGCGGACGACGGCGGTGAGGGTGTAGCGGTTGCGGGAACCGAAGATCTCGGGGATCGACACGTTCTCCAGCGAGGCCGGACTGAGCACTGCGACGTTGTGGAGCACGACGTAGCCGACGAACACCCACAGCAGGTTCTTGGAGTCGATCGCCATCATGGCGGGCACGACGACGACCAGGGCCGACGACATGACGATGATGTACATCCTGCGGCGGCCGAACTTGTCTCCGAGGAAACCGATCAGCGGGATGGTGAGGAATCCGACGAGTGAGGACACGATGACGATGTTGGCGCTGAGGCTCTTCTGCAGTGCGAGCGTCAAGGTCATGAACGAGATGAGGTAGGTCTGGATCAGCCCGGAGTTGCCCGCCTGGCCGAAGCGAAGGAAGAACGCCACGGCGATGGCCTTGATCGGCTTGCGCTGCAACGCTTCCACGGCACGGGTTTCGACCTGCCCGGCTTGGGCCAGGATCTCCTCGCGGGACATGGCGCGCCCGTCGACGACGTCCTCGCGTTCTTCGAAGACGGGGCTTTCCTTGAGGTTCAACCGCACCCAGACCGCGAACACCATGACGATGGCGCTGGCGATGAACGGGATCCGCCAGCCCCACGCGATGACGTCGCTTTCGACCATGACGCCAAGCAGGATCGCCCAGATGCCCGAGGCGAACAGCGTTCCGCAGTTGGTGCCGAGGCCCACCAGGGAGGCGACGAAACCGCGTCGCTTGACGGGTGCGTACTCCGCGAGCATCACGCCTGCACCGCTGATCTCGGCGCCTGCGCCGAAGCCCTGCAGCAGTCGCAGCGCCACCAGCAGAATGGGTGCCAGCACACCCACCTGCTGATAGGTGGGCAGGACACCGATCAGCGTGGTGGCCGCGCCCATCAGAAGAATGGTGTAGAACAACACCTTTCGCCGGCCGATGCGGTCACCGAGCCGACCGAAGAAGATGGCGCCAAGGGGCCGGGCGATATACCCGACGCCGTAGGTGGCCATCGAGAGGACCACGGCCATCCCGGCACTCTCACCGGAGAAGAACAGCTGGCTGAACACCAACGCGGCAGCCAGCGAGTAGAGCTGGAAGTCCATGAATTCCAGTGCGGTGCCCAACCATCCGGAGACGGCTGCCCGGACCAGGTCGGCGGTGCTGCGTTGGGCGACCGGCGGATGTTCGTCCGCCTGCGGCTCGGGGGTTTGTGCTGTGGTCATGTCATTCCTCGGGGGTGGTTGCAACGTTGCAGTGGATGGGGTTTCAGAGTTGGAGCATGACCTTGGCCGACGCCGAGGCGTCTCGGGCCACGGCGAAGGCGTTCACGGCGTCGGCCGCCGGGATCACGTGTGAGATCACCGCGTCGAAGCGGTCGGAGGCGGCGAGCAGTGCGATCGCGTCGTCGATCTCGGTGGAGAACCGGAAGGCGCCGATCAAGCTCACCTCCTTGGCCAGCATCGGTGACAGGTTGACGCCGATCTCGGCATTCGGCAGCATCCCGACCTGTACGACGGTGCCGGCCCGTCGGACGGCCCGTATCGCCTGGGTGACCGAGACGCCGACTCCGGAGCACTCGAATACGACGTCGTAGGACTCGTTCTCGACGACGTCGCGGCCGACGAGCACGGTTTCGTTGGCGCCCAGGGCGACTGCGCGTTCCAGCGGCTCCTCGCGCAGATCGGTGACGCCGATGGCGGCAGCTCCGGCTTCGGCCGCGGCGGCGACGACGAGCAAGCCGATGGGGCCGGCGCCGATCACCAGAACGCGACGGCCGGCCAGCGCGGGGGCCAGGTTGACGGCGTGCAGCGCGACGGCGAGCGGCTCGGCCAGCGCAGCCCGCAGCAGGGGCAGTCCGGTGGGCAACGGCCGGATCATGTGGTCTTCGACGATCAGCAGTTCGGCGGCCCCGCCCTGGCGGTGCGGGAACGTGGCTGCGCTGCCCAGGTAGTCGCCCCCGGGCCGCAGGTGCGGACGCTCCTGCAGGCCGTCCACCGGCGCTCCGTAGCGCGCCGGGTGCACCGTCACCGGTGCGCCGGCCGGGTACTTCCCCGACGGGTCGTAGTCGACGACTGCAGACAACTCGTGTCCTGGCGTGAACGGCTCACGGACGACGTTCTCGCCGTTGGCCCCGTGGAAGTAGTAGTGCAGATCCGACCCGCAGATCCCGACGTAGCCGACGCGCAGCCGGACCTCACCGTCGGCCGGCTCGGGCTGGGAGCGGTCTTCCCACCGGATGTCCTCTTTGCCGTGGATTGCAAGGGCTTTCATGACACTCTCCTGTTGTCGACCGCGTCGACGGCGTCCTGCGCCGCGGCGCGAATGCCGCTTCGGGCGATGACTGCGACGAGGTCGGCGACCCGGTCGGTGAACGCGTCGTGTGCGACGAGGTCGTCAGGCAGGAACCCGCCACGCAGCACTGCCATCGCGTGCTCGCGGGGGCCAGCTGCCCCACGTGTCACCTCGGCCAGCCTGTCTCGCGCGGGTTCACGGATTTCCCCGGCGTAGGGACCGGCGTCGACGCCGGCAGGCGGTGCGACCGACACGATCCAGCCGGCCACGGTCAGCGCCAACAGGTGAGGAATCTTCCCGTTGCGCAAGGCAATCAAGGCAGGTTCCGGGACGCGCTGCAGCAGCTTGACCGAACCATCGGTGCCGACCTGTGACGTCCGGTGCCCCAGTGCGGAGTTGGCCCACCGGTGCGACAGCGAGTCGAGGTAGGCATCGACGTCGAAGTCCCTCGGCAGTGCGATGGTCGGCAAGTACTCGTGCGTGACGCACGCCTGGACGGCGTCGCGAACGAACGGCTGCGCCCACGCGTCGGCGATGGTGCCCTGCCCGTCGAGGATTCCGAGGTACGCGATCAGGGAGTGCGAACCGTTGAGCAGCCGGAGCTTGACGAGTTCGTAGGCCTCGACCTCGTCGCTGATGATCGCCCCGGCGCGATCCCACGCCGGTCGGCCTGCGGCGAAGTCGTCCTCGAGGACCCACATGGTGAATTCCTCGGCGGGCACGGGGCAGCGGTCGTCGACGCCGAGCAACTCGCCGACATCGGTGGCGGTGCCGCTCGTCGTCGAGGGCACGATGCGGTCGACCATCGAGTTGGGGAACGTGACGTGATCGCGCACGAACGTCAGCACGTCCTCACCAGCGGAGCTCGCGTGCAGGAACTCGGTGACGACGGCGCGGGTGACGTGTCCGTTGGACTGCAGGTTGTCGCACGACAGCACGGTGATCGGAGCGCCCGTTGCGGCGCGGACGGCCAGCCCGCGGGCGACGAGTCCGATCGTGCTGCGGGGGTTGGCGGGATCGGCCAGATCGGCGCGGACGTCGCCGGCATCGACGTCGAGGCGTCCGTTGCGCGGGGAGCGGCAGTAGCCGACCTCGCTGACGGTCAGGGTCAGGATGCGGTTGGTGGGCGCGGCAACCGCAGCGACGAACACGTCGGGTTCGTCGGCGAGGACGCCGAGGCCGCGGTGGACGTCCACGACGGCGGCGCGTCGACCGCGCTCCGAGAGCTCGAGGACCGAGTAGCGACCGTCTTGCGCGCGCATCGCGTCGACCACGTCGTGGGACCGGTTGGCGAAGCCGTGGATACCCCATTCGCCGGGTTCGGCGGCCATGGCTTGGGCGGTGTAGACGGCAGCGTGGGCGCGGTGGAAGTTGCCGAGACCCAGGTGGACCATCCCCGAGGCGTCGCCTGCCGAGGCGCCCAACAGCGCGCCGGTCGGTGTCGTCTGACGAGACAGTCTCAGCATCATTCCCTTTCTAGGCCCCACGATCGCCTGCGTTCCGTATTATGAACCGCATGTATCGTTATGCGAACCACACTGACACGCGGCCGTTCGGTGTGTCAAGCGTCACCATGTCGGTGTGCCAAGCTCTCGGTACGGCCGCAGAAAGAAGGGGTGCGCGATGATGAACGGCGACTTGCCGTCCCCGGTCGGCAGCGTGGACAAGGCCCTCGCCTTGGTCGAACTGTTGGCCGACGCCGGCCCCGAGGGCATGGCACTCCGCGACGTGGTCGAGGCAAGCGGACTCAACAAGGCATCCGCCCACCGAACCCTCCAAGCGCTGCAACACCGGGGTTTCGCCGAACAGGGCGACAATCAGCGCTACCGATTGGGTTCGCGCCCAGCACTTTTGGTCGAGCGGTTCCAGCGTGAAGAGAACCTGCCCACGCTGTTCCGCCCCACGCTGCTCGCCATCTGCCAAGAGGTCCAAGAACTGGTCCACCTGGGAATCCTCGAAGGGCGTGACGTCCTCTACCTGGACAAGGTGGAACCCGACCGGGCCATGCGCGTGTGGTCTCGGGTGGGCCGCCAGGTCAGCGTGCTCACCACCGCACTCGGGCGCGCCATGGTCGCCGGCGAGGGCGCCTCAGACGCCCAGCTGTCTGCGTACACCGCCGGCGCGGAGCCCGTGGTGGTCGACAGGTTCCGCCGCGCGGTGGGCGAGGCGCGCCTCAGCGGCTTCGCCATGGAGCGCGAGGAGAACGAGTCCGGCATCTGCTGTGTGGGCGTGGCCCTGAGGCGACCGACCGGACGTCCCGTCGCAGTGAGCATCACCGGGCCGAGCAGCAGGATGGATGGCGAGCGGCTCGACCGCCTCGGTAACCGACTGCGCGAAGTGCTCAACATATCTGCGCCACCAGGGTTTTCGCTCGCGCCCGTCGTCACCGGCTAAAGAAGGAGCGTCATGTCCTCGTCGAATCGAACCCTATCTCGTAGAACCCTTGGCAAGGCAGGTCTGGCGGGTGTGGTGGCCGCCGCGGCGGCGACCCGCCTCAGTCCACCGGCGCTGGCCGACAACCCCGTTGGCGGCATCCCCGTCGCCGAGGTACGTGCCCGCAGCGTCGTGCTGGTGCACGGCCTGTACGCGGACGGGTCCTCCTGGATCGACGTGGTTCCCCATCTGCAGGACGCCGGGCTCGACGTCGCGGTCGTCCAGAACCCCCTGACGACCTTGGCCGACGCCACCGCAGAGACCCGCCGAGTCCTCGCACTGCACGAGGGCCCCACCGTGCTGGTCGGCCACTCGTGGTCGGGGACCATCGTCAGCGAGGTCGGCGGCGACGACGGGATCAGCGCACTGGTGTACGTCGCGGCCCGTGCGCCCGACGCCGACGAGGACTTCCCCGCCCTTGCCAAGCAGTACCCCGCTCCCCCGGCGTCGGCCGGGGTGGTCGTCGCCGCGGACGGCTACGCCCAACTCGGGGAGACGGCGTTCCTCGAGGACTTCGCCGGCGGTGTCCCCACCGCTCGGGCTCGCGCGCTGTACGCCGTGCAAGGCCGCAACCTCGCCAGCCTTCCCTCCGAGCGCACGACCACCGCGGCTTGGCGCGCCAAGCCCACCTGGTACCAGGTGTCGACGCAGGACCGGACGATCAACCCGGACCTCGAGCGGTTCCTCGCACATCGCATGGGCGCCAACACCATCGAGCTCGACACGTCACACCTGTCCTTGATCACCGAGCCCAGGTCCGTCGCTGCACTCATCCTGGCGGCCTCGGGCCGGCCTTGACCGAGGTGGCCGCCTGCGCAATCGGCCTGCCGAACTTGATGTTCGGGCGACCGTCCTCGAGTACCACCGTCGCCTCCACCTCGTACACCTCGGCGATCACCTCGGGCGTGAGGACGGCGGCCGGCGGTCCCGCCACGTGCACGTGGCCGCGGCGCAGCACCACCAGCTCCTGACAGTAGGTCGCCGCCAGGTTGAGGTCGTGCAGCGCCATCACCGTGGTGGTGTCGGCCGCGGCCACCAGTTCCAGCAGCTCGAGCTGGTGGCGGATGTCGAGGTGGTTGGTCGGTTCGTCCAGCAGCAGCTCCGAGGGTTCCTGCGCCAATGCCCTGGCGATCTGCACGCGCTGTCGCTCGCCGCCGGACAGTGTCGAGTAGCGCCGTTCCAGCAGGTCGACGACACCCGTTGTGGCAGCTGCGGATTCGACGACTTCGCGGTCCCGTGCCGACATCGGTGCCCACGCCGGCCGGTGCGGGAGACGCCCGAGGTCGACCACGTCACGGACCGTCGGGTCTTGGTCGGTCGCTGCCTCTTGGTCCACCACGGCCAGCCGACGGGCGAGTCGGCGGCGACTGATCGCCGCGACGTCGAGGTCGTCGAGACGCACCACGCCCGACGAGGTGGCGCGCAAACCGGCCATCAACCTCAACAGCGACGACTTGCCGGACCCGTTCGGCCCGAGGAGACCGACCGTGCTGCCGGTGGCGACGGAGACGTCGACGCCGTCGACGACGAGTTTGTCGCGAACACGCCAGGAGACGCGATCGGCAGTCAGACTCATGCGCCCCTCCTGCGCCGAAGCAGGATGACCACGAACGCGGGCACCCCGACGATTGCGGTCGCCACCCCGACCGGCAGTTCCTGCGGCGCGATGACCAGGCGAGCCGCGGCGTCCACCCACACCAGGAAGATCGCGCCGAGGATCGTCGCCGTCGGCACCAACACCCGATGGCGCGTCCCCACCAGTGCCCGTGCCGCATGAGGCAGGACGAGTCCGACGAAACCGATTGCGCCCGAGGTGGACACGATGACGGCGGTCACCAGGGCCGTCACCACCAGCAGGACCATCCTGGCCCGGGCTACCGACACCCCGAGCGAGGCGGCCGCGTCCTCGCCGAAGAGGAAGGCGTCCAGGGTCGAGGCGAAGCCCCAGCAGACCACCACCCCGAATGCCACCACTGCGCCGCAGAGCGCAACGTCACTCCACGACGCGCTACTGAGCGAACCGAGCAGCCAGAACAGCACGCCCCTGGTCTGCTCGGCGTCTGCCGAGGTGAAGACGATGAAGGAGGTCAGCGCCGAGAACAATTGGGTGGCAGCGATTCCCGCCAAGATCATCCGGTCCATGCCGGTACCCGCCGCCACCGCGAGCACCAGCACCAGACCGAACGCCACGACCGCCCCGACGAAGGCTCCGGCCGCCAGTCCTATTGCCCCGGCACCGATTCCGAGCACGACGATCGACACCGCGCCAGTCGACGCGCCAGAGGCCACGCCGAGGATGAACGGATCGGCCAGCGGGTTCCTCAGCAGCGACTGCAGGATCACCCCGCACAGCGCCAGGCCCGCGCCGCACGCCGCGGCCAGCAGCGCGCGCGGCAACCGAAGATCCCAGATGATGCTCTGCTGCAACATCGTCAGCTGCGACCTCGGGCCGCCGAGCCGCTCGAGCACCGCCGCATAGGCGTCTGCCGGCCCGAGGTCCGACGGTCCGATGGTGGTCGCCACGGCGATCGAAACGAGGAGGAGTACCACCCCGGCCGGCCACACGACGGCAAGTGGCGCGCGTCGGCGCAATGGCACCACGGTCAGCGCGTCAAACCGTGTCTGCGCAGTCCGTCGGCCACGGTCTCCATGGCGTCGACGATGCGGATGCTGGGGTTGAGTTCGGCGCCAGCCAGCGCGATGTAGCGCTTGTTCTTGACCGCCGTCATTTCGCGTGTCACCGGATTCGACTCCAGAAAAGCGATCTTCGCGGCGGCGTTCTCGGCGGTCTGACTCTTGCGGGTGAGGTCGCCAAGGATCAGAACGTCGGGGTTGCGTTGAGCCACCGTCTCCCAGCCGATTTGGGGCCAGTCCTCCCTGGCGTCGGCGAAGGCGTTCGTCAGGCCGAGGGTGCGCGAGATGATGCCGGGCCCTCCGCAACAGCCCGCCAGATAGGGCGACTCGGCGTTGGCGAACCAGTACATGGCGGTCGTGCCGTCGGCGGTCTTGGTCCCCGACAGCCGCGCGACGCGGTCCTGCATGTCGGTGATGATCGCGTCGCCCCGATCTCGCCGGTCGACGAGCGTCGCCAGGTCGCGAATCTCCTGGAAGACGGCGTCGATTTCCAACGTGCTGGAGCGCGCACCGTCGGAGCTGCCCGCCTCCTTCGTGCACTCGACGGCTGAGACGTAGGACGGCACACCCAGCTTCTCGAGGTTCTCGGGAGTTGTGACGCCGCCGGCGCCGAGTGTGTCCGGAAACGACGCCGTGACCAAGTCGGGCTCGGCGTTCAGGACCGACTCGTAGGACGGCGCGGTATCTGCCAGCCGCTTGACCCCCGCGTTGGCGTCCTCCAAGGACGGAAGGATCGGATCGGTCCAGCCCGCAGTGCCGACCACGCGATCGGCCACTCCCAGCGACAGCAACATTTCGGTGCTGCCCTGGTTGAGGGACACGATGCGTTCGGGCGGCCGCTCCACCGTCACCGTGCGACCGCAGTCGTCGAGGGAGACGGGGTAGCCGGTCTGCGTTGCGGCGGATGGTCGTTCGCCGACTGGACTACAGCCGGCCAGTCCCACCGCCAGAAGGGAAGCCGTTATCGAAGCACGACGAGATGAGCGCATGACGAGCCTTTGCATCAGGGGTCTAATCAGCGAGACCCGATGAGTAGCCTGCGGGGAGGACCGCAGGCGCCAGCAGGTCTTCGGACTCGGGGGTCGTCCTCGGTGGGCCGCCTTCCCAGAAGCGT
>Ga0247732_10000116_pt1 | contig 52183 bp, 48 predicted proteins | sample UWRJL163409C2_FD_180940 | JGI IMG/M metagenome (GOLD analysis project Ga0247732, IMG submission 180940) | Plant litter microbial communities from Arlington Agricultural Research Station in Wisconsin, United States - UWRJ-L163-409C-2 | ecosystem: Environmental > Terrestrial > Plant litter >...
GAGGGCGCCCTCCTCCTCCGGGTTGGGGAAGGCGACGGTCGGGAAGGTGGGATCCGGCTCGATCTGCTCGCTGACGAGGTCGGGCGAGCCGAGCCCTGCAGCGGCGAAGACTGCCTTCGCGGTCTGCCAGCCAACGCCGTGCATCGCCGTGTACACGAACCGCGGGGCAGGGTCGGTGCCGGTGCGCAGAGCGGCGGTCTCGCGAATGTAGGCGGCCACGACCTCCTCGTCTGCCGTGAGGTAGTCGGTCGAGCGCAGCAGCTCGGTGATCGGCGGCACGGCAAGAATGGAGGCCTCGATCTCAGCATCCGCCGGGGAGACGATCTGCGATCCGCCGTCGAGGCCGCCCAGGTACACCTTGTAGCCGTTGTCGGCGGCCGGGTTGTGGCTCGCGGTAACCATGACGCCCGCGCTGGCCTTGAGGTGGCGCACGGCGAAGGCGAGAACCGGGGTCGGCAGGGCGCGATCGAAGAGGGTCGCAGTAACTCCGGCCCCGGTCATGATCTCTGCGGTGTCCTGCGCGAAGATCTTCGAGTTCTTGCGACCGTCGTAGCCGACGACCACGGTCTGCGGTCCGCCGCGGGCGATCAGCCACGCGGCGAAGCCGGCGGCAGCCTGGGCGACGAGCACGCGGTTCATGCGGCTCGGCCCGGCGCCGAGCTCGCCGCGGAGGCCTGCGGTGCCGAAGGTGAGTCGGGTGGCGAAGCGCGCCTCGAGCGCCTTCTCGTCATCGAGAAGGGCGGTCAGCTCGGCGCGGGTCTCGTCGTCCGGGTCCTGCGCTATCCACGCCTGTGCGTCGTCGAGCACACTCACAGCGCTGCCACGATCTTGGCGAGCAGCGGTCCGATAACCGACTCGGCATCGCGACCGGCCTCGAGTACCTCGGCGTGGCTGAGCGGCTCCTTCGAGATGCCGGCGGCGAGGTTGGTGATAAGCGACATGCCGAGAATCTCCATGCCGGCCTGGCGGGCGGCAATGGCCTCGAGCGCGGTCGACATGCCGACGATGTGGCCGCCGATCGCCTTCGCCATCTGCACCTCGGCGGGGGTCTCGTAGTGGGGCCCTCGGAACTGCGTGTACACACCCTCGTCAAGCGTCGGCTCGATCTCGCGGGCGAGGTCGCGCAGGCGCTTCGCGTAGAGGTCGGTGAGGTCGATGAAAGTCGCGCCCTCGAGAGGGGAGTCGGCCGTGAGGTTGATGTGGTCGCTGATGAGCACGGGGGTGCCTGGCTTCCAGTGCTCCTTGATGCCGCCGGCGCCGTTGGTGAGGATCATCGTGGTTGCGCCGGTCGCGGCCGCGGTGCGCACCGAATGCACGACGCGGCGAACGCCGTGGCTCTCGTAGTAGTGGGTGCGGGCCCCGATGACAAGCGCACGCCTGCCGTTGGGCAGCAGCACCGAGCGCAGGGTGCCGACATGGCCAACCAGAGCGGGCTTGGAGAAGCCCGAGATCTCATCCGCGGGAATCGTGTGCGTGGTCTCGCCGATGAGGTCGGCTGCCGAGCCCCAGCCACTGCCGAGGGTGAGGGCGATGTCGTGCTTCTCGACCCCCGTCTTCTCGGCGATCTCGCTCGCGGCCTGAGCCGCAATCGCGAAGGGGTCTGCAGTGGGGTCGTCGAGGGGGTTGGCCATCCACCCACTCTATTGTTCGTTTTTGGAACCAGCCGTTCGGGCAGCACAATTGACCTATGGCCTATGAGTTCGAACGCAAGCAGCGCATTGCCGTGCTCGGTGGAGGCCCCGGAGGCTACGAAGCGGCGCTGGCGGGAGCCCAGCTTGGGGCCGAAGTCACCCTCGTCGAGCGGGTCGGTGTCGGCGGTTCCGCTGTGCTCACCGATGTCGTTCCGTCGAAGACCCTCATCGCGACGGCCGAGGCCACCAACGCGATCGGCGAGGCCGCCGATCTTGGCGTGCAGTTCTTCACGCGAACGGATGCGGGTCGCCCGGTGCGCCCCGAGGTCACCGTCAACCTGGCCGCCGTCAACGCTCGCCTGCTGCGCCTCGCGCGGCAGCAGTCGGAGGACATGAAGTCGCAGCTCATCAAGGCCGGCGTGCGCATCGTCGCCGGCGATGGTCGCCTCGATGGCCCCAACCGCATCATCGTCTCGACCGGCACCGGCAAGGCCGGTACCGACTTCGACGAGATCGACGCCGACACGATCGTCGTCTCGGTCGGCGCCTCCCCGCGCCTGCTCGACTCGGCGAAGCCCGACGGCAAGCGCATCTTCACCTGGACGCAGCTCTACACGATCGACGAGATCCCCGAGCACCTGATTGTTGTCGGCTCGGGCGTCACCGGCGCCGAGTTCGCCTCCGCCTACACGGCGCTCGGCTCGAAGGTGACGCTCATCTCGTCGCGCGACCAGGTGCTGCCCGGTGAGGATGCCGACGCGGCCGCCGTCATCGAAGACGTCTTCACCCGCAACGGCATGACCGTGCTCTCGAAGAGCCGCGCGGAATCGGTCAAGGTCACCAAGGACGGCACCGGCGTCGTCGCCACTCTCTCTGACGGTCGCACCGTCGAGGGGTCACACTGCCTCATGGCCGTCGGTTCCATCCCCAACACCGCGGGCATCGGCCTCGCAGAGGCGGGCGTGCAGCTCACCGAATCCGGCCACATCCGCGTCAACCGAGTGGCGCGCACGTCGGTGCCATCCATCTACGCGGCGGGGGACTGCAGCGACTTCATGCCTCTCGCATCCGTTGCCTCGATGCAGGGCCGCACGGCGGTGTTCCACGCCATGGGGGACGCCGTCAACCCGACCGAGCTGCGCAACATCACCTCGAACATCTTCACCCAGCCAGAGATCGCCACGGTCGGCTGGTCGCAGAAGGACATCGAGGACGGCATTGCCCAGGGCGACATCTACAAGCTGCCGCTGGCCTCGAACCCGCGCGCGAAGATGATGGGCATCAAAGACGGCTTCGTGAAGCTGTTCGCCCGCACCGGCTCTGGCACGGTGATCGGCGGCGTGATCGTCGCGCCGCATGCCTCCGAGCTCATCGCAACCATCGCGCTCGCCGTCGAGCACCGCCTCACCGTCGACCAGCTCGCGCGCGCGTTCACCGTGTACCCCTCGCTCACGGGCAGCATCACGGATGCGGCCCGGGCGATGCACATCGTCAACTGAGACCGTTCGCGCCCATCGATTTGCGGCAGATCGCAACTTTAGGACGCGACAGGTGCAATGTGGCGCAAATGGATGTTCGCGAAGGCGAGAAGCGCGGTTAGTCCGCGATGGTCAGCAGCACGTGCCCCGACGAAACCGTCGTGCCCACCACGGCGTTGATGCCGGTGATCGTGCCGTCCTTGTGGGCGGCGATCGGCTGCTCCATCTTCATGGCCTCGAGCACAACGATGAGGTCGCCCTTGACGACCTTGTCGCCCTCGGTGACAGCAAGCTTGACGATGGTCGCCTGCATGGGTGCCTTGACGGAGTCGCCGGTCGCGGCCGAGACCGAGCCCGCGCCACGGCGCTTGGGCGCCGGAGCGTTCGAGACGGCGCCCGACGAGGGCAGCAGCTTGGTGGGCAGCGAGACGGCGACGCGCTTGCCGTCGACCTCGACGACAACGCTGTGACGCTGCGCGGGCCCGGCGGTGTCGGCAAGCGACCCGCTCCACGGCTCGATGTCGTTGACGAAGTCCGTCTCGATCCAGCGGGTGTAGACGCTGAAGGGATTGGATGTGAAGGCCGGGTCGCGAACGATCTTGCGGTGGAAGGGCAGCACGGTCGGCAGACCGGCCACCTCGAACTCGTCGAGGGCGCGGCGGGAGCGCTCAAGCGCGTCCTCGCGGCTGGAGCCGGTGACGATGAGCTTCGCCAGCAGCGAGTCGAAGGCGCCGCTGATGACGTCGCCGGTGGTGACGCCGGAGTCAACGCGCACGCCGGGGCCGCCGGGGAAGCGCAGCACGTTGACCGGGCCGGGCGCGGGCATGAAGTTCAGGCCCGGGTCCTCGCCGTTGATGCGGAACTCGAAGGAGTGGCCCTGCGGCTTCGGGTCCTCGTAGTCGAGAACGCCGCCCTCGGCGAGACGGAACTGCTCGCGAACGAGGTCGATGCCGGTCACCTCTTCAGAAACGGGGTGCTCAACCTGGAGTCGGGTGTTGACCTCAAGGAACGAGATTGTGCCGTCCTTGGCGACGAGGAACTCGCAGGTGCCAGCACCGAGGTAACCGACCTCCTTGAGGATCGCCTTCGACGACGAGTAGAGCTGGGCGTTCTGCTCATCGGTGAGAAAGGGCGCGGGGGCCTCCTCGACGAGCTTCTGGTGGCGACGCTGCAGTGAGCAGTCGCGCGTCGAGATGACGACGACGTTGCCGTGGGCGTCAGCGAGGCACTGGGTCTCGACGTGACGTGGCTCGTCGAGGTACTTCTCTACGAAGCACTCGCCGCGGCCGAAGGCGGCGATCGCCTCGCGGGTCGCCGACTCGAACAGCTCGGGAATCTCGTCGCGGGTGCGGGCGACCTTGAGGCCGCGGCCACCGCCGCCGAAAGCCGCCTTGATCGCGACGGGCAGGCCGTGCACGTCGACGAAGTCGAGAACCTCCTGCGCGCCCGAGACGGGGTTGAGGGTTCCGGGAGCGAGCGGGGCGCCGACCTTCTCGGCGATGTGCCGGGCGCTGACCTTGTCGCCGAGCTTTTCGATTGCCTCAGGTGACGGGCCAATCCAGATGAGACCCGCGTCGATGACGGCCTGCGCGAAGGAGGCGTTCTCGGCGAGGAACCCGTAGCCGGGGTGCACGGCGTCGGCCCCCGAGCGTCGCGCGACCGAGAGGATCTTCTCGATGACGAGGTAGGTCTCTGCTGACGTGGCGCCGTCGAGGGCGTAGGCCTCATCCGCGAGCTTGACGTGACGGGCGTCGCGATCCTGGTCGGCGTACACAGCAACCGAGGCGATACCGCTGTCGCGGGCGGCGCGTATGACACGCACCGCAATCTCTCCCCGGTTGGCAATCAGAACCTTCGTGATGCGAGCCATAGTCCCCTAGCCTATTGGTCGCCGCGCCCACCCAATTTGGCTAGGTGCCACAAAAGGCACGGATGCAGTTCTGCTGATGCCTACAACCGGCGGTTCCACAGGCTGTGCCACTCGACCCCGAAGCCGGCCAGCATCTCGCGCAGCGTCGCCACCGAGACGCCGACAACCGAGTGCGGGTCTCCGCGGATTTCACTGATGTAGCCCGCGCCGAGGCTGTCGATGGTGAAGGCGCCCGCCACCTCAAGGGGCTCGCCCGTGCCGATGTAAGCGTCGATCTCGGCGTCGCTGATCGAGGCGAAGCGCACGAAGGTGCTCGAGACGGCGCCGACGGCGCCGTTGACCGTTCCGCCGCGGTGGTCGATCAGCCAGTGACCGGAGTGCAGTTGGCCCTCACGGCCGCGCTGCAGCATCCACCGCTCGCGGGCGACCGTGGGCGTGTGCGGCTTGCCGTACACGACGCCGTCCAGCTCGAAGGCGGAGTCGCATCCAAGAATGAATCCGTCGATGGCGGGGTCGACGACGGCTTCCGCCTTGAGACGGCCGAGCAGCTGCACCATCTCGGTCGGGGTGAGAGGTCCGGCGGCCGCCACGGCACCCTCCTCGTCGACATGCGAGGGCAGAACGATCGGCTCGACACCGGTGGCACGCAGTGTCGCGAGCCGGGCGGGGGAGGTGGAGGCGAGGTAGAGGCGCACGCGGCTCCTATGCTCGAAGGATGGGCGACATGCTGGGTACACAGGTCGAGCTCGACGTTACCAACATCGCGCACGGCGGCATCGCCGTCGCGCGACTGGATGGCCGCGTCGTGTTTGTGAGCGACGCGATCCCGGGGGAGCGCGTGCTCGCCCGAATAAGCAGCGACGCGAAGAAGTCGTTCTGGCGAGCGGAGACCGTGTTGGTTCTGACGCCGTCACCGCATCGACAGCCGCACATCTGGCCCGAAGCCGCCCTCGACCGCGACCCCGACGACCGCGCGGGCGGCGCCGAATTCGGCCACATCACCCTCGAGCACCAGCGCGAGCTCAAGCGCCAGGTTCTCGTCGACGGGCTGCAGCGCATGGCGGGCCTCGAATTTGCAGGAACCGTTGACCCGATCGACGACGAGCCGACCGGAACCGGATGGCGCACCAGGGTTCGCCTTCATGTTGGCGACGATGGGCGGCCGGGCCCATTCGCCGCCCGCTCGCACCGCGTGATCCACGTCGACGGCCTGCCACTGGCGACGGCGGCGATCAACGAGATCGCCCCGCTCGGCGACCAGTTCGAGCCCGGGTCGACGCTCGACGTGCTCAGCCCCTCCACGGGAGGCGCCCGACTGTTCTACGGCAGCCAGAAGCCGAGCACGATCACCGAGGTGGTCGGCGACCGCGAGTTCCGGCTCAGCGACACGGGCTTCTGGCAGGTGCACCGCGCCGCCGCATCCACCCTGACGCGCGCCGTGCAGGAGGCGATTGACCCGGAGCGCTTCGACCCGCGCGCCGCCAACCTCGATCTGTACGGGGGCGTGGGCCTGCTGGCCGCGGCGGTCGCCGACAAGTTTGGAACGACAACACGGATCACGACTGTCGAATCCGACGAGCGAGCGACCGAATACGCCGGCTCCAACCTCGCCGAGTGGACGGGCGCACAGGCCGTGACCGGCCGGGTGGAGCGCTTTCTTGCCGACTACGCCGGCGGGCCGCGCGCCGGTGCGGCAACGGTGGTGCTCGACCCGCCGCGCTCCGGTGCTGGCGCCCAGGTGATCGAGGCTCTGGTGAAGTCCTCGCCCGCACAGGTTGTCTACGTCGCCTGCGATCCGATCGCCTTCGCCCGGGACGCGAAACTGCTCACCGACCGCGGCTACTCGCTGAGCCGCCTTCGGGCCTTCGACCTGTTCCCGAACACGCACCATTTCGAGGCGATCGGCACTTTTCAGCGCGATTGATCGGTCTGCCGGGGTCGTGCGGAGCCGCCGGGTCGCTACCATGGGGGCATGGCCATCGCCCTCTCGAACGGTGCCCGACCGGCAGGCGCAGTGCGCGTCGCCGTTGTCGACGACCACGAGTCTGTGCGCCTCGGGCTCAAGTCGGCCTTTATCGACGAAGGCTATGACTTCGTTATGGCTGCCGCAACCGTCGACGAACTGGTCGCGGGTCTTAACGGCCGTGAGTGCGACGTCGTCGTTCTCGACCTCTCGCTGGGCGATGGGTCGAGCGTGACAGAGAACGTCAAGCGCGTGCAGGCCACGGGCTCCGCCGTGCTTGTGCACAGCATCGCCGACCGCGTCGCCAGTGTGCGCGAGGCGCTCGCCGCTGGAGCGGCTGGTGTGATCCCCAAGTCGTCCGCTACCAAGACGGTCATCGCGGCCGCGGCTACGGTCGCCCGCGGCGAGGTGCTCAACAACCTCGAGTGGGCCACCGCGATCGACGCGGACCGTGACTTCTCGAAGGCCCAGCTCGGTCGCCGCGAACGCGAGATCCTTCACCTCTATGCCTCTGGCCTCCCACTCAAGCTCGCAGCGCAGCAGCTTGGCATCGGCTACTCGACGGCGAGGGAGTACCTCGACCGCATTCGCGCCAAGTACATCGAGGTCGGTCGTCCGGCTCCGACGAAGGTCGATCTGCTTCGTCGTGCGGTGGAGGACGGAATACTTCCCGGCCTCGACCCGGACGCCCTCGATGGTCGCTGAGGCGCCCTCACTCGATCGCCTTCCCGCCGCGCGCCGATCGCGCGCCGCCCTGAGCCGCCGCCAGGTCGAGACTCTGCTGTCGCGCGCCGCGGCGGCGTTCTGCCTCGTGTTCTTTGTTCAGGCGGTGCCGATCGCGGTCTTTCAGGCGGCCCATGGCCACGAGCAGCGGCAGTGGACGCAGCTTGTCGGGCTCCTGCTCTTCATCACGCTCGCTGCCACCTGCCTTGCCGCGATCTCGCAGCGCTGGGTGCGGCTGACTGCCGGTTCGTTCGCAGCGGTCTACGTGCTGGCAGTCGCAACCTGGCCACTCGCCAACCGCACTCCGCTGGAGCCAGCGGATGGAGCGCACTGGCTGTACTACCTCCTTACGGTGGCGACGGCGCTGGCCGCAATCGCGCTACCCGCGCGCTACGCGACGATCTACCTCTTTGTCGCCTCGGCCGGCTACGCGTTTGCTGGCTTCACGACGAGCGACGGGGGCACCACGCGCGAGCAGGCGCTGCTCGAGGCCTTCTACTCCGTCATGCTTGGCGGCGCGATCCTCGTGATCATCGCCATGCTTCGGCAGGCCTCGACCGCCGTTGATCGCGCGCAGGCAGCCGCCTTCGATAGCTATGCCGAGGCGGTGCGGCAGCACGCCACCGAGGTGGAGCGCGTCAAGGTCGATGCGATCGTGCACGACAGCGTGCTCACGACCCTGCTCTCTGCGGCGCGCGCCACCACTGCCGAGTCGCAGGCTCTGGCGGCCCGCATGGCCGCAAATGCAATTGGGCACCTCCGCGAGGCCGCCGTCATCACCCCGGACGACGGGTCGACGGTCCCCATCGCAACCATCGCCCGCGAGGTGGCGGCCGCCGCGCGGACGACGGGGGTGCCGTTCGACATCCGCATCGCCGAGCTGCCCGCCCTCAGCATCCCGCTGGCAGCCGCGGAGGCGGTGCAGTCCGCAGCCGCCCAGGCGATGGTCAACAGCGGGCAGCACGCGGGACAGCCTGGTGTGCGGTGGGTCAGCATCCGCGCGGTTGGCTCCGCGGTGGTGGTCGAGGTCGGTGACACCGGCATCGGCTTTGTGCTGGACGATGTTCCGCTGGAGCGGCTGGGGGTACGGGTGTCGATCCTCGAGCAGCTGCACAACGCCGGCGGCGCAGCCGAGATCGACACGCAGCCGGGCGAGGGCACCATCGTCGTGATTCGCTGGCCGGGTTCGCAATGAGTGTTGGCGTACCGAGCGGGCTGATTCGCGGCGTTGCTGCGCTGTTCTCGCTGTACCTCATCGTGCTCGGAGTCGCGACCCTCGACCGACCCCGTGACCCGATAGCCGTCATCATCGCACTGGTGCTCTATGCCGTCGCGACGACCGTCGCGCTTCTGCCGAGTGCCCGGTCGCGCATGCCGATCTGGATGGCGGCCTTCGCCGTGGCGGTGGTCGTGGTGATCTCGCTTGCCGTCACAGCCAACCTCGATCCAAACCCGCAGGGCGGCAACGGGTATGCCACCTGGTACGTGGGTGCGGCGGGCGCCCTGATGACTATCACTGCGACGCGCGGTCGCATCGGCTTTGCCTGGGCGGGCAGCGCCGCTCTCGTGCTGCTCACGGTCGCGTGGGCCGGGCTGGGGGCCCTCGTCTCCGTCGGTGTCGTGGGCAGTGTCGCGTGGGTGGCGATAGCCCAGCTCATCGGCACTGGCATGGCGAAGGCGTCGAAGGACGCCCAGCGCTTCGTGCTCGCTGAGCGCGAGGCCACGCAATGGCAGGCGGCGCAGGAAGCCCATGTGCACGAGCGGCAGTTTCGGCTCGGGCAGACGAGTTCGATGGCCCTCGACATGCTGCGGCAGATTGAGAGCTCGGGCGGAAAGCTGTCGCCAGAGCAGCGACAGGAGTGCCTGCATCTCGAGGGCGCGATTCGCGATGAGATTCGAGGGCGCCGACTGCTCAACGACGCGGTGCGACACGAGGTCATGGTCGCTCGCCGTCGCGGCGCGGCAGTGACATTGCTCGACGAAGGCGGTATCGACGACCTGGACGAGGATCAGCTCACACGAGTCCATCTGCTTCTCGCCGCGTCGATCGCTGCGTCAACGGCCAACAAGGTGATTGTGCGCACCGTGCCCCACGACACCGAGGTTGCAGTCACCGTCGTCGGGCTGCGCAGCACGGATGCCGCTGGCGGCGCTCTCGGGGACGGCGGCGATGACGACGAGATCGACCTCTGGCTTGAGATACCCCGTAACGAGTAGAAAAAGCAGAAGGCCCGGTTCAGTGAACCGGGCCTTCGCTAAGAATCGAGTCAGGGCGATAACCCGAATATCGCCCTGACTCGCCCCCAATCCACTGGCGCGCTTACCCTAGTCGGCCAGATGGTTGGTGGTGTAACTCAAAGAGAGACACCTAGCACGTTCAATAATGCCGTCCTGAGCATCGGGGTACAGTCGTCATTTAGGGGGACAAAGGGGGGACAATTTGGGCACACATTGCGCCGTTTTGCCGCGAAAATTGCCGGAATATCAGCCTTTTTGACCTACCGACCTGTCTGCGTGCGGGGTACAAAGTGCCGAAAATAGAGGACACCGCCCATCGTCCTGCGCCGTGGTTTCGCCGAATATCGACGAATCCTGCTTAAATCGCGAGCAAACGCAACGGAATCCATTGCCCGTCGTCGAAAAGACGACAGCAGCTGAGTTCAGCCGGAGAAACTGCGCCACGCACCGCGGCCCGGCTGGAGCGAGATCCGCAGCTGGCGCTGGCTGCGCTGCCAGGCCGACGGTCCGTTCTCGTCGAGCAGTTCCTGCTCCGCCGCGAGCTCTGCGAGGCTGGCCTGCAGCACCGCAGTGACCGCGGCCACCTCCTCGGGGGTCGGCGAGCCCCCCGTGATCTGGATGTCCGCGCTGGAGCTGGGGTCGAGGCCATTTCTGGCCTCGACTGCGACGCCAGCGCCGACAGCCGTCTCGGCTGTCGGTTTGATAGGCCTCACAGCGGAATGTTCCCGTGCTTCTTGGGCGGCACAGTCGCGCGCTTCGTCTTGAGCGCTCGAAGCGCCTTGATGACGACGACGCGCGTTGCCGCGGGCTCGATGATGCCGTCGAGCTCGCCGCGCTCCGCCGCGAGGAACGGGCTCGCAACGTTGTAGGTGTATTCGTTGGCGAGTCGCGTGCGCACGGCAGCGACATCCTCACCGGCGTCCTCCGCGGCCTTGATCTCACCGCGGTAGAGGATGTTCACTGCTCCCTGGCCGCCCATGACCGCGATCTCGGCGGTCGGCCACGCATAGTTGAGGTCTGCGCCGAGCTGCTTGGATCCCATGACGATGTAGGCGCCGCCGTAGGCCTTGCGCGTGATGACGGTCACCAGGGGCACCGTCGCCTCGGCATAGGCGTAGAGCAGCTTGGCGCCGCGGCGAATGACGCCGGTCCACTCCTGGTCGGTTCCGGGAAGGTAGCCGGGCACATCCACCAGGGTGAGAATCGGGATGTTGAAGGCGTCGCAGAAGCGAACGAAGCGGGCGGCCTTCTCGCCGGCGTCGATGTTGAGGGTTCCCGCCTTGGCGTTGGGCTGGTTGGCGATGATGCCGACCGAGCTGCCCTCGACGCGGCCGAATCCGATGACGATGTTCGGTGCAAACAGCGGCTGCACCTCGAGGAAGTCGCCATTGTCGACGATGTGCTCGATGACGGTCTTCACGTCGTAGGGCTGGTTCGGGCTGTCGGGGATGATCGTGTTGAGCTGGCGGTCTTCATCGGTGATCTCGAGCTGGACCGCGCTCTCGTAGACGGGCAGCTCCGCGAGGTTGTTGTCAGGCAGGAAGCTGATCAGGCCACGCGCGTAGTCGAGGGCATCATCCTCGTCGCTGGCGAGGTAGTGCGCGACGCCGGAGACGGAGTTGTGGGTGAGGGCACCGCCGAGCTCTTCCATGCCGACGTCTTCGCCGGTGACCGTCTTGATGACATCGGGGCCGGTGACGAACATCTGGCTGGACTTGTCGACCATGATGACGAAGTCGGTGAGCGCGGGGGAGTAGACGGCGCCACCGGCTGCCGGGCCCATGATGATGGAGATCTGCGGGATCACACCCGAGGCCTGCGTGTTGCGACGGAAGATCTCGCCGTACTTGCCGAGAGCGACGACGCCCTCCTGAATGCGGGCTCCACCGGAGTCGTACATGCCGATGATCGGCACGCCGGTCTTGATGGCGTGGTCCATGACCTTGATGATCTTCTCGCCGGCGACCTCGCCGAGCGAGCCGCCGAAGATGGTGAAGTCCTGCGAGAAAACGGCGACCTGACGGCCGTGGATGGTGCCAAGGCCGGTGACGACCGCGTCGCCGTATGGACGCTTCTTCTCCATGCCGAAGGCGTGAGTGCGGTGCCGAACGAACTCGTCGAGCTCGACGAATGAGCCGTGGTCGAGCAGCTCGTCGATGCGCTCTCGGGCTGTCTTCTTGCCCTTGGAGTGCTGCTTCTCGATCGCGGCCTCGCCGCTCGCGGTCACGGCCTCGTGGTAGCGGTCCTTGAGGTCGGCAATCCGGCCTGCAGTCGTGTACATATCGGGTGCAGCGTTGTCAGTCACGGCTTTACTCTACTGTCGCGATTCTCGGCGGGTCTTGTCGAACTCCTCCAGCGTTGCGCGCGCAGTGGTCATGCAAACGACAACTCTCGTTCACCTTTTCGCCCGCTCGCGAGTCACACGACGTTTCTACCGTCAGGAGTATGTCGGGCATTGCGAGCGCGTGGGTGGAGTCTCCCCTTCAGCTGCTGTGCGCCGTCGAATGGGCCTTCGCCCGCGGTGAGGGGTTGCGCATCGTTCCGCGTTCGGGCGCCGTGCAGCTTCCCGCGACGGCCGCGCGTCTGCGGCAGATCGGCCTGCCTGACGGCGTGGTGATCGAGTCGGCCCGTGCACTGCCGGCCTTCAGCTCTGACCACTGGGTGATCGGCGATGCGTTCTCTGGAATGGCGCGGAGTGCGCTGGCCCTGCGGATGCCGCACCGCCTCACCGTGGTCGATGACGGCACCATGACCCTTCGCCTTCCCTCGGTGCTCGACGGATCAGCGCAGCTGAGCCGCAGCACGGATGCCGCACCGGCCCGGGCCCTCGCCGAGCTCGCGTCGTCGCGGTTGCGGCACCTGCACCAGTCGGGCGCACTCGAGCTGTTCAGCTACTACGCCCTCGACCTTGCGGCACGCACCCCGAACCGCTTCCGGTGGCTGCGATCGCGGGGGCTCGAAGCCGTCGCACCCGCGCGTGTGGTGCTTGGGTCGGCATCCGTCGTTGACGGCCTGCTCGGTGAGAACGACTACGTCACGCAGATCGCCGCCCTCGCGCCCGCCAGCTACTTTCCGCACCGCCGCGAGACGCTGTCGGTGCTGCAGCGCATCGCCGCCATCGAGGGCATCGAGGTTGTCGATCGCGGTCTGCCCATCGAGCTGGTGCTCGCCGGTGCCCGCGAGGTCACCGTGCTGAGCCTTCCGTCGAGCGCGGTCGAGACGCTCCGCATCATCCTGCTGGGCAGCGGGTCGACGATCGAGATTCTGCCCGCCCTGGTGGCCGCATGAGCATCGTTGCCGTTGTCCCCGCGCGCGGTGGCTCGAAGCAGGTGCCGCGCAAAAACCTCATGGCCATCGGCGGGGTGCCGCTCGTCGCCCGCGCCATCGCGGCGGCGCGGGCGACCCCGCAGATCGACCGGGTCATCGTGTCGACCGACAGCGCCGAAATCGCCGACCTCGCCCGCGAGCACGGCGCCGAGGTCATCGACCGGCCGGCGGCGCTGTCCGGTGACACTGCGAGCTCCGAGGCCGCACTGCTGCACGCACTCGAAATCACGGATGACGTTGACGTTCTCGTCTTCCTCCAGGCCACCTCGCCCTTCATCGACTCCGCCGCGCTCGGCCGGGCGATCGACCGAGTGGCCGGCGGCAACGAGGACGTCGTCTTCTCTGCGTTCGAGACCTACGCGTTTCTCTGGGCAGCCTCATCCGCTGGCTCTGTCGGCGTCAACCACGATGCTGCCGTTCGCCCGCGTCGGCAGGATCGCGAACCGCATTTTCACGAGACCGGCGCGTTCTACGTCATGCGAGCCGACGGATTCCGCGCGGCGAAGCACCGCTTCTTCGGCCGAGTCGGGGTCGAGCCGGTCGACGAGCGCACCGCGATCGAGATCGACTCCCTCGAGCAGGCGCAGCTGGCGGGCGCCATCGCCAACCTCGTCGACCTTCCGGCCGAGATCGATGTCGACGCGGTGGTCACCGACTTCGACGGCGTGCACACCGATGACACGGCCGAGATCGACCACAAGGGCAACGAGCGCGTCACCATTAACCGCGGTGACGGGCTCGGGGTTCGGCTGCTGCGCGAGGCCGGGGTTCCCGTGCTGATCCTCTCGACAGAGCAGCACCCGGTCGTCATGGCCCGTGCCGAGAAGCTGCGCATCGAGGCGCAGCACGGCGTCGGCGACAAGGCGATCGCGCTCACCGAGTGGGCGGCGATGCGCGGAATTGCGCTCGAGCGCATTGCCTATGTCGGCAACGACATCAACGACCTCGGCTGCCTCGCCATCGTGGGCTGGCCCATCGCCGTGCCCGGATCGCACCCCAGCGTGCTGTCTGCCGCGCGCATCGTGCTCGGCCACCGCGGTGGCGCCGGAGCCGTCAGAGAACTCGCGGAGCGTGTGCTTCGTGCGAGAACAAAGGAGAACCACAGCAATGGTTAGCATCGCAGGACGCAGCATCGGAACGGGCGAGCCCACCTACGTCATCGCCGAGATCGGCCTCAACCACAACGGCGACGTCGAGCTGGCGAAGCGCCTCATCGACGTGGCCGCCGACGCCGGAGCCCAGGCGGTGAAGTTCCAGAAGCGCACCCCCGAGATCTCGACCCCCGAGCACATGAAGTCCGTCATGCGCGAGACCCCGTGGGGCACCATGACCTACCTCGAGTACCGCTACCGCGTTGAGTTCAACCGCGAGCAGTACATCGAGATCGGTGACCACGCGACCATGCGCGGCCTTGCCTGGTTCGCCTCCCCGTGGGATGTTCCGTCGGTCGCCTTCCTCGAGGACCTCAACACCGTCGCGTACAAGATCGCCTCCGCGTCGGTCACCGACATCGAGATGCTCGAGGCCATCGCCGCGACCGGCAAGCCCGTCATTCTCTCCACCGGCATGTCGACCCTCGAGCAGATCGACCGTGCGGTCGAGACCCTCGGCACCGACAACCTCGTGATCCTGCACGCGACCTCGACCTACCCGCTTCCTGCGGAGGAGGCCAACCTGCGCATGATCCCGACGCTGCGTGACCGCTACCTCGGTGTGCCGGTGGGCTACTCCGGGCACGAGACCGGCCTGCAGATCTCGCTCGCCGCGGTCGCCCTCGGCGCCACTGCCGTCGAGCGCCACATCACGCTCGACCGCGCAATGTGGGGCTCCGACCACGCGGCCTCGCTCGAGCCGCAGGGCCTCGAGCACCTTGTGCGCGACATCCGCGTCATCGAGGAGGCTATGGGCGACGGCGTCAAGCGCATCTTCCCCGGCGAGGAGGCCCCCCTCGCCAAGCTCCGTCGGGTTGTGGCTTGAGAGTCATTGCGGTCGCTGACTCCGACTCCTACGTGAAGTGGGCGGCGGCCATGCTCGGTCGCATGCCCGCCGACTGGCAGGTCTCGCTCGTCATCGTCTCGACGCCGAAGCGCCCGAGCCGCGACCAGCTGCTCTCCGCGCTCAGCGGAACGACTATCGACGCGGATGCGGTGGTCACCCTACCCTTCGACCGCGCCATGACGCACGTGGCGAGCGAGCGCGCCGACGCGGTGCTGGTCGCGACGATCGGTCCTCTCGCTGACCTCGTCACCGAGGCCGTGCTCGAACGCAGTGACGTCGCACCGGTGATCGTCTCGGGCGTGCCCGGGATCGCGCTTCCGGCGCGACGCAAGCTGCTCATCTACCGCTCGCAGGCGCAGCTGATCGTGCTGCACAGCCAGCGTGAGATGCGGCTGTTTCAGGACATCGCGCAGCGCAACCGGCTTCCGCACCGCTTCGCCCTCGCCACCCTGCCGTTTCTCGGCGAGAAGGTCGGCGTGGGCAACCCCAATGGCGACGTCATCTTTGCCGCCCAGGCGATTGTTCCGCCGATGCGGCAGCAGCGGGTGCAGATGCTGCGCTCGTTGGTGAGTTTCGCCTGCCGGTACCCGCACATTCGCGTGGTCATCAAGGTGCGGGCGCTCGCCGGCGAAGGCCAGACCCACGCCGAGCGCTTCGACTACGCCGACCTGCTGCGCGAGGAGTTCGCGCAGGTGCCGCTCAACCTCGCGGTTGAGGCAGGTCCCATGGCCGAGCACCTCGACGGGGCGAGCGCGCTGGTGACTGTCAGCTCGACCGCGGCCATTGAGGCGGTCGCTATGGGCATCCCGACCCTCATCATCGACGACTTCGGCGTGAGCACCGCGCTCATCAACGAGGCCTTCGTCGGCAGCGGACTGCTCGGGGGCACGGCCGATCTGCTTGGGCGCCAGTTTCACACGGCCGAGGAGGAGTGGCTGCGTGACAACTACTTCCACGGTGAGAGCGAGAACTCCTGGGTTGCCGCGATCGAGCGCCTGGTGGACGAGAACCGGGCGGGCCTGCTGCCGGTGGCGCCGCGCGTCATCCGTGGCGGTGGAGGCGCGCTGCGGCGTGCCTGGGATCGCAAGCGCGCGCTCGGCTCTGCCGACCATAGCATCATGGGATACGTGGCGCTGGCGCTCGGCACGCCCGCCCGCATCGCCGTGCTCGGGCTGCACTCACTGGTTCAGCACGCGCTCAGCGAGCAGAAGCACGACCTAGCCTTAGACAATGAAGCTGCCGCAATCAGAAAAGACAGCGAGTCGACTCCTCGTACTCCCTGAGACCACGTCGACCAATGACGTGCTCGTAGCGGCTGCCGCGACGGAGCCAGAGTTCTCTGTCGTCGTCACCGGCAGCCAGACGGCTGGCCGGGGACGACTCGGCCGCGTGTGGATCGCCCCGCCCGGCACATCGCTGTCGATCTCGGTGCTGTTGCGGCCGGTCTACCCGGCCGGCGAGGCCATGCCGCTCGAGCACTTCGGCTGGCTGCCGCTCATCGCGGGCGCGGCCATGGCGCAGGCCATCGCTCCGCTGGTGCGCGGCACGGTCGGCCTTAAGTGGCCGAACGACGTGCAGATCGACGGACTCAAGGTGAGCGGCCTTCTGGCTGAGCTCACGCCCACCGCCAACGCCGTCGTGCTCGGAGCGGGCGTCAACCTCTCACTCACGGCGGACGACCTTCCGACCCCGGTGAGCACCTCGCTGCTGCTGGCGGGCGCCGCGCTCGAGGGGGACGAGCTGGCGGATGCCGTGCTCGCCGCCTACCTCGATAACCTGCGGCAGCTCTACACCGACTTCCTTCGCTACGGGGCCGACGTCGATGCCAGCGGAACCCATGCGCTTCTCACCGAACTCTGCACCACTCTTGGGCAGCAGGTGCGCGTCGAGCTGCCGGGCGGAGCAAACCTGCACGGCACGGCGACCGGCATCGATCGCAGCGGGCGCCTCGTCGTTCGCCGCGGGTCGGATGGCGCGGTTGTGGCTGTCGCCGCAGGTGACGTGACCCATCTGCGGTATGAATGACCCATGTCCGCGCCGCAGTCTGAGTCCGTCGTTGTGCGACTTCGCTCGCACGGTCGGGCGATGGTCTGGCCGACGATCGGGCTGATCGCCATCGTGGCACTCACCGGCTACTACGGCGGTAGCTTCGACGACCCGACGGTCAATGTGCTGATCTTCATCGCGGCTCCGTTGCTGGCCTTCTTCGTCTGGCTGGTGCCGCTGTTCGCCTGGCTCGGCCGTAACTACACGATCACCACCCGTCGCATTGTGCTGCGCAGCGGCTTCCTCGTGCGGGTGCGGCAAGAGCTCATGCACAGCCGCAGCTACGACGTGACCGTGCGCAAGACGGCGCTGCAGTCGATGTTCGGCAGTGGTGACGTACTGATCAACAGCGGGCAGGAGCATCCGATTCTCATGAAGGATGTACCGGATGCCGACCTCGTTCAGGCGGCGCTGCACGACCTCATGGAGCTGAGCCTCAACCCCGTTGCTGCACGCCGTCAGCAGGAGGAGTCGAACCCCGACGAGACCACTATGTGGGGTCGGCGCTAGACGCGTTCCGGCTCGAGAACCGTCTCGGCAACCGGCAGGGGAGCGCGACCCGGTTTGAAAACCCACAGCCGGTAGAAGGTGAAGCGGAAGGCCGTGCCCAGCACCAGCCCGACGCCGTTCGTCGCGATGTTGTCGGCGAGCAGCGAGGTGAAGCCGAGCAGGTAGTGCGATACCCAGAGGCAGAGCAGGCTGATGCCCATTCCGCCGACGCTGATCACCGCGAACTCAACGCCCTCACGGAGCCAGTGGTGACGGCGGTCGTCGCGGAAGGTCCAGTGGCGGTTGCCCATCCAGTTGGCGACGATGGCGAGTGTGGTCGAAATGACCTTCGCGATGAGCGGCCCCTCGTGCACCTGCGCGGGGCTGAGAACCGTCACGAGCAGCAGGTTGAATACGCCGACATCAACCGCGAGCCCCACGAGGCCGACAAGGCCGAAGCGCGCCAGCTGCCTGACGAGTGCGCGCATGCATCCACCTGATTGATAAGCGAAGATAGGGTCGTTGCGGTTGGAAGTCTAACCGCCGGGTTGAGGTAGGAGCTGTCATGTCCCCCATCGTCGGAGTGATCGGCGGCGGCCAGCTCGCCCGCATGATGATCCCCGCTGCCGTCAACCTCGGCATCGAGCTGCGCGTGCTCGCCGAAAACGCAGGAGAGTCGGCCGCGCTGGCCACCACACAGCTCGGCGACTACCGCAACGCGCAAGAAGTCCTGCGTTTTGCGCGCGGGGTCGATGTCGTCACCTTCGACCACGAGCACGTTCCGCAGGAGGTGCTCGCGGCCCTCGTCGACGCTGGGGTTGCCGTGCGTCCCGGCCCGAACGCGCTGCTCTTTGCCCAGAACAAGCTGCTCATGCGCGAGAAGCTCGACGCGCTCGGCCTTCCTGTGCCCGACTGGGCCCGCGTCGAGACCGAGGCAGAGCTCGACGCCTTCCTTGCCGACCATGGCGGCGCCGGCGTGCTCAAGACCCCGACCGGCGGCTACGACGGCAAGGGCGTGCGGGTGGTGCGCTCGGCTGCCGAGGCCGTCGACTGGTTCGGCAGCGGACCGCTGCTTGTGGAGGAGCTCGTCTCGTTCCAGCGCGAGCTCGCGCAGCTGGTCGCTCGGCGCCCAAGCGGCGAGATCGCAGCCTGGCCCGTCGTCGAGTCGATGCAGCGTGACGGGGTGTGCGCAGAGGTGATCGCCCCCGCGCCGCGCTCGGCCGGAAAGGTCGCCGAGGTGGCATCCGCCATCGCCGTTCAGATTGCCGAGGAGCTGGGCGTCACGGGCGTGCTCGCCGTCGAGCTGTTCGAGACCACCGACGAGCGACTGCTTATCAACGAGCTGGCCATGCGCCCGCACAACACCGGCCACTGGTCGATGGACGGCGCCATCACCGGTCAGTTCGAGCAGCACCTTCGTGCGGTGCTCGACCTGCCGCTCGGCGCGACCACGCCACGCGAGCCATGGAGCGTCATGGTCAACGTTCTCGGCGGCCCGGCCGTTGGCACGATGGAGGATCGCTACCCCGCACTCATGGCCGACCAGCCCGCCGTCAAGGTGCACAGCTACGGCAAGACGCCGCGCCCGGGGCGCAAGGTTGGCCACGTCAACGTCAGCGGCACCGAGCTCGACGAGGTCGTCTTCCGCGCGCGTGCCGCGGCCGCCTTCTTCGAGGACTGACACTTACGATGGTCAGCGTGACTTCCCCCCGCGTGGCCGTAGTGATGGGCTCTGACTCCGACTGGTCAGTGATGGCGGATGCCGCTGCCGCCCTCACCGAGTTCGGCATCGCCCACGAGGTCGAGGTTCTCAGTGCGCACCGCACGCCAGAGGCAATGATTAGCTTCGGTCGCGCCGCGCGCCAGCGCGGGCTGCAGGTGATCATCGCTGGTGCCGGCGGCGCGGCGCACCTTCCAGGAATGCTGGCCAGCGTCACGACGCTGCCCGTGATCGGCGTTCCCGTGCCCCTCGCGAAGCTCGACGGGCTCGACTCGTTGCTCTCGATCGTGCAGATGCCGGCCGGGGTTCCCGTGGCCACCGTCTCGATCGGGGGCGCCCGCAACGCCGGCATTCTCGCCGCGCGCATTCTCTCGACCGGTGACCCTGCGCTCGCCGACAAGCTCGCCGCTTTTGCCGCGAGCCTCGAGTCCGTTGTCGCAGAGAAGAACGCGGCCCTCAAGCGCAGCCTGTGAGCCTCTCCAGCACCATTCGCGACCCGCACCAGCAGGGCTCGCCCGAGCTGCGGGTTCGGCGCGCCTGGTGGCTCGTCGGCCTCGGCATTCTTATTCCGGGGTCAGCTCAACTGCTCGCGGGCGGTCGCCGGCTCGGTCGCTTTGGTGTCGCATCCACCTTCCTGTTCTGGGCGCTGGCAGTCGTCAGCCTGCTGCTCTACGCCCTTGCCCGCCCGATCTTTCTCGGCATCGCGACCAATGTCATCGCGCTGTTCGTGATTCAACTGGCGCTCGTGTTCTACGCGGTGCTGTGGGTTGTGCTCGGCCTCGACACCCTGCGCATCATCCGGCTGGTGCGCCTCCCGGAGGTGATGCGCACGGCCGTTGTCGTGGCGTCGATTCTCGCGATGGTGGTTACCGCTGGCGGAATCGGCTACGCGGCGAACGTCACCGGGGCAGCGCGGGGTCTGCTCGACACGGTGTTCAGCGGCGGCAGTGTCGCGCCGCCCATCGAGGGTCGATACAACATTCTGCTGCTCGGTGGCGACGCCGGGCCCGACCGCGTGGGGCTGCGGCCTGACAGCATCAGCGTTGCCTCGATCGACGCGGCGACCGGCGCGACCACCATGATCGGCGTGCCGCGCAACCTCGAACAGGTGCGCTTCAGCGACGACTCGCCGCTCTGGGGTCCGTTTCCCGATGGCTACGACTGTGGCGATGAGTGCCTCATCAGCTTCCTCTACACCTACGGCGAGGAGCACCCTGACCTCTACCCGGACGCCGAGAAAAACGGCAGCAACCCCGGCATCGAAGCAATGCGTGACGCCGTCGAGGGTGTTACGGGGCTCGAGATGCAGTACTACACGCTCATCGACATGCAGGGCTTCAGTGACCTCATCGATGCCCTCGGCGGCATCGACATCACTGTCGCCGAGCCCGTGACACTGGGTAAGAACGGCGCGAAGCCGATCGGGGTCATCCCGGCCGGCGCGCAGCACATGGATGGCGCGACCGCCCTCTGGTACGCCCGCTCCCGCTACAACACGACCGACTACGCCCGCATGGAACGCCAGCGGCAGGTGCAGGAGGCCATGCTCGCGCAATTCGAGCCGGCGAACGTGCTGACCAAGTTCCAGGCGGTGGCCGATGCCGGTGCGCAGGTCGTAAAAACCGACATTCCGCAGGGCATGCTGGCGGCTTTCGTCGACCTAGCGGCCAAGGCCCGCGCGCTGCCGGTGACATCTCTCGAGCTCACACCGACGAGTGGCGTGGTGACGGCCCACCCGGACTACGACGAGATCCACGCGCTCGTGGATGCGGCGCTGGTCGTGCCGACGGCCACGCCGACCCCCTAGAGGTCTGCGTGTAGCTGCCAGACCTTCTCTGCCGAGTTCTCCCACCGAAAGAGCTGGGCACGGTCACGCCCGGCGGTCGAGAGGCGGGCGGCGAGCTCGGAGTCGGTGACAACAGCTCCGATGGCCGCGGCGATGCGCTCGGGGTAGCTCTCAGAGTCGTCGAGGCTGACGAGATAGCCGGCGTCCCCAGCCACCTCGACGAGCGCAGGGGTGTCGGAGTGGATGACCGGCGTACCGAAGTGAAAGGCCTCGAGCAGCTGCAGACCGAAGCCCTCGAGCAGGCTCGGCAGCACGAATGCCCGTGCGCGGTCGAGTACGACCGAGAGCTCCGCATCGCGAAGGAACCCGAGCGCGCGCACCCGACCCTCGGCGAGACCTGCGGCCTCGGCAGCGGCCGAAAGCGATCCGGACCCGTTGTCGTCGGGGCCGATAACAAGCAGCGGGATGTCGCCAGAATCTGGCAGCGCAAGAGCGGCAATCAGCTTGCCCAGCCCGCGGCGCTGCTCGAGCCCACCGATGGCGACGAGGTACTCGCCCGGTAGGTCGAGGCGCTCCGCGCGCTCGTCGGCGTCGGCCGGAACGCGCAGGGCCGGGCTCACCGCCCCGCCGATCACCCGCACTCGATCGCCGAAGGCGTAGAACTCTTCCAGCCGATCAGCGACCGCGTGGCTGGGCACAACGAGTGCGTCGGCGTAGCGCTCTGCGCGCTTCGCCATCGATGTGTGCCAGCTGACACCGCGAGAGTCGACCGACTCGGGGCTGAGCCACGCCGTGAGGTCGTGCATCGTCACGATGGTCTGCTGGCCGCGGGTGTTGACGCGGTCGTGCTTGGCCAGCGGCGCGAGCATCGTCGGCGCGTGGATCATCCCGGGCAGGCGGGTGAAACCGTGCTGCCAGGCCGAGACCAGCTGCGGTCGCGCAAGACTGCTCTTGTGCAGGCCAGAGAGACCGGGAAGTCGATCGAGGATGTCGGCGTACTGCCCCTCGGTCGACGCTGCGACGATTCCCTCGACACTGCAGTTCGGGGGAGCGGTGGCAATCAACGCCCGCGTGAGCTCCTCGGTGTACCGCGAGGTGCCACTGGGCACGGGCGCGAGCAGTTCTTCGACGATCACTCGCAGGGTGGTCACGGTGCTCTCAGTGCTCCCGTGGCGAATGCCTCGCGCAGAGCCTCGCGCCAGTCACGCATGGGAGAGAGGCCCGCTTCGCTCCACGCGTCGTGACCGAGCACAGAGTAGGCCGGCCGCGGGGCGGGGCGTACGAAGGAGGCAGCATCCGTCGGCTTGACGTTCGCCGGGTCGAGACCGCCGAGCTCGAAGATCAACTGGGCGAACTCGAACCAGCTTGCCTGACCGCTCGCCGTGCCGTGGTAGATGCCGGCGGGGGCATCCGAGTCGATGAGCGTGACGATCTGCCGTGCGAGGTCCATTGACCAGGTGGGCTGGCCGATCTGGTCGGTAACCACGCTGACCTCAGGGCGGGCGCTGCCGAGGGCGAGCATGGTCTTGGCGAAGTTGGATCCGTGCTCGCCATAGAGCCACGCCGTGCGCACGATGAAGGTGCCGTCGGGGTTGGCGTCGAGGGCGCGGCGCTCACCATCGGCCTTGGTACGGCCGTATGCAGAGGCGGGGTGCGTCGGGGCATCCTCGTCGTAGGGCGAGGTGGCGGTGCCGTCGAAGACGTAGTCGGTTGAGACCTGCACGAGCAGTGCACCCACCTCGGCTGTCGACTTGGCGAGGTGGCCGGCACCAACGGCGTTGACCATCGCCGCTGCAGACTCGTTGGCCTCGGCCTGGTCGACCTGCGTGTAGGCCGCGGCGTTGATCACTACGTCGTGCCCTTCGACGGCTGCGAGCACGGCGGAGTGGTCGGTGATGTCGAGGTCAGCGCGGCCTAGAGCGGTGACTTCCCGATCGGCCAGTACGGTCTGCAGGTCGTGGCCGAGCATGCCGGAGGCACCGGTGATGAGAAAACGCATTGTGCCCCTAGGTTACAGGCAGACTAGAGGGCTGCCTTGGCCTTGAGCGGCTCCCACCAGTCGCGACGGTCGCGGTACCACTGCACGACGTCGGCGAGGCCCGTCTCGAACGGCACGAGCGGCTCGTAGCCAAGCTCTGACTGGATCTTGCTGATGTCGACGCTGTAGCGCAGGTCGTGGCCGAGGCGGTCCTGTACGCGGTCGACGTACGACCAGTCCTTGCCCGTCGCATCCAGCAGCATCTGGGTGAGCTCCTTGTTCGTGAGCTCCGTTCCACCGCCGATGTTGTAGATCTCGCCGGCGCGGCCGCTGACGAGCACCATCGCGATGCCGCGGGTGTGGTCGTCGACGTGCAGCCAGTCACGAATGTTGTTGCCCTCGCCGTAGAGCGGCACGTGCTTGTCGTCGATGAGATTCGTGACGAAGAGCGGAATGACCTTCTCAGGAAAGTGGTACGGGCCGTAGTTGTTCGAGCAGCGCGTGATGCTGAGGTTGAGCCCATGCGTGCGGAAGTAGCTGCGCGCGAGAAGGTCGCTGCCGGCCTTGGACGCCGAGTAGGGGGAGTTCGGCTCGAGCGAGCGCGTCTCATCCCACGAGCCTTCGGCGATCGAGCCGTAGACCTCGTCGGTCGACACGTGCACGAAGCGCTTCAGATTGTTGCGCAGTGCAGCGTCGAGCAGTCGCTGGGTGCCGAGAACGTTGGTCTCGACGAAGATGCCGGAGTCGCGCACTGAGCGGTCGACGTGCGACTCCGCGGCGAAGTGCACGACGGCATCGACGGTCGGGAAGAGCTGGTCGAGCAGCGCCGCATCGCGGATGTCGCCCTGCACAAAGCTGTAGCGCGGCGAGTCGGCGACGGGGGCGAGGTTCTCGAGGTTGCCGGAATAGGTGAGCGCGTCGAGAACGACGACCTCGGCGCCCTCCAGGCCCGGGTACGCGTCTTCGAGGGTGCGGCGAACGAAATTCGAGCCGATGAAACCGGCGCCGCCGGTTACGAGAATTTTCATGAGAGTTTGAAGTTCCTTCTGGGGTCTGGACAGACACGGTGACGCTGGACGGCCGGGAGTGACGCGGATCTCACGCAGAGTCACATTGTTACACTGACAACGTATTCTTCCAGCTTTCGACGAGATGACGATGACAGATCCCCAACGTGAAGAACTTCTCGATGTGCAGATGCGCCAGCTCGCCCTTGTCGACCGCATCATCGGATTAGAGGCCGAAGTAGCTCATCTCAAGGCGGGCAAAGGCGGGGCGGAGTTCCGCTCCGAGATCAAGGCGATCAAGTCCTCAGCGACGTGGCGCGCGGGGCGCATCATCATCGGTCCCCTCGCGGCGGTGAGCCGGGTTCTCGGAGCGAAGTCGAAGAAGTGACAGGCTCACCGGCACTCCAGTACATCCTCACCGGGTTCGACGACGCGGCCAGCTCGCGCTTCTCCGCATCGGTTGCCGGCGACACCGACAAGGCACGGGTCACCTCGATGTCCGTCTCGCAGTGGGGCACCGTGACGGATGCCGAGTTCGTGTGCTTCGTCAAGTCGCCGGGCACCCTTGCGCCTCACGCGACATCTGCGATCCTGGCCTACTTCGCATCCCACCCGGATGTCGACATGCTTTTCACCGACGAGAGTAAGGCGGATGGGCGCGCGTCCACCCCCGTGCTCAAGCCGATCTACGCACCAGAGCGCCTGCGCACGCAGGACTATCTTGGCGATCTGGTTGTGTACCGCTCGTCGTTGCTCGACGCGGTCGGGGGCGTGGATGACTCCCTGCCCGGCGCAGAGCTCTACGACCTCGAAATGCGCGCGAGCCTCGCGGCGCGCGTGGTCGGGCATATCGATGCACCGCTGTTTCGCCGTACCGCTGGGCCCGCGCGTCTCGCGGACGACGCGACGATAAAGGCGTCGACCCGGTCGGCGCTCGAGCGACGTCTTGCGGCTACCGGTGGAGGCGAGGTGATCGCTGTTGGTCTCGATGGGGTTCATGACACTCGTCGAGTTGTTGACGGTGCGCCTCTGGTGTCTTTGGTGATTCCTAGCCGCGGGGTCTTCTCGGACATCAACGGCGAGCGTGGCTGCTATCTTCTCGACTGCGTTCGTAGCGTCATGGAGAAGTCCACCTACTCGAACTTCGAGATCGTTGTCGTGCTCGACAGCGTGGCTGATCCCGCGGTCATCGACGAGCTTCACCGCGTCGTCGGCGATCGGCTGGTGCTCGCCGAGTGGTCCAAGCCATTCAACTTCTCAGACAAGATCAACCTCGGCGTGCTCAATGCGTCGGGGGAGTACGTCCTCATGCTCAACGACGACACGACGGTCATATCTCCCGGGTGGATCGAGGCGCTTCTCGCCCTCGCCCAGCGACCCGGCGCGGGCATGTCGGGCGCCCTTCTATTCTTCGGCGACGGCAGCATCCAGCACGCGGGTCACCACTACTTCGAAGATGACGCGTCGCACATCGGATTGGATGCCGCGCACGACGAGGTTGGGCCGCTCTCCGGTTACCGGGTTGAGCGCGAGGTGAGTGGCGTGACTGCGGCGTGCGCGCTGATGCCGGTCAGAGTGTTTCACGAGGTCGGCGGCCTGAGCAACCTCCTGCCAGGAAACTTCAACGATGTGGACCTCTGCATGAAGGTCGGCTTTCTCGGATACGACATCTACTTCACCCCGCACGCACAGCTCTATCACTACGAGTCGAAGACGAGGGATGCCTCGGTCCATGGTTTCGAGGTCGACGTGGTCTGGACGCGCTGGGGACCGGGGATGCACGACCCGCGCTTTTGGCCCTACCCGCACAATCGCACGCCGGACTAACTCGGGGATCAGCTTTGATAGGCTCGTGCCGTGCAGATCCGTGAACTGTCCATTGCGGACGCCTATGAAATCACGCCTCGGCAGTTCAGTGACGAACGAGGCATGTTTCAAGAGTGGTATCGATTCGATCGCCTCGAAGAAAGCGTCGGCCACTCGCTCGACCTCCGTCAAGGCAATCTCTCGGTGTCGGCGCGAGGCGTTGTTCGCGGAATCCACTTCGCCGATCTTCCGGGTCAAGCCAAGTACGTCACGGCCATGCACGGCGCCGTGCTCGACTACATCATCGACATCCGTGTAGGGTCACCGACTTTCGGCCAGTGGGACTCGGTTCTTCTCGACTCAGTCGACCGCAAGGCTGTCTACCTCGCCGAAGGCCTCGGGCATGCGTTTGTCGCCCTCACCGAAGGCGCGACCGTCAGCTATCTGGTCAACGACGTGTTCAATCCCGTGCGTGAGCACGGAATCAACCCGCTCGACCCCGATGTGGCGTTGGTCATTCCGGAAGAGGCTGGCGAGCCCCTGCTCTCGGCGAAAGACATCGAGGCTCCCGGGCTTCACGAGGCACGCGACGCGGGCCTGCTGCCCAACTACCGCGATTGCGTGGCGCACTACCGCTCGCTCGACACGAACTGAGACTGAACATGCGTGGAATTATTCTCGCCGGTGGATCCGGTACACGACTGTGGCCGATCACCAAGGGCATCTCTAAGCAGTTGATGCCGATTTACGACAAGCCGATGATCTACTACCCGCTGTCGACGCTCATGATGGCTGGAATCCGTGAGATCCTCATCATCACGACGCCCGAGTACAACGCGCAGTTCAAGGCTCTGCTTGGCGATGGAAGCGACCTCGGCATCCGTCTCGAGTATGCGGTGCAGCCCTCGCCCGATGGCCTCGCGCAGGCGTTCATCATCGGCGAGGAGTTCATCGGCGAGGAGTCTGTGGCCCTCGTGCTCGGCGACAACATCTTCCACGGCGCGGGGCTCGGATCATCGCTGCGTGCGAACGGCGAGCTCACCGGCGGACTCATCTTTGCCTATCACGTATCGAATCCGACCTCGTACGGGGTGGTCGAGTTCGACGAGCACATGGTCGCCCAGAGCATCGAAGAGAAGCCGGCGAACCCGAAGAGCAACTACGCAGTTCCCGGTCTGTACTTCTACGACAACTCTGTTGTGGAGATTGCCAAGACCATCGAACCGAGCTCGCGTGGCGAGCTGGAGATTTCAACCGTCAACGAGCGCTACCTCGACGCCGGAAAGCTCCAGGTCCAGGTGCTGGATCGCGGTACGGCATGGCTGGACACGGGCACGTTCGAGTCGATGATGCAGGCCTCGGAGTACGTGCGCGTCATCGAGGACCGTCAGGGTTTCAAGGTGGGCTGCATCGAGGAGATCGCCTGGCGCGCGGGGTGGATCGATGATTCCCAGCTGGCTGCGCTCGCCGCCCCACTCGTCAAGAGCGGCTACGGCTCCTACCTGGCTGGACTTCTGCCGACTGACTAGTGCCCGGCGCGAGTGAGCCACCAGGCTCGAACTCGAAGGCCGATGCCGAGTGACCACCGCAATGGTGCAAGGTACCAACCCCGATACTTTCGCGAGAGGTAGCGGTAGGCGCTGTGGTGGTGCGCCTCGATCATCCGACTTGACTCCGTGCTGGTGGAGTGAGCTCCGGTGTGGGTGACGATGGCGCTCGGCACATAGCGGTTCTGCCATCCGGCGCGACCGAGGCGGTATCCGAGGTCCACATCCTCGAAGTACATGAAGAACTTGTCATCGAATCCGCCGATAGCGTCGAAGGCGTCGCGTCGCACCATGAGGCACGAGCCAGACAGCCAGCCTGCCTCCCGCTCGACCGCGGAGTTGCTGGTGTCGGAAAGATAGCGCGCGGTCCACGGGTTGGCGGGCCAGGTGCGGCTGAACAGAGCGTGGCCGATGCCCGTGCGCAACGACGGCAGCGTGCGTGCCGAGGGATAGACGGTTCCATCGGTGTTGAGTACACGCGGGCCCACTGCGCCGACCTGTGCTGACGTTTCCAGCGCCGCCTCGAGAGAGCTGATCGCCCCCGGCTCGAACACAACGTCGGGATTTGTGATGAGGATGTGGCGAATGCCCGGCTCGAGCGTTGCGACCGCGCGGTTGATTGCACCGCCGTAGCCGAGGTTCTCGCCCAATTCCAGAAGTGTCGCGGAGTACTCCGCACACAGCGCGCGTGCATCTGCGGCATCGGTCGAGCCATTGTCAGCGACGATGACACGCAGGGTCGCAGGCGCACTGGCCCGTACCGAGCGGAGAAAGGCCCGGAGGTGGCGGCCGGAGTTGTACGAGACGGTGACGACCGCGGTTGAATCGAGCGGCAGTTCAGGCATTTGCTCCTACCTTACTAGCCGCCCTGCGCCGTGGCCGAAGCGCCGCCGGACCAAACGAGGGTGCCTTGCTAGGATTGTGCGTCGGCCGTACGGGCCGTGCCGACTGGTGAGGGACGACGTGAAGTATCTGAGACTGGCAGCTACCGGGGTCCGTATTCTTCGTTCCGAGGGAATCCGGTCATTTGTCTTCCGCACCAAGAAGCGCCTCACCGCCGAGATCGTCGGACAGGGCGTCGACATGGCGGTCAAGACGGCGGATGCGATCAAGGCAGACCATTCGAATCCCCCTAGTGCCCTCTCGTCCCCGATCTCGGTCAGCGATGGCCCCGTGACCATCGCGTGGATCATGTCGCCGCCGAGCGCCAACAGCGGCGGTCACCAGAATCTCTTTCGCTTCATCGACTACGCCGAGAAGGCGGGTCATCGATGCAAGATCTACTTCTATACGAACACCCCGGTGGTGGTTAACCCGACGGCGATGCGAGCCATGTTGGACGATAACTCCGGCTACCCGAGCGTCTCAGCCACCATGGAGATGTATGACAGCACTGCGGGAGTCGACAGCTCGGTGCAGGCCATCTTCGCAACGGGGTGGGAGACGGCATATCCGTCCTTTCTCGACCGCTCCACGGCACGCCGGTTCTACTTCGTCCAGGACTACGAGCCGGGTTTCTATCCTCTCGGTTCAGAATCGATCCTTGCCGAGAACACGTATCGGTTTGGGTTCCACGGCATCACGGCGGGCGGCTGGCTTTCCCGCAAGCTGAAGGATGAATTCGGGATGCCCACCGACCACTTCGACTTCGCGGTCGACAAGTCTCTGTACAACGTGACCAACACCGGTGCACGCGACGAGGTGTTCTTCTATGCCCGCCCGGTGACGCACCGCCGCGGCTTCGAACTCGGCATGATGGCGCTCGAGGAATTCGCCCGTCAAAGGCCAGACAAGACCATTGTTCTCGCGGGATGGGATGTGTCGCGCTGGAACGTTGAGTTCCCGCACAAAAATCTGACGGCCGTCGACGTGCACAAGCTCAACGACATCTACAACCGCTGCGCTGCTGGTCTGGTGATCTCCGCCTCGAACATGTCGCTTCTGCCGCTCGAGCTCATGGGCAGTGGGGTAGCCCCCGTCGTGAACGACGCGCCAAACAACAGGCTGGTGTCTGACAACCCGTTTATCGAGTACGTCTCCTCCTCTCCTGGTGCGATTGCGCGTCGCCTCATCGACGTGGTGGACCGAGACGATGCGGGGGAGCGAGCCATCGCCATGTCTGCGTCGCTCGACGGATTCTCGTGGGACGACTCCGGTGTCCAATTCGTGACGGCCTTCGAGAAGGCTATGCGTGGCTAGGGCGCTCGTGGTCGGCGCCAATGGCTTCGTCGGCTCACACCTTGTCGACTCGTTGGTTGCGGCGGGGCACGAGGTTACGGCCTTCGGCCGTTTCAGCTCGGTCGGGCCGATGTTCACCGCCTCGGGGGTTCGCATTTTGCGAGGGGAGTTCCTGAGTCGCGCGGATCTCGACCTCGCGGTCGCGGGGCAGGACTACGTCTTCCACTTTCTGTCGACGACGAACCCTGCGACCGCCGAAAGCGACCCCTCTCTCGACGTCCGCACCAACGTCGTCCAGACGATCGAGCTGCTCGAGGCCTGCGTAGCCGCCGGGGTCGGGCACCTCTATTTCGCCTCTACCGGGGGCGCGATCTACGGCCCACAGGGAAAGTCGGTCTACGTGGAGACGGACCCCACGCTGCCCGTATCCCCCTATGCGATCGGCAAGCTCTCCATCGAGAGCTATCTTCGGTATTTCGAGGTAATGCATGGGCTGCGCTCAACGACTTTTCGCATCTCCAATCCCTATGGCACCCGGCAGCCGCCGCACCGCAGGCAGGGTCTGATCCCGATCGCCCTCCGGCAGATCGCCCTGGGCGCCCCCGTCGTGCGCTTCGGCGACGGATCCATGGTTCGCGACTATCTCTATGTGCAGGACCTGGTCTCGATGATCACCCGAACCGTCGGCAGCGTCCCGAATCACAAGCTCTACAACCTCGGTAGTGGTGTCGGCCACAGCGTGTCCGAGGTCTTCGACGCGCTCCGCCGGGTCACCGGAGTCGACTTTGCGATCGAGGAGCGCGCGGTTCCCGCCACATTCGTCGACAGCGTGGTTCTCGACACCGCGAGGTTTCGTGCGGAGTTTGGAGACTTTCCCCTGACCACGCTCGATGAGGGCGTGGCCCACACCTACGAGGAGATGAGAGTTAATGGCCGAGGCTGACACAGGCTCTCCACTCGCGACGATCGCGATTCTGACCTACAACGGCGAGAAGTACCTGCGTGCGATCCTCGAGCAGGCGACCACGCAGAAGGTAGATGGCGCGGTCGAGGTTCTGGTGATCGACTCCGGATCCACCGACTCGACCCTGCAAATTGTCGCTGCGTTCCCAAGTGTCATATTGCACCAGATCCCCAACGCTGAGTTTGGCCACGGTCGAACGCGCAACCTGGCCGCCAGCCTCGCGCGCGGTGAGTTCATCGCGTTTCTTACCCACGACGCGATCCCGGGCTCGGAGCTATGGCTGCACGAATTGCTCGCGCCCTTCGCCCTCGACCCCCTCGTGGTCGCGGTGATGGGCAAACAGGTGCCAAGGCCGGGGTGCTTCCCGTTGATGAAGTACGAAATCAACGGTGTCTTCGCGCAGTTCGGACCGGAGTTCGGCACGACGGTGTTCTACGAGGGGCCGTTCAAGGACGACCCCGGTGCGCTCTCCGCCATCACCTTCTACTCTGACGTCAACTCGGCCGCACGACGGTCCTTTCTCACCGACGTCATCCCCTACCGGGATGTGCGTTACGCCGAGGACCAGATGTTCGGCCAGGATCTCATTGCGGCCGGCTATCACAAGGCATATGCGCCACGTGCTGCTGTTCAGCACTCGAACGACCTGACCTGGTCTGAGTTTGGGCCGCGCATCTTCGACGAGACTGTTGGCCTGCGCCAGATCGGCGTCGAGGCTGCGCGCATGTCGCTCCTCGGAGCGCTGCGTCGAACCGCTCGCGGCTCGGCCGGCGACACGCTTCGAATTCTTCGCGACCGTTCATTCGGGTGGCGACGTCGGCTCTACTGGCTGGTAGTCAACCCCTTCTACCAGATGCGCAAATGGATGGCATACCGACGAGCGGTCAACCTCGACCTATCGGACGAGTCCGCTATCGCCGCAGGCTCGCTGGAGGCCCAGCGCAAGACGGCGGGCCAGGCCGACTAGTTCAGAGCGGTGGGAGCGAGCGCACCTTGGTGCGCAGGTTCATCGTCAGGTAGCCGCTGCCGGGGGCTTCGCTTGTCACACGGAAGTACGCGGGTCGCGGGGACTTCGACACCGTCTCGCTGTCCACCGTCTCCATGTCACCGCGCAGCGCGTACTCGCCAGCTCCGAGCGCCGGCTTCGCGAAGGTGAACTCGATCGTGTGCTTGCCGACGGTGCGAGGAATTTCTTGACCCAGCATCCGGGTGGTGAGGTTGTAGACCGCGGCGCCGCGTGCTGTCTCTATCGTCAGGCTGGCAACGAGCGGCCGTTCGTCTCGAACGACCTCGTAGGTGAACTCGACGGTCATGTCTTGGCCCACGGCGACTGTTTTTTCGTCCTCGGGCTCGTCGGAAGCGATGCGGATGCTCTGAATGTTCGCTGACGGTGCCCCCACCGTGCGCTGCAGCTCCTCGTCGCTGAGGCGCTGTGCCTCGTAGCCGCTCTGCAGAACCTCGACTCCCTCTCGGGTGCCACCGTCGAAAATCATCTCTCCGTGGTTCATGACGACTACTCGATCGCAGAGGGCCTCAATCTGAGCCGCAGAGTGGCTGACGACGACAATGGTTCGTCCCTCCTTCTGAAACTCAGCGATCTTCGCGACGCATTTGTTCTGGAACGGCTCGTCACCGACGGCGAGCACCTCGTCAACCAGCAAGAGATCGGGATTGACGTGCACTGCCACTGCAAACGCGAGTCGTACGTACATGCCGGAACTGTAGAACTTCACCTGGGTGTCGATGAACGCCTCAATGCCGGAGAAATCCACGATCGCGTCGAAGTACCGCTCGATCTCTTTCTGCGACAGGCCAAGGATCGCGGCGTTGAGGAAGACGTTCTCGCGCCCGGTGAGATCCGGGTGAAATCCTGCGCCGAGCTCGAGCAGTGCAGCCATCCGGCCGCGGCGCTTGACCGTGCCGCTCGTCGGAGCGATGATTCCCCCGACAACCTTCAAGAGGGTGCTCTTGCCTGAGCCGTTGTGGCCGACCAGGCCCACCGTCGTGCCGGCATCAATGTCGAGGTTGATGTCGCGAAGCGCCCAGAAGTCCTCGCGGTACTTCATTTCGGAACCGCGATTGACGAGGCGCTCCTTGATCGACTTGTGGCGGTTGATCGTAAATCGCTTTGAAACGTCGGAGACGCTCACAATGGTGGGGGCGGTCATGCCTATAGCTCCTGCGCGAAGTTGCCCTGGAGACGCGCGAAGATGCGCTGGGTGATCCAGAGGAGGACGAGGCTGAGCAGCAGGGCTACGACCATGCGGAGCTCAAGGTTGTCTGGCCACACCTGTGTGACGCCGTTGACGGTCTCCGATCCCGATGCCCACAGTGCCTTCTGGGCACCGATGATCGCAATGGTCACCGGATTGGCGAGGTACAGCTGTTCGAGCCAGTTGCCACCGAGCTCGGTGTGAACGAAGGTGAAGGGGTACACGATCGGCGACAGCCAGAAGAAGACGAGAAGGTAGATCTCCACGAAGTGCTGCACGTCTCTCAGCGCCACGTTGAGCGCGGCGACAAGCAGCCCGACGGCCGTGGCGAAGACAAGAAGTGTGAGTACCGCGAGGGGCGCCAGCAGCAGATCGCCACTGATGCGATAGTGCGCCAGGATCGCGATGCCGACCAGCAGAACCCCGGTTTGGATCGCGAAGTTGACGAGCCCGCCGCCAACGGTGCTCAGCGGGAAGATCTCGCGGGGCAGGTAGACCTTCTTTACCAGACCCGCGTTGGCGATGATCGACGACACGCTTCCGCTGATTATCTCCGAGTAGAGACCCCATAGCGTCAGGCCGATGAAGACGAAGATCGCGAAGTCGGGGGTGAGGCGTGCGGCACCCATGATGGAGCCGATGGCGAAGTAGTAGATCAGCAGCTGAACGAGCGGGCGGAACAGGCTCCAGACGATGCCGAGCGAGCTGTCTTTGTACTTCGCCTTGATCTCTCGTCGCACCAGACGGCCAAGCAGCTCGCGATGAGACCAGATTTCGGCGATGGAACGACCGGTGCCCCGGAAGAAGCCGGGGGTCGTCCCTACATCGATGAAAGGGAGAGTCGCGATGCGGGCTTTTCGCTCCGCGCTGAGCGTGCTCGCCGGGGTCTGTGGGTCCAAGACGCTCTTTCGATCTGTGTGCGTGATACTCCGTTCACGGTCATTGCATTCTAAGCGAATCTCGGCCACCGAGGCACACCGGTGAGAGTATGGCAGTGTGACCGTCGCCCTTCGCACCCTTGCCGTCGCGGTGCCACTGCTCGTCCTCGTTCTTTCTGGCTGCGCACTGCTTCCAGACGAATCAGAGACCACAACCCCGATCGGCTCGCCAACCGTCGTCCCCGGCGACATCCAAACGCACGACGCAGAGCTTCAGCCCACGATGAGCGCGGTGATCGTCGTTGCCGGCGCGGATGTCGATGGCCAGAATGTCTCAGTTTCTGGATACGTCGCGGGTATTCTGGAGGACGGTGGGCAGTGTGGGTACGTTTTCACCGGACTCTCCGGGGTCGTAACGGCCGAGAGCACAGGAATTCCTGACCGAAGCGTCACGTCATGTGGTACCACGCAGGTGCCGATGAGTCAGTTTGCCAAAGGCACTTGGGAGGTCGTCTTGAGCTATACGCCTAATGATGGCGATGTCGTGGTCTCCGAACCGACGAAGTTCGAGATCCCGTGAGTCGTCTAGTGCGGGTCTTGGCGGCCATCGCGGCCCTGACGCTCGCCATCACCGTGATAAGTGCGACCACGAGCCCGCGCAGCGCCGAAGCTGCCACAGCGAGCCAGTTCAACCCCGGCATGATCATCAGCGACGCCTTGTTCTTCGACGGCACCGCGATGACCGCGGACTCGGTGCAGAACTTCCTCAACAGCCAGGTGAAGAGCTGTGCGGCGGGCTACACGTGCCTGAAGAGCTACACCATGGACACCGCCGGTCGCGCGGCGAATGGCACCCTGTGCGCGGCGTTGGGTGCGACAACCGCGGAATCGGCCGCGTCGGTGATCGCCCGCGTCGGAGCCGCCTGCGGCATCAGTCAGAAAGCCCTGCTGGTGCTTCTGCAGAAGGAGCAGGGACTCGTCACCTCAACGTCGCCGTCCTCCGGCGCATATCGGGCCGCGACCGGATACGGCTGCCCGGACACCTCCGCGTGCGACTCCACCTACTACGGCTTCTTCAACCAGGTGTACATGGCCGCCCTGCAGTTCAAGCGGTACGCCGCCAAGCCTGCCAATTGGAATCACGTGGCAGGGCGTGTCAATAACATTCGTGTGCACCCCAATGCTGCCTGCGGCGCCTCCTCGGTGCTCATTCAGAACCAGGCAACAGCGGGACTGTACAACTACACCCCGTACACGCCCAATGCGGCGGCACTCACCAACCTTTACGGCACGGGTGACGGGTGCAGCTCGTATGGAAACCGCAACTTCTGGCGCTACTACACCGACTGGTTCGGTTCGACCACCACGAGTGACATCGTCCGCTCGGCCGACAACGCTGCGGTGTACCTCGTGTCGGGCGGAGTCAAGTACTACGTGCCGAGCATGGAGATCCTGGGGATCCTCTCGCCCCTCGGCTCGGTGAGCTACGTGTCGAACGCGTACCTCAACGGACTGGAGACCGGGCCCAACGCTGGGCGGGTCTTTCGCGGGCCGGATGGTTCGATCTATTTCATTGATGCCGGAATCAAGCTTCCCTTTGTCTCGTGCCAGCAGGTCTACGACTACGGTGGCTCGTGCGATGCCACCGGGTACGTGCAGCTCACGGCCGCACAGGTCGCGGTGTACGTCAACGGCCCGGCGCTCAGCTCCGTCCTCGGTACCACCGCAGGCAGTCGCTACTACGTGAAGAATGGCGTGAAGAGCGAGATCCTCGACGACGCCTCTCAGCTAGCGGCCGGCATCCCGCTTGGTCTCAACGTGCTCACTGAGGCAGCACTCTCTCAGCTCCCGGTGGGCAACCCGATCGTGCGAGACTCCGTCTTCGTGGGGGTGAGAGGCACCGACAAGGTCTCATTTGTCACGACTGCCGGGCAGCAGACCCTCTCCTCGGGCGCTGCTGCCGTCGCGGGTGCGCAATCGAAGATTGCTGGGTCTCTCAATCAGGCAAGTATGAGCAAGATTGCCGCCAGCGGCAGTTTCACCGGAGCCATTACCGCCGACAACGGTCAGCGCCGACTGATCTCTCTCGAAAACACCGCGGTCATCACCGCCGGGTCCGTGCTTGATCAGCTGGCGTCCACCAACGTCTCGCCGGCGTTGTCCGCCGTCTACTCCGGCTCCGGCTCCGTCGGCGTCGGCTCGTTCATCAAAGCGGTGGACTCGTCGACGATATATCTCGTAGCCCAGGCCAACATCCGCCCGGTTTCGTCGTGGAATGCGCTCACCGCCATTGCGCCCGGGGGAGACACCTCGTTCCGCACTGTCTCTGCAGAAGTAGTCGCCGCGCTTCCCGTAGGTCCCTCCGTGCTGGAGATTGGCGGGCTGTACCGTACCTCGTCGAACCCGGCCGTGTACATGATCGACGGCGCCTCGAAGAAGATACCTGTCAGCACGTTCAACGAGCCCGTCGCGCTGGGCTTCTCGTCGCTGTACTTCGTCAGCGATGCCGATCTGGCTGCATACTCCGCAAGCGCTGTACCGCTCGGCTATGGCGTAACCTGCGGCCAGGCTTCTTATGTCAGCGCGGGCGGATCACTGCACTCGCTCGTCGGCCCGGCTGTCGCTGCCTACGCTCTGACTACGACGGCCCTCGACGCGGCAACGTGCGCGCGTCTGTCGATCGGAGCGCCAGCAAGCGAGTTCGTCCGCGTGCCGAGCGGCGTGATCTACAAGATGGAGAACGGCAAGAAGCGGCCGTTCTCGTCACTCGCGAGCTATAACGCGGCAAACGCTGCAGCCGGATTCCCGGGCTGGCTGTCAGTGCCCGCGGCGTTCACCGACTCGTACGCGACGGGACCAGCTCTCTAGCACCGAGGCGCCAAGTCGGCCTGCGACTAGGATTGGCTGGTGCCGAGCGCCTCTCATTCCCTGCCAGAGCTCAGCGGCGGGCGACAGCGAGTCGCTGCGGTGCTGACTGCCTACGCACCCGATGAACGGCTGCGTGCCGTTGTCGAGTCGGCGGTACTGCAGTGCTCTCGCGTGGTCGTGGTCGACAACTCGCCGCCGGGTGCAGTCACGGCGTCCGATCTCGTCGGAGCAGTCCCCGACGTGGAGATACTCGTCAGCCCGGGCAACGTCGGGCTCGCCGCCGCTCTCAACCGCGGCATCGCGCACTCGGGAGACTCCGAGTTCGTGCTCCTGCTTGACCAGGATTCCGTGCTGGAGAACCCCATGGTCGCTCAGCTGGCGGCCCACCTCGATGCCGACGGCTCACGGGCCGCCGCTGCACCCGCCCCGTGGGACGCCGAGGCCGGTCGCTATCTCGATCCGCGCACCCGTGCACGAGAGACGCTCGCTGAGATGTCAGCGGTGATCACCTCGGGAATGCTGATGCGTCGCAGCGCCTTCGCAGCGACGGTGGGCATGAGGGAAGACTTTTTTGTCGACTGCGTCGACCAGGAACTGTGCCTGCAGCTCCGTCGCGCGGGATGGTCGATCGTGCAGGACAAGTCGCTCCTGCTTCCACATTCGCTCGGTGAGACGCAATGGCACGGTCCTCGTTTCGCGCGGATCAGGGCCACGCATCATCCTCGCTGGCGCCTGTACTGGGTGGCGCGCAACGGGGTGATGCTCAGCCGCGAGTACTTCCGGTTCGACCCTCGGTGGGCGATTACCAACATCGCGATACTCGGCTACTGGATGATCACGGTGCTTCTCTTCGAGCCACCTCGACTTCGCCGCTTCTCGACGATGCTGCGTGGGATCGCCGACGGGCTCCGTGGTCGAAGAAACTCCGCGTTCCTTCCAGGCGGCGGCGCGTGACCGATGTGCCTCGGGCTGCCCCGGGCTTCGGCAGTTCTGCGGGTCTGGCCGCGGTCGCGCGTGTCGCTCCGTTGGCGGTGCAGCTCATCGCCACGCCCTTCGTTCTTGCCTCTATCGGACCTGGGCAGTTCGCCGTGTGGGCGCTGCTGGCGACAACGATCAACCTGATTCTGACCGCCGACCTTGGCGTGGTCGGAATCATGCAGCGCTACCACGGGATTGCGCGCGGAAGCGGTGACTCTGCCCTCGGAGGGCGAATTACGGCCACCGTGATCGGGGTGCTCGTCGTGCTCCTTGTGGTCGTGACGATTCTCGGTCCGGTCATCGCCGACGCCGCAATGGCAGTGGTCAACGTCGAGCCGTCGACGGAGGCAACAGCACGGTTCGTGTTCCAGAATGCCGGCACCCTAGCGGTACTCCAACTGCTCGGCCTCGCCTTCTCGTCATATCTTGCGGCGCACGAGCGCTACGCCGCGATGGCTGCCGCGTCGCTGTCAGCACGATCGCTGTACGCCGTGGCTATCGCGGTGGCGTTGGCCACGGGGCACGGGCTGACCGGCCTTGTCGTCGCGGTGTACGTGGATGCACTGGCCGCGGTGATCCTCGGACTGGTGTTCTGTCGTGTGCATCTCGTGCGTGAGGTGCGCCGTATGGTGACGCGCAGCGAGCTGGGATCCCTCTGGGCCTATGCATGGCGAAACCAGGCCAGCGCGCTCGGCTTTGTCGCGCAACGTGAGAGCGACGTCGTGCTCGCGGCCGTGCTTCTACCCGCTGTTCTCCAAGCGACGGTCGCATCGTCTGCCCAGCTCGCCGCCGCCCTGTCCCTTGCCCCCACCGTTCTGCTCGTGCCGCTCTTCAGCAGGCTCAGCGCGAGCGCGGGCCGCGCTCAGCAGGAAGCCGTCGACGACGGTCGGCGCGCCCAGACGGCATGGCTTTCCGCGGCCCTTCCCTTCGCCGCGATCGTGCTCAGTGTCATGCCAGGTTTTGCGCTCGCGTGGTTGGGCCCCGACCTTCCTGATCTAGTCGTCGTCATCACCGTGCTCACCGCCGGCTTCCTCATCGTGCTTGCCAACTCCGTGGTTGTCATCGTGCTTCGCGCCATCGGGCGACCGGGTTTCGAGACGGCATCCTACGCATTCCTGCTCGTCGTGAAGCTCGCTGTCGCGATCCCGGCAACACTGCTGTTCGGGGTGGTCGGCCTTGCCGCGTCAACGGTCGTGGCCTCGGTAGCCAGCGTGGTTGCCCTTGGCCTTCTCACCAGGCGGCTGCTGCCGGGGTACTGGCGACGACATGTGACCGCTCGCGTGATGGTGGCCGCAGCGGCGGTTCTGGCGATTGGCGTACCCGCCGACATTCTCATCATGAACGCCCTGGATAATCGCATCGTTCAGCTGGTCGTACTCGCCGTGCTGTCGGCGGCGCTCGTTGCCGTCGCTGCGCTGGTGATACTTGGCCGGGCCAGGTTGGTGCGCATGCTTTCGCGTGCTACCGATCAGTGACTACCTCTATCGAGTAGTCGGCGGTGGGCACGGGGCAGTGCTCGGCGAGTCTCTCGGCCAGACCGGTGTCGGCCGTGAGCACGGTGACGGAGCGCGGCGACTCGGAGAGTGCGGAGCATAGGTCGGAGTCGGACTCCGGATTGAGGCCATAGGCCCACGCGCGCAGCGGGTCGTCCCCGGACCGTGCCTCAAGCTGCAGGAGCCACATGTTGGCGAAGCGGTCATACTCGGCGCCCCAGAGACGAAACGCAATGCGCTGATCGCCGTCGACCGCCACCCCCAGGACGCGCTCGCTGGCGGGGTTGAGATGCGCCATGCCTGTTCCGTTAGCGATCGCCGTGAGGGGCAGCAGGTTCGCTGTCCTCGGTGCATATCTTGGGCCTAGCTGCCACAACGACCCAGCCAGCATGAGAAGGGCGAGAACGAGAACCAATGAGGACACGGCTCGACGGCGGAACGTCGCGGCAAGAGAGAACGCCGCCGCGACCGCAGGAACTGCGATGAACGTGAGCACGAGCCAGCCGAACTTGACCGGGTAGTACCCCCATAGCTCATCTTCGCCGGAGCGCTGATAGAGGAGGTACGCGATCCCAACGCCGCCCGACAGGACAACCGCGCTTGCGCCGAGCACGGCAACGAGATCCCGGCGTCGCACCGCAGCGGCGACGATGACTGCCAACGCCGCGAGGAGGATGCCGCCGAGATTCAGGGGAGTCGCCTGGAAGATTCCACCGTTAGCCGAGAGCGCGCCGCTTTGCGCGAGCAGCGCGGGCAGGGTGAACGCCGCAAAGCTGCCGGCAACCACGGCGAGTGAGCTGATGGCGACTAGGAGCGGGATCCGTGTGCGGGCACCACGAATCGCGCGTGCTGCGGCGAAAACGAGCAACAGCCCAGAGACGGCAACAAGAGGGGCCCAGGTGGATAGCAGCGCAACGGAGGCGAGCGCGAGAAGCGGTGTCGCCAGCAGCGGGTGCCGATCGTGCTCCAGCCACGCGAGCCACGTGGCGAGAAGCAGCAGTGCGGATAGCGTCGCGTTGTAGAAGCCAAACTCGAGCGCATACCCGAAGGTGAACCAGGCCATGGGTATCAGCCCAGCGACCAATACCGCTGCGGCGCGCAGGAGGGGGGCGGTGGCCGGAACCGTTCGGGCGGCGATGACCCCAGCGAGAAGTGAGCAGCCGAGAGCGAGAAGCACCCACAACTCGGCGCTTCGAGCGATGTCATGCATGAGCAGCTGCGCAGGCGCGATGTCGTCCCTGCCGGGTGCCATCCCCAACGCGAGAAGGAGGGGGGTCAGCGGCGCAGAACTATCATGCAGCCACGGCGCGATTCCTCGGTCATCAAGGATGAAGCGAGCGGTGACGACGTTCCACACGGCGTCGTTGTGCATAGCCCACGAATACCCGAGCGACCCACGAAGGGCGGTCACCGCGAGAGTGACCGCGGTGGCCACGGGGAGCGCGAGAAGAGCGAGAACCATGAGCGCTGTCCGGGCCGTGACGCGCGGCACGCGCAGGGGTCCGAGGCGTATCAGCACGCCGAGCGCGATGGCGTCGACGAGCAGCGCGGATGCGACCGCAGTCGTGACAAACGGAAGCCCGCTGACAGCCGCGAGCCTCGCCAGCAGACTCGCGGCCGTCAGCGTGACAACGACACCGGCAGAGGCCGCGACATAGATGTTCGACCGCTGATAGGTGGCCAACGCGACGAGGACGGTAGGCATGATCCACAGGGGCCACGGGCTCGCCCCTACCACGGCGAGCGCGGTCGTGAGCAGAACGACGGCGGCGAGCGCGGTCGCGAAGCGGAGGTCCCGGCGCAGTGGAACGCCCTCTCGCAGCCGGGGCATCACTGGTCGGAGTCTGCCGTCCGATCGACTCCGCTGGCCTTGAGCCGCTCGTCCAGCTGCCTGAGGTGAAGCTCGTGAATGGCGATGATCTCGGCGAGTGTTCGCGCGTTGTTCTCGAGACGGGTCACCTCGGAACTGTGCTGCAGGCAGACGAAGAACAGTATGGCGATGGAGACAAAGAAGATCAGGTTGGTGGGCACCGCCACGCCCACGAGTGCCGCAGCCCAGGTCAGCACCGAGGGGAAGATGCCCACGAGCAGGGCGAGCAAGCCGGCGATGAACCACCAGATTGCGTGGCGCTCACGAAGGTGGCGACGACGGAGCAGCTCGATGACTACGACGAGCGAGAGGGCGGATGCGACGATCCCAAGGACATAGCTGGTCATGGTCACGGACGCACCATCGCGTCGTTCGCGGAAACGGGGCGCATGAGGGCGAACACCAGGGCGAGCATTGCCCGGCCAAGGTAGGCGGCCGATCGAATGGGGTTGTGGGAGGGCACACCCCCCGCACGCGGGCGCATCGCAACGGGTACCTGCGAGATGACGAGGCCCGCGCGCGACGCGAGAACCAGCGCCTCGATGGTGTCACCGAGGTACTCGGCCGGGTACTGGGCGGCGAAGAGGGCGACGGCTGAGGGGCCGGAGGCGCGATACCCGGAGGTGGTGTCGGAGAGCTTGGTTCGGGTGATGCCGCTGAGGACAACGGAAAGAAAGCGCATGGCCCAGGCGCGCGGGCCGCGGACACGGTAGTCGCCCTCGCCGGCGAAGCGTGCGCCGAGCACCAGGTCAGCGCGTTCGAGTGCCTCAAGCAGACTGGGAACGCTCTGCGGGTCGTGCTGCCCATCGGAGTCAATCTGGATGACGTTGCTGAAGCCGTTCTCGACGGCGAAGCGGAAACCCGTGCGCATAGCGCCACCAACGCCGAGATTGAACGGCAGCGTCGCGACGAGCGCGCCGGCCTCTATTGCCACCTTCGTCGTAGCATCCGACGATCCGTCATCGACCACGAGCACCGCTATCCCCGGCAGCTTCTGCTGCACCTCGCGGACTACCGATGCAACGGACTCCTGCTCGTTGAATGCGGGCATCACGACAAGGGTTTGCGAGTAGTCGAACGCCATGGGTGGATCTTATCAAGTCGGCAGCGAGCCTCGACCGCTAGCGCTGGATGCGGCCAAGGATGTGGTTGGTGAGCACCCTGCGATCCGCAGAAGTCGCCGTCGACGCGGCGCGCGGCAGAATCGACAGCGCGTTCAGTCGCGATGACAGGTACCGGTGAGCCGCCCGGGCTGCGCGTGGCCAGCCGCGCGCGCTAAACCTGCTCGCGGCCGCCCACAGCACATCGCGCTCCTCGACAAAGCGGGAGCCGTCGGTCGCGGTGAAGGCAGACACGCTGCCGAGATGCCTGCGGTACTCGAACACCACACGGTCATCGAGCACGATCGTGCCACCATCCTCGACGATTCGGAACAGCAGCTCAAGGTCGAGCGCGACCTCGAGGTCGGCGCGGAACCCGATGGATCGGGCGGTCTCAGCGCGCCAGATCAGCGAAGGGAAGTACGCCCAGTTGCCACGCGCGAGCGAGAGCGCCAGCGCCTCGCCGGACAGCGCGCGCGCCCCCGACACCCGAGGCCGATAGATGCCTTTCACGCGGTCGGCAAGAGGCCGGACCACAACACCGTCATCATCGATGACCCGCACGCCCGGCTGGATCACCGACGCGTCAGGAAACTGGGATGCGAGCCGCTCAAAGCTGGCGACGAAATCGGGTAGCAACCGGTCGTCGCAGCCCATGATGATTCCGAACTCCGACTCCATCAGCTCCAGCGAACGGCGGAAGTTGCCGCTGACTCCGAGGTTCTGTGAGTTGCGGATGTAGCGCACGCGCGAGTCGTCGATGGCCGCGGCCCATGCTCCCGGCGCGGTGTCGGGATACATGTCGTCGATGATGACCAGTCGCCAGTCATCGCTCGACTGCGCGAGCACGCTCTGTACCGCGTCCCGGAACTGGGCGGGATCGCCGTAGAAAGGCATCATGATGTCAAGCGTCATGCGCTCAGGCTAGCGAGAAAGAGTGTGATCATCGTGGGGCTGGAGAAGGTCGCGGAGTATGTCCTTGGCCCCCTGGCTGCAATAGTCCCGGTACCAGCCACGCGATGCGGCTCTGGCGATCCAGGGCAGTCTCGCTAGACGACGAGCGGGGAGGGCTTCCCGCTCGCGCTCGACGCGGGCCTTTGTCGCGGCGCGGGCGAGGATGTCGGGCGGCACCAGGTCGCCGAGCTCGAGCAGCCGTTCCCACAGCAGCTCGAATTTCTCGGATAGCTCAGCGTTGCGAGACCCTCTCGGCTGCAGCACGCGCCTGATCTTGCGCGAGAGAGTAGGGGCGGCGACCCCAATCTCGTTGGCGCCGTGCTGGCGGTAGTCGACGAGCGGCTCGGGTACGAGGCGGATGCGGCTGATGCAGGCCGCGATGATTGCGAGCCACTCGTCGTGCACCCACGACGAGGGAAAAGGCAGTGCATGGCGCAGCAGGCTCCGACGAAAGAGAACGGTCGCCCCGGTGACGAGGTTACGGCGAAGCAGCAGCGGAGCAGCTCGACCGGACACGAGTTGCTGACGGTCGTCCGCAGGGATCTCGAGGCTGTCCAGAAGCCTCCGCCCGAGTGGCGCTCCCGATCCATCGACCAGCTCGGCGTCGGAGAATACGAGGGTTACGTCCGCGTGTTCCAGGGCCTCAAGGCCGGCCGCGAGGCGGTGGGGGTGCCACACGTCGTCCTGATCACACAGAACTATGACATCGCCGTCGCACCGCTCGACCGCCTGCGCGAAGTTGGCAGTGACGCCAAGCGGTCTGGGGTTCTCGAGAATGTCGAAGCGCGGCAGACCCGCCCCGGTGGCACTGTGCTCCGCGATGACGGCGCGCACCCTCTCCAATGTCGCATCCGTCGACCCGTCATCGGAGATAACAATCTGGATGGGTGACGGTGTCTGCAGGAGGATGCTCTCGAGCTGCTCCACGATGTATCTCTCCCCGTTGCGCGTGCAGAGCGCAACGGAAACAGTCGCGGGCGTGGTCGTGGCCATGGCATCGAGTATTCCATCGCTCTGATCACGCCAGTGGCGCCCGGTAGGATCGTCGGGTCAGCAGATCGGGAGTGTCGTGCAACGAGCCAGTCGGACGGCGAAAGCCAGCAGCAAAAAGCAGGTCACTCAGACGACTCGCTGGCGCGTCTTCGGCGTAGCCTTCGCGGCCCTTCTCGTGCCGATGATCCTCTGGTCGCTGGCGTCGCCGCTCGGCTCCATCCCGGACGAGCCATCGCATTTCGTTCGTGCGGCGGCCGTCGTGCGCAACGAGGCAGTGTCTCCCGCCTCACCAGAGAACCCCGCGCTCGCCGAGGCAGAGGTGCCGCGGTATGTCGACCGACTGCACTCATGGATCTGCTACGCCAGAAATCCCACCGTGACCCCCGCGTGCATCGTGCCGGATGGCCTCGACTCACAGCAGTCGGTGTCGAGTGTCACGAGCGCCGGAACCAACAGCCCCGTCTTCTACGCAGTTGTGGGCCTTCCCACCCTCGTACTCGAGGGGGTTCCCGCCCTCTACGCGATGCGCATCGTCGACTCTCTGCTCTGCGCCGCGATGCTCGCCTTCGGCATCATGCAGCTGCGTTCGCTTACTCGTTCGCGGTGGGCGGTCGCCGGCGCCGTAATTGGTGTGACACCAATGGTCTTCTACCTCGCTGGCTCGGTGAATCCGAACGGCGTTGAAGCGGCCTCCGCGGTAGCGTTGCTGTCGACGTTGATAGCCCTCGTGCGCACCCCGGACGCATCGGCACGAATGCAGTGGGAGAGGGCATTCGGGGTCATCGCCGTGCTCACCCTTCTGCTCGGCGCGAAGTCGCTCGCCTTCCTCTGGCTGCTCGTGATCATCGTGGCCGTCCTGGCATTTGTGCGCCGGAATGACCTTGCACGGGTCGTGCGTCAGCCCCCGGTGATCGTGCTGCTCGCTGGATCGGCCATCGTCTCGCTGGTCTCGCTCGTCTGGTTCACTCATCCTCCGCACTACGAGGTCGGCGACATTGAGCCTGTCAGCGCGGCATCGGCCTTCGCCTCGATGCTCGGACGCAACTTCGAGTTCGTTGACGGCTACGTCGGCGTGTTCGGCTGGCTTGACACCGGGTCCCCCCAGTTCACGTTGATGGTCTGGGCCGCGATCATTGTCGCCTTCGCCATCGCGGCTTTCGTCTGGGGTGCTGGTCGGGCTCGAACGGTGGCCATCGGGCTCGCCGTGGTGCTGATCGCGGCTCCTCCCGTCATCCAGGCAGTTCTCGCTCCGCAGGTGGGATACATCTGGCAGGGACGCTACATGCTCGCCATCGTGCTGTGCTTCCTCGTCGTGAGCGGGATGGCGCTCGACGACGCAGCGCTCCCGCGCGCACTGTCCGTGCGCTGGAAGCAGGTGGCGATGATCGCACTTGGCCTCATGGTGGCCGGTCAGGTCTTCAGCTTCGCGTGGGTACTGCGCCGCTATGTCGTTGGCATGGACGGGAGCATCGCGTCGATGGTAACCAGCACGGAATGGCAGCCGCCGCTGGGATGGATCACCCTCACCGCGTTGCTCGCACTGTGGCTCATCGGCTCTGCAGTGGTGATCTACCGAAGCGTTCTCGCGGACAAGTGGGAGGCTGAGCCCGCGGCATCGATTACAGAGGCTCCTGCTCCAAAGGGCGACGCAGCGCAGTACGCCAGCTGAGGTTCTGTGAAGCATTGACGCAGCAGATGACGAAGATCATCCAGCCGAATTCAATGAGGATGCCGCTCTCGGCGAGGGAAGCGGTCATCAGCGCCGCCAGCACTACCGCCGGCCACATGTAGACCACCGTGCGCTGCCGCGCCGCGAGTAGCCACGAGCGCACGAAGGCGAGGCCGAGCATGCCGACGAAGATGGCGAGACCGACGAACCCCAGCTGGAACCATACGTCGAGGTAGGCGTTGACAGCCGAAGAGGATGCGCGGCCGCTACCGATCCCGAAGGTCGCATAGGGGGCGAAGCCGTCGTTCCACTGGCCGATCCAGCCCCAGCCCTCGACAGAGTGGACTTTGAGCAGGGTCCACACCTCTTGCCATAGTCGGAGTCGGTAGGTCAGTTCGCCTGTGCCGTTGAGGGCGTTAATGATGGGGGTGCGTAGGGACCAGGCGACCGCGGCCGCTATCAGCGCCAGGCCGAGAGCAACGAAGTGCAGCACGCGGCGCTGTCCAGCAGGAGCGCGTCGTAGGCCATACAGGGCTGCGAGCACGAGCACGGCCACGACAGCGGTGCCCCAGGCGATCGGAGAACGGGTCAGGGCAAGGGTGAAAGTCGCGAGCACGAGCGAGCCGATTGCCCGCCCGCGCGGGATCGACACCGTTCGCCACTCAATAACGAAGGTCACCGCACCAATAACGGCGAGCAACCCGAGTTCGTTGCGGTTGCCGAGAAGACCAGAGATCGGTCCGCCATCGGCAAGGTGAGCCTCGATAGAAAGAAAGCTGATCGGGCTGTCGATGAGCAGACCCGACAGTACTTCCAGTGCGAGAGACACGACGAGCACGAAGCGCAGCACGTCGCCGAAGGTGCGAATCACCTGAATCGTGTCCCTCACCAGCGTGATGTAGATGGCCAGTGCCGTGTAGGCGCCGAGCGCGGCCAGGCCCCCGACTGTCGCCCACTGATACTGGCTCCAGAAGAGAGACAGCACCGCCCAGCCCAGGAACACGATGAGCGACGTTGGTACGAAGAGGACGCGATCAAAGGTGTCGCGCCGAGACCACATCGACGCCCCGGCCAGCAGCACGAGAGTGCTCAGGATGGCTATGAGGCCAGCCCAGCCGATGACGTTGCGAAGAGCCCACGACAGGATTCCCGTGCCGATCGACGCCGTTGCGAGCGCAGAGGTGAAGCGCGGCGAGCCAACGAACTCGCTCAGGCTCTCGCCGAGGGTTGGTCGCGCCACCTAGACCGCCACCGACCGCTCGCCCAGCTTGCTCTTCACCGCGATGACCACGAGGGTGAGCAACCCGTACTCGACGAGCAGACGGCTCTCGGCGAGACTCTGCACGAGAAGTGCGACGAGAAGCAGAAGCGGCAGCAGCGAGATCGCAGTGAAGCGGCCAGGGTCGCCGGGCAGCAGCTGGGATCGCTCGGTCGCGAACTGCCACGAGCGGATCCCGGTGCTCAGCACGAGCGCACCGAAGACCACGAGACCGGCGATGCCCAGCTGCAAAAAGATGTCGAGCCACGCATTGTGGGCGTGCAGCTGCCGTACGCCGCCCTCGAAGGCGAGCGTGTCGAAGGGGGCAACCCACGGCACCCACCAGCTCACCCATCCCCAGCCGACGGCGGGCCGCTGCTGGGCAAGGGTGATGACGGCGTCCCAGATGTCGAGGCGCCCGGTGAGGTCGTCGCTCTTGCCAAGCAGGCCGAGAATCGCCCCGCTGAACCGTGTGACGACGACGATCCCGGCGACGATGAGTGCGAGCACAGCGGCGTAGATTGCAACGGCGGCGCGCGGCCCCACGCGGCGCAGCAGCAGAACGATAGCCACCACGAGTGCCAGCAGAACGAGTGCGACCGTGATGGTGGCCGATCGTGTGAGCCCGATAGTGGCGACGGCAACGATAATCCAGAAGCCGGTGCGCCAGCGGTTCGTAGCGCCCGCGGCGAACTGCACGCAGAAGACGATGAGCCCGACGAGCCCGGCGAAGGCGAGCAGGCTCGAGTTGCCGACGATTCCCTGAATCTTGCCGCCCTCGAACAGCAGGTCGCGCGACCAGAAGAGCAGTTTCGGCAGCTTCTCATCGGTGCCGTAGTCGACCCAGAACGGCAGGATCGGCCTGCCGATGAACGCTGAGACGACGAACTCGAAGACGAGCGAGAGCCCGAGGATGATGCGCAGAGCAATGCCGAGCGCGCGCATAATCTCGGCCCAGGTGTAGTTGACGGCGATCGACACGGCGAGGGCGATCGTCATCCACGTGACCAGAAGACCGAGAAGCGTCGCGCCCCGATAGTAGGACCAGGCGACGGATGCCGTCGCCAGCAGCAGAAACAGCGCAAGGAAGAAGGGCATCATGTTCCATGCCCAGTCGCCGCGCTTCTTCGACCGATAGAGCATGATCGACGAGGTCACCGTCAGACCGATCGCGATGGCCCCAAAGCCCCACCAGCTGATCGTGTAACGCCAGGCATCACCGGCGAAGACCGTGAAGAAGACGAAGGGGAGGTACGCGGCGCGAAACCCGGGTCGGTCGAGAAACCTCATGAAGCCAACCCTAGTGATGCGTGGCTATACGAAAGCCGACTTTCCGGTGATCGCACGCCCCACGATGAGCGCGTTCATCTCGCGGGTGCCCTCGTAGCTGTAGAGCGCCTCGGCGTCGCTGAAGAAGCGGGCCACGTCGTAGTCGACGACGATGCCGTTGCCGCCGAGCGCCTCGCGGCACCAGGCGACCGTCTCGCGCATCTTCTCGGTTGCGAACATCTTGGCCAGCGCGGAGTGCTGGTCGCCCTGCACGCCCTCGTCGAGCATGGCCGAGACGCGGGTGCACAGCGCGAGCGAGGCGGTGATGTTCGCAAGGCTGCGGGCGAGCAGGTCTTGCACGAGCTGGTGGTTGTCGATCGTCTTGCCGAACTGCACACGCTCGGAGGTGTACTTGACCGCAGCTTCATAGGCGCCGATCGCCACAGCGACGGAGCCCCAGGCGACCTCGGCGCGGGTGGCGCGCAGCACCTTGGCGGTGTCCTTGAAGCTGTTGGCGTTGACGAGCTTGTTCTCGTGGGGCACGACCACGTTGTCCAGTGTGATGTCCGCGTTCTGCACGATGCGCAGCGCGATCTTGTTCTCGATCTTGGTGGCCGTGTAGCCGGGGGTCGAGGTCGGCACGATGAAGCCCTTGACCTGTCCGTCTTCCACGTCCTTGGCCCAGATCACGACGATGTCGCTGAAGGTCGCGTTGCCGATCCAGCGCTTGGAGCCGTTGAGCACCCAGGTGTCGCCCTCGCGCGTGGCTGTCGTGCGCAGCCCCTGCGCGCTGTCGCTGCCGCTGAGTGGCTCGGTGAGGCCGAAGGCGCCGACCACCTCGCCGCTGTTCATCTTCGGCAGCCACTCGGCGCGCTGCTCCGGGCTGCCGCACGCGGCGATGGCGCCCATGGCGAGGCCGTTCTGCACGCCGATGTAGGTGCTCACACTCGCGTCGACGCGGCCGAGCTCGACGGCGACCCAGCCGCGGAAGACGGCGGAGTTCTCAAACGGACGCGTCTCTTCCCATGAGAGACCCGTGGCTCCGTGCTTGGCAAGGCCCGCGATGATCTCTCGAGGAAACTCCGCGCGGTTCCAGTGGTCGTTGACGATCGGCTTGACCTCGGCCTCGAGGTAGGCGCGCAGTTGCATGAGGTGCGCCTTCTCCTCGTCGGTGAGGCCGGCCTCAAAGCCGTAGAAGTCGCTGCTGAGTGGCTCGAAAGACATACGAATGCTCCATTGCTTTGTCGGAATCCTCCCAAACCCTACGACCGTCATTCGGGGCCCGACGAGCCGGTTGGTACTTTGGTCTAACCGAGACACAGGGACAGGTCGGATGTTTGTAGCCATCACCAATACCCCGCGCGACTACGCGTGGGGCTCCGCAGCCGCGATCCCGCGTTTGCTTGGAACCCCTGAGACGGGCCGCCCGCAGGCCGAGCTCTGGCTGGGCACACACCCCGGCTCCCCGTCGCAGACGCCGGACGGATCACTTGCCGACCTCACCACGCTGCCTTTTCTTCTCAAGGTGCTCGCGGCCGCATCTCCGTTGTCACTGCAGGCGCACCCGTCGATCGCCCAGGCGGTCGAGGGCTTTGCCCGCGAGAACGCTCTGGGGATCCCGCTCGACGCAGCAAACCGCAACTACAAGGACGAGCTGCACAAGCCGGAGCTCATCTACGCGCTGACGCCCTTCCGCGCGCTGTGCGGTTTCCGTCCCGCCTCGGAGACCGGCGCGGCCATCGAGCGTCTGCTTGGTGCCGTGCCCGGGGACGCCCCGCTCAACGGGTGGCTGGATCGGCTGGGCGATGACGACGACATCCGCGCGGTCTTTGAATGGCTGCTCTCACGCGGCCCCGGCGTGGACGAACTGGTCGCTGCTCTCGTCTCCGCCGCGGCGCTCGTGGACGGCCCGCACTACACACTGGTTGCTGAGCTCGCGGCTGCCTACCCCGGTGACCCGGGAATCGCGATCAGCCTCATGCTCAACCTCGCGGAGCTCGAACCGGGGCAGGTGCTCTTTCTGCCGGCGGGCAACATCCACGCCTATATCGAGGGTCTCGGCATCGAGCTGATGGCTGCCTCAGACAACGTGCTGCGCGGCGGCCTCACGCCGAAGCACGTCGACGTGCCTGAGCTGCTCTCGGTGCTGGGCTTCACGCCTCTGCCGGTGCCGTATCTCGCGCCGACCGCCATCGCCGCGGGTGTCGACTCCTACAGCCCGGTGCCGGACTTCCGTCTGATGCGCATCACCGACGATGCCAGCGTGAGCCTTGCGGCCGATGCGATTCTGCTCTGTACGGACGGCGCCTTCGAGGTCTCAGGCCACCAGGTTGCCCGCGGAGACGCCTACTTCGTTTCGAGCGAGGAGGGAGTGCTCTCCGTGTCCGGCGCCGGCGAGCTGTTTGTGGCGACCGCGGGTACCCCTGCGGAGGAGCTCTCGACGCTGAACGGGTGAGGCACGCGACTAGCGCTGTCGGCGCCGCAGTCGCCCTAGTGCTCGTACGGGTGCGGTGATCCGCCATGAGAGCGAAGACTGCATCTCTGCCAGCTGCAACGCGGCGAAACGCTCGTAGTGCTCACGGTCGGCGGCTCGGCCCGCCTGCTCGGCGTGAAGCTGGTCTTGCGACGAGGCCAGCTGCCGGTTGAACCACCGTGCCAACGGCACCAGCATCTTTCCCGCCTCGTCGGTCGCCGATTGCATGGCGAGAGCGAGAGCTGCCTCGTCGACGTGCCCCGCCCACGGAAGGCACTCGTGGGCAACGACACGGTCCTCGTGCCCGAGCTCGCGGGCTACGGACGCCCACCTCTCGTTGAATGCTGGCTCTACCCACCCGCGGAGGAAGAAGCGAAAGCTCGAGGGAGCCGACTGGCTGCCGAGATGCAGCAGGCGAGCATCAGGCACAAGCGCCACCGAGAGACCGTGCGCGCGCAGATGCACGCTGTAGTCCTTGTCGACGTGGTGCAGTGGGTACAGGCGCGGGTCCGCGCCCCCGACCGCATCCCAGGCTGACACTCGAGTGAGCAGGCCCTTACTGGTGATCCACTCGAAGCGGGTGACCGTGGTTGGGGTTTCTCTCCCGGTTGTGTCGGTGTCGTTCCAGTGGCTGACGTCAAAGTCCTCACTCACCTCCCCGCCCGCGAACCCGGACGGCGCTCCGTGCTCATCGACGGAGCGGGAGCCGAAGGCGGCAAACTCGGGGTGCGCGTCTGCTGCGTCGACGAGAGCATCGAGCCACCCGGGAAGAACGACCATGTCATCCTGCACCCACACGAACAGCTCTGCGTTCGAGACCGCGCGAGCGGCATGGAGTCCACCTGACCAGCCGAGATTGGTGTCGATGTGCACCTCGCACACACCCTCCGGCAGGGCTACCGGTGTCGGAACCGCGAGGCGGCCGGGGTCGTTCGAGACCCAGACAATCGAGAAGTCGTGTCTCGTCTCGTGCGACACCAGCGCGGCAACGCAGTCCACCAATGGCGCGGTGCCACCGAGTGACACGATCGCGAGCGTGATACGCGGTGATTCGGCGTGGGGCCTCAGCATTAGTAGCGAGGCAGAAGGTCTGCCATTCGCACAGGGATCTCCGGCGAGTCCCAGGGCAGGGTCACCCGGTCCGGTGCGGAGTGGTGGTACACCTCGGTCGGGCAGTTGAGAAGGCGTGCCTCCTCGTTGGTCATCGCCGCGCTGAGGTGCCAGACCCCCGCGGGGATCACCACCTGGCGCACGCCCCGATCCGAGAGGATCGCCTTCTGCACGACTCCGTAGGTTGGTGACTCGGGGCGGGCGTCGTACAGAACTAGCAGAACCTCGCCAGAGATGATCGTGTAGCGGTCATCCTTGTGCTCGTGGATGCCCCAGCCCTTCATGATCCCGGGGCGGATGGAGACATG
>Ga0247732_10000117_pt1 | contig 52097 bp, 48 predicted proteins | sample UWRJL163409C2_FD_180940 | JGI IMG/M metagenome (GOLD analysis project Ga0247732, IMG submission 180940) | Plant litter microbial communities from Arlington Agricultural Research Station in Wisconsin, United States - UWRJ-L163-409C-2 | ecosystem: Environmental > Terrestrial > Plant litter >...
GCCGGCGCCGACCCCGAAGTCGGCCGCAAGGCCGCCGACGACGCCAAGGACGACATCGAGGAGCTGCTGCGCGGCGCCGACATGGTCTTCGTCACCGCGGGCGAGGGCGGCGGCACCGGCACCGGTGGCGCTCCCGTCGTCGCGACGATCGCCCGCAAGCTCGGTGCGCTCACCGTCGGCGTGGTGACGCGACCGTTCTCCTTCGAGGGCAAGCGCCGCTCCAACCAGGCCGAGGCGGGCATCGCGGCGCTCCGGGAGAGCTGCGACACCCTCATCGTGATCCCGAACGACCGCCTGCTGCAGATGGGCGACGCCGCGGTCTCGCTGATGGACGCCTTCCGCAGCGCCGACGAGGTTCTGCTCAACGGCGTGCAGGGCATCACCGACCTGATCACCACCCCCGGCCTCATCAACGTCGACTTCGCCGACGTCAAGGGCGTCATGTCCGGTGCGGGCACGGCGCTGATGGGCATCGGCTCGGCGCGCGGTGACGGTCGCGCCCTGAAGGCTGCCGAGATGGCGATCAACTCGCCGCTGCTCGAAGCCTCCATGGAAGGTGCGCTCGGCGTGCTGCTGTCGGTGGCCGGCGGCAGCGACCTCGGTCTCTTCGAGATCAACGAGGCCGCGTCGCTGGTTCAGGACTCCGCGCATCCCGAGGCCAACATCATCTTCGGCACCGTCATCGACGACTCGCTGGGTGACGAAGTGCGCGTCACCGTGATCGCCGCGGGCTTCGACGCCGCCGGACCCAGCCGCAAGCCCGTTGTGGGTGCCGGCGTCAGCGGTCCGTCGGTCGCCACGGGCACCTCGGGCAAGCTGCGGCCGCCGTCGGCGTTCGATCCGGACCCGGCGAGCGTTCCCGTGCACACCAACGGTGCGACGGTCAGCATCGGCGGCGGTGGGGATGACGACGACGACGTCGACGTGCCCCCGTTCATGCGTCACTGATCGGGAGAGCTCCCCGAGGTTCGGGATACTGGGCAGCGTGACCCGACGCATCAGATGTGTGACGACGACGAGGGATGGTGGCGCCTCGGCGGCACCGTTCGACACGTTCAACCTTGGCGATCACGTCGGTGACGACCCGGCTGCGGTGGCGGCCAACCGTGCGCGCCTCGCCGAGTCGGTCGGCCTCGGCCCCGACGGAATCGTCTGGATGAACCAGGTGCACGGCGACCGCGTCGTCGTGGTGGACGGGCCGGTCGACGGCGCGATCGACGCCGCCGACGGGTTGGTGACGACCCGGCCGGGCCTGGCGCTGGCCGTGGTGACCGCCGATTGCGTTCCCGCCCTGCTGTCCGATCCAAGGGCCGGCGTCGTCGCAGCCGTCCACGCGGGCCGGGTAGGTGCCAAGTTGGGCGTCGTGGCGCGGGCAGTGGAGGTCATGCTGGCCAACGGCGCGCACGTCGAGGACATCTCGGTGGTGCTCGGTCCCGCGGTCAGCGGCCGCAACTATGAAGTGCCCGACGACATGGCCGCCGACGTCGAGGCGGCCCTGCCGGGCAGTCGGACCACCACCGCGCGTGGCACCGCGGGACTCGACCTTCGGTCGGGGATCGCCCGCCAGTTGACCGAACTCGGCATCGCAGGAGTCGCCGTCGACCCGCGTTGCACGGTCGACGATCCGAACCTGTTCAGCCACCGCCGATCCGCGCCCACCGGCCGCCTCGCCTCCCTGGTGTGGATGGAATGACATCCGCTCGCGCCACCGAACTCGCCGAAGCCCTTGCGGCGCTGAGGAAAAGGGTCGACGACGCCGCGGCTGCGGCGGGTCGCGACGCCGCCGAGGTCGAACTCCTTCCCGTCACCAAGTTCTTTCCGGCGTCCGACGTCGTCGAGTTGGTGCGCCTCGGATGCGACGCGTTCGGTGAGTCGCGCGAGCAGGAGGCGTCCGCCAAGGTCGCCGAACTGGCGGAATACGTGGCCCAGTCCGGCGGGCCGGTGCTGCGGTGGCACATGATCGGGAGCATTCAGCGTAAGAAGGCGCGCGGGGTGGCGGGGTGGGCCTACGCCGTGCACTCCGTGGACCGGGGTGTTCTCGTCGAAGCGCTGGGCCGGGCGGCCGCCGAGGCTCTGGCCGACGGCACCCGCGACGCCCCGCTGCGGGTCTACCTCCAGGTGAGTCTCGACGGTGACCCCGATCGGGGCGGCGTCGACGTGAGTCGACCGGACCTCGTGGACGAGCTGTGTGCGCTCACACACGGGACCGACGGGTTGGACTTCGTCGGCCTGATGGCGATCCCGCCGCTTCACGCCGATTCCGACGAGTCATTCGCGCGTTTGGAGGCCGAACTACAACGGGTACAAGGCTCTTACCAGCAGCGTCTCGGTCTGTCCGCGGGTATGTCGGGCGACCTCGAGACGGCGGTGAAACACGGCTCGACGTGTGTGCGTGTCGGTACCGCCCTTATGGGAGCCCGTCCTCTAACGTCTCCCTGAGTAGTCACTCCAGTCACATCTTCATCACAGACAACACGAATTTCAGTCATCAGAAGGGCTTCCGATGAGCACACTGCATAAGGTCAAGGCCTACTTCGGTATGGCGCCGATGGACGATTACGACGACGAGTACTACGACGACGACGACCGCACGTCGCGCAGCGCGTACCCACGTCGTCCCCGCGAAGATCGGTTCGAGGACGAGGGCTACGCCCACCCCGCCGAGGGCCGTGGTTACGACGACCGCATGGACCGTCCCGTCGGCCGCGAGTTCGAGCGCGAAATGGCCGGGGCCCCAGCGGGTTACCGCGGCGGATACGCCGACGAGCCCTCCTTCCGGGGACGGCACGACTTCGAGCGTCCACGTTTCAACACGCTGCGTGGCGCCACCCACGGCGCCGTGGCGATGGAGCCGCGTCGCATGGCCGAACTCTTCGAGGCGGGCAGCCCGCTGGCGAAGATCACGACCCTGCGTCCCAAGGACTACAGCGAAGCCCGCACCATCGGCGAGCGCTTCCGTGACGGCACCCCGGTGATCATGGACCTTGTCTCGATGGACAACGCCGACGCCAAGCGTCTCGTCGACTTCGCCGCCGGGTTGGCGTTCGCCCTTCGCGGGTCGTTCGACAAGGTCGCCACCAAGGTGTTCCTGCTGTCCCCGGCCGACGTCGCCGTGACCGCCGACGAGCGCAAGCGCATCGCCGAGGCCGGCTTCTACGCCTACAAGTGACAGCCTGCGTAGGCTGGTCCTAGACCGAGTCTCCTTCGACTCGTCTTCCGGCTCTACCCACTGTCATCCGCCCGGAGTGAGGTCGCTCAGTTGTCGCTGTTCTTTTCGATCCTGGGCTTCGTGCTGTTCGCGTTCTGGCTCCTGCTCATCGCGCGGGTTGTCGTCGAGTTCGTGCGCTCGTTCGCCAGGGACTGGCGACCGCGAGGCTTCATGGTCGTCGTCCTAGAGGTCATCATGACGGTGACCGACCCCCCGGTGAAGTTGCTTCGCCGCATCATTCCGCAGCTCACGATAGGTGCGATCCGCTTCGACCTGTCGATCATGGTACTTCTGCTCGCCGCGTTCATCGGCATGGAGCTGGCCTGGAGTCAGTAGCGGGAGCCCGCGTGCGGGCCACCGCCGGCGGGTCCGCGGAGTCTGAAATTCGCTCTTAATCTGGACCTCAACCGCAACCGCCGGGTCTACTGTGACAGGATGGACGCCAGTTACTTCCGACATGGCTTCCATATGACACCGGTTGACGGTCCAGACCTCAAGGGGGCAGACGATGCCGCTTACACCAGCCGACGTCCATAACGTCGCGTTCAGCAAGCCGCCGATCGGCAAGCGCGGTTACAACGAGGACGAGGTTGACGCCTTCCTCGATCTCGTCGAGAACGAGTTGACCCGCCTGATCGAGGAGAACGCCGACCTCCGTCAGCGCGTCTCCGAGCTCGACCAAGAGCTCTCGAGCGCACGCTCGAATGGCGGCGCTCAGGCCACCCAGTCGATTCCGCAGTACCAGCAGCCCGAGCCGGAGCCGGAGCCCGAGCCCGTCGCGCCGCCGCAGCCCGTATACGAGGCGCCGCGATCGGTCGCCGCCGTCGAGCCGGTCAGCGAGGACTCGCACATCAGGGCCGCGAAGATCCTCGGCTTGGCGCAGGACACCGCCGACCGTCTGACGGGCACCGCGAAGGCGGAGTCGGACAAGATGCTCGCCGACGCCCGGGCCCAGGCCGACGCCATGGTCAACGAGGCACGCACCACCGCGGAGACCACGGTTTCCGAGGCCAAGGCACGCGCCGACGCCCTGCTGTCGGATGCGCAGACGCGCTCCGAGACGCAGCTTCGGCAGGCGCAGGAGAAGGCCGACGCCCTGCAGGCGGACGCCGAGCGCAAGCACTCCGAGATCATGGGCACGATCAACCAGCAGCGCACCGTCCTCGAGGGTCGGCTGGAGCAGCTGCGCACCTTCGAGCGCGAGTACCGCACGCGCCTCAAGACCTACCTCGAGTCGCAGCTCGAAGAGCTCGGCCAACGTGGTTCGGCTGCGCCGGTTGACTCGACCGCGAACAACGACGGCGGCGGGTTCAACCAGTTCAACCGGGGCAACAACTGATCGGTGTCTGATTCATGCTGATCGTTGCGCTAGTCCTTGCCGTCATAGGCCTCGCCGCGCTGGTGACCGCCGTGGTCACCAGCAACGAGCTGATCGCCTGGGTGTGCATCGGTGCCAGTGTGATCGGCGTGCTGCTGCTCATCGTCGACGCGCTGCGGGAACGCTCGCGGGGCGACGAGGCCGTCGGGTCCGACGAGGGTGACCACGTCGGCGACGACGAGACCACCGTCATGCCTGCAGTGACGGAACACGAAGCCGCCGAGGACTACCCCGACGAGCCGTCCGACGTTCCCGCCGAGCACGAGCACGATCCGAGCACCGTCGCCGTCGAGTCGCACGACGGTGTCACCTCGGATGCCGACTCGGCCAACACCCCAGAAGCCAAGCGCGACTAGCGTTTTAGTGCGGCCCGCACCCCCTTCGTTCTAGTGCGGCCCGCACTTCGTCGTCGGTGACCTGGTGGAAGTCGGCGAACACTTGGCCGACGGCTTCGAAGCGTCGGGGCTGCGCCGCAATCACGACGTCGTCGGCCTCACCCCGTAGCAGCTCGGGCACCGACCGCGGCCCGACCGGTACGGCCACGATCACCCGCGTCGCCCCCGCAGTCCGCACCGCGCGAATGGCGGCGAGCATCGTCGCCCCGGTGGCGATGCCGTCGTCGACCAGCACCACCGACCTGCCCGCCAGCCGCGGCGGCGGTTCCGTCCCGCGATAGGCGGTCTCGCGCCGCGACAACTCCTCGGTCTCGGCGGCGACGACGTACTGCAGTTGGGCCTCGCTGATCCGCAGGCTCTGCAACACGTCGTCGTTGACCACCACGCCGCCACCGCTGGCGATCGCGCCCATCGCCAGCTCGGGCCAGTGCGGGACACCGAGCTTCCGGACCACGAAGACGTCGAGCTCGGCACCCAGTCGACCGGCGATCTCGACGGCGACCGGCACACCGCCCCTGGCCAGGCCGAGCACCACGACGTCGGACCCGGCGTAGTCGGCCAGCATGTCCGCGAGGACTCTTCCCGCCGCGCGGCGGTCCCCGAATGTGCGATTCGCTGAAGGCCCAATTCGGGGATCGTAGGCCCGTGAGCCAGCGGCCGGGTGCAATCCGTCGTCGCAGCAGCTACGAATGGATGTCGTGGGCATCGAGTACGAGAGCGTCGTCGACCATCCGCTGGACGAGGTCTTCGCCTGGCACACCCGGCCCGGCGCGATGCCGCGGCTGGTGCCGCCGTGGCAGCCGATGACGGTGGTCTCCGAGACCGCGTCGGTGGCCGACGGACGTGCGGTGCTCGGCTTGCCCGCCGGCCTGCGGTGGGTCGCGCAGCACGAAGGCGCCGAGTACGACCCGCCGCACCGCTTCGTCGACCAACTGTCCTCCGACGGCGTGCGGTCGTGGCCGCCGCGGATCATCGGGACCTGGCGCCACACCCACGACTTCAGCGCGGCGGGGCCGGACGCCACCCTGGTCCGCGACCGCGTCGACGCCCCCATTCCGGCGGCCGCGCTCCGGCAGACCTTCGTCTACCGCCATCGCCAACTGGCCGACGACCTCGACGCCCACCGCGACGCCGCAGAAGCGGGTTTCGAGGCCGGCACCATCGCCGTGACCGGGGCATCCGGTCTCGTCGGCTCGGCACTGGTCGCGCTGCTCACCAGCGGCGGCCACCGGGTGATCCGACTGGTCAGACACACTCCCACCGGGCCCGACGAGCGCCGGTGGAATCCGGATGCGCCCGTGGCGGATCTGCTCGACGGCACCGACGCGGTGGTGCACCTCGCCGGCACGTCGATCGCGGGCCGCTTCACCGATTCCCATCGCGCGGCGATTCGGGACAGCCGCATCGAGCCGACGCGCAAGCTCGCCGAGGTCGCCGCCCGCCCGGGTGGCCCGAAGACGTTCGTGACCGCCTCGGCGATCGGCTTCTACGGGTACGACCGCGGCGACACCCCGCTCGACGAGGACAGCTCACGCGGCGACGGCTTCCTCGCCGACGTCGTCGCCGACTGGGAGGCCGCCGCCGCACCGGCGTCCGAGGCCGGGCGACGCACGGTGGCGGTGCGCACCGGCATCGTGCAAGCTGCCCGCGGCGGCACCCTCAAGCTGATGCGCCCACTGTTCGCCGCCGGGTTGGGGGGCAGGCTTGGCAGCGGCCAGCAGTGGCTGTCGTGGATCGGCATCGACGACCTGGTCGACGTGTACTACCGCGCGCTCTACGACGAGCGCCTGACCGGACCAGTCAACGCGGTGGCACCGAACCCGGTGCGCAACGTCGACTACACCGCGGCGCTGGCCAAGACCATGCACCGGCCCGCGCTGCTGCCGGTGCCCGCGTTCGGTCCGCGGCTGCTCCTCGGCAGCCAGGGCGCCCGCGAACTCGCCGAGGCCAACCAGCGCGTGCTGCCCGTGAAGCTGCAAAGCGCAGGACACCGCTTCCGCCAGCCGGTGGTAGGCGACGCACTGGCCCACCAGTTGGGGCACGCTCAGGCCTGAACGACCCCGTCCACGAACGCCCGGACCAGGGCGTGCACCCGCTTGGTGGCGCTCTCCAGCTCGGCCCGGGTGGCGGTACGCAACCGGTCGGCGTCGAGGCCAAGCGCGGCGAGTTCGTCGGCGCCGTTGCCGGCCAGCCACATCTCGAGCAGACCCTCGTCGACCTCGGGGTGGAACTGCAGGCCCATCGTCGTACCCATGACGAATGCTTGCGAGGCGTTGGAATTCCTGGCGATCTCCACCGCCCCGGGTGGCACGGTGAACCGGTCGAAGTGCCACTCGAACCACGGTCCGCTCGGCACCAGTTCGGTCCGCGATGCGTCGACGTCGAACCAGCCGACCTCGGGTGCGGGGGAGCGGGTGACCGAGCCGCCCAACGCGTGGGCGATGAGCTGACCGCCGAAGCACACTCCAAGCATCGGGACCCCCGCCGCGTGCGCGTCCCGCACCATCGCCGCCTCCGCGTCCATCCACGCGAACCCGTCGTTCACCCCCCACCGGGAGCCCAGCGGGACGACCACGTCGTAGGCCGTCGGGTCCGGCATCGTCGCCTCGAATGCCGGATCGCCGGCTTGAGCGGCGCTGACGACCTCGAAAGTCCTGACGTCGTAACCGCATTCGGTAAACGCGTCTCCCAGCATCGCCTCGGGAGCAGTGGGATCGTTGTAGAGGAACAGCACCGTCTTCGCCACCGCTAGAGGATACGGGCGAACGGCGCAGAAGGGATGTCGAGCAGCTGTTCGAAGAACCCGCCGAAACCACCGTGCCGGTCGACGAGGTGCACCTCGAGGATCCAATGGCACTGTTGGCCCGCTGAGTCGGTGCGGCGCATCGGGTCGGGATTCGCCGCGGCGATGTAACTCGCCATCTTGTCGCCGCTGATGCGCACGTGCGGGAACTCGCCGACCAGATGGCCGACGTGCTCTCCCGTGTGATCCCATCCGGCGTCGCGAATCAGTCCGAGCACGTGGGCGTACAACTGCGCCCCCGTGACGTCGGCGTTGGCCTCGAAGTACTCCCGGCCGGCGTTCCAAATCTGCGGGAGGTCACCGGCGAGCCGATGCTTGGCGGGGTCGTCGCCCAGGACGTAGGTCCGGCCGAAGTCGGCCTCCCAGTCGGCGAAGATGGGACCGAAGTCGAGGAACACGATGTCGTCGGCCTCGATCACGCGCTCCGGCGGGTTCTCGGCGTAGGGCTCCATGGTGTTGGCGCCGGCGCGCACGATGCGCTTGTGCCAGAACTTCCTGACCCCGAGCAGTTCGTCGGCGAGCTCGCGAATCTGGTCGCTGAGCTGGCGTTCGCCGACGCCGGCCACGATCAGCCCGCGCGCCACCACCTCGTCGAAGAGGGTGTTGGCCTTGCGCTCGGCGTCGCGAAGGGCGTCGACCCTGGATTGCTCGACTGCTGCGTCCATTGCCCTATTCTGCGCGGCGTGCCCGGTAGCGGCGCTCTGGCCTGCCGGCGCCGTACTGCAGACGCAGCTCGAGGGCGCCGACGCCGAGGAAGTGCTCGAGGTACCGGCGCGCGCTGACCCGCGAAATGCCCACCAGCTCAGCACATTCCGCCGAGGAGACCTCACCGGCGGTGCGCGCGGCGTCGAGCACCAGCTGCCCGGTCACCTTCCCGAGCCCCTTGGGCAGCGCGTCGTCGGAGGTGGCTCCCGCCGCACCGCCCTGGCTTCCGAACAACGAGTCGATCAGGGATTGGTCGGCGCCCGATTCCGAAGACAGCGCGTCGGCCCGGGCGGCGAAGGCTTCCAGCTTCGCTTGCAGCTGGGGAAACTCGAACGGCTTGATCAGGTAGTCGGCCGCGCCGCCGTCGAGCGCCCCACTGACGGTGTCGAGTTCGCGAGCGGCGGTGATCATGATGACGCCAACGGCGTCACCGGCCGACCGGAGCCGCTTGAGCACGTCCAGACCCGTCATGTCGGGCAGGTACACGTCGAGCAAGATGAGGTCGGGCTGCAGGGCGCCGGCCATCTCGAGGGCCTCCGACCCGCTCCGCGCCGCACCGACCGTGGTGAATCCGTCGACGCGGTCGACGAACTTGCGGTGAATCTCGGCGACCATGAAGTCGTCGTCGACGACCAGCACGTCACGCATGTTCGGCCAACCGCGCAGGCGGAAGGTTCACCCGGAAGCACGCCCCGCCGGACGGTGCGTCGGTCACGTCGACCGTGCCACCCAGCTGCGCACTGACCAGGCGGACGAGCGCCAAGCCGATGCCGCGTCCGCCGGGAACGTCGGGTTTGGAGGTGACGCCCCTGGCGAAGATCTCCTCCCGAAGATGCTCGGGCACACCGGGCCCCGAGTCGGTGACCGTCACGGTCATCCCCTCCGCGTCGTCGAGGTGGACGGTCACCCGCGCCTCGGGCGAACCCTCGGACACGTCGACCGCATTGTCGATGAGGTTACCCAGCAGGGTGATGACGTCGGTCGACAGTGCGGGGTCCAGCGCCGAGAGGTGCGAGTCGCCGTCGATCGTCAGGGCCACACCGCTCTCGGCGGCAAGGGACGTCTTCGCGATCAGCAGCGCCGCGACGGCCGGGTCGGAGACGAGTTGGGTTACGGCGTCACTGATCTCGGCGCGTCGACGGGTCAGCGCACCGACGAACTCGTGGACGGAGTCGTACTCGCCGAGCTGAACCAACCCCGAGATGGTGTGCAGCTGGTTGGCGAACTCGTGGGTCTGGGCGCGCAGGGTGTCGGTCACGCTCTTGTGCGACGACAGTTGGCCCTGCATGGACGCCAACTCAGTGCTGTCACGCATGGTGGTGACCGTGCCGATCCGCCTGCCCTGGCTGGTCGCGGCACGACGATTGAGCGCCAACACCCGGGTGCGGGTGACGATCACGACATCGGACTGCCCGTCCCCACCGGACGACAAGAACTCCTTGACCGCAGGATCGAGGTCGACGTCGTCGACCCGACGCCCCACGGCGCCGGCAGTCACGTCGAGCAACGCCTGCGCACTGTCGTTGAGCACCGTGATGACGCCGTCGTCGTCGATGGCGACCACGCCTTCTCGAATGCTGTGCAACAACGCTTCCCGATGTTCGGCAAGGCTGGCGATCTCGGCGATCTCCAGCCCGCGGGTCTGCCGTTTGATGCGGCGCGACAGCAGCCAGGACGCCATCGTCCCCAGCGCCGCGCCGAGTCCGAGGTACACCAGGAGCCGCTCGCCCGCACCGCTGAGCAGCTGCCACACCGACGGGTAGCGCTCGGACACCGACACGACGGCCAGGACGACCCCGTTGATGTCGTTGATCGGGACCTGGCCCGCCAGGCTGTGCACGCCGTCGATGTCGAGATCGCCGAACCAGGCGCGGCCCCGGGCGGCGCCGCTGTCGGTCATGTCCAGCGTCCGCCCGATGCGCGACGGATCCGACGACACCCTGACGACCCCCGCGGGGTCGGCGATCTCGGCGACCCCCGCACCCGAGAGGGCCACCGCCCGGTCGACGTCGGGGGCCAGGATCTGCGCGGCGAACGGATCGGCGAACCGTTCGCGGACAATCGGCGTCGACGCCAGGTTCTCCGCGACCGCGATCATCCGCTGTCCGCGGACGTCACGGAACTCGTCGGTGGACTGGGTGACCGACACCGCGGCGACGGCGGCCAGCACGATGGCGATCACGACCAACTGGAAGACCAGGAACTGGCCGGCAAGGCTGCGGGTACTACGCGTGGCTCCGTCGGCGCGGGCAGACGTGGCACGTCGCCCCAAACGTCTCACAGGTGATCGCAACGACCACAACTTCCTTTGCGTTCGAAAGAGTGACCTGTGTCACCTCGGGGGTCCAGTATTGCTGAGCATCACACTCAAGCGAATTGGGACGACCCTATGAGAGCACGACCTCCGAGAACGACGCGCATTCTCGCGTTCCTGATCAGCCTTGCGCTCGCGGTCGCGTTCGCGACCGGCTGCGGGGTGACGCGCGGGAACGACGACTCCGGCCTGCACCGGCTGCGGATGATGGTGCCCAACAGCCCCGGCGGTGGGTACGACCTGACCGCGCGCACCGCCGTCAAGATCATGGAAGACGACGACATCACCGGTCGCGTCGAGGTGTTCAACGTCATCGGTGCAGGCGGCACCGTGGCCATGGCCCGGCTGATGAACGAAAAGGGCAACGGCGACCTCATGATGATGATGGGGCTCGGCGTCGTCGGCGCGGTGTACACCAACGGGTCCACCGCGCTGGCCACCAACGCCACCGCGCTCGCGAAGGTCGTCGAGGAGCAGGAGGGCATCCTCGTGCCCGCGAACTCCCCGTTCAAGACGATGGACGACTTCGTCGCGGCGTGGAGGGCCGATCCGGCCAAGGTCACGATCGGCGGCGGTTCCTCGCCGGGCGGCCCCGACCACCTGTTCCCGATGGAGACCGCGCGCGCCGCAGGCGTCGACCCCAAGAAGGTCAACTACGTCTCCTACGACGGCGGCGGCGATCTGCTGACCGCGCTGCTCGGGCAGAAGATCGCGGCGGGCACCTCGGGTCTCGGCGAGTACGTCGACCAGATCGAGGCCGGTCAGGTTCGGGTTCTCGCGGTCTCGGGCGACAAGCGCGTCGAGGGCGTCGACGCACCGACGCTCAAGGAAGCCGGCGTCAACCTGACCTTCACCAACTGGCGTGGAGTCCTGGCCCCGCCGGACATCTCGGAGGAGTCCAAGCAGGTCCTCGTCAAGACGCTCGAAGAATTACATGCCACCGACGCTTGGAAGGAGGCCCTGGTGAAGAACGGTTGGAGCGACGCGTTCATGACCGGAGCACCGTTCGAACAGTTCCTCAAGGATCAGGACCAACGCGTCTCGACGACGCTGACCGAGCTGGGGCTGCTATGACCGAACCGATCGAGAAGCCGGCGGAGCCGCCGGTGACGACGCAGAAGCAGCCGGAGCCCACCGTCGACCGGGCGCAGTACCTGGTGTGTGCGGTGCTGGTGTTGGTCGGCGCGTTCATCATCTACGACGCGCTCAATCTTCCCGCGGGTTTCGCCAAGGTGGATCCCGTTGGGCCACGCCTATTTCCGATGATCATCGGGATCGGCCTGTTGGTGATGGCCGCCATCCTGGCGATCGCCATCCCGCGCGGTTCGAGGGGTGAGGCGGATGCGGGGGAGGACATCGACCCGGATCGGCCCAGTGACTGGCGCACCGTCGGTCTGCTGGTGGCGATCTTCGTGGCCACGATCCTGCTCGTCATGCCGCTGGGCTGGGCGATCACCGGAGCGCTGATGTTCGCCGCGTGCGCAACGGTTCTCGGCAGCAAGCACTACGTGCGCAACATCGTGATCGGCGCGGTGCTGAGCACCGCGAGCTTCTACGCGTTCTACTCGGGGCTCGGAATTCCGCTGCCCGCAGGCATTCTGGATGGGATTCTCTGATGTTGGACAATCTGGGCTGGCTTCTCCAGGGCTTCGAGCAGGCCGCCACGCCGATGAATCTGCTCTACGCCTGCATCGGTGTGCTCCTGGGCACCGCCGTCGGCGTTCTGCCCGGCATCGGGCCCGCGATGACGGTGGCCCTACTTCTCCCCATCACCTACAACGTCAGCCCCAGCGCGGCGTTCATCATGTTCGCCGGCATCTTCTACGGCGGCATGTACGGCGGGTCGACCACCTCGATTCTGTTGAACACGCCAGGGGAGTCGTCGTCGGTGATCACGGCGATCGAGGGCAACAAGATGGCCAAGGCGGGCAGAGCCGCGCAGGCGCTGGCGACGGCGGCCATCGGGTCGTTCGTCGCAGGCACCATCGGCACCCTGCTGCTGGCGCTCTTCGCCCCGGCAATCTCACGCTTCGCCGTCACCCTCGGCGCGCCGTCCTACCTGGCGATCATGCTGTTCGCGTTGGTCGCGGTCACCGCCGTGCTCGGCTCGTCGAAGCTCCGCGGCGGTATCTCGCTGTTCCTCGGGCTGGCGATCGGGCTGGTCGGCATCGACTCCCTCACCGGGCAGGCCAGGGCCACGTTCGGCCTGCCGCAGCTGTCGGACGGCATCGACATCGTCGTCATCGCGGTGGCGATCTTCGCCCTTGGCGAGGCGCTCTGGGTCGCCGCCCACCTGCGGCAGAAGCCCGCCGAGGTCATCCCGGTCGGAAGGCCGTGGATGGGCAAGAGCGACTGGCAGCGGTCGTGGAAGCCGTGGCTTCGCGGAACGGCGTATGGCTTCCCGTTCGGCGCGCTGCCCGCCGGTGGTGCCGAGCTGCCCACGTTCCTGTCCTACATCACCGAGAAGAAGCTCTCCAAGCACCCGGAGGAGTTCGGCAAGGGCGCTATCGAGGGTGTCGCGGGCCCGGAGGCGGCGAACAACGCCTCGGCGGCAGGCACGCTGGTGCCGATGCTGTCGCTGGGTCTGCCGACCAACGCCACGGCCGCGGTGATGCTGACGGCGTTCGTCTCCTACGGAATCCAGCCCGGCCCCACGCTGTTCGACAAGGAGCCGCTACTAATTTGGACGCTGATCGCCAGCCTCTTCATCGGCAACTTCCTGCTGCTGGTGCTCAACCTGCCGCTGGCGCCCCTGTGGGCCAAGCTGCTGCGCACCCCGCGGCCGTATCTGTACGCCGGCATCCTGTTCTTCGCGACGCTCGGCGCGTTCGCCGTGAACATCCAGCCGCTCGACCTGGTACTGCTGCTGGTCTTCGGCCTGCTCGGGCTGATGATGCGGCGGTTCGGACTTCCGGTGCTGCCGTTGATCATCGGAGTGATCCTCGGGCCACGCATCGAACGTCAGCTGCGGCAGAGCCTTCAGCTGGGCGGCGGCGAGTGGGGGAGCCTGTTCACCGAGCCCGTGGCCATCGGCGTGTACGTCTGCATGGCGCTGCTGCTGCTGGCGCCGTTGGTGCTGAAGCTGATGAACCGCAGCGAGGAGACGCTGCTGCTGGTTGAGGATGACAAGGATCAGAGAGAGAAGGCCCAGGCGTGACTGACGAGCGCTTGCGCGAGGAACCGACTGGCACTGACGAGCGCTTGCGCGAGGAACCGACTGGCACTGACGAGCGCTTGCGCGAGGAACCGACTGGCACTGACGAGCGCTTGCGCGAGGAACCGACTGGCACTGACGAGCGCTTGCGCGAGGAGGCGAAATGATAGTCGTCGGATACACCGCGGATCAGTACGGTCAGGCCGCGCTGGAACACGCCATGACCGAGGCATCGGTGCGGGGGACGGGCCTGCTTGTCGTCAACTCGACCAAGGGCGACGCGTACGTCGACCCGGCCTTCGCCGGGGCCCCCGAGGTGCACGACGTCGAGGCGCGACTGAGGAACAGCGGGTTGGCCTACGAGCTGACCCAGCCGGTGGGCGTCGACCCCGTCGACGAGCTTCTCACGGTGATGGACCGTCCCGATGCGGAGCTGTTGGTAATCGGAATTCGGCACCGCAATCCGGTGGGGAAACTGCTGTTGGGAAGTGTGTCCCAACAGCTGCTCCTCGAATGCCAGAAGCCGGTGCTGGCCGTCAAACCAGGTTCGTAGAACTGGCATCGACGCAAGCGTCAATATCATTTGCTATTGGCGAACTCGTCAAAGGCCGATCAACGCGCAGAACATTCCATTCGCACGATTTCGAACATCATGATCGCAAATGGTGATTCATGGCGAAATTACTATGTTTGAAACACAATTAGACGTGTGATCTGCGATTACGCCGGGATGGGTCGTCAATGGCTACGCCAATACCCCCGGGTGGGCGGTCTGTGACGGCATTGGCGCGCCATGGCGCAGTGCGCCGTCGCCAATCGCTTGGTGGATGGATTCACCTGGTGTGGCGGGGTGTCGACGGGGATCGGTCATCTCGAAGCCGGCCGTGACACACCGCGGCCTGGTCGCGGTGCCGCTGCGACCCGTCGGAGGCATTCGCTCAGCCGGCGAATTGAGCGGTCTGACGACGTGTGTGAGCCACGACACAGTCGTGGTCACGGTGTCGTGCTATTAACGGCATTGCTGAATTCCACTCATCGGCGAAGGGCATTGACGGCGTCACCGGCGCACGATGCGCCCTTAACTGCGCGTAAGCGCCATCACGTCTGGCCGCGGGGTGTCGCCCGGTTTGGCCGATATGGATTGCTGTGAGTGGCACGCCCGTGGGGCGCGTTGCTGCCGTTGGGTTTGCCAGAAGTTCGGCTTCGGCGGGCTTGGCAAGCCGATATTGCTGCGGTCCAGCAAATAGAATTCAAGATCGATCAGGCGTTTTAGTAACTTCTCCAGCAAAGTAGTGCATCTGGGCATTACGGAGTTATAAAGTTTGCCCATCGGTCTCATTCCAACGCAGGAGATTCACATGCAACGCGCCATTCGCTCTCCACTCACAGCAGGCATCGCTCTCGTCGGAGCCACCGCCATCGCGATTGCTCCCCTGACGCCCACACCGCCGAGTCTGACCATCAAGGCAGACCAGATTCCGACGGTCTTCGCCGAGTACGTGCCCACCGGTCTTGCCCAGGCGCTCGCCGACCTGTCCGCCGGCGCCACGCTCGCACTGGCTCAGGGCGCCCAGGGCCTCGGCATCACGGGCACGAACGCGCTGAACAACTTCGGCGCGGCTGGCAACGCGCTCAACCAGACCATCGGAGTGTTCGGCACGACGTTGTCGGCGACAACCATCGGCGCACTCGCAACGATCGCCGCGAACCCACTCAACCCCGGCGCCTACCCGGCCGCGCTGGCGCTTCTCATCGCCGGCGGCAGCCAAGGGCTCAGTGAGGCCGCGTTGGGACTCGGGTTGACGGGCAACTTGGCGAACTACGCGGTCGGTGCGTTGGGCACCAACCTGCTCGCCACCATCGGCACGGTTGGCACCACACTGAACATGGCCATTGGTGACGCGCTGGCCGATCTCGCCCCCGACGTGCTTGCCGCAGTCGGCACGCTCGCGACAGGGGCCGCCATCGCTCTCAGCCAGGGCTACGTGGGCCTGGCGACCGCCGGCACCCAGGCGCTGGCAGGCGTTGGCACCGGAATCACCACGGTGGTGGGCGGTCTCGGCGCTGCCGGAACCGTTGCACTCGCAGGATTGGGTACCGCCGGTGTGCAGGGGCTCGCGGGCATCGGTACGACGATCGGTACCGGGCTCGGCACCCTCGGCGCGGTAGGCACCGCGGGACTGGCCGCCCTCGGCGGCGCAGGCGCTGCCATCGCCGGTGGCGGAATTGGTGCTCTGACGGCCATCCTCTCGAACCCCTTGAACCCTGCGAACTATGCCGTAGCGCTGGGCTCGCTGCTGACCGGCACGTCCGTCGGATTGACGACGGGTCTGGCTGGCCTCGGCGCCACCGGTGCGGTGGGTCTTGCCGGCCTCGGCGCCACCGTCGCGGCGGGTCTCGCCACGCTCAACACCGCGGGCGGCACCGCGCTTACTTCACTCGGACAGGCCGGTGCGATCACCCTCGCCACCTCGGTGGGCGGCGGCGTGCAGGCGCTGGGCGGCCTCGAGCTGGCGGGCGCGACCGCGCTGGCGACGGCCGGCGGCGTCGGTGCGACGCTGCTGACGGCCATCACGACCGCACTCGGCCTGGCTATCGACGGGCCCGCACCTGCCGCCGCCAGCGCCACGAACCGGACCGCCGCCCTCGTCGCCGACGAGCAGCAGGTCTCGACGCTCGCCCTCACCCCGGGTGACCTCGCCGGCGCTGCCGCCGTGGTCCTCGCGGGCACGGGCCTGGCGGGCGTGCAGACGCTTGCCGGCATCGTGAACACCGGCGCGGTCGGCCTGCAAGGCTTGGGCGTCACCGGGGTCACCGGCCTGCAAGCAGCCGGGGTGACTGCAGCCACCGCTGTACAGGGCATCGGCGTCACCGGCGTCACCGCCCTGCAGGGCATCGGCGTCACGGGTGCCACGGGTCTTGCGGCCCTCACCACCACCGGTGGCACCTTGCTTCAGGGGCTTGGCGTCACGGGTGCGACGGGTTTGGCCGCGGTCGGCAACGTGGGAGCCGCCTTCGCGGCCGGCGGCATTGGCGCCATCGCCGCCATCCTCGCCAACCCGCTGAACCCGGGTAACTACGCGGCGGCGCTCGCGTCGCTGGCGACGGGCGGCGTGAACGGGCTGGCGCAGGGGCTCGCGGGTGCAGGGGCGACGGCCGCCCAGGCTCTGGCGTATGGCGCGGCCACGGGGGCCCAGGCTCTCGCTGGCGTGGCGGCGACCGTCGCTCAGGGTGTCGCATACGGGGCGGCGACCGTCGCCCAGGGTGTCGCATACGGGGCGGCGACCGGCGCGCAGGCGCTCGCCGGTGGAGCGGCCACGGCGGCTCAGGGGCTCGCGACCGTGGGCGCCGTGGGTGCCACCGGGTTGGCGAGTGCTACTCAAGTGGTCGGCACGGTCGGTACGACGTTGAATACGGCGGCGGGGATCATCGCAGGACCCTCCACCGCGTCCACCGCGGAGCAGAGCGGCCCGTCGGACATCTCGACGCTGAAGACCGGTTCGTCGAATTTGACCCTCAAGCTCTCCAAGGGCGAATCGTCCGCGATCACGGCGGCGCCGGAGAAGCAGGAAGCCGATTCCTCTGCTTCGTCGTCGAACACCACGCCCGCATCTAGCGAGGGCTCGTCCAGCGACGGCAAGCAGGCCGCCAGCAACGACGCGAATGACGCCAAGCAGGCCAAGAAGGATGCCAAGGCGGCAGCGAAGCAGGCCAAGAAGAACGCCAGGGATGCTGCGAAGCAGGCCAAGAAGGACGCCAAGGACGCGGCGTCCGCCGCTGGCGCGGGTAAGGCCGAGCCAAAGACCACGGCGGCCAGCTCCAACGCCGGTAGTGAAGGTGGCGGCGCTGCCGCGGGCGGTGGAGAGGCCAAGTCCGGCACCTCCGGCGGCGAGTCCGGCGCCTCGGGCGCCGCAGCCTAGGTCGGCAGCAGCGACGCAAGGGCGATGAGCCCCTCCCGACGGAGGGGCTCATCGTCGTCTGCGACACCTCTACATTGCCGTCAATTATTCGGTTTGGCACGTCGCGAGGCATGGGTACACCCGAGCCATGGTCGACACCCGGTCGGCGGCTCACACCGCCCACGACAACGTATGGTTCGAACGCGTGGCGCAAGCGGGCTTTGCGGCCAGCGGACTCCTGCACCTTCTGATCGCCTTCATCGTCGCGCAGCTGGCCCTGGGTACCGGCGGCAACGCCGACCAGTCCGGTGCGTTGGCAACGCTTGCCGCGCAACCCGGCGGCGCGGTGATGCTCTGGGTGGCTACCGTCGTCCTCGCCGCGCTCGGCGTCTGGTACCTGGTCGAGACGTTCCTCGAAGACGACGCCAAGCATCGGGTGAAGTCCGCAGCCGTCGGCGTGGTCTACCTCTCGCTGGCATTCTCGGCGGGCAGATTCGCGGTGGGTAGTGGCAAGTCCAGCGGTCAGCAGAACGCAGGCCTGAGCGCCGAGATGATGAAATCCGGTTGGGGCAAGGCGGTTTTGATAGTCATCGCGCTTGGCATCATCGGGGTCGGCGGGTACCACGTCTACAAGGGCGTCACCAAGAAGTTCTTCAAGGACCTCGACGTGTCGGGCGGCACCGCCGTCACCTGGGTGGGAATCATCGGTTACGTTGCCAAGGGCTTGGTCCTGGCGGGCGCCGGCATCCTGGTCATCGTCGCCACCTTCACCGCGGACCCCGCGAAAGCCTCCGGAATCGACTCAGCGGTCAAGACTTTGGGCGCCGCACCGTTCGGCAAGTTCCTCCTGCTGCTCGCCGCGGTCGGCCTCGCCGCCTACGGCGCGTACGGCTTCGTTCGCGCGCGGCACGCAGACATGTGACGGCTCAACCGCATTCGAGTTTGAGGTGAATCGAGCCGTCGCCGTCGGCGCGCACGGAATGCGTGCATACTCCTGGGCCACTGCCGGTCGTCTCGTCACCGCTGGTGAGATCGTAGGTTCGGCCGTGCAGCGGGCATACCACCGAGTCGTCGTCGGTGAGCCCGTCGGCCAGCGGGCCGCCGCGGTGCGGACAGACCGCGCCAAGCGCCCGTAGCGTGCCGTCCCGCATGCGGTAGACGGCGATCTGCTCACCGCCGACGGCGAAGGTGCGTCCCTCGCCAACTGGAATCTCGTCGACGCGGCCGATCGTGACGTCGCTCGTCATCGGTGTCCTCTGCTCTTCGCGCAAGCGCTCATCGCACCGGAACCTGGGGGAGCGGCAGCAACGGCAGCGACGACCGGAACTGCCCCTCACTCGCGGGCTCGCGACCGTCCAGCCACGGGTCACGGTAGGCGGCAACCGATTTCGCCATGTTGGCGTCCAGCTGCGCCGCCAGTCCGTCGGCGTCGTCGACCACCACGGCACGGATGTGTTCGATGCCGACCCGAGGCACCCACGCGTAGGTGCGCTCCAACCAGTTCGCGCTCTCCCGGTAGTACTGCAGGAAGCGTCCGGTCAGCGTCACGACCTCCGCGGCGTCGTCGACGGTGGCGAGTAAGTCGCCCTTGCGGATGTGGGCGCCTGCGGCACCGCCGACGTAGATCTCCCACCGGCCGCCGTCTACCGCGACGACGCCGAGGTCCTTGCACAATGCCTCCGCACAGTTGCGGGGACACCCGGTGACGGCGAGCTTCATCTTGGCCGGACTCGCCAGGCCCTGGAAGCGTTCCTCTATGGCTATGCCCAACGCTGTCGAGTCGCCGACGCCGAAGCGGCAGAAGTCACTGCCGACGCAGGTCTTAACGGTGCGAAAGCTCTTGCCGTACGCGAATCCCGACGGCATCTCGAGGTCCGCCCACACCGCGGGCAGGTCCTCCTTCTTGATGCCCAACAGGTCGATGCGCTGACCTCCGGTGAGCTTGATCAACGGGACGTCGTACTTGTCGGCGACGTCGGCGATCGTGCGCAGCTGGCGCGAATCGGTGACACCGCCCTTCATCTGCGGCACCACCGAGAACGTCCCGTCGCGCTGGATGTTGGCGTGCACCCGATCGTTGACGAAGCGGGCGTCCCGCTCGTCGACGAACTCGTCGGCCCACATCGTCTCCAGCAGTGAGGCCAACCCCATCTTCGAGCCGGCGTCATGTCTGCCGTCGGGTGCCAGCGCGGCGAACACCGATGACACGGAATGCAATTGGAGGTCGCGGATCATGGCCATCAGCGTCGGTTTGTCATAGGGGATGCCAGGGACGTACCAGCTGGCCGACGGGTCTTCGGTGACCGCGCCGCCGGCCGCCCACTCCACCACCTGGGCGACGAGCTGCTTGCAAGAGCCGCAGCCCTTGCCCGCCTTGGTCGCCTTCATGACGCCGGTGACGGTGTTCTCGCCGCCGCGCACACAGGCCACCAGCGCGCCCTTGGAGACGCCGTTGCAGTTGCAGACCTGCGAGTCGTCGGACAGCTCGGAGACTCCGACCGCCACCGCGGGCGTGCCGATGTCGAACAGCATCGAGACCCGTTCGTCTGGCAGCGGCAGTCCGCTGTCGAAGGCTTGGGTCAGGAACGACACCTTGCTGACGTCCCCGACCAGGGTGGCGCCGACCAGCTTGCCGTCACGGATGACGATCGTCTTGTACACCCCCCGTCGTGGTTCGGAGAATTGGACGAACTCGTCGTCGGGCAGTTCCGGGCCCTTCAGCCCCATCGACGCTACGTCGACCCCGGCGACCTTGAGCTTGGTCGCCGTGCGCGAACCATGATATGCCGCAACGGTGTTGGCGCCCGTCAGATGGTCGGCGAGTACGGCGGCCTGTTCCCACAACGGCGCCACCAGCCCGTAGACCTGGCCGCGGTGCTGAGCGCATTCGCCGACGACGTACACGTCGTCGTCGTCGACCGAGCGCATGTGGTCGTCGACGACGATGGCGCGTTCGACGGTCAGTCCGGCGCGTTGCGCCAGCCCGACGTTCGGCCGGATTCCCGTGGCGACGACGAGCATGTCGCAGTCGATCGACGTGCCGTCGGCGAACACGATGCCGGTGAGCCGGCCCTCGTCGGACGTGGTCACCTCCGTGGTGCGTTTGTCGACGTGCACCCGGATGCCGACGCCTTCGACGGAGCTGCGCAAGATCACCCCGGCGGGGTCGTCGAGCTGGGCATTCATCAAGGTAGGCCCGGCATGGACGACGTCGACGGTCAGTCCGCGGTTCTGCAGTCCGCGGGCCGCCTCGAGGCCGAGCAGTCCGCCGCCGATGACGACCGCCTTGGTGCGATGTGCGGCCTCGGTGATCATGCCGACGCAGTCGTCGAGGGTCCGGAACCCGAAGACGCCGTCGGTGAGGTTCTTGTCGTCGGCCCACAAACCGGCCATCGGCGGAAAGAACGACCGGCTGCCGGTGGCCAGGATGAGCTTGTCGTACCGGGTGGCGGCGCCGTCGTCGGAGTGCACGATGCGGGCGTAGGGGTCGACGCGCACCACTCTGACGCCGGCCCGCAGGGTGATCCCGTTCTCGGCGTACCAGTCGACCTCGTTGAGGTAGATCTCGCTGGGGTCGTCGCTGCCTGCGAGCACGTTGGACAGCAAGATGCGGTTGTAGTTGCCGTAGGGCTCGTCACCGAAGACTGTGACGTCGAACGATTCCGACCCGCCGCGGGCGAGGATCTCCTCGACCGCCCTGATGCCGGCCATCCCGTTGCCGACGACGACGAGCTTGCGGCGGACGACGTCGGTCATTGGATCTGCACCAGACCGAGGTCGACGACGACCGTTCCGCTGCAGCCGCTTGGCGCCGCGACGTGAAGTTCGAGAACGGAGTCGGCGAGCAGGTCCTCGACCACCCTCAGGGCGACGTGGGTGGCGTTCTTCGCGCCAATGGGGAAGTAGCGCAACGGCTTTCCATTGCAGAACAGCACCACCGAGATCATGTCGTCCGTGGAGTTGCCGCCGCGGAAGTAGACGGGTTGGGTGGTCGTGCCGGCAGGGACGACGTAGCGCAGCGATTCGTCGATCAACAGCGGCTCGTCCAAGCCCTTGCCCTCGAACGCGAATGGACCCTGGAGGAAGACCGGTGTGCTGCCATCGCTCATCGCACCGAAGCTAGGTCGGTCGTGTTTCCGCATCGTTTCGTCGGAGCGTCCACTGTGGACACGATCGCCTCACCTGCACCCGGTGGCACGTGTGAGGCAGTGTTGACACGGTCGACACGGCCGGGCAACGGATGCGGAATGGCCTGACCGTAAACCTGATTCAACACCTTTCAAGGAGAATCAGTGATGCCGCTCACCCGCGACCGCAACATAGAGCACTGGGACGCAGAAGACGTCGCCGCCTGGGAGGCGGGTGGCAACCAGATTGCCAAGCGCAACCTGATCTGGTCCATCGTCGCCGAGCACGTGGGCTTCTCGATCTGGTCCATCTGGTCGGTGATGGTGCTGTTCATGCCCCAGGCCGTCTACCACATCGACGCCGCGGGCAAGTTCTACCTGGTGGCGATGCCGACGCTGGTCGGCGCGTTCATGCGGATTCCGTACACCATCGCCCCGGCCCGCTTCGGCGGCCGCAACTGGACCATCGTCAGCGCGCTGCTGCTGCTGATCCCGACGGTTCTCACGTTGTGGGTGATGAAACACCCCGACACCTCGTACACGACGTTCATGGTGGTGGCGGCGTTCGCCGGTTTCGGTGGCGGCAACTTCGCCTCGTCGATGACCAACATCAACGCGTTCTATCCGCAGCGGCTCAAGGGCTGGGCACTCGGGCTCAACGCCGGCGGCGGAAACATCGGCGTCCCGGTCATCCAGCTCATCGGATTGTTCGTGATCTCGGCGATCAGCAACACCGCACCCGAGATCGTCTGCGCGATCTACCTCGTCGCGATCGCCCTCGCGGCCCTCGGCGCGGCGTTCTTCATGGACAACCTCCGCAATCAGCGCTCCAACCTGGGGGCGATGGTGGAGGCGTTGCGCTACAAGCACTCGTGGGTGATGAGCTTCCTCTACATCGGCACCTTCGGCTCGTTCATCGGGTTCAGCTTCGCCTTTGGCCAGGTCATGCAGATCAACTACCTGGCCGGTGGCGACACCGCTGCGCAAGCGTCGCTGCACGCGGCGCAGATCGCGTTCATCGGACCGCTGCTGGGATCCGTCGCACGACCGTTCGGCGGCAAGCTCGCCGACCGCATCGGAGGCGGCAAGGTGACGCTGTACGTCTTCGTCGCGATGATCTTCGCCGCGGGCATCCTGGTCGGAGCGGGCGTGCTCGACGACGCCGCCGCCGGAGCGCCCACCGGCGGGCAGTTGGCTGCCTACGTGGTCGGCTTCATCCTGCTGTTCATCCTGTCCGGCATCGGAAATGGCTCTACCTACAAGATGATTCCGTCGATCTTCGAGGCGAAGGCTCAGGGCAAGGAGGGCCTGAGCCGCGAGGAGAAGGCGTCGTGGTCGCGCAGCATGTCGGGTGCGTTGATCGGATTCGCCGGAGCCGTCGGCGCGCTGGGTGGCGTCTTCATCAACATCGTGCTTCGGGCGTCCTACGTCGGCGACGCGAAGTCCGCGACCAACGCCTTCTGGGTCTTCCTGGGCTTCTACGTGGTCTGCGCGGTCACGACTTGGTTCGTGTTCTTGAGGATGCAAACTCAGGCCCGCACCGGCGTGCCCGTCGGCAAGTCCGCCGAACCCGTTGCCGCGGGCTGATTTCCATGACCGTCACGACCAGGACCGCGTGCTCGTACTGCGGTGTCGGCTGTGGCATCGAGGTGCAGACCCGAACCGACACCGCTGACGGCAAGCCGGTGATAGCCAGGGTGTCTGGGGATGCGTTGCACCCCAGTAACTTCGGCAGACTATGCACCAAGGGTGCGACCCACGCCGAGCTGATGGCTGCCGACGGCGACCGGTTGAGCTCGGCGCTGGTGCGTCCCTCGCGTGGCGAGCAACCCGTGGTGACGCCGGTCGACGAGGCCGTCGCCGAAGCCGGCCGGCGACTACGGGCGATCGTCGACGAACACGGCCCCGACGCGGTGGCGCTGTACGTCTCCGGTCAGATGTCGATCGAGGCGCAGTATCTGGCGACGAAGTTGGCCAAGGGCTTCCTGCGGACGGTCCACATCGAGTCGAACTCGCGGCTGTGCATGGCGAGTGCGGGCACGGGTTACAAGCAGTCGCTTGGCGCGGACGGCCCGCCGGGGTCGTACACGGACTTCGACGCCGCCGACCTCTTCTTCGTCATCGGCTCGAACATGGCCGACTGTCATCCGATTCTGTTCCTGCGCATGGCCGAACGCCTCAAGTCCGGGGCCAAGCTCATCGTCGTCGATCCTCGCCGCACGACGACGGCGGAGAAGGCCGACCTCTTTCTCCAGATCGCCCCCGGCACCGACCTCGCGCTGCTCAACGGGATCCTGCACCTGCTGGTCGCTGATGGTGACGTCGACGCCGCCTTCATCGCCGAACACACCGAGGGCTGGGACGCGATGCCGGCCTTCCTCGCGGACTATCCGCCCGACGTCGTCGCGGAGATCACCGGCTTGGCCGAGGCCGACATTCGGCTGGCGGCGCGGATGATCGCCGACTCCGGTGAGTGGATGAGCTGCTGGACGATGGGCCTCAACCAGAGCACCCATGGCACCTGGAACACCAACGCCATCTGCAACCTCCATCTGGCGACCGGTGCCATCTGCAGGCCGGGTAGCGGGCCCATGTCGTTGACGGGGCAGCCGAACGCCATGGGCGGCCGCGAAATGGGCTACATGGGGCCCGGGTTGCCCGGCCAGCGGGTGGTGACCTCGGCCGAGGACCGCGCGTTCGTCGAGCGGGCATGGCAGCTCGAAGCTGGCACCATCCGCGCCGACGTCGGTCCTGGAACGGTCGACATGTTCAGGCAGATGGCCGACGGCGACATCAAGGCGTGCTGGATCATCTGCACCAATCCGGTTGCCAGCGTGGCCAACCGCAAGACGGTGATCACCGGACTCGAGTCGGCGGAGCTCGTCGTCACCCAGGACGCCTACCGCACCACGGCGACCAACCACTACGCCGACATCGTCCTGCCTGCGACGCTGTGGGCCGAGGCGGACGCGGTGATGGTCAATTCGGATCGCACCATGACGCTGCTGCCGCAGTCCATCCCCGCCCACGGCGAGGCCAGACCCGACTGGCAGCTGATCTGCCAGGTCGCCGAGGCGCTCGGCTTCGGGGAGCACTTCGGGTACGCGTCGGCTGCGGAGGTGTTCGACGAGATCCGTGAGTTCTCCAACCCGCGAACAGGTTACGACCTTCGGGGCGTCACTCACGACCGACTTCGGCAGGGCCCGGTGCAATGGCCTGCGCCGTCACTCGATCAGCCGGGTGGAGACGTCGACCGCCATCCGATCCGCTACCTGAACGACGGCGTAAGCCAGGACCTGTTCGTCGACGGCGACGGACACCGCCCGAAGCTGGCGTTCCCGACCCCGTCGCGGCGCGCGGTCTTCCACCCCCGACCGCACATGGCTGCCAGTGAGTTGCCCGACGACGACTATCCGATGGTGTTGAACACCGGTCGCCTGCAACATCAATGGCACACCATGACCAAGACCGGGAAGGTGGCCAAGCTCAACAAGCTGGACCGCGGGCCGTTCGTGGAGATCCACCCGGTCGACGCCGAGGCGCGCAACGTCGTCGACGGTCAGCCCGTCGAACTGGCGTCGCGGCGCGGGCGCGCGGTGCTTCCCGCGGTGGTGACCGACCGGGTCCGGCCGGGCAATTGCTTTGCGCCGTTTCACTGGAACGACGAGCACGGTGAGTACCTGGCCGTCAACGCGGTCACCTCGGATGCCGTCGACCCCTGCTCGCTGCAGCCCGAGTTCAAGGCGTGCGCGGTGAGGCTGCGGGCCGCCGGGCCGCCACCCGAGCCGACCGGCCGCGTCGACGCGATCGCCTCGGCGCTTGGGCTCGACGACCAGCCCGTGCCCGTCCTCGCCGAAGCCGAGAAGCAGTATCTAGCAGGGTTCTTCCGCGGCTTGCCGCCGAACGTCGAGGGTGTTCCGGTGCTGCCTGCCGAGGCTCCGGTGGGCGCCGTGGTGCGCCGCTACGTCGACGGAATGCTCGCCGGGCGGTACTCCCGAATTGACCCGGCCGACCGGGCCGACGCGCAGGCCGGCCCCCGGCCGTTGGTGCTCTGGGCGTCGCAAACCGGGACCGCCGAGGACTTCGCGGCGCGGGTGGCCGACGGGCTCGGTCCGGCCACGGTGATGAACATGGACGACTGTCAGCTCTCCGAGTTGGCCGACGCGGGTGAGGTTCTCATCGTCACCAGCACCTTCGGTGACGGGGGACCGCCGGACAACGGCGCGGACTTCTGGACGCGCCTTGCGGCGGCCGACGCGCCAGCATTGGACGGCGTGCGGTACGCGGTGCTGGGCATCGGCGACCGGTCGTATGACGACTTCTGCGGGCACGCCAGAGCCGTGGACGTCCGGCTTACCGAGTTGGGTGCCACCAAGCTGACCGAACGCGTCGACTGCGAGGCCTACGACGACGAGCCGATGACGCAGTGGGCGCAGAAGGTGTCCGCCATGGTCGGCCCCGCCGCAACCTCGGCAGCCCCCGCGCCGGTGGGCCCCGCAGCGCCGTTCACCAGAACCAGCCCGGTCGACGCGCCGCTGAGCCGGAACGTGTTGCTCACCACGCCGGGAGCGGCAAAGGAGGTGCGGCAGTTCGGTTTCGACGTCTCCGAGCACGGCGTCACCTATGCCGTCGGGGACGCGCTAGGCGTCTACGCCGTCAACGGCGAGGAGACGGTGCGGCGGTGGCTCGACGCGACCGGGTTGGCCGCCGACGACGTGATCGAGGTCGACGGTGTCGAGATGGCGCTTGGCGAGGCGTTGACGTCGCGCTACGACATCTGTCGCGTCACGCCCAACCTGCTCGACTTCGTCGTCGAGGGGAGTGCGGCAGCCGCGGGATCGCTACGGACCCTGCGTCGAAGCCGCGCCGAGTTGGACAAGTGGCTTCGAGGCCGCGACGGGGTCGACGTCGTCACCGAGTTCGCCGTCCGCGCCGAGCCGGAGCAGTGGCGCGACGCCTTGGTGCGGCTGACGCCGCGGTCGTACTCGATTTCGAGCAGCCCGCTGGTCAGCCCGCACGAGATTCAGTTGACCGTGTCGGTCGTCCGCTACCAGGGCGGTGACGGGCAACGGCGCGGGGGAGTGTGCTCGACGTTTCTCGCCGATCGGGCGTCGCGGGCGTCGGTGTTCCTGCAGCCGTCACCGCACTTCCGGCCGCCCGAGGACGGCTCCGCACCGATGATCATGGTGGGCCCGGGCACCGGCGTCGCACCCTTCCGCGGCTTCCTGCAGGAGCGCCGCGCGCTGGGGCACACCGGTCGCAACTGGCTGTTCTTCGGTGACCGGCACCGCGCCGAGAACTTCTACTACCGTGACGATCTCGAGGACATGGTCGACGACGGACTGTTGAGCCGGTTGGACTTGGCGTTCTCGCGCGACCAGCCGCAACGGGTGTACGTGCAGCACAAGATTCGCGACTACGGCGCCGACCTGTGGCGCTGGCTGGAGGACGGTGCGCACTTCTACGTGTGTGGTGACGCCAGCCGGATGGCCAAGGACGTCGACGACGCGTTGACCGCGGTCATTCGCGAGCACGGCGGGCTGTCGAGTGAAGACGCGCACGACTACAAGCGCGAGCTGGTCGCCACCAAACGCTATGTGCGGGACGTGTACTGACACTCGGCGACCACCTGTGACCGTCACCCCGGAGGTGTAGGTTTCGGTCCATGGCCGCACCCACCGTGAACGTGAATCTGCCGGGCCGCCTTGGCGACCCGACCATGGAAATGCGCACTGATCCACGCGCCGATCCCCGAATGCTGGCAGCCATCGCCCCCTTCGGCCTCGACGCGAAGGCGCCCGAGTTGCCCGTCACCAGGGACTCCCCGCTGGAGGATCTGCTCGCCGTTGCGGCGGCCACCGAGCAGGGCTTCGACGGACTGTTCGGCGCGCTGCTCGCCGACGTCCCTGCCGCCCAGGGCGTCGAAACCCGGAACCTCACCATCACCGGGGTCGACGGCAACGACATCGCGCTGTACGTGCATCGGCCCATCGGGGTGTCGATGCCCTTGCCGGGCCTGCTGCATCTGCACGGCGGCGGCATGGCCATCCTCTCGGCGGTCGACAAGGGCGCCGCGCTGTGGCGCGAGCATCTGGCGGCCCGCGGGTGCGTCGTCGTCGGGGTGGAGTTCCGCAACGCCGGCGGCGCGCTCGGCCCGCATCCGTTCCCCGCCGGCCTGAACGACTGCGCCAGCGCGCTGGACTGGATGCACGGTCAGCGTGAGGGCCTCGGGTTGACGTCGATCGTCGTGACGGGCGAATCGGGTGGCGGCAATCTGTCGATTGCGACGGCGCTCAAGGCCAAGCGCGAGGGCCGGCTTGACTACGTCGACGGGGTGTACGCCCAGGTGCCGTTCGTCTACGGCGGTTACGACGTTCCCAATCCCGCGCTGCCGTCGCTGATCGAGAACGAGGGGTACATCCTCAGCCCGTCGGTGATGACGCTCATGGCGGCGCTCTACGACCCCAAGGGGGAGCACACCACCAACCCGCTGGCGTGGCCGTACTACGCGAAAGAGGAGGATCTGCGGGGTCTGCCGCCGCACGTGGTCACCACCGACGAGATCGACCCGCTGCGCGACGAAGGGCTGGCATTCCTGCGGGCGTTGCAGCGGGCGGGAGTCGACGCCACCGGCCACACCTACAGCGGTGTCGGCCATGCCTGTGAACAGTTGATGGGAGCGTTCGTGCCCGACCTCTTCGAGCGGGCCCTGCACGACGTCGTCGACTTCGCTCGCGGCGTGAGCAGAACGCTGGATTGACCAGCGCTGAAGTGAAAAGAGTGTCCGAGGGGGGACTTGAACCCCCACGCCCATTAGTAGGGCACTAGCACCTCAAGCTAGCGCGTCTGCCATTCCGCCACTCGGACAAGCGGGCTAAGGCTAACGGATTTCGGTGCCCGGACCAAAACGCGGGACCGAGGGCAGTGGTACGAATGGTGACCGTGACTGACGTTCTCCCCGGTTCCCCCGGCCCACACGACGAGGTCGTCGACCTCGTGAGCTCGCTGATCAGGTTCGACACGTCCAATACCGGCGAGCTCGAAACCACCAAGGGCGAGGCCGATTGCGCCCGCTGGGTGGCCCAGCAGCTCACCGAAGTCGGTTATGAATGCGAGTACGTGGAGTCCGGTGCCCCGGGCCGGGGGAACGTCGTCACCAGGTTGGCCGGCGCCGACCGGAGCCGGGGCGCGCTGCTCGTGCACGGGCATCTCGACGTCGTTCCCGCCGAAGCCGCCGACTGGAGCGTGCACCCGTTCTCAGGTGCGGTGTCCGACGGCTACGTGTGGGGTCGCGGCGCGATCGACATGAAGAACATGATCGGCATGATGATCGCCGTCGCGCGGCATTTGAAGCGCACCGGCACCGTGCCGCCGAGGGATCTGGTGTTCGCCTTCGTCGCCGACGAGGAGGCGGGCGGCAAGTACGGCTGCGGGTGGCTTGTCGAGAACCGTCCCGACCTCTTCGAGGGCGTCACCGAGGCGATCGGCGAAGTGGGTGGGTTCTCGCTGACGGTGCCGCACCGCGACGGCGGCGACAAGCGCCTGTACCTGATCGAGACGGCCGAGAAGGGCATGCGCTGGATGCGGCTCACCGCCCGTGGCCGCGCGGGGCACGGCTCGTTCGTCCACGACGACAACGCCGTCACGACGCTCGCCGGCGCCGTGGACCGGCTGGGCCGCCACCAGTTCCCCATCGTGCTCACCGACACCGTCGCGCAGTTCCTGACCGCCGTCGGCGAGGAGACCGGCCACTCCTTCGACCCCGATTCGCCGGACCTGGACGGCGTGGTCGCCAAGCTGGGTCCCATCGGACGCATCGTCGGTGCGACGCTACGTGACTCGGCGAACCCGACGATGCTGAAGGCCGGCTACAAGGCCAACGTCATCCCTGGGTCGGCCGAGGCCGTGGTGGACTGCCGGATCCTGCCCGGCCATGCGGGGGCGTTCGAGGCGACGGTCGACGAGTTGATTGGCCCCGACGTCACGCGCGAGTGGATCACCGACCTGCCCGCCTACGAGACCACCTTCGACGGTGAGCTGGTCGACGCCATGAACGCCGCGCTGCTGGCCGTCGATCCTGACGCGCGCATCGTGCCCTACATGCTGTCCGGCGGCACTGACGCGAAACACTTTGCGCGCCTTGGCATTCGGTGCTTCGGCTTCATCCCGTTGCGGCTGCCACCGGAACTGGACTTCGCCGCGTTGTTCCACGGCGTCGACGAGCGGGTACCCGTCGAATCGCTGACGTTCGGCACCGAGGTTCTCGAACGCTTCCTGCTGAACTGCTGACCGACACCACCAAAGTTCCACCGAAAGGATCTTGATGAGCACCCCGTACGACAACCTTCCGACGTTGCCGACCTTCACCCTGACGTCGACCTCGGTCACCGACGGCCAGCCGCTGTCCAACGATCAGGTCAGCGGCATCATGGGCGCAGGCGGTTCCGACGTCTCCCCACAGTTGAGCTGGTCGGGATTCCCCGAGACGACCCGCAGCTTCGCGGTGACGATGTACGACCCCGACGCCCCGACCGCATCGGGCTTCTGGCACTGGGCGGTGGCGAACCTCCCGGCTACCGTCACCGAGCTGCCCGAGGGTGTTGGCGACGGCAGTCACAGCGGCTTCCCCGGCGACGCGATCACCCTTGCCAACGACGCCAGCCTCAAGCGCTTCATCGGTGCCGCCCCGCCAGCCGGTCACGGCCCGCACCGCTACTTCATCGCCGTGCACGCCGTCGACGTCGAGAAGTTGGACATCCCCGAGGGCGCGACGCCGGCCTACTTGGGCTTCAACCTGTTCAGCCACGCCATCGCCCGCGCAGTCATCATGGGCACCTACGAGCAGAAGTAGTTCTAGCGCGCGGCCGACCCGACGGCCTCGGCCAGCGACGTGAAGCCGCCGGCATGCAGCCGTTGGGCGAGGCCGTCGTGAATGTGCTTGGCCCACAAGCCTCCGCCGTAGACGAAGCCGGTGTAGCCCTGCAGCAGTGAGGCGCCTGCGGTGATGCGCTCCCAGGCGTCGTCGGCGGTCTCGATGCCGCCGGCGCTGACGAGCACCAGTCGGTCGCCGACGCGGCGGTGCAGCCGCTGCAGCACCTCGAGCGAGCGGCGGGCCACGGGAGCCCCGGAGATGCCGCCCGCGCCCAGTTCGTCGACCCCTGGGGTGGCGAGGCCGGCGCGCGAAATCGTGGTGTTGGTGGCCACGATGCCTGCCAAGCCGAGTTCGACTGCGAGATCTGCGATGTCGTCGACGTCGGAGTCCGACAGGTCGGGGGCGATCTTCACCAGCACCGGGGTCGTGGTCTCGGCGCGGACGGCCGCCAGGATCGGACGCAACGATTCGACCGCCTGCAGATCACGAAGGCCGGGGGTGTTGGGGGAGCTGACGTTCACGACGAGGAACGACGCGAGCGGGCCGACGAGGCGCGCGCTTTCGGTGTAGTCGGCAACGGCCTCCTCGGCCGGTGTCGCCTTCGTCTTGCCAATGTTGGCCCCGATGGGCACCTCGGAATCGTGGCGGCTCAACCTCAGTGCCAGCTCACCCGCACCGTGGTTGTTGAAGCCCATCCGGTTCAGCAATGCCCTGTCCTCGGGCAGCCGGAACATCCGGGGGGCGGGGTTGCCGGGCTGCGGGCGCGCGGTCACCGTGCCGACTTCCGCGTAGCCGAAACCCAAGGCGCCCCACGTGTTCAGGCCGGTGCCGTCCTTGTCAAAGCCGGCGGCGAGGCCAACCGGTCCTGGGAACCGCACGCCGAACACGGTGCTCGCGAGGACGGGATCGTGCGGGGCCAGCCACCTGGCCAGGATCCGGCGCATCGGACCGAGCGCGGTGATCAGCCGCAGGAACGCGAACACCAGGGTGTGGATTCGCTCGGGTGGGACCAGGAAGAAGATTCGTCGCAGCGCGCGGTAGATCACGAGGCGGGCTGACCGTCGACGCCGGCCCACACCGCGGACTTCCTGCGCCGCAACAGAACTCGACGGCTTCCGTCGGTGTAGAGGCGCACCCTGGTCAGCTCCCACCCTCGATACTCGGCTTCGATCGACAACCGGACCGACGCCGACACCCGCGTCACGTCGGGCGGCAGCCGCAGCGGCACCCATTCGTAGTCGTCGGAGAGGTCGGCCTCCCACGCGGCGGGCATGCGTCCCCGCTGATGGCCGCTCAAGAGCCAGCCCCCGGGATCACTTGCACGCCAGCACCCGATCCGGACACCACGAAGAGCGTCCCGGTCTTGTCGTCGTATGTCATGGAGTTCGGCTGCTGCACGGTTCGATAACGCACGTTTTCGACGGGTATTCCGGTCGCCAGATCGTAACCAACGACGGTGTTCGTCGCAGTTTGCGACACCCAGGCCAGCCGCGACGAGCCGGCCAGGGCAAACGGCGCGCCCGGGACGGGATACTGCTGCCGCAACATCAGGGGGTCGGCGCCGAACACCAGCAGGGCCTGCCCGCGGGTGTCGGCCACCAGGATGCGGCCCTCCGGGTCGGCGGCCATGGTGGTGGCTCCCTCGCCGGCCCGAAGGGCGTGCTGCTGCCTGGTGCCCGACGGGTCGACCGTCGTGACCGACGTCTGGCCCCGGTCCAACACCGCAACCGTATCGCCTTCTGCGACAAGCGCATCCACATGGGCAAAGATCTGCAGTCGGGCCCCGACCGCGGTGGCGGAGCTCAGCGTGTAGACCGCTCCGGATGCGCTGCCGAGGACGATCTTGCCGTCGGCGCGGCGGGTGATCGCGGTGAAGTCGGTGTCGCGTTCGCCGTCGACGTCGAACGTGGCCACCGCGTCCCCCGCTCGGAGGTCCACTGCGAAGTAGCCGCCCCTGGTCGCCGCGTACACCGTCCCGCTGCCGTCGCCGACGATTGCCGTCGCGGGGCTGGGCAGCGCCACGGTTCGCGACGGGCCCGTGACCGGGAACGTGACCAGGGCCGAACCGCCCGCCGGGTCGCCGCTCAGCACGACGGACGACGACGTGGCGGCGTCGAAGACGACGGCCTCACCACGGCCGGCCAGCGGACGCACCGACCCGGCGGGCGCCTCGGTCGCCGCGGGGGAGGCGGCGGCCTCCGCGGGAGAGATGGTCGGTGGGGGACTGTCGGCGGCCTTGGACCCACAGGACGAGAGGGCAACCGTCGTCACGATCACGGCGGCGCTGTGAACCAGGCGACGCCTCGGTGTTGTGAGCGATGGCAAAGGGTAGACCTCCACGGTGCGATGGGAATGGCGGATGAAGGGCCAGTTTAGGCACGCCGCGGAATCGGACCGGCGGTATGGTTCGGACATGAGCCGGGCGACCGTCGACGACCTGTCTGGAAGCGAGTTCAGCGTCGAGGTCGTGTCGACTGGCATGCACGCCAGCGGGTTTGGTCGAGTCGGCGACGGCAGGAGTTTCTCCTTCCACGTCGACCGGCAACAGCTCAACGTCGAGGTGTACCGCCCGCGGCTGACGGGCCCGGTCCCGCAGCAGGAGGACGTCGTCGCCGCCGCGAGTCGCAGTCTCGCGCACGTGGACGTCGCCGACGAGCGCAGCTTGACGGCGGCCGTCCGCGACGCCGTCAACGACGCTCAGCCGGTGCCGCGCACAGCTCGCTGACGGTGAGCCCACGGTACGGTCGTCGGCGTGATGGACATGTCGTGGCTGCAAGTGGTCGTGTTGTCGGTGGTCCAGGGCCTGACCGAGTTCCTTCCGGTGTCCTCGTCCGGCCATCTCGCGATCGTGTCGGAGCTCTTCTTCGCCGACGACGCCGGTGCGTCGTTCACCGCGGTCAGTCAGCTGGGCACCGAGCTCGCGGTGCTGATCTACTTCGCCAAGGACATCGGCCGCATCCTGGCGGCGTGGTTCGGCGGCCTGCGCGATTCCTCCCGCCGGACCTCCGACTACTGGCTGGGCTGGTGGGTGATCATCGGCACCATCCCGATCGGCGCGGCCGGGCTGATCTTCAAGCACTACATCCGCGACGACGTCCGCAACCTCTGGATCATCGCCACCGCCCTGATCGTGTTCTCCGCGGTCATCGCCGCTGCCGAGTACTTCGGCAAGCAGACCCGGCCAATAGAGCAGTTCACGTGGAAGGACAGCATCGTCATCGGCGTATCCCAGTGCTTGGCCCTGATCCCAGGGGTGTCCCGGTCGGGTGCGACCATCAGCGCAGGCCTGTTCATGGGCCAGGAGCGCGAGGCCGCCGCCCGCTTCGGCTTCCTGCTGGCCATTCCCGCCGTCCTGGCCTCGGGGCTGTATTCGCTGCCCGACGCGTTTCACCCCGACGGGAGGGGCATGAGCGCGTCGGGGCCACAGCTCGCGGTCTCGGTCGCCATCGCCTTCGTGGTGGGTCTCGCGGCGGTCTCCTGGTTCCTGAAATTCCTGGTGCGCCACGGCATGTACTGGTTCGTCGGGTACCGCGTGATCCTCGGGGCGACGCTGCTCGTCCTGCTGGGCACCGGCACGATCGCGGCGCAGTGATATGACCGTCATCCTGCTTCGTCACGGTCGGTCGACGTCGAACACCGCGCACACCCTCGCGGGTCGCTCCGAAGGGGTCGACCTCGACGACAAGGGCCGCGAACAAGCCGAAGCGGTGGTCGCCCGCGTCGCCGACCTTCCGATCAAGGCGATCGTGAGGTCACCGCTTCTGCGCTGTGAGCGAACGGTGGCGCCCCTTGCCGCGGCCCTCGGCCTGGATCCCGTGGTGGAGGAGCGGCTCTCGGAAGTCGACTACGGCGCGTGGACCGGATGCAAGATCGGCGACCTCTTCAAGGAGCCGCTGTGGGCCGTGGTCCAGCAGCAGCCCAGCGCCGCCGTATTCCCCGACGGAGAGGGTCTGGCCCAGGTTCAGGCCAGGGCGGTCGCGGCGATCCGCGAACACGACCGCACCCTCGCCGAGCAGCACGAAGGCGACGTTCTGTGGGTCGCCTGTACGCATGGCGACGTCATCAAGTCGATCATCGCCGACGCGGTGGGAAGCCACCTGGACAACTTCCAGCGCATCACCGCCGATCCCGCATCCATGAGCGTCATCCGGTACACCTCGGCGCGGCCCTTCGTGCTTCACGTCAACCACACGGGCCCCGCGTTGACCGCCGCCCTGTTGGCCAAACCCGAGCCCTCGGGCGACGCCGTCGTGGGTGGTTCCACCGACTGACCCGTTCGATCGCTCCGCCCCGGCCGTCCGTCGAATTACGGCTGCGGCCCCCATACCGGTATTTTGGGAGGTGTCATGGCCCGTTCGATTCACGTCTTCCGCTCACCCGACCGATTCGTGGCCGGGACCGTCGGGCAACCTGGCGACCGGACGTTCTACCTTCAGGCCGTGCACGACGAGCGAGTCGTCTCGGTGATCCTTGAGAAGCAACAGGTGGCGGTGCTCGCCGAGCGGATCGCCGCGTTGCTGCTCGAGATCAACCGTCGCTTCGGCACCCCGGTGCCGCCGGAGACAACCGAAGTCGAGGACCTGAGCCCCCTGGTTACGCCGGTCGACGCCGAGTTCCGCGTCGGCACGATGGGCTTGGGCTGGGACTCCGAAGCGGAGACCGTGGTCGTCGAACTGCTCGCGGTGTCGGAGACGGAGTTCGACGCGTCGGTGGTGCTCGACGACGCCGAGGACGGTCCAGACGCGGTCCGGGTGTTCCTGACTCCGGAGTCGGCGCGCGAGTTCGCGGCCCGCTCCAACCGCGTCATCTCCGCGGGCAGGCCGCCGTGCCCGCTCTGTGACGAGCCACTGGATCCCGCGGGACACATCTGTGTGCGCACCAACGGCTACCGACGAGGTGCCCTGGCGGAATCCGACGATGACACCGACTTCTGAGGACGAGGCACTTCGAGGCGGCACGCTGACGGTCCTCGGCCGCATCCGGTCGGCCAGCAACGCCACGTTCCTGTGCGAGGCACGTCTCGACGACCGCCTGGCGCACTGCGTGTACAAGCCGGTGGCAGGCGAGGCGCCGCTGTGGGACTTTCCCGACGGCACCCTTGCGGGCCGGGAGGTGTCCGCGTACCTGGTGTCGGCGGCGCTGGGTTGGAACGTGGTGCCCTACACCGTCCTTCGCGACGGGCCTGCTGGGCGAGGGATGGTGCAGCGGTGGGTCGACCAGCCCGGTGACGTCCTTGACGACACCGAGGCCGACGAGGCCGCCGACGAAGAAACCGACGAGGAACCCGACGCCGGCCCCGACCTGGTCGACCTGCTGCCCGCCGGTCACGTGCCGCCCGGCTTCCTGCCCGTTCTGCAGGCCTACGACTACGCCGGTGACGAGGTCACCCTCGTCCATGCCGACGACGCGCGGCTGCGCCGGATGGCGGTGTTCGACGTCCTGATCAACAACGCCGACCGCAAGGGCGGTCACATCCTGGCAGGCGTCGACGGCGGGGTCTACGGCGTCGACCACGGTGTCAGCCTGCACACCGAGGACAAGCTCCGCACGGTGCTGTGGGGATGGGCGGGCAAGCCGGTCGACGACGACACGCTGCGTGACGTCGCGGGCCTGCGGGACGCGCTGCTCGGTGACTTCGACCAGACGCTGCGGCCGCACGTCACCAATCGCGAGATCGACGCGCTGTATGCCAGAACCGTTGGTCTGCTGGAGAACCCGGTGATGCCGTCGCCGGATCGGCGCAGGCCGATCCCGTGGCCGGCGTTCTGACCTTCGTGTTCTACGCTCGTCGTCATGACTGATCACGATCACGCCGCCGCTCGCAGGGAGATCGCCGACGCCCTCCAGAAGGCGCTCGACCGCCGCCACGAGGTGCTCGACGCGATCGTCGAAGCCGGTGACAGGGCGGCCGCCGTCGAGGCCATCGCGACGCTGCTCGACACCTCGCCCAAGGGCGGGGAGGCCGTGATGACGATCTCGTTCGACCAGCTCACCAGGGATTCGCGGCGCAAGATCGCCGAGGAACTCGAGGATCTGAACAAGCAGCTGACCTTCACCCTCGGCGAGCGGCCGGCCAGCTCGGGGGAGAGCCTGTCGCTGCGCGTGTTCTCCTCCGACACCGACCGCGACCTGTTCGTCGCCCGCACCTCCGACGTGGGCGCCACGGGCGACGGGTCCGGCGCGCCTGCGGGCTCCATCGACGACGAGATCAGCGCCGCGCTCGGCCGGGTCTCCAACGAAGAGGCGGTGTGGTTCGTCGCCGAGGAAGGCGCCGACAAGGTCGGCATGGTCTTCGGTGAGCTCGTCGGCGGCGAGGTCAACGTCCGCGTCTGGATTCACCCCGACCACCGTCACCGCGGTTTCGGTACGGCCGCCCTGCGGCGCTGCCGTTCGGAGATGGCGGCGTACTTCCCCGCGGTGCCGATGGTCGTGCGCGCCCCCGGCGCCACGCCCAAGTAGGACCCGATTAGTCCCCGCATCAGCGATGCGGCGCTCGCCGCGGAGGTGGCCGCCGAGGCCGGTCGGATGCTTGTCGCACTGCGCGCCGAGATCGGCTACGACGACTACTACGATCTCGGCGACGCCGGTGACCGACGTGCCAACACGCTGATCCTCGACCGCCTGCGCGAGCACCGGCCCGACGACGCCGTCCTCTCGGAGGAGGCGGCCGACGACCTGTCGCGGATTCGCGCCGACCGGGTGTGGATCGTCGACCCGGTCGACGGCACCCGGGAGTTCTCGACGCCGGGACGCACCGACTGGGCGGTGCACATCGCACTGTGGCAGCGAACGACTGGAGCCGACGGCGACATCACCGACGCCGTGGTCGGGTTGCCAGCGCTCGGCGAGGTGTATCGCAGTGACACCGTGGCGGCACCGCCGCCGCGTGAGCCGGGACCGATCCGGATCGCGACGAGCCGCCACCGCCCGCCAACGGTGTTGTGGTGGTTGCGCGACATGCTCGACGTCGAACTGGTCGGCATCGGTTCCGCAGGCGCCAAGGCCATGGCCGTCGTCCGCGGCGACGTCGACGCCTACGTCCACGCGGGCGGTCAATACGAGTGGGACTCTGCAGCTCCGTCCGGTGTGGTGACCGCGGCGGGTCTGCACGCCTCGCGGCTGGACGGGTCGCCGCTGCGCTACAACCGGCCCGACCCGTATCTGCCCGACTTCGTGATGTGCAGGCCGGAGCTTGCGGACACCTTGCTCGAGGCAATTCGGTCGGTGTTTTGAGCGAACCGGGAATGGATTCGCTCCGCCCGTTGTCGCACATTGCGAACAACCACCGTCGGAGGCTGACCTGAACGCACACCCTAGAGTCGTAGCCATGCAATCGTGGCCTGCGCCGACCGTTCCGCAGCTCACCGGTGTGGGAACGCCGTTGCGCCTCTTCGACAGCGCCGACCAACAGGTGCGTCCGGTGGCCGCGGGTGAGACCGCGACCATGTACGTGTGCGGCATCACCCCGTACGACGCGACCCACCTCGGCCATGCGGCGACCTATCTGACCTTCGACCTGGTCTACCGGGCGTGGCTCGACGCCGGCCATCAGGTGCATTACGTCCAGAACGTCACCGACGTCGACGACCCGCTGTTCGAGCGGGCAGCCCGCGACGGCATCGACTGGCGCGACCTCGGGGCCCGCGAGACCCAGCTGTTCCGCGAGGACATGGCGGCCCTGCGCGTCCTTCCGCCGCAGGACTACGTGGCGGCCACCGACGCGATCGCCGAGGTGATCGAGCTGGTGGAGAAGATGCTGGCCTCCGGCGCGGCGTACGTGGTGGAGGACGCCGAGTATCCCGACGTGTATTACCGGGCCGACGCGACCGCGCAGTTCGGGTACGAGTCGGGGTACGACCGCGAGACCATGCTGCGGCTGTTCGCCGAGCGGGGCGGGGACCCCGACCGGGCGGGCAAGGGTGACGCGTTGGACGCGCTGCTGTGGCGCGCGGAGCGGCCGGGCGAGCCGAGTTGGCCGTCGCCGTTCGGTCCTGGTCGGCCGGGGTGGCACGTCGAGTGTGCCGCCATCGCTCTTGACCGCATCGGCACCGGGCTCGACGTCCAGGGCGGCGGCAGCGATCTGATCTTCCCGCACCACGAGTTCTCGGCCGCCCACGCCGAATCGGTAACGGGGGAGCGACGTTTCGCCAGGCACTACGTCCACGCCGGGATGATCGGCTGGGACGGGCACAAGATGAGCAAGAGTCGCGGCAACCTGGTGCTGGTGTCGAAACTCCGCGCCGAGGGCGTCGACCCCGCCGCCATCCGGCTGGGTCTGCTTGCCGGGCACTATCGTTCCGACCGGTACTGGAGTGACGCGGTCCTCGCCGAAGCGCAGGACCGGCTGGCCCGGTGGCGCGCGGCGACGGCGTTGCGGTCCGGACCCGACGCCACCGACGTGGTCGCCAGGGTCAGGCAGTACCTCGCCGACGACCTCGACACTCCCAAAGCCCTTGCCGCGCTTGATGGTTGGGTTGCCGACGCGCAGCAGTACGGCGGCGACGACGTCGAGGCGCCCGGCCGGGTGGCGGCGACCGTCGACGCGTTGCTCGGAGTCGCGCTCTAGCCACGAGGTACCTTGCCGCCCATGGCTTCGGTTGACGGCAAGGTCGTGTTCATCACCGGTGGTGCGGCAGGAGTCGGCGCGGAGGTCGCCAGGCGGTTGCACGCCAAGGGTGCCCGGCTGCTGCTGACCGACGTCGACGCCGACGCGCTCGCCAGCTTCGCGGCCGCACTCGGTGGTGACCGGGTGTTGACGGTGACCGCCGACGTCCGCGACCTGCCTGCGATGCAGGCCGCGGTCGACGCCGGGGTTCAGCGCTTCGGCGGCGTCGACGTCGTGGTCGCCAACGCGGGCATCGCCAGCTACGGGTCGGTGCTGCAGGTCGACCCCGCGGCGTTCAAGCGGCTGATGGACGTCAACGTCCTCGGGGTGTTTCACACCGTGCGTGCCGCGCTGCCGGCGATCGTCGAGCGGCGCGGCTACGTGCTTGTCGTGTCGTCGCTGGCGGCCTTCACCGCCGCCCCGGGACTGGCCCCATACAACGCCAGCAAGGCCGCGGTGGAGCAGTTCGCGAATGCGCTGCGGCTCGAGGTTGCCCACCACGGCGTCGACGTCGGCTCGGCGCACATGTCGTGGGTCGACACGGCGATGGTGCGCGACACCAAGACCGACCTTTCCACCTTCGGTGAAATGTTGTCCAAGCTCCCGTATCCGGTGAACGTCACCACGTCGGTGGGCAAGTGCGGCGCCGCCTTCGTCGACGGCATCGAGGGGCGGAAGACCCGGGTGTACTGCCCGCGCTGGGTGGGTGCGCTGCGGTGGCTCAAGCCGATCATGTCGACCCGCCTCGGCGAGGCTCCGATCAAGAGGTTCGTGCCCGACCTCCTGCCTCGGATGGACGCCGAAGTCGTGGCGCTGGGGCGTTCGACGAGCGCCCATTCCGAGGCCCTGGATTCGCCCCCGACCACGTGACACCCCGCCAATCGAGGATCCGGGGCGGGTAGGCGCTCCGATGGTTTGATGATCTCGTGAAGTCGACACACCTGCGCCGGGCCGTTGCCGTTTGCGTCGCGGCGGTGCTCGTCACCGTCATGGCGGCCTGCGCGAAGGGTGAGAAGCCCGAGGCCGTCGGCTCCGCGCCGCCGCCGCCACCGTCGTCGGCGGTCAGCCCCGAACAGGCCAGGGCGATCGCGAAGGAGGCGTACGTCTACGGCTTCCCGATGGTCGACGACTACCGCGTCATGTACTCCTACTTCGTGGACAAGGAGGACGCCGAGTACAAGGGTGGCTGGAACCAAGTCCACAGCACCGCAAGGGTTTACACGCCGGCCGACACCACGGTTCAGACCCCGAACTCGGACACCCCCTACTCGGCCGTCGGAGCCGATCTGCGCACCGAGCCCCTGGTGTTCACCGTGCCGCCGATCGAGCAAGATCGGTACTACTCGCTGCAGTTCGTCGACCAGTACACGGCCAACTTCGCCTACGTCGGCAGCCGGACCACCGGCAACAGCGGCGGCAAATACCTTCTGACAGGGCCCAATTGGACGGGGCCGAAGCCCGAGGGCGTCGACGAGGTGATCCGCTCGGACACCGAGCTGGCGTTGGTTCTCTACCGCACCCAGTTGTTCGAGCCGACCGACCTCGACGCCGTCAAGCGGATTCAGGACGGCTACAAGGTTGAGCCGCTGTCGGTCTTCCTGAAGCAACCGTTGCCGCCGCCCGCCCCGGCGATCGACTTCGTCCCCGCCCTGACTCCCGAGCAGGAGCGCACCTCACCCCAGTTCTTCGACATCCTGAACTTCGTCATGAAGTTCACCCCGACGCTGCCCGCCGAGAAGGCCATGCGGGACCGGTTCGCCACCATCGGCATCGGTCCCGACGGTTCCTTCGACGCCGAGAAGCTCTCGCCCGAGATGCGCACTGCGATCCAAGACGGCATGGCCGACGCCTGGGCCGAACTGGACGCCCTGAAAAAGAATGAGATCGACACCGGAAAGGTGACCGCCGCCAACCTGTTTGGCACCAAGGACGATCTCAAGGGCAACTACCTGTACCGGATGGCGGGTGCGGTGCTCGGCATCTACGGCAACACCGCCGCCGAGGCGCTGTACCCGATGTCCGCCACCGACGCCGCCGGTGCGCCGCTCACCGGCGCCAACGATTACACCTACCGCTTTGCGCCGGGCCAGCTGCCGCCCGTCAACGCGTTCTGGTCGTTGACGATGTACGAGTCACCGAAGAGCCTGTTGGTGGCCAACCCGATCAACCGCTATCTGATCAACTCGCCGATGCTGCGCGAGCTGGTCCCGGACGCCGACGGCGGCTACACGCTCTACCTGCAACGTCAGTCTCCCGGCGGCGAGCGCGAACCCAACTGGCTGCCGGCTCCCGATGGCCCGTTTTCGCTGGTGCTGCGGCTCTATTGGCCCAAGCCCGACGCGCTCGGTGGTCAATGGCAGGCACCAAAGCCGATTCGGACCTGAGCCCTGCGCTTGCCGGGTTTGCCCATCTTGCTCCTGTAGGTTGGCCCAGTCAGTTCAGCGCCCAGACTCCAGCGGTGACGTGGCGACCACGACCACGACACGACTGCGGATGGCGGAAAATTGGCTAGAACACTCACCGACGTCGAGCTCCTCCGTGAATTGGAGCCAGTCGCGGAGGCCGGGCTCAACCTACATCTCGCCACGACCAAGAACTGGAATCCGCACGACTACGTGCCGTGGTCCGACGGAGCGAACTACGCCGCGGTGGGCGGCCAGGACTGGGACGTCGACGAGTCTGGCATCTCGGACCTGGCCAGGGTGGCGATGATCACCAACCTGCTCACCGAGGACAACCTGCCGTCGTATCACCGTGCCATTGCCGAGAGCTTCACCACCGACGACGCCTGGGGCTTCTGGGTGGATCGCTGGACAGTGGAGGAGAACCGGCACGGCACGGCACTTCGCGACTACCTGGTCGTCACGCGCGCCGTGGATCCGGTCGAGCTGGAACGGGCCAGGATGCTGCAGGTGACCGCCGGCTTCAGCCCCGGCCGGCAGGGGCAGGGGACCGTCGGTCCCGAATCGATGCTCGACACCCTGGTGTACGTGACGTTCCAGGAGCTGGCCACCCGCGTCTCGCACCGAAACACCGGCAAGGCCTGTGACGAGCCCATCGCCGACCAGTTGCTCAAACGCGTCTCCGCCGACGAGAACCTGCACATGATCTTCTACCGCGGCATCGGCGCGGCAGCTCTTGACCTTTCACCCGACCGGGCGATTCACGCGATCTGCCGCATCCTGTCCAGCTTCCAGATGCCTGGCTTCTCGATCCCGAACTTCCGCCGCAACGCCGTCAAGATCGCCGTCGGTGGGATCTACGACCTGCGGCAGCATCTCGACGAAGTGATCATGCCCGTGCTGCGATACTGGCGGATCTTCGAGCGCGACGACTTCACAGGGGAGGGCCTTCGGTTGCGCGACGACCTGGCGGTCTTCATCGCCCACATGGAGGCCGAGGCAAACAAGTTCGACGAGTCGAAGGCCAGGTATCTGGAACGCGACGCGCGCAAGGCGCAACGGCTCTCCGCCAGGTCCTCGAAGCTAACGGCCTAACCCCGGTAGCCGGGCCCGCGGCGGCGCAGGTACCGCTCGAACTCCGCCGCCAGTGCGTCGCCGTCGATCTTGCCGAGGGCCTCGGTCATGTCCACCTCGGCGTCACCACGCTCCTCGAGCGTCTGTACGTATTCGGCGATCTCGTCGTCGTCGGCTGTCATCTCGCTGACGGCCTGTTCCCATTCCTCGGCTTGGATCGGCAGATCGGCCAGCGGCACCTCGATGTCGAGGACGTCCTCGACGCGGCGCAGCAAGGCCACCGTCGCCTTGGGGTTCGGCGGCTGCGACACGTAGTGCGGCACCGCGGCCCAGAACGTCACGGCCGGGATTCCGGCGGCCACGCAGGCGTCCTGGAAGACGCCGGCGATGCCCGTCGGCCCCTCGTATCGGGTCTCCTCGAGACCGAAGAACTTGGCCGATTCGGGGGAGTAGGCGGCACCGGAGACCGGCACCGGCCTGGTGTGCGGTGTATCCGCAAGGAGGGCGCCCAGGATCACGACGGTCTCGACGTTGAGCTTCTCGGCGATGGCCAGCAACTCGGCGCAGAACGTCCGCCACCGCATGTTGGGCTCGACGCCGTGCATCAGCACGATGTCGCGGTCGCTGCCCGGCGGGCGGCAGTGCGAGATGCGCATCGAGGGCCACACCAACTCGCGGGTGACGCCGTCGATCTGGCGAATCACCGGACGATTCACCTGGTAGTCGTAGTAGGACTCGTCGTCGATCTCGACGATGGTGTCGGCCTCCCAGATCACGTCGAGGTGCTCGAGCGCGTCACTGGCCGCGTCACCGGCGTCGTTCCAGCCTTCGAAGGCTGCCACGATGATGGTGTCCTGCAGGTTGGGCAGGTCTGTCACCAGGCAAGCGTAAGCCCTGCCCGGCACCGGCGAGTGCCATCACCGGGCGGGTCGCCGTCCGCGCTGGCCGCGCCGTGAAATACGTTCGGCTGCACTCTCGTTACCCTGGGTAACCAAGACCGCAGGACGTGGGCGTCCGGTCGTCTGTCGGGTGACGACGTAGACTTGCTCGGTCGAGAGGCGTTGCAACGGTTGTCGGAGGGCTCAATCCTCTGGACATCCGCCACGCTCGGCAGAGTTAAGGACGCCTTCCGTTACGGAAGGAGTGCACGTGGACGCCCATGAGCCAAGCTTTGCAGCGAATGTCCGCCCCGACTGCACCGAGGAACTGACCGCTGCCCTGCGGCAGCGAATCATGGTGATCGACGGCGCGATGGGCACGGCGATCCAGCGGGACCGGCCAGACGAGGCCGGCTACCGCGGCGACCGGTTCACGGAGTGGCCAAGCGCGCTTCAGGGCAACAACGACCTGCTGACCCTGACGCAGCCGCAGATCATCGAGGGCATCCACCGCGAATACCTCGAGGCGGGCGCCGACATCCTCGAGACCAACACGTTCAACGCGAACGCGGTCTCGCTGTCGGACTACGACATGGCCGACCTCAGCTACGAGCTGAACTACGCGGGCGCGGCCTTGGCCCGTAAGGCGGCCGACGAGTTCAGCAACCCCGACAAGCCCCGCTACGTCGCGGGCGCCATCGGGCCGACCACGCGGACCGCGTCGATCTCGCCGGACGTCAACGACCCCGGTGCCCGCAACGTCTCCTACGACCAGCTGGTCGCCGCCTACCTCGAAGCCGCCAACGGTCTCGTCGACGGCGGTTCCGACCTCCTCATCGTCGAGACCATCTTCGACTCGCTGAACGCGAAGGCGGCGGTGTTCGCCGTCGAGACGCTGTTCGAGGAGCGCGGCCGCCGCTGGCCGCTGATCATCTCGGGCACCATCACCGACGCGTCAGGCCGGACCCTGTCCGGTCAGGTCACCGAGGCGTTCTGGAACGCGATCCGGCACGCGAAGCCGCTCGCGGTCGGCCTCAACTGCGCCCTTGGCGCGCCGGAGATGAGGCCGTACATCGCCGAGGTGGCGCGCATCGCGGACACCTTCGTCTCCTGCTATCCGAACGCCGGACTGCCCAACGCCTTCGGCGAGTACGACGAGTCCCCCGAGGCCCAGGCCGGCTACATCGCCGAGTTCGCCGAGGCCGGCCTGGTCAACCTGGTCGGCGGCTGCTGCGGCACCACCCCTGAGCACATCGCCGAGATCGCCAGGGTCGTCGAGGGCAAGCCGCAGCGCGAGCTGCCGGAGATCCCGGTGGCCACCCGGCTGTCGGGTCTGGAGCCGCTCAACATCACCGACGACTCCCTGTTCGTCAACATCGGCGAGCGCACCAACATCACCGGCTCCGCCCGGTTCCGCAACCTCATCAAGGCCGAGGACTACGACACCGCCCTTTCGGTCGCGTTGCAGCAGGTCGAGGTCGGCGCTCAGGTCATCGACGTCAACATGGACGAGGGCATGATCGACGGCGTCGCCGCGATGGACCGGTTCACCAAGTTGATCGCGGCCGAGCCCGACATCAGCCGCGTCCCGGTGATGATCGACTCCTCCAAGTGGGAGGTCATCGAGGCGGGCCTGAAGAACGTCCAGGGCAAGCCGATCGTCAACTCGATCTCCATGAAGGAAGGCGAGGAGAAGTTCGTCCGCGAGGCCCGGCTGTGCCGCAAGTACGGCGCGGCGGTCGTCGTGATGGCCTTCGACGAGCAGGGCCAGGCCGACAACCTGGAGCGCCGCAAGGAAATCTGCGGGCGCGCCTACCGGATCTTGACCGAAGAGGTCGGCTTCCCGGCCGAGGACATCATCTTCGACCCGAACTGCTTCGCGCTGGCCACGGGCATCGAGGAGCACGCGACCTACGGCATCGACTTCATCGAGGCCTGCTCCTGGATCAAGGAGAACCTGCCGGGGGTGCACATCTCCGGCGGCATCTCGAACGTGTCGTTCTCGTTCCGCGGCAACAACCCCGTCCGCGAGGCCATTCACGCGGTGTTCCTGTTCCACGCCATCAAGGCCGGCTTGGACATGGGCATCGTCAACGCGGGCGCGCTGGTGCCGTACGACTCGATCGACCCCGAGCTGCGGGACCGCATCGAGGACGTCGTGCTCAACCGTCGCGAGGACGCGGCGGAGCGGCTGCTGGAGATCGCCGAGCGGTTCAACAGCTCCGAGAAGGCCGACGACCCGGTCGCCGCCGAGTGGCGCAGTCTTCCGGTCCGCGAGCGGATCACCCACGCCCTGGTGAAGGGCATCGACGCCAACGTCGACGCCGACACCGAGGAACTGCGCGCCGAGATCGAGGCTGCCGGAGGGCGGCCCATCGAGGTGATCGAAGGTCCGCTGATGGACGGCATGAACGTCGTCGGCGACCTCTTCGGCGCTGGCAAGATGTTCCTGCCCCAGGTGGTGAAGTCGGCGCGAGTGATGAAGAAGGCCGTTGCGTACCTGCTGCCGTTCATCGAGGCGGAGAAGGCTCAGCCACTCCCAGGAGAGACCGCCAAGAAGGACACCAACGGCACGATCATCATGGCGACGGTCAAGGGTGACGTCCACGACATCGGCAAGAACATCGTCGGGGTCGTCCTGCAGTGCAACAACTACGAGGTGATCGACCTCGGGGTGATGGTGCCTGCCCAGAAGATCCTGGACGCCGCCAAGGAGCACAACGCCGACATCATCGGGCTGTCCGGCCTGATCACCCCGTCGCTGGACGAGATGGTCAACTTCGCCGTTGAGATGGAGCGCCAGGGGCTGACGATTCCACTGCTGATCGGTGGCGCGACGACGTCGCGCGCGCACACCGCCGTCAAGGTGGCGCCGCGCCGCAAGGGCCCGGTGGTCTGGGTCAAGGACGCGTCCCGCTCGGTGCCGGTCGCCGCCGCCCTGCTGGACGACAAGCAGCGGCCTGCCCTTCTGGAGGCCACCGAGGAGGACTACGCCGCCCTTCGCGAACGGCACGCCCAGAAGAGCGAGCGGAAGATGCTCACGCTGGAGAAGGCGCGGGCCAACCGGACGCCGGTCGAGTGGGAGGGCTACACGCCGCCGGTGCCCGCGCAAGGCACGGGGGTTCGAGAATTCCTCGACTACGACTTCGCCGAGTTGCGCGAGTACATCGACTGGCAGCCGTTCTTCAACGCCTGGGAGATGAAGGGCAGATTCCCGGACATCCTCAACAACCCGGTCTCCGGTGAGACGGCGCGCAAGCTGTACGAGGACGCCCAGGAGATGCTCGACACCATGATCAAGGAGAGGTGGCTGACCGCCAACGGCGTGATCGGCTTCTTCCCCGCCAACGCGGTCGGGGACGACGTCGAGGTCTACACCGACGACAGCCGGACCGAGGTGCTGACCACGCTGCGCAACCTGCGCCAGCAGGGTGAGCACCGCGACGGCATCCCGAACCGCAGCCTCGGTGACTTCATCGCGCCCAAGGAGACTGGGCTCGCCGACTACGTCGGTGCCTTCGCCGTCACCACCGGGCTCGGCATCCGCGACAAGATCGACGAGTTCAAGGCGGCCAACGACGACTACAACGCCATCCTGCTGGAGTCGCTGGCCGACCGGCTGGCAGAGGCGTTCGCCGAGCGGATGCACCAGCGGGTTCGCAAGGAGTTCTGGGGTTTTCAGCCCGACGAACAGCTCGACAACGAGGATCTGATCGGCGAGAAGTACGTCGGCATCCGCCCGGCCCCCGGTTACCCGGCCTGCCCAGAGCACACCGAGAAGGCGACGCTCTGGGACCTGATGGACGTCAAGGAACGCACCGGCATCGAGCTGACCGAGTCGATGGCGATGTGGCCCGGCGCCGCGGTCAGCGGCTGGTACTTCAGCCACCCGCAGTCGCAGTACTTCGTGGTCGGCCGCATCTCCCAGGACCAGGTGGCCGACTACGCCAAGCGCAAGGGCTGGACCCTGAAGGAAGCCGAGCGCTGGCTCGCCCCCAATCTCGGCTACAACCCGGAGGACTGACCAATGCATGCAGTGTTGTGGGACATGGACGGCACCCTCGTCGACTCCGAGAAGCTGTGGGACGTCTCGCTGCAGGCGCTCTACGGACGCCTCGGTGGCGTGATGACCCCCGAGGTGCGCGACAGCACGGTGGGCAGCTCGTCGGAGGGGCTCATGCGCATCGTCTACACCGATCTCGGTCTGCCGCAGGATCCGGTCGCGATGGAGGAGTCGGCGGACTGGTTGCACGACTACACCGGGGACCTCTTCGAGCAGGGCCTGGCCTGGATGCCCGGGGCCCGAGAGATGCTCGACGCGTTGACCGCCGCGGGGGTCCCGATGGCATTGGTCACCAACACGCGCCGCGGGCTCACCGAACGCGCGCTGAAGAGCATTGGCAGCCATTACTTCTCGGCGTCGGTCTGCGGCGACGAGGTCGAGAACGCCAAGCCCGCACCGGACCCGTACCTGAGGGCGGCCCGGCTGCTGGGTCTCGAACCCGCCCAGTGCCTGGCCGTCGAGGACTCGGTGACGGGGTCGCTGGCTGCCGAGGCGGCCGGGTGCCCGGTGCTCGTCGTACCCAACGACGTCGAGGTGCCCGAGGGGCCCCGACGTCACCACGTGGCGTCGCTGACCGAGGTCGACGTCGATGCGCTGCGCGCGATTCACGACCGGTTGAGCACTCTCGCCGGCGTTGCCAGTGGGGTGGGATCGCACACGGAGCCCTGATTTCGCTCAGCGCCATCGTTCGCTAGTTTCAGACGCTTTCAAGATCGGCGAAATGCCAAGTGGCATACGGCCATTTCGGGCGTCGCAGTGTCCTATCGTGATGAGAGAACCATTACGCAACGCTGCGAAAGGAACCTCCATGGCTGGTCAGGGTCCCCCGGTATCCGACGAGCCGTCGGCGATCTCGGACGAAGACTTCTCCTCCGGCGGCACGGCCGTCCGCATCGCCGGTGTCGCAGCGCTCGGCGGCCTGCTGTTCGGTTATGACAGCGCCGTCATCAACGGCGCGGTCAAGTCGATCGAGGAGCAATTCCAGGTCGGTTCGATCGAATTGGGGTTCGCCGTCGCGTCGGCGCTCCTCGGTGCCGCGGTCGGCGCGATGACGGCAGGCCGCATCGCCGACAAGATCGGCCGCATCGCGGTGATGAAGATCGCCGCGGTGTTGTTCTTCATCAGTGCCATCGGGACGGCGTTCGCGCCCGAGGTCATCACCCTGGTGGTCTTCCGCGTCATCGGCGGTATCGGCGTCGGGGTCGCATCGGTGATCGCGCCCGCGTACATCGCCGAGACCTCGCCGCCCCGGATCCGCGGTAGGTTGGGTTCGCTGCAGCAGCTCGCGATCGTGCTGGGCATCTTCCTGTCCTTCGCCGTCAACACCCTGCTGCAGACCATCGCGGGAGGTGCCAGCAAGGACCTGTGGTTCGGCCTCGAAGCGTGGCGCTGGATGTTCCTGGTGATGATGGTGCCCGCGGTCGTCTACGGCGTGCTGTCCTTCACCATTCCGGAGTCACCGCGTTATCTCGTTGCCAGCCACAAGATTCCGGAAGCCCGCAGGGTGTTGAACCTGTTGCTCGGAGAGAAGAACCTCGAGATCACCATCGATCGCATCAAGGAGACTCTCGAGCGCGAGGACAAGCCGTCCTGGAAGGACATGCGCAAGCCGGGCGGCAGCTTCCTCAGCTTCTACGGCATCGTCTGGGTCGGTCTCGGACTGTCGGTCTTCCAACAGTTCGTCGGCATCAACGTGATCTTCTACTACTCCAACGTGCTGTGGCAGGCGGTTGGCTTCAGCGAGTCTCAGGCCGCGTGGTCAACCGTGATCACGTCGGTGATCAACGTGGCGACGACGCTCATCGCCATCGCTCTGATCGACAAGATCGGCCGCAAACCGCTGCTTCTCATCGGTTCCACCGGCATGGCCGTCACACTGCTGACGATGTCCGTCATCTTCGCCAACGCCACGGTGGGAGCCGACGGCGTCCCGGCGCTCCCCGAGGGCACCGACATCATCGCGCTGATCGCGGCGAACCTGTTCGTCGTCGCGTTCGGCATGTCGTGGGGCCCGGTGGTCTGGGTGCTGCTCGGCGAGATGTTCCCCAACCGCATCCGCGCCGCCGCTCTCGGCTTGGCCGCAGCCGGTCAGTGGGTGGCCAACTGGCTGATCACCGTGTCGTTCCCCGAACTGCGGAGTCACCTGGGCCTGGCGTATGGCTTCTACGGCCTGTGCGCGGTGCTGTCCGGGCTGTTCGTGTGGAAGTGGGTCATGGAGACGAAGGGCGTGTCGCTGGAGGACATGCACGGCGCGATCGTCGCAGGGAACAAGCCCACGGCGAACGCCTAAGACGTCTCGGCGGGAAACCGCCGTGACTTCACGGCAGGCGGCGTGGAACAATCGCCTGCCGTGAAGACCTTTGACGCGCTGTTCGCCGAACTCAGCGAGCGCGCGCGCACTCGACCCGCAGGTAGTGGCACCGTCAAGGCACTGGACGGCGGCGTGCACGGACTGGGCAAGAAGGTCCTCGAGGAGGCCGGCGAGGTTTGGTTGGCCGCCGAACACGAGAGTGACGACGAGCTGGCTGGGGAGATCAGCCAGCTCCTCTACTGGACGCAGGTCCTGATGATCTCGCGGGGTCTGACCCTCGACGACGTGTACGCCAAGCTGTGAGCGATTCGCAGGCGAACGGCATGCTGCGCGTCGCCGTCCCCAACAAGGGCGCGCTCAGCGAGTCGGCCGCCGAGATCCTCTCCGAGGCCGGCTACCGCCGCCGCCGCGACCCCAAGGACCTGACCGTAGTCGACCCGGCGAACAACGTCGAGTTCTTCTTCCTGCGGCCCAAGGACATCGCGATCTACGTCGGATCGGGTGAGCTGGACTTCGGCATCACCGGCCGCGACCTCGCGCAGGAATCCGATGCCCCCGTCCAAGAGCGGCTGGCGCTCGGCTTCGGTTCGTCGAGCTTCCGGTACGCCGCGCCTGCCGGTCCCGAGTGGACCGTCGCCGGTCTCGCCGGCAAGCGCATCGCAACGGCCTACCCGAACCTGGTCCGAAAGGATTTGGCAGGCAAGGGCATCGAGGCCACCGTCATCCGCCTCGACGGCGCCGTCGAAATCTCGGTGCAGCTGGGCCTCGCCGACGTCATCGCCGACATCGTGGGGACGGGCCGCACCCTGGGCCTGCACGGCCTGGTGGCCTTCGGTGAGCCGCTGTGCGATTCGGAGGCCATCCTGATCGAGCGCGCCGACCCGGATCCGGCGACGGCACGGGCTCGCGACCAGCTCGCGGGCCGCGTCCAGGGCGTGGTGTTCGGTCAGCAGTACCTGATGCTCGACTACGACTGCCCGCGAACGGTTTTGGAGCAGGCGACGGCGGTCACCCCCGGGCTCGAGTCGCCCACCATCGCGCCGTTGGCCGACCCGGCGTGGGTCGCGGTGCGGGCACTGGTGCCGCGCAGGACGGTCAACGCCATCATGGACGAGCTCGCGGCCATCGGCGCCAAGGCGATCCTGGCCTCTGACATCAGGTTCTGCCGCTTCTGAGGTTTCAGTGTTAACTTTCCAGCCATGACGCAAGTCTTGGTGATCGTGTTGGCACTCCTCATCGGCGTGGTCGCCGGGCTTCGCGCACTGACCCCGCCTGCGGTCGTCGCCTGGGCCGCGTGGCTCGACTGGCTTCCCGTCGACGGCACCTGGGCTCAGTGGGTCGGCAATCCCATCACGGTCGGCGTGCTCACCGTCCTCCTGGTGGTGGAACTGGTCACCGACCAGCTGCCCAAGACCCCCAGCCGCACCGTGCCACCGCAGTTCATCGCGCGACTGCTGACGGCAGCCTTCGCCGGAGCCGTCATCGGGGCAGGAACGCATCACACCATCCTCGGAATCGGTGCCGGCATGATCGGTGCCGTCCTCGGAACGCTCGGCGGCTACCAAGCTCGCAGCCGACTGGTCGCCGCCAACGGCGGGCGCGACCTGCCGGTCGCACTGGCCGAGGACGCACTCGCGGTGCTCGGCGGCTTCGCCGTCGTCGCCGTCGCGTCCACCGCGTTCTGAGGTCCGGGAGTGACAACGAGATTCGACGCGATCATCGTCGGCGCCGGCCAGGCGGGACCCCCGCTGGCGGGCAGGCTGACCGCCGCAGGCAAGACGGTGGCGGTCGTCGAGCGCAAACTGGTCGGCGGCACGTGCGTCAACACCGGTTGCATCCCGACCAAGACGTTGGTGGCCAGCGCCCACGTCGCCCACGCCGCCCGCCGCGGCGCCGACTACGGAATCGG
>Ga0247732_10000118_pt1 | contig 51923 bp, 39 predicted proteins | sample UWRJL163409C2_FD_180940 | JGI IMG/M metagenome (GOLD analysis project Ga0247732, IMG submission 180940) | Plant litter microbial communities from Arlington Agricultural Research Station in Wisconsin, United States - UWRJ-L163-409C-2 | ecosystem: Environmental > Terrestrial > Plant litter >...
GACGGCGGGAAGAAGCGACGCCACCACGATTCCGCCCGCGACCAGTGCGGCCACGACGGCCACGACCAGAACGCCCGCGCGCACCGCAGTGATCGAGCAGACCAGCGCCACGCCGGCAGCGGCCAGTGCGCTGCGCCGCCAGGCGAGTGCGGTTCTCTCCGGCTGCAGCCCCGGGTCTCTCACCGGTTCATCCCTTCACCGGCTCGCCCGGCCATCCCTTCACCTGCTCACCCCCTCGAACACCGCATACCCGGCGAAGACGAGGGCGAGCACGAGAATGCCCACCCCGACGCCGGTGAGGATGCGCGGAGCCGGCAGGGGCTGAGACAGGCGCATCGCGCGTTCCACCCGGCGCCAGCCGACGAGGGCGGAGACCGCGAGCAGGCCGCCGCTCAGGCAGACGAGTGCGGCCATGATGTCGACGAAAACGGGAAGATCCGCGACGACTGCGAGCGTCGTCAACGCAACGCCGCCGGCGACGAGGGCCAGACCCGTGCGCATCCACGCGAGCGCCGTGCGTTCGTTCGCCAGCGAGAATCGCGCATCCGGCTCGTCGCCCACGCCGTAGACGGACTTCGGACGACGGTCGTCGTTCGTCACGAGGCATTCCTCTCGGTCAACGCGCGCGAGCGCTGCTGCAGCACCGTGACGGCGATCATCACCGCGACCACCAGGGTGATGAGCAGCACGGTCACACCGAACGACAGCACGGGAGCGAGCAGGGGAATGACCAGCACGGCCGCCGCCCCGACGAGGATCGTTGCGGGACGGATCACCGTGTCGGAGCCGAGCAGCGGTCGGTACAGCACCAGCATCGCCACCAGGAACGCGGCCACGGGCACGGCGACCGAATAGGCGACCGTCGTGCCATCGATCTCGGCGTGGTGACTCAGCGACTGCACCGCCACCTCGAGTCCCGCCCCGAGCGCGGCGAGCGCGGCGAACACGAAGTAATGCCCGAAGCCCCACACGAAGCTGCGCTGTCGGCGCCGCTCGAGCCCGTCGCCCGCGGGTTCGAGGTAGTAGATCCACCAGATTCCGAAGAGCAGCGCAAGGCCCGACGCGGCCAGCAGAACGAACTCGCCCGAGGCATCCCCTGCCGTGATGATCGCCTGCACGCCGACCGTGGCGGCGAGCACCGACTCGCCGAGCAGGATGATCGTGAAGAGTCCATAGCGCTCGGCGATGTGGTGGGGATGCCACCGGATGTACCCGCGACGCTCGGCCCACAGGGGAACGGCCAGCTCGCACGCGGCGAGGAACGCGAACGTTCCGATCCGACCCGCGAGGGGCAGCTCCGCGGCGATGAACAGTCGCGCGATCCACATCGCCTGCACGAAGCCGATTCCCGCGGCGTAGCGCAGGGCCGTCGCCCGGCCCTCGGGGTCTTGCGCGGCGGCGCGCAGCCACTGCGCGATCAACGCGATGCGCATGATGAAGTACCCCACGGTGATGAGCAGGAAGTCGCCCTCGGTGAACGCGGCGGGCACGCCCGCGGCGAGCACGAGAACCCCGCCCATCTGCAGCATGGTGAGCAGCCTGTAGGGCACGTCGTCGGTGTCGTAGGCCGACGCGAACCAGGTGAAGGTGAGCCAGGCCCACCAGATGGCGAAGAACACCATGAAGAAGTTCGGCAGCGCGTCGACGACGTGGTCACCCTCGATGCCGTGGGCCAACTGGGTGACCACAGCCTGCACGGCGGCGACGAACGTGAGGTCGAACAGCAGCTCGAGCGGTGTGGATGCGCGGTGCTTCTCGCCGATGTCACGGGGCCGCATGCGAATCACGGGCAGGGTCATGACCCACAGCCTAGAGGCGCGTCAGGGAAGCAGGATGACCTTTCCGTTGAGCGTGCGCGACTCGGCCAGGCGAAGCGCGGCGACCACCTCGGCAAGGGGAAAGCGAGCCGCGATGTTGGCGCTGATGGTGCCGTCTTCGAGGAGCGAGAGCACGCGACCGAGATCCTCTTCCAGGTGTCGCCGGAATGTCGCAGGGCGCATGCGGTGGCCGGACCAGAGGTCGTAGAAGGTGGCGCTGCGACCGTTCGGCAGCGCGCTCCAGAGCAGCGCCTGGCCGATCGCCTTGACGAAGGGCAGCATCAAGGGCCCGTCGCCGCTCACGGCCGTGATGATCGAGTAGGTCACCAGCTTTCCGCCCCGGGCGAGAAGGGAGAAGGCGGTCTTCGTCATATCGCCGCCCACGTTGTCGAACACGGCATCGACGCCGGCGGGCGCGAGCTCGCGCACACGGGTGGCCAGCTCCGGGTCGGCATAGTCCACGGGCGCCACGCCCTCGGCGCGCAGTGCCTCGTGATGCCGGGGTGACGCCGCTCCGATGATGTGCACGCCGTGCAGCCGCGCGAGCTGGATCAGGATTCCCCCGACACCGCCGTTCGCGCCGAAGACCAGGATGGTCTGGCCGGGCTTCACTCGGGCCGAGCGATGCAGCATCTGCCAGGCCGTGACGCCGTTGACGACCACCGTCTCGGCATCCTCCGACGTCACTCCGTCGGGCACAGGGATGCTGTCGCGCGCCTCGACGACGGCATGCGCGGCCCAGGCACCCGTCTTGGTCATGGTGGCCACCCGGCGACCGAGCAGTGCCGTGTCGCCGCCCGGCCCGACCTCGATCACGCGGCCGACCAGGTCGTATCCGGGCGTGAACGGAAAGGCCGGCTGGCCGAAGTACCGGCCCCTGCGCATCGACTGCTCTGCGAACGAGACGCCCGTGGCCTCGACGGCGACCAGCAACTGCCCGCGTCGAGGTGCGTCGAGGGAGCCCGTGACGACATCGAGACCCTCGGGCTCGACGAGCCCGGGGAGAACGACTCGTGTCGTCGTGCTCGGGCGAGCTGCGGCGAACGTGTTCATGGTGGTCATCCTTACGTTGTGTGAATGGTATTTGTTATGTGAATACCCTTCACACTAAGCAGCACCTGTTACGGTGTCAATACATTTCACAGAATGGATGCGCCATGAGCGAGCAGGGCCCCAGACCCACACGGCGGCAGGAGCGACGCTCCCAGACCGTTCAGGAGATCAAGACGCTCGCCATGCAGCAGGTCAGCGCAGATGGGCCCGATGCCGTCACACTCAGCGGAATCGTGCGCGAGATGGCGATGTCGCCGGCGGCGGTCTACCGCTACTTCGCGAGCCGCGACGCTCTGCTCGCCGACCTCGTCGTCGACGCGTACGACGACTTCGCCGACTCCGTTCTCGCCGGCGCCTCGGATCGCAGCGACGCGGGCCGCCATCTGGCCGACGTGCTCAACGCCGCCCGCGACTGGGCTCTCGCCAATCGAAACGCCTACCGCCTGATCTTTCAGACCAGCATCGGGTCGGGCCAGGAACTTGCCCCCGAGAGAACCATTCCCGCCGCATCCCGCAGCATGACGACCATCGTCGAGGCGATCGCAGCCGTCGCTGAATCGGCGTCGGCCACGTCAGCGACGACCGAGACGGCGAGCGTGGCGCAGCCCGATCCCGCTCTCGACACCGCCCTCCAGGCGTGGGCCGAGCGGTCGCACCTGGCGCAGTATCCGCGCTCCGTCCTGCTGCTGGGCCTCACGGCCTGGACCAGGCTGCACGGCATCATGAGCCTCGAACTCGGCGGCCACCTGCCCGCCACCGGAATCGACGCGGGGTTGCTCTACGCGGCCGAGGTCGACTCGATCCGCGAGCAGGCAGAGCGGGCGGGCCGGCGAACACGCTAGCGAACACGAGCTCGCGAGCCCCTGGCGCCCGTGACGCCCCGTGGCGCCCCGTGATGCCCCGCGGCGCCCCGAATGCGACGATTCGAGGAGCGGTGCCGACCCGTGCCGCATTACGGTGGGCGTGTGACGACCGAGCCCAGCGCATCCAACCCCGTTCTCACCGAGGAGCAGCTGTCGAGGCTGCGCTCCTACGGTCGAGCCGTCGCGGTCGAGGTGGGCGACACCCTGTTCCGGGTGGGAGACCGCAGCTACGACCTCGTGCTGATCGACAGCGGCACGATCGACATCGTTCGTGAGGCCACGCGGGATTCTCCCGAGCTCATCGTCGCGCAGCACGGGCCGGGGCGGTTCCTGGGCGAGCTCAACCTGCTCACCGGCCAGACCGTGTTCCTCACGGCCCGTGTCACCTCGGCCGGGGTGATGCATCGCATCTCACCCGACAGCTTCCGCCGCATCATGTCGGAGGACCCGGAGCTGTCAAGCATCCTCCTGCGCGCGTTACAGGCCCGTCGAACCCTGCTCCAGGGAACCGCGTCGCGCAGCATCGAGATCATCGGCAGCCCGCTCTCGTCGGCATCGCTCGCCCTGCGCACCTACGCGGCACGCCTCGAGCTCGCCCACCACTGGTTCGACGCCGACGGGGCTGCGGGAATCGCCCTGATGCAATCGGCGGGCGTCGAGGCATCCGAGTTACCCGTCGTGCTGCTCGGCACCGATGTGCTCACCCGGGCGACACCCGGGCACCTCGCGGAGCGCATCGGCCTCTCGTACGCGCGCCCCTCGGGCGAGCAGGTCGACCTCACGGTCATCGGTGCCGGCCCGGCGGGCCTCGCCGCCGCCGTCTACGGCGCATCAGAGGGCCTCGACACGGTTCTTCTGGATGCCACGGGGCCGGGCGGGCAGGCAGCCGCCAGTTCCCGGATCGAGAACTACCTCGGTTTTCCGAACGGCCTGAGCGGGTCGGAACTCACCGGGCTCGCGTCGGTGCAGGCGCTCAAGTTCGGCGCCCGCATCTACAGCCCGTGCACGGTCACCACGCTCGATTCCCGCTGCGAACGGCTGCGCGTGGTTCTCGAAGACGGAACCGAGATCCACTCCCGGGCCGTCGTGATCGCCACCGGCGCGCAGTACAGGGCCCTTCCTCTGCACCGCTGGTCCGACTTCGAGGGCGCAGGCATCTACTACGCGGCAACGGAGATCGAGGCTCGAGCCGTGGCAGGGCAGCCCGTGACCGTCGTCGGGGGAGCGAATTCGGCCGGCCAGGCCACGCTGTTCCTCGCCGAGCGGGGGAGCCCGGTGTGCCTCGTCGTTCGAGGAGCCGACATCCGCTCGGAGATGTCGAGCTACCTCGTCGACCGGCTGCTCGCCGACCCGCGCATCACCGTGCACACCCACACCGAGGTGACCGCGCTCGACGGTGGAGACGCGCTCGAATCGATCACGCTCACGAACCGCGCCACGGGCGTCAGTTCGGCCCTGCCGAACACGGGGCTGTTCTGCTTCATCGGGGCCACCCCGGCGACCGGGTGGCTCACCGGAGTCGAATCCGATGAGAACGGCTTCCTCCTCACCGACACCCAGCTCGACGCCCCGGCGCTCGGAGACACCTTCGCCTCACTCGGCCGCGCCCCGCTCCCGTTCGAGACCAGCGTTCCCGGGCTCTTCGCCGCAGGGGATGTACGGCACGGCTCGATGAAACGGGTCGCCGCCGCCGTCGGGGAGGGAGCGAGCGCCGTCGCATCCGTTCACCGGGCGATCGGCGTTCACCCCTGAGCCGCTGAACAATATCAGCGGCGAGGCGATCAGCGCCCGTGCGTCGCCAGAATCTGGTCGACGTCGATGCGCTTGAGCAGCGCATCCCAATCGATGTCGCGCGCGGCCGCCGCGACCTCGGGCTCGGCGAACGCCTTGCCGTTGCGGTGCACCACCACACCCTTCGGAACGATGCGGTTGAGCTCGGCGAGCACCGCGTCGTCGACGGCCTCGCTGTCGAAATCGGCCCCGACCTCCGCGAAATAGTCGGCCGAAACGGTGTACGAGACTGTTGCCACTTCTACTGCGGTCATGTTCGACTCCCTGCCTGTTGATTACGCTGTCACGCATGACTCTTCCACGCCTCGACACACTTGTCAGCTATCCGGCGGGGGCTCTCAGCTCCACCGGAACCGTGCTGCACACCGAGACCGTGGCCGACGGGCGGCGCGTGGTACTGCTCGACAACTCGGCCTGCCACCCCGTCGACTCCGCCTGGCCTGACCAGCCGGCCGACCGGGCCTCGCTCACCGTGAACGGCACCGTTCTCGAGGTGCTCGACTGCGTCGTCGGGGCCACCGACGGCGCCGCGTTGTTCCTCGGCGTGGATGTGCCGGTGCGCAAGGGAACCGAGGGCTGGGCCTTCGTGACGGCTCATATCGTCGACGACGCCCTCGCCACCGGGGCAGGCCTCGTCGAGGGGGCCGAGGCATCCATCGACGTCGACGCCGACTATCGACACGCCCTCTCGGTGGGCCACACGGCCTGCCACCTCGCCTCGCTCGCCCTCGACGCCGAGCTCGCCGGGTCGTGGAGCAAGCCCGTGTCGACCGATGCCCTCGAGCATCCGAACTTCGACGCGCTGGCCATCGAGACCTCGCGCATCGACGAGCGCGGATCCGTCGACGTGTACCGCGTGGGAAAGTCGCTGCGCAAGAAGGGCTTCGCGCCCGCCCGCCTGGTCGACGATCTCGGCGAGGTCGAGACGGGCGTGGATGCGCGCCTGTCGGCGTGGGTCGCCTCGGGCCCGGCGGCCTCCATCGAGCGAGACGGCGAGCGCCTCACCGACCGCCGCTACTGGACCACGACGCTCGACGGCCACGACGTGAGCATCCCGTGCGGAGGAACGCACGTGGCGAGCCTCGCCGAGCTCAGCGCACCGCAGGTGACCCTGCGCGCGCAGCAGTCGGAGTCTGCCCTCGAGCTGCGCATGACCACGCGCGCGTAGGCGACTGCCGAGCTACGCCTGCGGCATGTCCGCGAAGCGGGAGAAGTGTCCGAGGAAGCTGGCCGTGATGGTGGCGGTGGGGCCGTTGCGGTGCTTGGCCACGATGAAGTCTGCCTCGCCCGCGCGCGGGTTGTCTTTCTCGTAGGCGCCCTCGCGGTGCAGAAGGATGACCATGTCGGCGTCCTGCTCGAGCGATCCGGATTCGCGGAGGTCGCTGATCGCGGGCTTCTTGTCTGCGCGCTGCTCGGGACCACGGTTGAGCTGCGACAGGGCGATCACGGGAACCTGGAGCTCTTTGGCCATGAGCTTGAGGGCACGAGAGAACTCCGACACCTCTTGCTGGCGGCTCTCGACCTTCTTGCCGCTCGTCATGAGCTGCAGGTAGTCGATGACCACGAGCTTGAGGCCGACCTTCTGCTTGAGACGGCGGCACTTGGCGCGGATCTCGACCAGCGTCATGTTGGGGCTGTCGTCGATGTAGAAGGGCGCGTCGTTGATGGTCGACCGGGTCGACGCGATCTTGGTCCAGTCCTGACCATTGACCTGGCCTTTGCGCATGATCTGCAGCGGCACGGATGCCTCGGCCGAGAGCAGACGCATGGCGATCTCGGCGCGGCCCATTTCGAGCGAGAAGAAGATGGCCGGCATGTCGTGCTTGATGGATGCGGCCCGGCAGAAGTCGAGCGCGAGCGTCGACTTTCCGAGGGCGGGGCGCGCCGCGACGATGATGAGCTGGCCAGGGTGGAAGCCGTTGGTGAGGTTGTCGAGGTCGGTGAAGCCCGAGGGCACGCCCGTCATCTGGCCGTCTTTTCCTGCCGCAGCCTCGATCTCGTCGGTGGCCGCCGTGAGGGCGATCGTGAGCGGCACGTAGTCTTCGGTCTCGACGTTGCCGTTCACCGCGTAGATCTCTGCCTGGGCGTTGTTCACCAGGTCCATGACTTCGCCCTCGCTGGCGTAGCCCATCTGCACGATGCGTGTGCCTGCCTCGACGAGCCGGCGCAGCACGGCCTTCTCGGAGACGATGTTGGCGTAGTAGCCCGCGTTGGCCGCCGTGGGCACGAGGCCCGTGAGCGTGTGCAGGTATTCCGCGCCGCCGGCGCGGCTCAGCTCGCCGATCTTCGTGAGTTCGTCGGTGACGGCGATCACGTCGGTGGGCTCGCCGTGGGAGTAGAGGGTGAGCACGGCGTCGAAGATGATCTCGTGCTTGGGAATGTAGAAGTCGGCACCGCGCACGACCTCGACGACATCGGCCACGGCGTCTTTGCTGAGCAGCATTCCGCCGAGGGCGCTCTGCTCGGCCAGGAGGTCGTGGGGAGGGGTGCGATCGCCGCGCGAGTCGGCCCGCCACTCGCTCGAGGAGCCGCCCGCGGCGTTGCCGCCTCGCTGGCCGTCGTTCGGGCCGGACAGTCCGAGATGGGCTATCGACACGGGTCCTCCTTCGTCTGCGTTCGCACGCAGAATCGTTCTTGCACAGTTCTACTCGCAGCGTCGGACATCCCAAACAGGGCCTGTGGATAACCATGTGGAAAGTGTGGGAGAAACGCCGGAAGGTCTGGGGTAAAACTGTGGAAAGCGTTGTGGAAACTCAAACCGAAGTGCCAGCACAAAGGATGCTTGACCAGCGTTTATAGAGATTCCACAACCGTGGATAAATACATCCCTCCAGCAGAGCTTGAGGGTTTGGATTTGACATTTGGCCTGTGCATAAAATCGGGCCATTCTTACCCCCGAAGTGGGTCTGGCCCCGACGATCGCACAGGCTTTTCAACGACGAATGGCGGTGGAAGAATCCACCGCCATTCGTTGCACTCGCTGAGTGCGGATGATGCTACTTGGCAGCGACCACGTTCAACGTGATCGTCGCAACCAGGTCGTCGCGCAGCTTGACCGTGGCCTCGTGGGTTCCGGTGAGCTTGATCGCCTGGCTGATCTCGATCTTCTTCTTGTCGAGCGAGCCGAGACCCTGAGCCGAGACCGCGTCAGCGATGTCGGAGGTCTTGACCGAGCCGAACAGGCGTCCGCCTTCGCCGGCCTTGACGGTCAGCTTGACGACGGCGGCCTCGAGAACCTGCTTGAGGTGCTGGGCCTCTTCGATCGTGGCGTGCTCGCGCGAAACGCGGGCGGCCTTGATCTGCTCGACCTGCTTCTCGCCACCGCGGCTCCACGAGACCGCGAAGCCCTGGGGGATCAGGTAGTTGCGAGCGAAGCCGTTCTTGACCTCGACCACGTCACCCGCTGAACCGAGGCCGGAGACCTCGTGCGTGAGAATGAGTTTTGACATGTCGGTTCCTTACCTGCCCGAGCCGGCGTAGGGCAGGAGAGCCATTTCGCGGGCGTTCTTGACGGCACGGGCGATGAGGCGCTGCTCCTGAACGGAGACTCCCGTGATGCGGCGAGCGCGGATCTTTCCACGCTCGGAGATGAACTTGCGGAGGGTTGCGACATCTTTGTAGTCGATGACGCCGACGCGAATGGACTTCGCGGGAGCTGCGTTCTTGGCGCCCTTGGCACCGCGCAGCGGCTTGCGGCGGTCGCCGCTTGACTTTCCAGCCATTTTTATCTGCTTTCAGATGAGTTCTAGTAAAGAACGAAGTTGTTAGAAGGGGGTGTCGTCGCTGAAGTTGCCCGGCGTGTTCCACACGTCGGCTCCAGCTCCGGCAGCCGGCTGCGCGGGCGCCGAAGCGGCCCACGGCTCGTCGTTTCCACCGCTCGGTCCACCGACCTGGCCGCCGCCCTGGCGTGCGCCCCCGGCTGCCCGGGTGACACTCGCCGTGGCGTAGCGCAGGCTGGGGCCGATCTCGTCGACCTCGAGCTCGATGGAGGTGCGCTTCTCGCCCTCTTTCGTCTCGTAGGAACGCTGGCGCAGGCGGCCGGTCGCGATGACGCGGCTTCCCTTGGTCAGCGATCCGGCGACGTGCTCGGCGAATTCACGCCAGACGCTCGCGCGCAGGAACAGAGCCTCGCCGTCTTTCCAGTCGTTCGCGGCACGATCGAACGTGCGCGGCGTGGAAGCGATGGTGAAGTTGGCAACCGCCAGCCCGTTCTGCGTGTAGCGCAGCTCGGGATCGCTGGTGAGGTTGCCCACCACGGTGATTACGGTTTCGCCAGCCATGATCGACTACTTGGCGGACTCGTCGGCGGCGGCCGGCTCGGCAGCCTTCGGAGCCTTGGCGGCAGCAGCGACCTTCGACGCGGCGCTCGGCGCGGACTTGGCTGCAGCAGGAGCGGCGGCGGGGGTCTCGGCGGGCGCGGCGGCGGCCTTCGGGTTGGCAGCCTTGCGGGCGGCCTTCTCGGCGGCGAGCTTGTCGGCGGTGGCGACCATCGCGATGGCCTCCTCGGCACGCAGCACCTTGGTGCGCATGACGGCCTCCGACAGCTTCAGCTGGCGGTCGAGCTCTTTGGTCGAGTCTGCGCTGGCGGTCAGGTTGACCACCGCGTAGATGCCTTCGGTCTTCTTGTTGATCTCGTAGGCCAGGCGACGGCGTCCCCAGATGTCGACGTTGTCGACGGTGCCGCCATCCTTGCGGATGACGTTGAGGAATTTGTCGAGACTGGGGGCCACGGTGCGCTCATCGATTTCAGGATCGAGGATCACCATGAGTTCGTACTGATGCGTCACAAACCCACCTCCTTCGGACTAGTTCGGTCACAGACGGTCTGTGACAGGAGGGTGTATCTGCATCGGCCCGCCGCCGCGTAGGAGATCCCCACTGGCAACGGACAACCTTGGAAGCTTAGCAGAAGGCCCTGTTCAGTGGTGAGAAGCCTTCCAGTACCCGCAGAACATGATGTTGTCCTTCGGCACCCCCGTGGCGATCCAGTGCCTGCGCGCGCCCGAGACGAGGGCCGACTCGCCCACGGTCCAGGCGAAGCAGCGCTCGCCCAGGGCGGGCAGGGCCTGGGCCGCCTTCAGCACGGCGACACCCGGGGTGTCACGCGCATCCGGTCGCACGACGAACCGCACGTCGACGCCGGCCGGGCCGTCGAGATTCTGGATGTCGTCGGTCGCCCCGACCTCGACCAGCGCGATGCCGACGGTGTCGGCCGGCAGCGAGGCCAGGATGCCCGCGACGGCGGGCAGGCCCGTCTCGTCTGCGACGAGCAGCACGCTGTTCGTGCCGGCGGGCTGCACGAATCCGATGCCCTCGTCGAGGATCGCCACCGCATCGCCCGGCACGCAACGGGCGGCCCAGCTCGCGGCGGGGCCCGCGGTGCCCGACACCTCGTCGCCGTGCAGAACGAAGTCGACGTCGAGCTCGGGGCCGGAGGGGCCGTCCTCTCTATATGCGCGCACCGTGTAGTTGCGCAGCACAGGACGGTGCGTCTTCGAGATGGTCAGGTACTTGGCGTAGGCGAGAGCGTTCAGCTTCTGTGGCAGCCGCGAGAGCGAGTCGTCGTCGGCTACGGGAATGAAGAGGCGGAACCACTGGTCGAACCCCATCGGCACGAACTTCGCGATGTCGCCCTGGCCGAGCGTGATGCGGGCCATGGCGGGCGTGATCACCTCGCGGCGGATCACGTGCAGTGTCAGCAGCTCCGAGATCTCGGGCTTGATCCTGCGCGCCTGCGCCGTCGTCCGTGCCATGTGTTCTCGTCTCCTCGGCTTGTGGGTAAGGCTACCCTAACAAACGGGCCCCGCCCGGCGACGCTGAAGGGCCCGTCACGCTTCAGCTGCTGCGTGACGGGCCCGTCGGGATCAGGCTCGCGCTACTCGGCGTGCTCCCGGCTGCGGCGGTGGCGCACGAACAGCAGCACCAGTCCCGCCACCGCCAGCATCAGCGACAGCAGCGCGATGAACATCGCGCCCGACCCCGTGTGCGCCAGATCGACGATCGGGTTGCCGGTGCCGCCCGTGCCGACGGCCGGGAAGGTGTTCTTCACCGCGACCGACCGCACGTGGTCATCGCCGGCGGCGGCGGTCGTCAGCACGATCGCCTTCGCGCTGTCCGCTGCCGCCGATCCCTCGACCGTGTAGCTGGTCGAGGCGGCACCGTGGGCATCGGACTCGGTGATGTCGCAGCTCGTGCCGACCGGAAGGCCGTCGATGAGCTGGGTCGCGTCGGCGGCGAGATCGAACCGGCTCGCCGGGTTCATGAAGGTGGCCACGAGACCCGAGTGGCCGGAGAGCTCGAGGGTGTCTCCCTCGAAGGTGCAGAGCACCAGGAAGGTGTACTGCGCTCCCGCGGGTGCCGGGCCCGTGACGGTCTTGGTGACCTCGAGCGCCGTGGACTCGTAGCTGTTCTCGACCGTGGCCGTCGTACTGCCCGCACCGAGCACGAACTCGGCCGAGGTTCCCTCGGTGTCCGTTCCGTCTGCATCGCCATTCGCGATGGTGACGACCGTCGAGGTGGCCCCGTCGGCATCCGTCTCTGTGACGATGCAGTCGCTGCCCACCAGCACACCCTCGAGCGTGGCGTGCTCACCGTTCGCGAGTTCGTACGTCTCGCTCACGACGGTGTCGCCGTAGGTGCAGGTGACCTCGATGGTGAACGTGAGGCCGGCGATCTGCTCGTCGGTGAGGACGGTGTCGTTCGACACGATCTTCTCGACGGTGAGGTCGGCCTCGTAGTAGTTCGTGGCCTGCACGGCGATATCGGTTCCGGCCTCGGTGATCTCGTAGGGACCCTCAACGTCGTAGACGACACTGCTCTGGCCGCTGTTCTGCTCGACCACGGTGCACTCGGCGCCGACGGGGATGCCGGTGACGGTGCCCGAGCCGCCGTCCTGCACGACGACGTCGTGCGAGATCGTCTGGTCGAACCAGGTGCAGGTCACCGCGAAGGTGAAGTCGACCGCGTCGGTGTCGCCCTCGACGACCTTGTTCACCGTGAGGGAGCCGGTGTCGTAGCTGTTCTCGACGACCACCTGAATGGTCTGTCCGAGCCCGGTTCCGTCGAAGACGACCGTTCCGTCCGTCGACTCCACGCCGTTCACGAAGATCGTCGTGGAATGAGCGTGCTTGTTGCCGGGGGCGGGTTCGGAGACGGTGCACTCCGTGCCGTTCGCGATGTCGGTGAGCGTCTGCGAGCCGCCGTCGGCGAGCGTGAGGGTCCGGGTCGACTCACCGTTCACCGGGTCGGTGCAGGCGACCGTGATCGAGAAGTCGCCCAGCACGATGTCGCTGTTCAGCGTTCCCTTCACGTCCTTCGCAACCGTCAAGGCGTTGGTGCCGAAGTTGTTCGTGATCGTCACCTGGTCGCCTCCGTCGGGGATGGTGACGGTAATGCCGTCGCCGACCTGGGTGCCACCGTTCTGGTCGCTGATCGTGACCGTCTGGGCGCCTCCGCTGTTCGTCTCGGTCACCACGCACTCCGTGCCGATCGGCAGGCCGTCGATGACGATCTGGCCACCCGCCGCCGGCAGCGAGTAGTCCGGTCCGTCGGCGAGCGCGAGCTCCTCGCCGGCGAACGTGCAGACCACGGTGTAGTCGAACACGGCGTCAGAGGGAACCTCGCCGGCGACGCTCTTGGTGATCGTCAGGCTCTGCGCCGGAATCGGGTTGGTGAGTGTCGTGGCGGTCGAACCGAACGCCGCCGCGAGCACCAGCTGGTAGCCGGCCGTCGTCGTGTCGGCATCCGGGGTGGACCACGAGACGTTCGCCGGGGCGTTCTGCTCGGTCAGGGTGCAGACGCTGCCCGTCGGGAGGCCGAGCGCGGTGCCCGTCTCGCCATCGGAGAGGACGAACGATCCGGTGATCACGGCACCCGATGATCCTGCCGGGGGAGCGCAGGAGTAGTCGACCGTGAACTCGCCGAACGATGCGGTCGGCGCGATGGTGTCGTTGGCCACCGACTTGGTCACGGAGAACGCCGCGCTGTCGAACAGGGCCGCAGCCTTCGTGCTCTCGTTGCGGTAGTCCTCGCCCGAGTCGATCTCGTGCACGCTGAAGCCGAAGCTGTTCCACTCGATCAGTCGACCGTCGGGGGTGGGCTGGCCGTTCGCGTTGGTGGAGTCCGTGGCGCCCGCGAGGTTCTCGGGAGCCGTCTCATCCCACGTGACCGTGATGCGGTCGCCGGCCGCGAACACCGGATTCGAGCCCACGCCGTAGTCCGCGGCGATGCGCAGAGCCTGGGCGTCGGCCGGAATGACCGCGCCTGCGGCGAGAACCACCCAGTCGGCGCACTTCGCGGCGCCCGTGGCGACCTCAATCGTGCAGGCGCCCAGGTCGGCGCCCGCGGGCAGGTACTCGTAGCCGACGGTCACGCCGGCAGGCACACCGGATGCGACGGGTGCGGTCAGCGGCGTTCCTCGCCATTCCGTTCCGCGCGACACGTTCAGGTACGCGCCGGTGTCGCCGACGGCCGGCAGGCGGTCGATCACGACGAGGTCGCTCATCGTCGAGTTGCCCGCGTTCTGCAGGTCGAGCTTCCACGTGTAGGTGCTGCCTCCCGGGGTGACGGCCGCGCAGGGGTTGGAGACGAAGCCGGTGATCGATTCGCACGACGTGTTCGGGCCGGCCGCGCCGGTGTTCGATGCGCCGTCGATCGACTTGGTGGCTCGGATGGCGCCGCCCGCGTTCACGTTCAGCACGGCTGTCGAGACGCAGTAGTCCTCGCCCTGCTGAACCGTTCCGGGTGCACACGTGATCTCGCCGTGGGTGGGAACCGCTGCGGTATTGGTGACGGTGGTTCCCGTGGGCAGCGCAGCGGCCACGTCGAGGCTCACCGCGATGACCACCGATTCGCCGGGGGCGAGGTACTGGCCGGAAGGCCAGGCCCATACGACCGTCTGGCCCGCGACGGTCGCGGTGGGCGATCCGGCAAGCGTCGAGTCGATCGGCGCCGTGGCGGGCAGGGTGATCACGGGGTTCGCCGTCGCGACGTTGTAGCTCAGCGTGCTGGGCAGCAGATCGTCGATCTCGAAAGCGGCGCCGTGCGATCCGATGTTCCGGGTTCCCGTGTTGGTCACCGTGATCGAGTAGCGCTGCGTCGTTCCTGCGCTGTCGGTCGCGGTCGGCTGGCCGGTGAGGGCGAAGACCTTCGACACCGACACCTGGGGGGTTCCGGATGTCGGGGTGACGGTCGCGCATGACGGGCTGAGGTGCGAGAGCTCGGCACCCGTCGAGTACGCCGACTCGGCGCAGTTCGTCAGGGCGACGTCGGGCTCGGCCTGGTCGTTGAGCGACACGCCGAACGCGAGTTCTCCGAACTCGCCGTTGGCGATCGGAGTTCCTGCGGTGCTCAGGTAGCTGACGCGCAGACCCTCGACGGTCACGCCCCCGAGAACGGTGTTCAGGGCCGCGATGTCGATGGATGAGGCGGGGTAGCTCGCCGCTGCGGACCACATCGTGCCGTCGAAGTACTCGACGTTCACCGTCTCCGCACTCGCGGGTGCGGTGATCGAGGTCACGCCGACGAAGTCGGAGTGGGCCCAGAAGTCACCGTCGGTGTTGGTCGGCAGAGTCGTTCCGGCCGGGTAGTCGGAGGGCGTCAGGATGTCGTCGTCCTCGGAGACGATGGTCGTGAGGCCGAGCTCTCCGGAGTTGGTGGTGCGCACGGTCGCGTTCACCAGCGGATGCGAGTCGATGTCGGTCGACGAGCCGGGGGCGAAGGTGAGCGTCTTGCTCGTGTCGACCTTCGTTCCGGGCTTGCGCACGGTGATCGTGGCGCTATCGTCGCTCGGAAGCGAGTCGGCGAAAGGGCTGACCGCGGTGACGGTCGCCGTGTTGATGACCTGCGTCTCGGCCGCCACAGAGCTCCGCAGGCGCACCTGCAGGGCGATCGTCGCCGTTCCCGTGGTGGGGATCGCACCGACGACGTGCGCCGTGATGCCGTCGACCGCGGCGAGGTTGCCGATCGCCGCGGCATCCACACCGGTCAGCGCCGGCGATCCGTCGGAGTAGGTGACGTCGTAGGTGACGGTCGATCCGGCCGGCGTGATCGGTGCCGAGACCGAGAGCAGCTCGAACGTCGCCCAGAAGTCGGCGTCGGTGTCGACGATGTCGAGGCCGCGAACGGGGTTGCCCGAGATGTTGTCGGCCTTCAGGTTGATCGTTCGCTCCTGCAGCGCGCCGACCGGCACCCCGGTGTCGGGAAGCGGGATCGACGCATCCGGTGCGACCGACTTGGTCAGCTTCGCGTTGGCGATGCTGTTGGTGATGCGGAAGACCTGCTGGTAGTACAGGTTGGTCTCGGCGCGCTCCGAGGTGTCGCCCTCGTCGTTCGGGGCGACGTACGTCGCGACCGCTTCGGCGTTGTTCAGAATCCAGCCGCCGTCGTTGATGTTGTCGAGGTCGTTGTTGAACCCGTTCTCGTTGAACGGCGCGTGGTCGAGCTGGCACTCCGCCGCGTCGTCGGGGTTGCCGTCGGGGCCTTCGGAGAGCGTGCTGTCGTCTTCGGTGTAGCAGACGTTGTTTCGCACGAGGCTGCCCGCCGCGTGTCCGGCGACGGCGTCGCGGAAGGTGTCGCGCAGCGTGTAGTCGACTCCGAGCTTGAGCGCGAGGTCGAACGTGGCGGCCTCGATTCCCGTGTCGATTCCGGGGTCGGCCGGGTTCTCCTCGAGAACGAAGCGGAAGCCGGCGTAGCTCGGGTCGCCGGCGGCGGTGAGGACTCCTCCGCCGGTGACGGTCGGGCTCGAGGCGATGACCGCGCCCGAGGCGTCGAGCCAGTCGATGCGCGCCTGCTCATACTGCGGAACCGTGTACGGGCCGACCTTGGTGATGTTCGTGACGGCCGCGAAGGTCTTCGAGTAGGTGTCACCCGGCAGCGGGTCGGCGATGACGAGGGTGGCCGTGTCTTCCGAGGGACGGCTGCTCAAGTCGAGGTCGGCGTGCATCGGCGCGCCGGATCCCTCCGTTCCCGAGTCGGTGCCGTCGGCACCGTGCAGCACCTTGGTGATTCCCACGGTGCCGGCGAGGTAGCGCTGCTCGGTCTTGATCTGCGGGCACTCGTCACCGGCGAGGGTGTCGGTCGAGGCCGGTGTCGTGGCGCCGGCGAGGTAGGCGGATGCGACGGAGCAGTTGCCGGGGCTCGGGAAGACCCGGAGCGGGTCCTCTTCGGTGACCGGGGGAGTGAGGGTGAGAACAGGCGCTCCGGTCTCGCGATTGGTCGCTCTCATCTTCACGACGACCTCGGGCTGGAACGTGCGTCCCGGCTGAATGCCGCTCGGGTTCGAGTACGTGAAGCGCACGCCCTGGGCGTCGGGGTCGGTGATCGCGATCGGCGCGCTCGCGCAGGCGTCACTCGTGATGGTGACCCACGAGCTGCCGTTGTAGATCTCGACGAGCAGGCTGTCTCCGGCGCTGCAGTTCGCGCTCTTGATGCTCTTGATGTCGAACTCGTCGAAGAAGTCGTCGACCCCCGCGGTCGGCAGCGAGACCGGGTCCTGGATGACGACCTTCTCGGCGTTCACATTCGTTCCCGATCCGGTGGGACCGTAGACGGTACGCAGCTGAACGACGTTCGACTGGGTGGGGGAGCCGAGAACGACGGTCGGACGCGTGAACGCCTTCGTCGTCTGGATCTCGGCGTGGGGCGTGGCGACGGTGAAGTCGACGGTGGGCGAGACGGTCTCACCCGACGAGTTGCCCGAGGCGCTGTCGACGTCGACCTCGGCGTTGTTCTTGTAGACGTCGTTCGCGACGCCGGCGGCGAGGGTCGAGCCCGCCGTGATCGTGCCGGTGAACGCCGAGTCGATCGGAGTGCCGGAGGTCGACTCGAACTCGACGGAGAAGCCGGTGAGGGCGGCGAGGTCGACGCCGGCCGGCAGGGTGAACGTCGTCGTGGGGTTGACGATCGTCGCCGTCGACCCGTCGGACAGGCTCAGCGTCGCCTCTTCGGCGCCGGCGGGCCAGGCCACGGTGAAGGTTCCGTTCAGCACGAGCGTGTTCGGAAACGGCGTGACGCCGCCCGCGGTGGCGGGGTCGGAGATGACGACCGTCTTGGCGCCTCCCTGTCCGGCGCCGGTGGTGGAGATCGTGGTGTCGACCGTTCCCGAGTATCCCTGGATGACGGTGTCGGGGCTGAAGGTCTTCGTCACGCTCGGGGCGGAGACGACCTCGCCTGCGACGGTGACGACGGCCGACGCGGTGAGCGAGCGGTCGAGGGCGCTGTCGGCGTAGTGCACCGCGACGTCGGCGTCGTTCGCGTAGGCGGTCGATCCCCCCGAGACGATCTGGGCCCCGTTCGAGACGAGGCTGTCGCGCAGGGTCGCCGTGTAGTTCAGGGTTCCGGTGCTGCCGGCGGCCGCTCCGTCGAAGGTCACTCGAATGCCCTGGATGTGCGCGGCCGGGGTGTACGGAGTCGTCACGGTCGTCCAGGTGGTGCCGTCGGTCGAGATCTCGACGACGGCGGAGGTGGCGCCGGCCGGAAGGGTGGGCGCGTCGATCGAGTCGACGTCGAACGCGTCGAAGAACGTCGGATCGAGGTCGGTGATGCCGATGCTCGTCGCGGCGGTCGTGCCGGCGTTGGTGCCGGTGACCGAGAACGCGACCGACTGGCCGGTGAACTCGCCCACGGTGTCGGGTGTCGCGGTCTTGTGCGCATCCGCACCACCGACGGGCTTGACCCGACCTGTGGCCGGCACCGTCTGCGAGACGGCCGTCTTGGCGACGCCGGCGACCGCGCCGCTGATGTCCGCGGTGTTGTTCACCGTGACGGTGTCGTTCGCGGCGAGCGCCGGGTTCGTGGTGAAGCGCACGGGGATGGCGACCGAGCCGTTGCCCGCGGGGATCGTGCCGAGGTTGATCGTGACGTCGGTGCCGACGACGGTCCAGTTGCTGGGAATGTCGCCCACCACCTCGAGGCCGGCGGGCAGGGCGTCATGGATGAGCACGCTCGTGCAGCCTGCCGGGTCGAACGTGCTGCACGAGTAGGCGAGCTGGTAGGTGAAACCCTCGCTGTCGACCCCCGCGACATTCGAAATGCCGATGTCGGTGGTGTCGGGGGCGATGACCGACTTCGTGAGCGTGAAGCCTTCGTCTGCCGCGTTCGCGGCCGTGGCGCCGAGGGCGATTCCGGACACCCCCAGAAGAACGACCGCGAGTGACGCGACGACCCTTCTCCAGCGCTGGATCGCCGGCGGCCTCTGCGCGTGCCGTGCTCGTGTCTGTGCCATGTTCTCCCCGATCGTCATTTACCGAATGCAGCGACCTGTGTCGCTCGCGTCGGCGTGCCTGGAATGTGCTCTCTCACCTAAGAGAGATGACAAACCCTCGGTTATTACGGAGTTTTTGAAAATTCCTTAACTTCTGCATGGCGGCTAGCATTGTGGGGTTTGCCGTTCCCGGAATGAAAGTCGTGTCATATGAGCATCAGAGTCGCCATCGCCGGAGTCGGAAACTGCGCCAATTCGCTGATTCAGGGCGTGACCTTCTACCGCGACGCCGCAGACGACGAGGTCGTGCCCGGCCTGATGCACGTGCGCTTCGGCCCGCACCACGTGCGCGATCTCGAGTTCGTCGCGGCGTTCGACGTCGATGCGGCCAAGGTCGGCGAGGACCTGGCCGACGCCATCTGGGCCAGCGAGAACAACACGCTGCGCTTCGCCGACGTCGAACACACCGGCCTGACCGTGCTGCGCGGTCCGACCTTCGACGGCCTCGGCGAGTACTACGCCGACATGGTCGAGGAGTCGACGGCCGAGCCCGTCGACGTGGCCCAGGCCCTCCGCGACAGCGGCGCCGAGGTTCTCGTCTGCTACCTGCCCGTCGGATCGGAGGAGGCGGCCAAGCACTACGCGCAGGCGGCCCTCGACGCCGGAGTCGCGTTCGTGAACGCCATCCCTGTATTCATCGCGAGCGACCCGGAGTGGGCCGCGAAGTTCGTCGACGCCGGCCTGCCGATCGTCGGAGACGACATCAAGAGCCAGCTCGGCGCCACGATCACGCACCGTGTGCTCGCCCGCCTGTTCGAGAGCCGCGGACTCACGATCGACCGCACCTACCAGCTCAACGTGGGCGGCAACATGGACTTCAAGAACATGCTCGAGCGCAAGCGACTGAAGTCGAAGAAGATCTCGAAGACGCAGGCCGTCACGAGCAACATCGACATCGATCTGCCGGAGCGCGACATCCACATCGGCCCGAGCGACCACGTGCCGTGGCTCGACGACCGCAAGTTCGCCTACGTGCGCATCGAGGGCCACGGCTTCGGCAACGCGCCTGTGAGCCTCGAGTACAAGCTCGAGGTGTGGGACTCCCCGAACTCGGCCGGTGTGATCATCGACGCCGTGCGTGCGGCGAAGATCGCCCTCGACGCCGGCCTGTCAGGCCCGATCGAGGCGGCCAGCGCCTACTTCATGAAGTCGCCGGCCGTTCAGCTGCCCGACGACGAGGCGCGCACCCGACTGGAATCCTTCATCCAGAAGAACGGCTGACCCACCACTCCAGCAGGCGGCGGGTCGCCTCCTCTTCTCCCAGGGGTCCGTCGTCGAGGCGCATCTCGAGCAGGAAACGGTAGGCCTCGCCCACCTCGCGTCCGGGCCGGATGCCGAGGATCGCCATGATCTGCTCGCCGTCGAGGTCGGGGCGCACGGCCTGCATCTCCTCGAGTTCGGCGAGCTCGGCCACGCGGGTCTCGAGGTCGTCGTATGCGAACGAGAGCATATGCGACTTGCGCTTGTTGCGCGTGGTCACGTCGGCCCGGGTGAGGATGTGCAGCCGCTCGAGCAGGGGCCCGGCATCCCGCACATAGCGACGCACGGCGGAGTCGGTCCACGCGCCCTCGGTGTAGCCGAAGAAGCGCAGGTGCAGCTCGATCAGCCGTGCCACGTCGTTGATGGTGTCGTTGTCGAAGCGCAGCTCGCGCAGGCGCTTCTTGGCGATCTTCGAGCCGACGACGTCGTGGTGATAGAAGGTCACCACCCCGCCCGGCTCGAGCCGACGCGTGGCCGGCTTTCCGATGTCGTGCATCAGTGCAGCGAGGCGCAGCACCAGATCCGGCCCCTCGAACGAGCCGCGCGACTCCTCGAGATCGATGGCCTGGTCGAGCACGGTGAGGCTGTGCTGGTAGACGTCCTTGTGGTGGTGATGCTCGTCGCGCTCCAGGCGCAGCGCGGGGATCTCCGGCATCACGAGCTCGGCGAGACCCGTCTCGACGAGCAGCTCGATTCCCCGACGCGGCGCGGGCGTGAGCAGCAGCTTCGAGAACTCGTCACGAATGCGCTCGGCCGAGATGATCGTGAGGGAGTCGCCCATCGTTCTCAGGGCATCCAACGTCTCGGCGTCGAGATCGAACCCGAGCTGCGCCGAGAACCGGATGGCGCGCAGCATGCGCAGGGGATCGTCGCCGAACGAGATGGCCGGCGTCGAGGGCGTGCGCAGGATGCCGGCGAGCAGGTCTTCGACACCGCCCGACGGGTCGACGAGAACGAGTTCGGGCAGCCGGAGGGCGAGGGCGTTCACGGTGAAGTCTCGACGCGACAGGTCGACCTCGAGGCTGTCGCCGAACTCGACGATCGGCTTGCGGGTCTGCTGGTCGTAGCTGTCGGAGCGGTAGGTGGTGATCTCGACCTGTTCGCCGTCGACGAGGGCGCCGATCGTGCCGAAGTCCCGGCCGATGTCCCATGTGCTCTTCGTGAGCGTCTTCAGCACCGTGAGGATCTCGTCGGGCGTGGCGTTCGAGGTGAAGTCGAGATCTTTGGCCGGTCGCCCGAGGAAGGCATCTCTCACCGGACCGCCGACGAGAGCAAGTTCGAAGCCCGCCGCGCTGAAGGCGGCGGCGAGCTGGGCGACGGGCGACGACTCGCTGAGAGAGCGCAGCCGAACCATGGATTCCTGAACAGTTCGCTGCATCCCGACAGTTTACCGAGGAGCGCCGGGCGGCACGGGCAGAGCGGCCTCCCGTGCTTCCCAGCCTGTGCGACCTAGAATCTACGCGAGGCGGTATCCCACGCGGCCTCGACGAAAGCCCCTATGAACCTGCCTCCTTCTCGACGCCTGCGCGCCATCCCCGCCCTCCTGGGCCTGGGAGTGGTGGCGTCGTCGATGCTGGGCATCGTGCCGGTGACCTCCGCCGCGAATGCCGCGGAGGAGCCCGTGCAGCTCGTTCTCGCGCCGGCGAACGGGGGAGTGGCGCAGCCCGGCGCAGACCTCACGGTCACCGCCTCTCTTACCAACTCCGGCTCGACCACGATCGACGGGGCCTCGTTGCAGATCGCGGTCGATCGAGAGTTCATCTCCACCCGCGCGGACCTGGCGGAGTGGCTCTCGCCCGCCGACGACACCTCGACGGTCGATTCCGACGCCATCATCACCAGCGTCGCTGTTCCCGCCTTGCGGCCCGGCGAGGAACACATCGTGCAGGCCACGATTCCCGCCGCGTCCGTCCCGTTCGAGGACTGGGGCGTGCACGGCATCACCGGCACCCTCGAGCAGGGCGACGGCACCGAGACGGTCGCGCACACGTCGGTCGTGTTCAACGGGGCCGACGCTCCCGCACCCACCCGGGTCGCGGTCGCCGTTCCCCTCACCACGCAGCCCGGGCAGACGGGACTCATTCCCGAGGCCACTCTCGCCACCATCACGGCCGACGACGGCCTGCTCACCCGCGAACTCGACGCGGTGATCGGCCGGCCCGTCGGCATCCTCATCGACCCGCGCATCATCGTGTCGATCCGGGCCCTGGGAACCACGGCGCCGTCGAGTGCGATCGCCTGGCTCGAACGACTTCAGGGCGCACCCAATCCCATCTATCCCCTGAGCTACGCCGACGCCGATGTCGCCGCGATGAGCCAGGCCGGCTCCGCCCAGCTCCTCACCCCCACCTCGTTCGACTACGCGCTCGACGAGGCCGACTTCGTCGACCTGGCACCTCCCATCCCCAGCCCGTCGCCCACGACCGGCGCCGCCGCCGTCGCGCCCGGTGGCACGGTCACCGAGACCCCGACGCCCACGCCGAGCCCCACGCCGGATGCCGTGCCCGACACGAGCGCGCTGCTGACGTGGGATTACACCGGCACCTCGATCGCCTGGCCGAGGGACGACACCGTCACCACCGCCGATCTGCCCTATTTCGCGGCGAACGGCCTCACGACGTCGATCCTTTCGTCGTCTAACGTGTCGACCTCCTCGGCCCCTGCAGCCGGCGTCGTGCGCGCGGGAGACAGCACGGTGCTCGTCTCCGACGACACGGTGTCGACGCCGCTCCGAGAGGCAGCGGGCGCCCTCACCGCGACCGAAAGGCAGAAGTCGCTCTCCGACCTCGCATCGGGCCTCGCCGTCGTGGCCAGCGAAGACGACAGCAGCCCCCGCACGATCCTCGCCACTCTCGATCGGGCTGCGCCCTCCGACGGAACCGCGCTCACCGACGCGCTGACGTCACTGGATGCGCTCTCCTGGTCGTCGACCACGGCGTTCGACGGCTTCGCCGCCCAGGCCCCCGCAGCCGATGCCACGGTCGTCGACCAGCCGGAGCCCGCCGAACGCACCGGCCAGGTCGCCGCGCTCCTCGCATCCGAGAACCAGGTCGCCGCCTTCTCGAGCATCGTCACCGACCCGACAGACCTGCTCGGCGAGAACCGCGCGAACATCCTGTCGCTGCTGGCCAACTCGTGGGCATCGAACACGGGTGGCTGGAACGTGGCCATGCAGGCGCAGGCCGACCGCTCGACCGAGACGCTGGGAGCCGTCTCGATCGTCGCGGGGTCGCCCATCAACCTCGTGAGCAACACCGGCGACATGCCGGTGCTGGTCGAGAACAAGCTTCCGTATCCCGTAACGCTCACCGTGCGGCTCTCGCCCTCGAACTTCCGTCTCGTGGTGCAGAGAGAGGTCTCGATCACGGTCGAGGCATCATCGAGCAAACAGGCGAAGGTGCCGATCACGGCCGGAGTCGCCAACGGTGACACCATCGTGCGCGCCGAGCTCGTCAGCCCCACCGGAATCCTCATCTCGGCACAACCCACGTTCATTCCCGTGAACGTCGCCGCCGACTGGGAGGTCGCGGGCTCGTGGCTCGTGGGCGGGGTGGTGGGCGCGCTGCTCATCTTCGCCGCGATCCGCCTGTTCCTGAAGCGGCGCCACAACCGTGCCGCCGAGGAACCCGTCACCGAATCCACCACCGAGGAGCCGCGTGGCTGACACCTCCGCCAAGCCCGCTCCCAACCTCGGACGCGCGAGCGCGATCCTGGCCTCGGGCACGACCGTGTCGCGCATCCTGGGCTTCGTCAAGGCTCTCGTTCTCGCCCAGACCATCGGTGCCGTCGGCCTCGGAACCGACGCCTTCGCCGTTGCCAACCAGCTGCCCAACACCGTGTTCGTCATCGTGGCGGGCGGGGTTCTGAACGCCGTTCTCGTTCCCCAGATCGTCAAGGCGGCCAGTCATTCCGACGGCGGCCGCGGGTACATCAACAAGCTCGTCACGCTGGCACTCGCCGTACTCGCCGTCGCCACACTCATCGCGACGCTGCTCGCACCCCTGCTGGTCACCCTGGCAGGGTTCACGATGCCGCCGGGCCAGACCGCCCTCGCCACGGCCTTCGCATACTGGTGCCTGCCGCAGATCTTCTTCTACGGGCTGTACTCGGTGCTCGGCGAGGTGCTCAACGCCCGCAACTCCTTCGGCCCGTTCACCTGGGCGCCCGTGCTGAACAACGTCGTGGCGATCATCGGCCTGGTGGCGTTCAACCTGCTCTTCGCTCCGGGCGAGGGATCCACGCTGAGCCTCGACTTCTGGACTCCCGACAAGGTCGCCGTACTCGCCGGCTCGGCGACTCTGGGCGTCGCCGTGCAGGGCCTGATCCTGTTCGTCTTCTGGCGTCGCGTCGATCTGTCGTTCCGTCCCGACTTCCGCTGGCGCGGGGTCGGACTCGGACAGGCCGGACGCATTGCGAGCTGGACGTTCGGAATGCTCATCGTGACGCAACTGGCGGGCCTGGTCGAGACGAATGTGGTTCTCACGGCCTCCGGCAACGACGTCTCGACTTTCGTGCTGTCGAACGCCTGGCTGATCTTCATGCTGCCGCATTCGATCGTCGCAGTCTCGATCGCCACCGCGTACTTCACGCGCATGAGCCAGCATGCGAGCTCCGGCGACCTGGCGGGCGTCCGTCGCGACCTGTCGGCGTCCATTCGGGTGATCTCCTTGATCATGGTGCTGGCCACGATCGTGCTGATGGCCGTCTCCTTTACATTCAGCGGGTTCTTCACCACGACCTTCCCCGACCAGCTCGCCATGGGCAACGTCGTGATCGGCTTCCTCATCGGACTGCCCCCCTTCAGCATCCTGTTCGTCGTCTTCCGGGGATTCTTCGCTCTCGGAGACACGAGGACGCCGTTCTACGTGACGGTCTTCCAGGCCGTCGTCTTCTCGCTCGGCGCCCTGATCGTGCTGTTCTTCGTGCCCAAGGAATTCATCGGCTTCGCCGTCGCTCTCGTCATGTCCATCGCCGGAACCCTGCAGGCGCTGCTCGCCGTCATCCTCATCCGCCGCAGGCTCGGCGGAGGAGGGGGAGCCGTCGTCGTGCGGAGCCTCGTGCGCTACCTGATCGCAGCCGTACCGACGCTCGTCGTGGGAATCCTGATCGCGGCTCTCGTCGGCGTCACCGATCCCGACGGGTTCGCGAGCGCGACCGTGCCCGGCGCCGTCATCTCCATGATCGTCATCGGCGCTGTCATGTCGCTCCTCTACATCGGCGCGCTTCGACTGCTGAAGTCGCCCGAGCTGAACGACGCGCTCACACCCCTGCTCGCGCGCGTCACGCGCCGTTCCTCCTAGTTTCCGACCAGGTGCCCGCTGTCCCCTGACGGCGGAATATCCGCGGAATAGGATGTGTTGTACCAGGCAAGTGAGGCGCTCTTCCGGGCGGCCTCGCGACACCCTTTCAAGGAGCTGACACGCACGTGCGCGACATCATCATCATCGGATCCGGCCCTGCCGGATACACAGCGGCCATCTACGCCGCCCGGGCGGGGCTCAACCCGCTCCTGATCGCCTCGAGTGTCGAGGCCGGCGGCGAACTGATGAAGACCACCGACGTCGAGAACTTCCCCGGCTTCCCCGAAGGCATCCAGGGCCCCGAGCTCATGGGCAAGCTGCAGGAGCAGGCCGAGAAGTTCGGCACCGAGGTGCTGCTCGACGACGTCACGAGCGTCGACCTCACCGGAGACATCAAGAAGGTGAGCACCGGCTACAGCGGCGACCAGGAGGCCCTGTCGGTCATCTTCGCCACGGGATCCGCCTACCGCAAGCTCGGCATCGAAGACGAAGAGCGCCTGAGCGGCCGCGGCGTCTCGTGGTGCGCCACCTGCGACGGCTTCTTCTTCAAGACCAAGACCATCGCCGTCATCGGCGGCGGCGACTCGGCCATGGAGGAGGCGACATTCCTCACCCGCTTCGCCGACAAGGTCTACCTGGTCCACCGCAAAGACACGCTCCGCGCATCGAAGATCATGCAGCAGCGCGCCTTCGACAACCCGAAGATCGAATTCGTGTGGAACTCCGAGGTCGTCGGCATCTCCGGCGAGAACACCGTCGAGGCTCTTACTCTGCGCAACACCGTGTCGGGCGAGCAGAGCGAGCTTCCCGTGCAGGGCCTGTTCGTCGCGATCGGCAACGACCCGCGGGTGCACCTCGTTCACGGCCAGCTCGAGCTCACGGCATCCGGAACCATAGCCGTCGACGGCCGCAGCTCGAAGACCAACCTCACCGGCGTCTTCGCCGCCGGCGACGTCGTCGACGACACCTACCGCCAGGCCGTCACGGCCGCCGCGTCGGGAACCGTCGCAGCCCTCGACGCGGAGCACTACCTGGCGGGTTTAGCTCAGGCGGCGCACGTCGCTCCTGACGCAGCCGCCGAAGATCTCATCCCCGTCAACTAGTTTTCCCCTTTCAACGAAAGAAGCAATCATGTCCAATGCCAAGGCAGTCACCGACGCCAGCTTCGATGCCGACGTCCTCCAGTCCGACAAGCCGATCCTTGTCGACTTCTGGGCAGAGTGGTGCGGCCCGTGTCGCGCCGTCGGCCCCATCCTCGACCAGATCGCCGATGAGCACGGCGACAAGATCGAGATCGTCAAGCTCAACGTCGACGACAACCCGCAGACCGCTGCGAAGTACATGATCACGTCGATTCCCGCGCTCAAGGTCTACAAGGGCGGCGAGGTCGTGAAGACCATCATCGGCGCCAAGCCCAAGGCTGCGCTCGAGAAGGACCTCGCAGACTTCATCGCGTAGATCGCTCGATTCGACAGGCCTCCCGCTGATCGCGGGGGGTCTGTCGGCGTTAAGGGCCAGTCGGATGCCCGTGGCCCCGGATGCGCTCGGCCCGGCTTTCGACACGCCCGGGTCTGGTTAGTATGGAATTTCGGTCTGGTATCAGGCGATCTGGAATCAGAATGACCCACTGTCAGGACATGCGCGTGAACGACAACACCCGAAGCGGCACAGGAACGAACCTCGACCCCTGGTACGGCAACTACGCCGCCCGGGCGGCAGGCCTGGCGGCCTCCGAGGTGCGTGCACTCTTCGCCGTGGCCTCGCGGCCCGAGGTGGTCTCTCTCGCCGGAGGCATGCCCTTCGTCTCGGGCCTTCCCCAAGACCTCGTCATCGATGCGATGAATCGTGTCATGACGGGCAACGGTGCGGCTGCACTCCAGTACGGATCGGGCCAGGGCGTTCCCGCTCTTCGTGAGCAGATCCTCGACGTCATGGCGCTCGAGGGAATCAAGGCGGGTGTCGACGATGTCGTCGTCACCACGGGCTCGCAGCACGCACTCGAACTCGTCAGCAAGCTCTTCCTCGATCCCGGCGACGTCGTTCTCTCCGAGGGCCCCAGCTATGTCACCGCGGTGGTCATCTTCAAGTCGTACCAGGCCGAGATCGAGCACGTGCCCATGGACGAGCACGGTCTGATTCCCGAGGCTCTGCGAGAGCACATCGCCGGCCTCAAGCGCGCCGGCAAGCGCATCAAGTTCCTCTACACGATCCCCACCTTCCACAACCCGGCCGGCGTCACGCTCAGCTGGGAACGCCGCATCGAGATTCTTGAAATCTGCCGGTCAGAGGGCATTCTCGTTCTCGAGGACAACCCCTACGGCCTGCTCTACTTCGAAGAGAAGCCGCCCGCCGCCATCCGGTCGCTCGAAACCGACGGCGTCATCTACCTGGGCACCTTCTCGAAGACCCTCGCGCCGGGCTTTCGTGTGGGCTGGGCCCTCGCGCCCCACGCCATCCGCGAGAAACTCATTCTCGCCAACGAGGCCGCCGTACTCAGCCCGAGTTCATTCAGCCAGCTCATCATCAGCCAGTACCTCGACACGGCCGACTGGAAGGGTCAGATCGACCGGTTCCGCGGCATCTACAAAGAGCGCAAAGAGACCATGCTCTCGGCGCTCACCGAGTACCTGCCAGACCTGAGCTGGACGAACCCCAATGGCGGGTTCTACGTCTGGCTCACCCTGCCCGATTACCTCGACTCGAAGCAGATGCTGCCCCGCGCGGTCACCGAGCTCGTGGCCTACACACCCGGCACCGCGTTCTTCGCCGACGGCCAGGGTCGCAACAACATCCGGCTCTCGTTCTGCTATCCCACGCCGGAGCAGATCAAGCTCGGCATCCGACGTCTCACCAGCGTCATCAACGCCGAGCGCGACCTGCTCGAATCGTTCTCGGCCACAGGCCCCCTCACCGCCGTCCGTCGCGACGACAACTACACAGCACCGCCGCCCAACACCAATTAGGGATGAATACCGTGACCTCTCGTACCGTCGTCGTTCTGGCCGGAGGCATCTCGCACGAGCGCGACGTCTCCCTTCGATCGGGTCGGCGCGTCGCCGACGGCCTGCTCGATCGTGGGCACACCGTGATTCTGCGCGAACCGGATGCGTCGCTCCTGTCGTATCTCGAGTCGAACCGCCCCGACGTGGTCTGGCCCGCCCTGCACGGCGCCAGCGGTGAAGACGGCGCCCTCCGCGCCCTATTGGATGCCCTCGACATCACCTACGTGGGATCGCAGCCGGGTTCCAGTCGACTTGCCTGGCACAAGCCCACGGCCAAGGTCATCGTGGCGCGTGCCGGCTTCTCCACGCCGGAGTCGATCACCCTTCCTCGCGATACCTTCCGCGAGCTCGGTTCGGCCCAGGTTCTCGATCGCGTGGCCAGCCAGTTCGGCACGGATCTCGTCGTGAAGCCCGCGATGGGCGGGTCTGCGCAGGGGGTGACCATGGTCGCCGACACCGATGACCTTCGTCGTGGCGTCGTCGAGGCGTACACCTACGGAGATGTCGCGCTCATCGAACGTCGCGTCTCCGGCACGGAGATCTCCGTCGGCATCATCGACACCGGCGATGGCCCCTACGCGCTGCCCGCCGTGGAGATCGAGCCGCGCCTCGGGGTCTACGGCTATGACGCGCGATACAACGCGGGGGAGACGCGCTTCTTCACACCCGCTCGTCTCTCCAGCGACATCACAGAACTGGCGCAGTCCACGGCTCTCTCCATCCACAACACCCTGGCCCTTCGCCACATCTCCCGCGTCGACCTCATCATCGATGACGACGGTGTCGTCTGGTTCCTCGAGGCGAATGTGCTGCCCGGCCTCACGGAGACCTCACTCGTCCCGCAGGCCATCCAGGCGGCAGGACTCAACCTGGGCCAGGTCTACGAGGCCCTCGGTGAGAAGGCGATAGCTGACGCTTCGGCCTGACGTGCAGCCGGAATGTTTCACGTGAAACATGCCCGCCATGCGCCCTAACGATGCAACCCCGATGTTTCACGTGAAACATCGGGGTTGTTGTGTTGAGGGGGAGGGTCAGGGGCGGCCGAACCCCTTGTCGCCCAGTTCCGCGAGGATGCGGTTGAGGTCGCCGATGGTCGCGAAGTCGATGACGATCTGACCCTTCGCTCTGCCCAGGCTCACCTTTACACGGGTATCGAGGCGATCGCCCAGCCGGTCGGCGATCTCATCGAGGTGACCCCGTTTCGTGCCCGCGACCGTCTTGGCCTTAGCCGGCTTCGGAACGGCAGTCGCCGCAGCCTCTGCAGCTCGAACCGACAGGTCTTCGTTCACGATCTTGTCTGCCAGACGAGTCATCGCCTCGGCGTCGCCGGCAGACAGCACGGCGCGAGCATGGCCCGCGCTCAGCACGCCGGCGGCAACGCGCTTCTGCACGGCGGCCGGAAGACGCAGCAGACGAATGGTGTTGGTGATCTGCGGACGCGATCGGCCGATGCGGGTGGCCAACTCGTCCTGCGTGATGCCGAAGTCACTCAACAGCTGCTGGTAGGCAGAGGCCTCCTCGAGCGGGTTGAGCTCGGAACGGTGGAGGTTCTCGAGCAGCGCATCGCGCAGCATGTTCTCGTCTGCCGTGTCCTTGACGATGGCGGGGATCGTGTCGAGGCCGACCTGGCGCGTGGCCCGCAAGCGTCGCTCACCCATGACCAGCTCGTACTTGGGCGTCTCGCCATCCACAACGGGAAGAGGCCTCACGACGACCGGCTGCAGAACGCCGATCTCACGAATCGACACCACCAACTCGGCGAGGTCGTCTTCTTTGAAGACGGCGCGAGGCTGCTTCGCATTGGGAACGATGTCGGCGGGGTTCAGGTGCGCCAGCCGGGCACCGGGGACCTCGACCAGCTCCGTCTCGGGCCGACGTGCCTGAGGCAGCGACGACACCGTCGCTTCGCCGCGATCGGCGAAGAAGACGTCGACCGGCCGGGCTCCCGGCCGACCGTCGGCGTCGACCGCATCGTTCGTGGGAATGAGGGCACCGATTCCGCGGCCCAGACCCGTTCTCTTCTTAGTTGCCATCGGTGGGCGCTCCTCTGTCTGCGATCTCGGCTGCGGCTTCGAAATACGAGAGCGCGCCGGGTGAATTGGGGTCGAAGCTGATCACGGTCTGACCATAACTGGGAGCCTCCGACACTCGCACCGAACGCGGAATCACCGCGGTGAGAGTCTGGTCGGGGAAGTGGCTGCGCACATCCTCCGCGACTTGGAATGCCAAGCGTGTGCGACCGTCGTACATGGTGAGCAGAATCGTCGACACGGCCAGAGTCGGATTCAGGTGCCGCTCGATCAGCTGAATGTTTTTGAGCAGTTGACTCAGACCCTCGAGTGCGTAGTACTCGCACTGAATGGGTATGAGCACCTCGTGAGCGGCGACGAACGCGTTGATCGTGAGCAGCCCCAACGAGGGAGGGCAATCGATGAAGACGTAGTGGTAGGCGACGCCGGCGTCGAACGATTCCTGCAGGTAGGTGTCGACGCTGCTGCGGAGCCGCTGCTCGCGGGCGACCATGGGAACGAGTTCGATCTCGGCGCCCGCCAGGTCGATGGTCGCCGGCACACAGAACAGGGTGTCGAATTCGGGGCTCTTCTGAACCAGATCCGACATCGGCTCGTCTCGGATCAGCGCGTCGTACACGCTCGGCGTCTCCGCGCGATGCTCGACACCCAATGCCGTGGACGCGTTGCCCTGCGGGTCGAGGTCGATGACGAGTACTCGAGCTCCGCTCCGCGCAAGGGCGGCGGCGAGGTTGACGGTCGTCGTGGTCTTGCCCACGCCGCCCTTCTGGTTCGCGACCGTGAACACCCTTGTGGTATCCGGCAGCGGCACGACACGTTTGGCGAAGTTGCGTCGCCGGTTCGAGAGGTCGGCCAGTTCACGAGCCAGGGGCGTCGACGCATCGAATGATGCGGCCCCGCCGATTGCTTCCGTTGACATCCACAAATCCTGACTTGCTGAGTTCCGTTGTCGACCTATGAGACCCGAGGTCGGGGGAGGGGATGGAAGACATCGATCGACCACTGAGGCGATCAGATGTCGAAACGAAATCGTCCCTAGACCAAAGTACCTGTCGTCGCTGGAAACTCTAAGTTGAGACCAGAATCGGTCGAATTTGGCCCTGATTTCGAGTATTTTCGCCCGCCCGAAAATCGCTTAGGATCCGTTTCAGCGAACGAAAAGTCTGCTGCGCATATTGACTTGGTGCCGAGTGATCGAGTAGGCGACTTTCGTGAAGTGAATTGACTGGCGGAGAGGGAGAACTGCGTCGAGTCACGAGCCTCGAACCGAGACATCGCCGGGTTCCTCCTCGACTGTCACACCATGTTTCACGTGAAACATTGCCGGTCACGATGGGCGGGCAGATCGACCTCATGACATCACTCTGTCCGAGTAACCTGCTCGAGGAACGAGCCAGCACATCGCAATCCACCGAACACGGCATGGGCTCGATACGGCCGCAAGCGATCTACTCCACCAACGAGGGACGTTGTACGGTCCCCACCACGCCGACTGAGTCGCCGCGCGAGGAACGAGCCGGCGTATCGAAATCCCGCACGGTCGCCTCGATACGGCCGCGCGGCCCACTCGACCGACGACGCACCTCGCGGAGTGATTCGCGCGTAGCTCGCGGGGCCTGCACACCGCGAGGTCGTCCTGACGACATCCCACGCTGACTGAGTAGCCGCGCGAGGAACGAGCCGGCGTATCGAAATCCGCCATTGCGGCCTCAATACGGCCGCAACCGGACTACTCGAGTGGCACCGTGTGAGATCTCTCGCACCTCACAACGAGGAGCCTGACGCCTGCATCACAGCGTTCGCTTGCTACCGAAATGACCGCCAGTCTCCAGCGAGAAGACATACGTGCACCCGACGTCTCCCACTCGCCACCGCGTATGCCCCCATCCGACAGGCCTCACTCACTCATCGATCCTCAGACGCCATGTCATCTTCGATCGAACAGAAGGTGGATTCCGACCCGCTCTCATCGGGTCACTCACAGATCACGAGGGGATACTCCACGCACAACGCACGCCCGAGTCCGGTCACTCATGTCGCGGCGTCAGCCCTTGCTGCAATCGGAACGACTGGTTCGCCGCGGCCGCACGCGAACAGTGACCACACGCTCGCCCCCGGCAACCACAAGGCTCGATCCACGGAACATTCACCCTCCGATGACCCGCCCGTGTGACCCCTGCAGGGGAGTGGAGACACCTGGGCTCGCCACGACCGTCGATGTTTCACGTGAAACATCGACGGGTTATCAGGAGACCGTGGCTCTGATCACGCGAGTGGTCTCCGGCAGCGTTCCCTCGCCCAGCTCGATGACCTCGACGTCGCGAAGCTTGAAGCGGCGGATCTGCTTCTCAGCGGCCTCGACCTCTTTCGCCGCGTTGATGCCCTTCATAAGAATGAACTCGCCGCCGGGAACAACCAGGGGAGCGCACATGGGGATGAGCTTCGAGAAAGCGCTCACCGCTCGCGCCGTCAACTGATCGAAGCCCTCGGGAAGCCGTACATCTTCGGCCCGATCACGAAGTACCACCACATTGTCGAGCCCGAGTTCCCGCACCTGATCGTTCAGCCACTTCACCCGACGCTCCATCGGCTCGATGAGGGTGAAGTGCACGTCGGGCCGAGCAATGGCCAGAACCAGACCCGGCAAGCCGGCGCCACTGCCGATGTCGCCGACCGTGCCTCCACGAAGAAGAGGCGCTACGATCGCGCAATTCAATACGTGTCTGGTCCACAGGCGGGGAAGCTCGAGGGGTCCGATCAACCCGTACTCCTCGCCGTGAGTGGCCAGGGCGTTCGTGAACCGACGTGCGATCTCGATGCGGTCGCCGAAGAGCTCGGTCGCGACGGCGGGCTCGGCTTCGGTGTTCTCAGGGATGCTCACTGCGGTACCCGGGTCGTGGGGGAGTGGCTCAGGCGCGCGTGATCACGGTGTGGCGATCGCGGCCGTCACCCTCTGATGCCGACACGAATCCGCGTTCAGCCACGATGTCGTGAACCAGCTTGCGCTCGTACGACGACATGGGCTCCAGCGCGGCCGACTCGTCGCCGGCGTCGATACGCGCGACGGCGGCGTCGACAAGACGACCCAGCTCGGCCTGGCGAGCCTCGCGGCTTCCGCCGACGTCGAGGATCAGCCGGCTGAATGCGCCGGTCTTGGTCTGAACAGCAAGGCGGGTGAGTTCCTGAAGGGCGTTGACCGTGTCGGGCTTCGACAACACCCGGATGTTGCTGTCGCCGGACGCGTTGACCGAGATGTAGGCACGGCCACCGCGGGTGTCGATGTCGATGTCACCGTCGAGGTCGCAGATGTCGAGAAGCTCTTCGATGTAGTCGGCCGCGATGTCACCCTCGTCATCGAGGTTCGCCTCGGGCGTCGACTCCGACGACTCGACAGGATCGGTGCCGACAACGGCCTCGTCGACGACCTCGACAGCCGCATCAGTCTGGTCGTTCGACACGGTTGCGGCGTCTGTTGTCACGTCACTCACTTGGATCCACCCTGCTTCTTGGCTCGGTTCTTGCTCACGGGCTGCTGCCGCTGCGTCGTCTTCGGAGTCTGGTCTTCGACGACCTCGTCACTCAGAGGACCGTCTTTGATCACGAGTTTGCCTCGCTTCGCGAGTCGCGCCTCGCGCGCTGCGGCTGCCTCACTGCCCGGCGTGGGCATGTTCCGGATGACCAGGAACTGCTGCCCCATCGTCCAGAAGTTCGAGGTGAGCCAGTAGAACATCACGCCCAGCGGGAAGGCCACGCCGGAGAAGATGAAGACGACGGGAAGGATGTACAGCAGGATGCGCTGCTGCTTGAACATCGGGCTGTTCTTGGCCTCGGGCGACTGGTTCTTCGACATGATCTGCAGCTGCGTGATGAACTGCGAGGCGGTCATCAGAGCGATCATCGTGACCGCGAAGACGATGACGAGCACACTGCCCTCGTTGTTCGCGAGCGTCGCCTTGAGCGGGGCACCGAAGAGATCGGACTCGCCGAACGACTTGGCGAGAGACTCATTGAGCAGACCGACACCGCCACCGGCCTTCTCGTGCTGCGCGTCGTTGAGCACCGAGAAGAGCGAGAAGAAGATCGGCATCTGCAGAAGCAGGGGCAGGCACGAACTCAGGGGATTGGTGCCCGTGCGCTTGTAGAGCTCCATGGTCTCGCGCGACATGGCCTCGCGGGAGAACTGGTCCTTCTTGCCCTTGTACTTGTCTTGGATCTTCTTCAGCTGGGGCGCGACCTCGAGCATCTTGCGCTGGCTCTTGATCTGCCGCACGAAGATCGGGATGAGAGCGGCACGGATGACCAGCACCAGTCCCACGATCGACAGCACCCAGGTCAGGCCGTCGTCGGGGTTGAGTCCGACCCACGTCCAGACGTAGTGGAATGCGACCAGGATGAGTTCGACGACCCATTTGATCGGCCAAAGTATGGTGCCGAGGAGATCCAAAGCGTCTAGCCCTTTCCGTGGCTACGTGGAACAACGAAACCGAACGGCGTCAGCGCGTATCGGGGGTTCTTGGCCGGTCGAACGTCGTCGACGCCGCCGGCGGCCCAGGGGTGGCAGCGCGCGATGCGCAGAAGACCCAGACCGGTTCCCACAGACAACCCGCGATGCTGGATTGCCTGAAGGGTGTACGAGGAGCACGACGGGTAGTACCGGCACACATCGCCGTACAGGGGGGAGATGACGGCCCTGTACCCGCGCAGGAGGAGCACAGCGGCATTGCGCGGGAGGAGAAATAGGCTGATCAGCACGTATTTCGCCGAAATGGAGGAAACCGGAACCGTCGTCATACGAGTGCGGATCCCTTCCGGAGCGATGCGGCCAACTCCTGGCAGAGTACGCCGTAAGGCTGAGATGCAGCCCCGGGAAGAGCCCGGACCACGACATCGGTTCCCGGCTTCACCTGGTCGAGCATGCTGTAGCTGGCGGCCTTGAGTCGTCGACGCACCCTGTTGCGGATCACGGCCACGCCCACGGACTTGGCCACGATGAATCCGAACCGGGGAGCACCGGCAGAGGACTCATCGTTTTTGGGTGCACGAAGGTACGTCACGGCATTGGGGGACACGAAGCGTGTTCCCCGCCGGACCACACCGCGGTAGTCATCCGCGGTGGTGATCCGGTTGGCGTGAGCCAACACAGCGAAACGAGGTCGGCTGCTACGCGGAGAGCTCGGTGCGACCCTTGCGGCGGCGAGCGCCGAGGATGGCGCGGCCGGCGCGCGTGCGCATGCGCAGACGGAAGCCGTGCACCTTGGCGCGGCGGCGGTTGTTCGGCTGGAAAGTTCTCTTGCTCATGGTGTGTTCTCCGTGGCCCGGACCTCATCGCATATGCACGACAGGGAACCGGGAAAGTAAGTGCGGGCCGATTGGCCACAAGTCAACTGATTAAACCTACGACCTCGAATGCCAATGGTCAAACTTCACGGGCACAAAGAATCAATTATCCACAGACTGTGGAAACTGCCTGTGCATGACACGCGTAGAGTCAATACAGTGAGCTTGCCCTGCCGCATGGCAGCAACTAGCTTAGTTATCCAGCCCGCTGGCGCTCGGGGACGCTCAGCACGCCGGCTCGATCTGCTCTCGTTTTCCACAGGCAGAATTGCTTTTTCATATTGTTCGACGGGAGTTCCATGGCTGAGGATGACACCTCGACGGAGGGCCAATGGCGTTCCGTACTTCAGGCACTGTCCCGTGACGAACGAATCACACCGCAGCTTCGCGGCTTCCTCGGATTGGTGGTGCCCAAGGGCATCATGGCCGGATCCTTCTACCTCGAGGTCCCCAACGACTTCACCCGCGACATGCTCGAGCTGAGAGTGCGCCCCTCATTGCTGACGGCGATCGGCCAGCTCGACTCGGGCCTCGACGTGACCAACTTCTCCGTGGTGGTCAACCCCGAGATCAGCGGATCCGAGATGGCCGGCCAGGCCGAGGCATCCGAACCCGTCTACATCGAGACACCGCCGGTGCAGCAGCAGCCGACGCCGGCACAGGAGACGGTCGGACCGCCGCGTAACAACGACACCCGGCTCAACCCGAAGTACAGCTTCGACAACTTCGTCATCGGCGGCTCGAACCGCTTCGCCCACGCTGCCGCCGTGGCCGTGGCCGAAGCGCCGGCCAAGGCCTACAACCCGCTCTTCATCTATGGAGACTCCGGGCTCGGCAAGACCCACCTGCTTCACGCCATCGGTCATTACGCCATGAGCCTGTACCCCGGGGTGCGCGTTCGCTACGTGTCGAGCGAGGAATTCACCAACGACTTCATCAACTCGATCGCGAACAACAGGGGAGCGGCGTTCCACTCCCGATACCGCGACATCGATCTCCTCCTCATCGACGACATCCAGTTCCTGCAGGGCAAGGCCGAGACCCAGGAAGCCTTCTTCCATACGTTCAACACCCTGCACGACCACAACAAGCAGGTCGTCATCACCTCCGATCTGCCGCCGAAGGCCCTGACCGGATTCGAAGACCGCATGAGAACACGGTTCGAGTGGGGTCTCATCACAGACGTGCAGACGCCCGACCTCGAAACGCGCATCGCCATCCTCCGCAAGAAGGCGCAGAGCGAGAAGCTGCGCGTTCCCGACGACATCCTCGAGTACATGGCCACCAAGGTCTCGTCCAATGTGCGCGAGCTCGAGGGAACCCTCATCCGGGTCACGGCGTTCGCCAGCCTCAATCGCACGCCCGTCGACATGCAGCTCGTGCAGACCGTGCTCAAGGACCTCATCACCCTCGATGAAGACAACATCATCGCGCCGGTCGACATCATCAATCACACGGCCGAGTACTTCAAGCTGTCGGTCGACGACCTCTACGGCTCGTCGAGATCGCAGGCGATCGCGACCGCACGACAGATCGCCATGTATCTGTGCCGTGAGATGACCAGCCTCTCCCTGCCGAAGATCGGTCAGTTGTTCGGCGGCCGAGACCACACCACGGTGATGTACGCGAACAACAAGATCGGCAAGCTCATGACGGAGAAGCGGTCGATCTACAACCAGGTCACCGAAGTGAGCAACCGCATCAAGCACAACCAGCGATACAAAGACGTCTGATCGCGTCTCGCACCGGCACATCTCACAGCAGTTTCCACAGCTTGTGCAGAAGCTGTGGATAACGGCTCGGAATGTGTGAGTGAATGGCCCCGAGTTGTGGAGTCGTTAATCCTGCGTTCGTCGCCGAGTCGAGTTGTAGATGCGCGCCGCACACGATTTCTACATCTCACACGCGTGTAGTTCCCTACGCACGACTGCAATCCACAGAAGTTATCCACATATCCACAGCGGTTAAGACCATTAACGTTTAATTCAATTAATCCAGCCCCCGACAACCTTTCCGACGGCGTCGCCCTCGAATCACAAAAACCGTCGACAGTGTCGTCACCCGCTAGCATTGAGGCCAATCAGCAACCCATCTCAACTGGCCGATCTCGTATGGAGTGCCTTCGTGAAGTTCCAAGCCAACAGAGACGTCTTCAGCGAAGCCGTCTCCTTCGCCGTCAAGCTGTTGCCTCAGCGAACCACTCTGCCGATCCTCTCCGGAATCCTCATCAAGGCCGATGAAGACGGACTCACACTGTCGTCGTTCGACTACGAAGTCTCGGCCCAGACGCAGATCGCAGCAGACGTCGAAGAGCCCGGAACCGTCCTGGTATCGGGCCGCCTTCTCTCCGACATCGCGAGCAAGCTCCCCAACGCACCCGTGCGCTTCGCCTCAGAAGACTCCCGCATCACTGTCTCCAGCGGATCCGCCAAATTCACTCTTCTGAGCATGCCGGTCGAGGAGTACCCGAGCCTTCCGCAGATCGGTGAGGAGTCAGGCATCCTGCCCGCCGACAAGTTCGCCGCCGCCGTGGCCCAGGTGGCCGTGGCCGCATCGCGAGACGACGTCACCCCGGTCATCACCGGCGTGCAGCTCGAGGTCTCCGACAACACTCTCTCGCTCGTCGCCACCGACCGCTACCGCGTCGCCGTGCGCAACATCGACTGGGATTCGGGCGATGCCGGAGTCACCACGGCCAGCGCTCTCGTTCCTGCGAAGACGCTGCAGGAGGTCGGCAAGACCTTCGGCAACGCCGGCACGATCTCCGTCTCGATCACCAACACCGACGATCGCGAGCTGATCGCCTTCCGCGCCGACAAGAAGACCGTCACGTCACTGCTCATCAAGGGCAACTTCCCTCCCGTGAAGCGTCTGTTCCCCGAGACCGTCGACAACTACGCGGTCATCAACACGGCTGAACTCATCGAGTCGACCCGCCGTGTCAGCCTCGTTCTCGAGCGCGAGGCCGCGCTCCGCTTCTCGTTCACGATCGACGGTGTCACGCTCGAAGCCATCGGCTCCGAGCAGGCCCAGGCATCTGAATCGATCGACGCACTCCTCACCGGCTCCGACACCGTCGTCTCGCTGAAACCACAGTTCCTGCTTGATGGTCTGAGTGCTGTGCACTCGGAATACGTTCGGATCTCGTTCACCAAGACCGACAACCCCAACAAGCCGGGCCCCGTGCTCATCACGAGCCAGTCGTCCAAAGACCAGCCCGGCACAGACGACTACAAATACCTGCTGCAGCCGAACCTGTTGCTGCGGTAATTCACCGGATGCCGGTGGCCGGGATCCCGGGCGCCTTCACCCACGTATTTCGTCAAGGAGATTTCGTAATGCACATTGGACTCGTCGGTCTCGGCAAGATGGGCAACAACATGCGTGCGCGGCTGCGCAACGCCGGACATGAGGTGACGGGCTACGACAACAACCCGGCCGTCTCAGACGTTGCCGATCTCGCCGCCCTGGCCGCCGCCCTGCCCAGCCCCCGCATCGTGTGGGTCATGGTTCCGGCCGGCAAGATCACCGACTCGGTCATCACCGAGCTCGGCACGGTCCTGTCCGACGGCGACCTCGTCATCGACGGAGGCAACTCGCGCTTCACCGAGGACTTCAAGCACGCCGCCGAGCTCGAGCCCAAGGGCATCGGCTACGTGGATGCCGGTGTCTCGGGCGGCATCTGGGGCCTCGAGAACGGCTACGGCCTGATGGTCGGCGGCACCAAGGCCAACGTCGAGCTGCTCATGCCGATCTTCGACGCGCTCCGGCCCGAAGGTCCCCGCGAAGAGGGCTTCGTGCACGTGGGCGAGGTCGGCGCGGGCCACTACGCCAAGATGGTGCACAACGGCATCGAATACGCGCTGATGCAGGCCTACGCCGAGGGTTACGAGCTGCTCGACACCCGAAAAGACATCATCAAAGACGTCACGGGAACATTCAAGGCCTGGCAGCGCGGAACGGTCGTTCGTTCCTGGCTGCTCGAGCTCCTCGTTCAGGCTCTCGAGCAGGACCCGGAGTTCGAGGAGATCGAGGGCTACGTCGAGGACTCGGGTGAAGGCCGTTGGACGATCGAGGAGGCCATCGCGAACGCCGTTCCCGTGCCCACGATCTCCGCGTCGATCTTCGCCCGCTTCGTCTCCCGTCAAGAGGACTCCCCGTCGATGAAGGCCGTCGCCGCACTGCGCAACCAGTTCGGCGGCCACGCGGTCAAGAAGGCCGAAGACTAGACGTGATGTCGTTCCCTGAGCTTGTCGAAGGGGTCCCCTTCGACAAGCTCAGGGAACGGAACAACAGGAAGACAGGAGAGAACCCGTGCTCGTTCGGCATCTCTCCCTCGTCGACTTCCGCAACTACGTCACCGCAGAGGTCGGCCTCGAGCCGGGGCCGAACCTCTTCGTGGGCAGCAACGGCCAGGGCAAGACCAACCTCGTCGAGTCGCTCGGCTACCTGAGCAGCCTGGGGTCGCACCGCGTCTCGGTCGATCACGCGATGATCCGTGCGGGCCAGAACGCCGCCATCGTGCGGGCCAGGCTCGAGCACGACGCACGCGAACTGCTGGTCGAGGTGCAGATCAACCGATCGAGCGCCAACCGGGCCCAGGTCAACCGCTCGGTCATCAAGCCGCGCGAACTGCCGCGATATTTCTCGTCGGTTCTCTTCGCCCCCGAAGATCTGGCTCTGATCCGCGGCGAGCCGTCGGGGCGTCGCCGATTTCTCGACCAGCTGCTCGTCGCCCGCACTCCTCGCCTGGCCGGCGTGCAGTCCGACTACGAGAGAGTGCTGAAACAGCGCAACACGCTCCTCAAATCGGCGCGTGCCCAGGGCCTGCGCGGCGCGAATCTCTCCACGCTCGACATCTGGGACGAGCGTCTGGTCGAGCTCGGCAGCGAGTTGATCGCCGAGCGTGTCGCTCTTGTCGGCAGACTGCACCCCCTCGTGGTCGACGCCTACCGCTCCATCGCGGGAGCCGATCACCGTCCGGCGCTCGGAAATCGCCTCAGCGTGTTGTCGGCGCATCCGGATGCCGATGAGCAGGGCGACGACGGATTCGCCGTTCCCGAGGGCACCACGAAAGACGCGCTGACGCGCGAGGTCATCGCCGGCCTCTTCCGGGAGGGCCTCGCCCGCGTGAGGCGACAGGAGCTCGAGCGTGGACTCACCCTCATCGGGCCGCACCGAGACGATCTCGTCTTCGAACTCAACGGCCTGCCGGCGAAGGGGTACGCCAGCCATGGAGAGTCGTGGTCGTATGCGCTCTCACTCAAACTCTCCGCCGCAGCGCTCCTGCGCGTCGAATCGCCCACCGGCGACCCCGTCGTGATTCTCGACGACGTGTTCGCCGAGCTCGACGAGGCGAGACGGCAGCGCCTCGCCCTCGCGGTCGCCGACTACGAGCAGGTGTTGATCACCGCCGCCGTCTACGACGATGTGCCGCCGTCGCTGACCCCGCACACGGTGCGCATCAGTGCGGGAACGATCGTCGACCCGAGCGTGCCGTTCCCTGAGCCCGACCCGCTCCCCGAGCCTGTCGAAGGGCAGACCCCGTGAGCGACGCCGGCCCTTCGACAGGCTCAGGGAACGAAGGCTCAGGCACCGCGCATTCACTCTCCTCGTCGGTGTACCTGAGGTTCAAAGAGGTGTTCGGCGACGCGTCGAGCCGCAGGTACGGAACGCGCAAGCGCCGCATCCGGGAGCCGGTCGCGGAGAGCGAGGCCTACGGCAGGGGACGCGACCCCAAAGGCATCTCCGATGTCATGACCGCGATGACGAGCGAGCTCGGCTGGGCCACCCCTCTGGCCAAGTCCGACCTGCTCCTCGCCTGGACCGAGATCGCGGGTGCCGACACCGCCGAGCACAGCTTTCCCCTCGACGTCACCGACTCCGTTCTCACCGTTCAATGCGACTCCACGGCCTGGGCCACGCAGCTGCGGCACATGCGCACGATGATCATGACGCGCATCGCCCAGTCGTACCCCGACGCGGGCATCGAGACCGTCCGCTTTCAAGCACCCCACGCACCGTCCTGGAAAAAGGGCTCCAGATCAATTCCAGGGCGTGGTCCTCGCGATACCTACGGTTGACGTGGCAAATACGGTCACCCGGTCAGAATAAACGGCTCAGATCGCCGTAGAGCCGTTTAAAACACGTTGGCTTTTGCTAGAATTAAGGGTCGCCTTCCTGACTGACATCGAGGCGGCACTGAGGAGCCCATTTCTATATGTCTGAATCAGACAAAGTGAACCCCGACAGCGAGTACGGCGCCGACCAGATCCAGGTGCTCGAGGGCCTTGAAGCGGTTCGCAAGCGTCCGGGTATGTACATCGGATCGACCGGACCCCGCGGACTGCATCACCTGGTCTACGAGATCGTCGACAACTCTGTTGACGAGTCCCTCGCGGGCTACGCAGACACCATCTCCGTGGTCATGCGGCGCGACGGCGGCATTGAGGTCACTGACAACGGTCGTGGTATTCCGGTCGACATGCACCCTGTGCAGAAGAAGTCGACCGTCGAGGTCGTTCTCACCGTGCTGCACGCCGGTGGAAAGTTCGGCGGCGGCGGTTACGCGGTGTCGGGCGGCCTGCACGGTGTCGGAAGCTCGGTGGTGAACGCCCTGTCGAGCAAGCTCGAGGTCGAGGTGCGCCGCCAGGGCAACGTCTACCGGCAGAGCTACCAGAACGGTGTTCCCGACGCTCCGCTGTCGAAAGACGAGGAGACCACCGAGACCGGAACGAAGACGATCTTCTGGCCGAGTGCCGAGACGTTCGAATCGGTCGAGTTCGACTACGAGACTCTGCGGGCCCGCTTCCAGCAGATGGCCTTCCTCAACAAGGGTCTCAGCATCAGCCTCACCGACGAGCGGGCGACCGCCGGAGACGACGGCGAGCCCGTCGCGGTGACCTACCTCTACGAGAAGGGGCTCCAAGACTATGTGGAGTACCTGAACCGGGCGAAGAAGAACGATCTCGTCAACGAGGAGATCATCTCGTTCGAGCAGGAGGACACGGTGCGCAAGATCGCACTCGAGGTCGCCATGCAGTGGACGACGGGGTACACCGAGAGCGTGCACACCTACGCCAACACGATCAACACGCACGAGGGCGGCACCCACGAGGAGGGCTTCCGAGCCGCTCTCACCACCCTCGTCAACAAGTACGCGCGCGAGAAGGGCATCATCAAAGAGAAAGATGACAACCTCTCTGGCGACGACGTGCGCGAGGGGCTGACCGCGGTCATCTCGATCAAGTTGGCAGAACCGCAGTTCGAGGGTCAGACCAAGACCAAGCTGGGCAACACCGAGGCGAAGGCCTTCGTGCAGCGCGTCGTGGGCGTCGAGCTCACCGACTGGTTCGACCGCAACCCCACGCAGGCCCGCGACATCATCCGCAAGGCGATCCAGGCATCCCAGGCCCGCCTCGCCGCCCGCAAGGCGCGCGAGCAGACCCGCCGCAAGGGGCTGCTCGAGGGCGGCGGCATGCCCGGAAAGCTGAAGGACTGCTCGAGCCGAGACCCGGAGAAGAGCGAGATCTTCATCGTCGAGGGAGACTCGGCCGGCGGTTCCGCCATTCAGGGTCGCAACCCCGAGACCCAGGCCATCCTGCCGCTGCGCGGCAAGATCCTCAACGTCGAGAAGGCGCGACTCGACCGCGCCCTCGGCAACAACGAGGTGCAGGCCATGATCACCGCGTTCGGCGCGGGCATCGGCGAGGACTTCAACCCCGACAAGGCGCGGTACCACAAGATCGTGCTCATGGCCGATGCCGACGTCGACGGCCAGCACATCACGACGCTGCTGCTCACCCTCGTGTTCCGCTACATGCGCCCGCTCATCGAACTCGGCTACGTCTACCTCGCCATGCCACCGCTCTACCGTCTCAAGTGGACGAACGCGGCCCACGAGTACGTGTACTCCGATGTCGAGCGCGACGCCCTGCTCGTGAGCGGCCAGGCCGCGGGCAAGCGCATTCCGAAAGACAACGGAATCCAGCGCTACAAGGGTCTCGGCGAGATGGACTACCGCGAGCTGTGGGACACCACCATGGATCCCGACACCCGCACTCTCCGCCAGATCACCCTCGACGATGCAGCGGCCGCCGACGAGATCTTCTCGACCCTCATGGGCGAAGACGTCGAGTCACGACGCAACTTCATCCAGAAGAACGCCAAAGACGTTCGCTTCCTCGACATTTGATGCGCTCTGCTCGGCGACGGGCTCTACTGCTAGGACACCATGACTGACGACACCACGGGCGATATTCCCCAGGCCCCCGACTCCTCCGGTGCGATGACCGACCGCATCGAACAGGTCGACCTGCAGCTCGAGATGCAGCGCTCCTACCTCGACTACGCCATGAGCGTCATCGTGGGCCGAGCGCTTCCCGATGTGCGCGACGGGCTCAAGCCGGTGCACCGACGGGTCATCTACGCCATGTACGACGGCGGCTACCGCCCCGACCGCGCGTTCTCCAAGTCGGCCCGCGTGGTCGGCGAGGTGATGGGGCAGTTCCACCCCCACGGCGACACGTCGATCTACGACGCCCTCGTGCGGCTGATCCAGCCCTGGAGCCTGCGCTACCCCCTCGCCCTCGGCCAGGGCAACTTCGGCTCCGCCGGCAACGACGGCGCCGCCGCTCCTCGATACACAGAGACCAAGATGGCTCCGCTCGCGCTCGAGATGGTGCGCGACATCCAGGAAGAGACCGTCGACTTCCAGGACAACTACGACGGCCGCACGCTCGAGCCCGTGGTCCTCCCCGCGCGCTTCCCGAACCTGCTCGTCAACGGCTCCGTGGGCATCGCGGTCGGCATGGCCACCAACATCCCGCCGCACAACCTGCGCGAGGTCGCCGCGGGCGCCGTGTGGGCACTCGAGAACCCGGATGCGTCGCGCGAGGAGTTGCAGGACGCGCTGATCCAGCGCATCAAGGGCCCCGATTTCCCCACGGGCGCGCAGATCCTCGGAACCAAGGGCATCCACGACGCCTATCGCACGGGCCGCGGATCGATCACGATGCGTGCCGTCGTCAACGTCGAGGAGCTGCAGGGCCGCACCTGCCTCGTGGTCACCGAGCTGCCCTACCAGGTCAACCCCGACAACCTGGCGATCAAGATCGCCGACCTCGTCAAAGACGGCAAGGTCGGCGGCATCGCCGACATCCGCGACGAGACCTCGGGCCGCACCGGCCAGCGCCTCGTCATCGTGCTCAAGCGCGACGCCGTGGCGAAGGTCGTTCTCAACAACCTCTACAAGCACACCTCGCTTCAAGAGAACTTCGGCGCCAACATGCTGGCGATCGTCGACGGCATTCCGCGCACGCTCTCGATCGACGGATTCATCAGCGAGTGGGTGTCGCACCAGATCGACGTCATCGTGCGCCGCACGATGTTCCGTCTGCGCGAGGCGCAGGAGCGCATGCACATCCTGCAGGGCTACCTCAAGGCGCTCGACGCACTCGACGAGGTCATCGCCCTGATCCGCCGCTCCAACACGGTCGAAGACGCCCGCGACGGACTGATGCAGCTGCTCGACATCGACGAGCTGCAGTCGCGCGCCATCCTCGAGATGCAGCTCCGTCGCCTGGCCGCCCTCGAGCGCCAGAAGATCATGGACGAGGCCGACGCGCTGCAGCTCAAGATCGACGAGTACAACGTCATCCTGGGCTCGCCCGCCCGCCAGCGCGAGATCATCGTCGAGGAGCTCGGCGAGATCGTCGACAAGTACGGTGACGACCGGCGCACCGAGATCGTCTTCGGCTTCGACGGCGACATGAACATGGAAGACCTCATCCCCGAAGAGGAGATGGTGGTCACGGTCACGCGCGGCGGTTACATCAAGCGCACGCGCAGCGACAACTACCGCAGTCAGCACCGCGGCGGCAAGGGAGTCAAGGGCGCCCAGCTGCGCGCCGACGACGTGGTCGAGCACTTCTTCGTGACGACCACGCACCACTGGCTGCTCTTCTTCACGAACAGGGGCCGGGTCTACCGCGCCAAGGCGTACGAGCTGCAGGAGGCCGGACGCGACGCCAAGGGCCAGCACGTCGCCAACCTGCTCGCCATGGCTCCCGACGAGCAGATCGCGCAGGTCCTCGACATCCGCGACTACGAGGCGGCCAAGTACCTCGTGCTCGCCACGCGCGGCGGCCTCCTCAAGAAGACGGCGCTCGACGAATACGACACCAACCGCACCGGCGGCATCATCGCGATCAACCTGCGCGAGGGCGACGAGCTCGTCTCGGCCCTGCTCGTGGAGGAGGACAGCGACGTGCTGCTCGTCTCGAAGAAGGGAATGTCGATCCGCTTCACGGCGTCGAACGACTCGCTTCGCCCCATGGGTCGCAGCACGGCCGGTGTCATCGGCATGAAGTTCCGCAGCGACGACTATCTGCTCGCGGCATCGGTGGTCTCGGAGGAGGGCTACGTGTTCGTGGTCACCGAGGGTGGCTTCGCGAAACGCACCCACGTCGAGCAGTATCGCGTGCAGGGTCGTGGCGGACTCGGCATCAAGGTGGCCAAGCTGCAGGAGGCCCGGGGCGATCTCGCGGGCTCCCTGATCGTCGAGGAGGACGACGAGGTGCTTGTGGTTCTTGCCAGCGGCAAGGTGGTACGCTCTGCCGTGGCCGAAGTGCCCGCCAAGGGCCGTGACACCATGGGTGTCGTCTTCGCCCGATTCGCAGACGAAGACAGAATCATCGCTCTCGCAAAGAACACAGAACGAAACCTCGATGCCGAAGCGGCGTCGGATAGTGTTCCAGAAAGCGCCGCCGCCGCACAGGGCGAATCAGAGCCCGACGGAAAGGAAGAATCGACGAATGAGTAATGTCGCCGAGAAACTCGCGAAGAAGTCGTCGCGCCCCGCAGCCACCAAGCAGGTGCGGCTCAAGCTTGTCTACGTCGACTTCTGGTCGATCCTCAAGCTGTCGTTCCTCTTCGCGGTGATTCTCGGAATCATCACGATCGTCGTGTCGTTCCTCGTCTGGTCGCTGCTCAACCAGACCGGCGTCTTCGACCAGGTCAACGGTCTGCTGAAAGACATCGCGGGTCAGGACAACTTCGACCTCTTCGACTTCGCATCGCTGTCGCAGGTCATGGGCTTCGCGGTGATCGTGGCGATCCTGAACGTGATCGTCGTGACCGCGCTCGGAGCGATCAGCGCGGTTCTGTACAACCTCGCGACCAAGATCACGGGCGGAATCCTGCTCGGCTTCACCAACAAGTAAGACATGTACTTCCCATCCGGGTCCGCTCGGTTTGGGGAAACGGGTGCAGGTGGGATAACCTACTATCTGCCCATCCGGGGGTATAGCTCAGGCGGTTAGAGCGCTTCGCTGATAACGAAGAGGTCCGTGGTTCAAGTCCACGTACCCCCACGAGAGGCTTTCACAAGAAGTCTTCTCACCCGGGGCCTTAGCTCAATTGGCAGAGCACCTGCTTTGCAAGCAGGGGGTTAGGAGTTCGATTCTCCTAGGCTCCACAGCACGAATGAAAAACACAGCAGTTCTCGAAACTGGTGGATCGAAATGGCCTTGAGGCGAAAATCCGATCGGAAGCGAAAGCGTCCGAAGGATTCGCCCGAGGCCATTTCCGTTTCCGACGAGGCCGTGCAGCGCGCGGTCGACGAGGGTCTGCTGATCGCTCGGTTCGCCGTCGTGATGGAGGTGAAGAACCACATCATCGTGAGTGCGCTCCGGCACGACGAGCCGTTCGACGCCGAGGCCACGGGCCGCGAGGTCAGGCAGTCGCTGGTGCGCCTCGCCGCCGAGCAGTCGGACTATGCCGATCGCGTCACCGACGTGCTGCGCGAACGCGCGGCGAGGGCCCGCGGCAGCGTGAAGCACGAGCACGACTATCACCCTGAAGACCTCGCGAGCCTCGACCTGCGCCACGCGGTGTACTCGCGTGTGGCCTCCGAACTCAAGCGCCTGGCAGACGACGACGGGTACGTCGGCGAGATCGTCGAGACGGCGAGGCAGGATGCGTGGGGCGAGCTGGGCGGTGCCGTCGAGTCTCGACTCGACAGGCTCCCCAAGCCGCCCGTGAGGAACGCCGACTACGAGCGCAACCGGGCCCGTCGCATCCGAACCCTGATCGACGTCGATCTCGCGGCCCTCAAGAAGCAGATGGACGACATCTGACTCAGCGGGCCGCGAAGGGCCCCGGCCTCTCGGCGGAGCCGCGGGGGATGAGCCTCGTGGCGAGCTGCACGCGCTGCACGGGCGACGTGTCGCCGGTGATCCGGCGGAACAGCAGCTCGGCGGCGATCCGGCCCACCGCAGACGCATCCTGGGCGATCACGGTGATGCCGGGGTTCAAGACGTCGCTCAGTTCGAAGTCGTCGAAGCCGAGGAACGCGAGGCGGTCGCTTCGGTCGCGCAGCGCGCGGAGCAGGCGGACGCTCCAGCGGTTGTTGCCGCTGAACAGGGCGGTCGGTGCATCGGGTGCCGTGAGCACACGATCGAGCAGTTCGCCGGTCGGCGCGGTGGCGGGCACCGTCATCACGACCAGTCGGTCGTCGAACGGGATGCCGGCGGCCTCGAGGGCGGCCCGGTACCCGGCCCGGCGCTCCGTGGCGGTGTAGACCGATTCGTCGTCTCCGAAGAAGGCGATGCGTCGGTGTCCGTGCCTGATCAGATGCTCCGTGCCGCGCTGGGCCCCCTCGCGGCTGTCGACGAGCACGGTGTCGGCGTCGATGCCGGAGACGGGGCGGTCGACGAACACCATGGAACTGCCGGCATCGAGTTCGCTTCGCAGATAGTCGGCGTCTATTCCACCGGCCGGCGCCACGATGAGACCGTCGACGCCTCGAGCGCCGAACGACTCGATGAGGGCCCGGGCGCGGAGGGGATCCTCCGCGCTCGATGCGGCGAGCACGACGTGGTTCCGTTCGAATGCGACGTCTTCGACAGCCCGGGTGAGCAGGGAGTAGAACGGATCGGCGACGTCTTCGAGGACGAGGCCGATGGTCGCCGTCGTTCCCTGGCGCAGCTGGCGGGCGTACTCGTTGCGACGGAATCCCAGGGTCTCGATGGCGCGGGTGACTCTCTCGAACTTGTCGGGGCGCACATGGTCGAGTCCGTTGACGACCCGGGAGACGGTCTTGAGGCTGACCCCTGCGTGTGCCGCGACGTCGTTCATCGTCGGCCGCGAGCGGCGGGGTGAGGAGACATCGTCCATGCCGTACAGGTTAGGGCACGCGGGTGATGAGGTCGGAGAAATGACAGCGTTGTCAAAATTCGGGTCATATCGGCCATCGAATCTCCCTCATCATGGGGTTGAGAGAGTGACACATTCTCAGAGAACTGCGTGATCTGGCCGATCATGTACACGCCGAGAGAAAAGACAACGTTGACAACGGAGGATCGAGAACATAGGTTTCGATGAGCGACGGACTCTCGAGCCCGTACGCCTCGAAGAGATCCTTCTGCCATTCATCGTCGAAAGGCCGTTATGCCGGCGCAGCACCACCCCCGTCGTCCTGGGACCAGCTCCCATCCGCTCCGCCGATCGGTCTCGCTGACCGTGGCCGCCGCACTGCTGGGAGCCGGCCTCGTGCCGCTGGCGGTCGCCGCTCCCGCATACGCGGCCGGCGGGCAGGACTTCTCCACGTCGTTCGAGCCCACCGAGCAGGCGAAGCCCTACTCCGACAGGGTCGAGCTCGGCGCAGACGACGCTCCGCTCCAACTGAATGTGGCGGGCGAGGCACCGGGCAGTGTGCTGCCGAGCGTCAGCACGGTCTCCGCCAGTGCGCAGAACGCGCCGAACGAGGCGGCGATCTTCGCCGCCGACGGCGACCAGGGCACGAAGTGGCTCGCCTTCGCAAACAAGGCCTGGCTGCAGTACGACCTCTCGCAGAGCCTCACGGCCGTCACCTACAGTCTCGTGTCGGGTGGAGACGCACCCGAGCGCGATCCGCGCGACTGGCGCGTGCTCGGCTCGAACAATGGAACGGACTGGACCGTCGTCGATGCCCAGACCGGCCAGTCGTGGGCCGCGGGCGACCGCGGCGTGCGCAAGAGCTACACGGTCGCGACGCCCGGAACCTTCAGCACCTACCGCCTCGACATCTCGTCGAATCAGTCGGGCGGTCTCATCCAGCTGGCCGACTGGGACCTGATCTCGAGCGAGAACGCGGGCGAGGGCGACGCGCCCATCACCACGACGATCGGCACCGGGCCGAGTTCGGGATACAACATGAAGGCCCGCATGGGCTTCACGGGCGCCCACTCGCTCAAGTACTCGGGTCACCACACGAACGCGGGCGAGGGCTACGCCACGAACCGGCTCTTCGACGTGTCGATTCCGGTGGCGGAGACCACCCGTCTGTCCTACAAGATCTTCCCCGAGTTCACGGGCAACGATCTGCAGTACCCGTCGACGTACACGGCCGTGAACCTGCACTTCACCGACGGCTCGAGCCTGTCCGACGTCGCTCCTGTCGACTCCTACGGTGTCGGGGCGACAGCGCGCGGCCAGGGTCAGGGCAAGATCCTCTACACAAACCAGTGGAACAGCGTGCAGATCGATGTGGGGGCGGTCGCCGCCGGCCGCACGATCGACGCTGTCCAGCTCTCCTACGACAATGACGGAGCCGAGGCCGACACCGCATTCCAGGGCTGGATCGACGACATCGACATCGAGGCCGAGCCCGTCGCCATCGACGGCTCGAGCCTGACGCACTACGTCGACACCCGGCGCGGCACCAACTCCTCCGGCTCCTTCTCGCGCGGATCGAACGAGGTCATAACCGCGCTGCCCAACGCCTTCAACTTCCTTGTTCCGGTGACCAACGCCGAGGCGACCTCGCGCGAGTACTCGTACCAGCAGGAGAACGACGACCAGAACCGCACCCGTTTCGAGGGCCTCGGTGTCTCGCACGAGCCGAGCCCCTGGATGGGAGACCGCAATCAGTTCTCCGTCATGCCGGTGGCCGGCGCATCCGCACCGAACGGCAACTGGCACGCCCGAGCCGCGACGTTCAGCCACGACAACGAGACGGCTCAGCCCGACTACTACGGCGTGACGCTCGACAACGACGTGCGGGCAGAGATGACGCCCACCAACCGCGGCATGGTCATGCAGTTCACCTTCCCCGGCAACTCCGGCAGCGCCGTCCTCGACTCGCCCACCGGCGATGGTTCGTTCACCATCGACGCGGCCACCGGGTCTGTGACCGGATGGATCGACCACGGGTCAGGCTTCATCGCGGGCCAGAGCCGCATGTTCGTGTCGGGCTCGTTCGACCAGAAGCCCACGACCACCGGCACGGCCGCAGGCGGCCGCGCTCTCACGACGTACGCGGCGTTCGACACGTCGGCGAACAAGACGGTGACGCTGCGTCTCGCCACGTCGCTCATCAGCCTCGATCAGGCGGCCAGGAACCTGGCCCAGGAGGTCGGCGACCAGTCCTTCGACGCCGTGCGGGCATCCGCTCAGCAGGTCTGGAACGACCGGCTGGGTGTCGTGACGGTCGAGGGAGCATCCGAGACCGAGTTGACGACGCTGTACAGCAATCTCTACCGCCTCAACGTCTACCCGAACGCGCAGTTCGAGAACACGGGAACGGTCGAGGCCCCTGACTACAAGTACGCGAGTCCGGTGAGCACGCCCACGGGTTCGAGCTCGGCAACCACGACGGGCGCCAAGGTCGTCTCCGGAAAGATGTACGTCAACAACGGCTTCTGGGACACCTATCGCACCGTGTGGCCCGCCTACTCGATGCTGTATCCGGATGTCGCCGCCGAGCTCGTCGACGGATTCACCGACCAGTACCGCGACGGCGGTTGGATCGCCCGCTGGTCGTCGCCCGGCTACGCGAACATCATGACGGGCACCAGCTCCGACGTGTCGTTCGCCGACGCCTACCTGCGCGGCGTGCAGTTGCCGGATGCGCTCGCCACCTACGACGCCGCCCTCAAGAACGCCTCGACGCCGTCGTCGAACGACAACGTGGGCCGCAAGAGCCTGCGCACCTCCACCTTCCTCGGCTTCACTCCCGCCTCGCAGGGCGAGAGCGTGTCGTGGGCGACCGAGGGCTACATCAACGACTTCGGCATCGGCAACATGGCGGCCGCCCTCGCCGCCGACCCGAACACCCCGGAGGAGCGCCGACAGGAGCTGCTGGAGCAGAGCGAGTACTACCTCGACCGCGCCACGAACTACGTGAACCTGTTCGACTCGTCGATCGGCGGCTTCTTCCAGGCCCGCAAT